>Ga0207039_1017_pt1 | contig 57613 bp, 47 predicted proteins | sample Alteio_BWMinCont_74_FD_153264 | JGI IMG/M metagenome (GOLD analysis project Ga0207039, IMG submission 153264) | Enriched cells from forest soil in Barre Woods Harvard Forest LTER site, Petersham, Massachusetts, United States -... | ecosystem: Environmental > Terrestrial > Soil > Temperate forest >... | reverse complement strand
CATCACACCCATTTCTATTATGAGCAAATACCACCAAGGGCGAAGATTGAAATCTGCTACTGGTGTTCTAGAAAAATCATCATGTGATAAATCGTGCATAGGCTACTGAATAGTGTGGTCAACTACTACTATTGGCAAAATCATAGTCTTTGTATTGTTTGGCACTATCCGGCGCTTCAGATCCTGCTGAAAGCTGGCTTATTATCATGGAGTTGTCTTGATTAGTGATGAGCATAATGAAAATTCCCAATGGAAAACTGCGCCCACAAAGGCGTAGCCAAGTTGCTGAAACTTTTAGTTGAGCAATATAAATGGCAAGATTTAATGTTAATTATACATTAACTTTCTTATTATTACAACTTTTTAAGAACAAGGGGAGTATAATGCTAGGTTTTTCGTCAACCTCAAGACAGTTGGACTTTTCAGCAATTCCAGACGGCGTTAGGTTGAACAACCACCTAGCTATAAGGCATAAGGATTATTAATTAATTTTAATATTATGACCGGAGTGTAAGCAAAAGATCTAAGAGCCAATACAGATTGTCAGGTTCCGTAATAGTCCTTATAATTGTGTTATCCACAAATGCGAGAGCAGCGCCATGAAAGTTTTAGATAAAAAAGATGCCAACGCAGCTGAATTAACATCAGATGAAGTGAGACAAGACGTTATTCAAGTTGCCCAACAAGACTATAAAATGACAGTCCCCCAATTCCTTAAAGCCGTGGATTCTGGCAAATTGGATAGATCAAATTATGCTGTCCGGGAGTTGTTGGTATGGATTGAGACCCTGCCGGATGACGATCCGGTATTTGTTGAACGAAATGGCGGACAGTGCCCAGCTTAAACGAAGTAAAAAGTCTAAGCAAAAAAGTATTTGAAAGTAGCAGAGCTAACCCTGCTGATTTCAATGAGCTGTTGAATAAATTACTAACGCTGACTGTTGCTGCTGATGGTCATAGATTAAGCCTGCGCCGGAAACCTAAAGCGGATCTGGGATTAATTGCAAACCGTATTGCAGACAAACCACTGCTTTTAAACAATGGTAGATTTCTAAAATTTCTTATGACATATACTTGCGGCAAAGGTACTCCTCTGACCATAACTTATTCTTGTTTTCAGTATCAATGTGATGAGGATAGGCACAGTAACCGTTTTATTTTTAGATATGATTACAACATTGAGCCGGAAGACGAGTCACATCCTGCAGCGCATCTTCAAATCAATGGTGAGTTTAACGAGAAGAATGTAACAAGTAAGAAGTTAGAAGACATAAGATTTCCGGTGGTACGGCCATCTGTAGAATCTTTGATTTTGCTTTTAATAGATGGATTTGGCTTGAAAGCTAATGATCAGACCGGCGAGTGGCGAAAGATTTTAGAGTATAGTGAAAATACTTTCCGTGAATATCAAGCTAAAAAATTGATCCATTTAATATCATAGCCCGCTAAAATACTTATATGGCTAAGGCTAAAGAACCATTGGAAATAGGTGAACAGCGGGGCAACATATTGCGCCGTTATAAAGACACATATTTAGTGCGTATGGCTGTTAATGGCAAACGGCAGTATATAAATGCACACAATGATTATGAAGCGGCTAAATTATTGGCGCAAGAAGCAAAAAAGAAACAAGCACAAGAAAAGCTGACTGGACACAACACATTGGTAGGTGATCTTCTCAAACGCAAAAGTAATTGTTCCATAGGAGAATTGGTTGATCGTTATATAGATACACGCAGACCACTGCTAAAACCTTTATCTATACGGTTTTATGAAAACACAGCGGATTATTTGAGGACAATATATAGCAGCGCTGCTGATGATTTAACCATAACTGAAATTAGTGAATTTATTGGTCAATTACAAGCACAGAAATTAAGTGCAAAAACAGTCAACCATGTGCTTGCCCTGGCGAGGGCAGCTTGTAATTTTGGTATTAAAGAAAAATTGATTGAAAGAAATACTTTCAACGAAGTACAAAATTTACGAGTTACTAAACATGAGCCAAACCCATTTAGCAAAGCTGAACTTACCCGTATTTTTGCTAAGTTGGATCAACATCTGCTGCCATATTTCATATTGCAAGCTACCACAGGCATGAGAACTGGTGAGCTTATGGCTTTGCGCTGGAAAGATATAGATTTTAAAAATAAGCAGATTAGAATTAGCCGCAGTAGGTGGGGCAAAATTGAGGACAGTACAAAAACATCTGGTTCAGACCGTTCTATATTTATTCCAGATACTGTGAAAGACATGCTCAAGAGCTTGAAAAGCAAACGCCGGGCAGGTGATTCAAACCCAGTAGTAATAAATAAAGACGGTGAACCATACCAGGTTTATTTGCACCGTTACTGGAAAAAAGCTCTTAAGGATGCCAGGGTTGCCTATAGGCCAAATTATGTTTTGCGTTCCACATTTGCCTCACTGGCACTCCAAGAAGGTGCAGACATTGGTTATGTGATTAAAACACTTGGCCATGCCTCAATCAGAATTACTACTGAGAAATACATGCGTTACATAAAAGAAGCTGACTCACGTAATAGAGCTAAAATTGACCAGATGTTAACTATACCTATCACATCATCGTCTGACTAAGACAGGATAAAAGATCAGATTTCACTAAGAGTGATTAGTTTATGAAATTCTACGTTATTTTTTGGGTGTCTTTTTGTATTGTTGCCTTAGGTATTTTAGTAAAAGATCGCAAGCAACTTTGTTTAGAGTGGGGCGATTATATCCGCTTTCTTTTCATACAGTGGAAGTTAGCAATTTTCGTGCCTGCATTTCTTTTTGTCACTTTTGCTGGCAGATTTACAGATGATGAAACTTGGGATATTGTGACTGGATCAGTAATGTCTATACTGACTTTTTTAACTGCGCCTTGGGTTTTAGGAGTTTTCTATCAGGTTCTCAAAGGCAAAAAACCACCACGCTATATTATTGTGGCAATTGCCTTATGTCTCTTTTCTTGTAGCTGGTTCTATGATGGATATTTATATTGGCGCGATGGTCATTACACATCGAAATGGCAAGGGAACTTGCTTCTATCGCCAATAGTTTATTTTGCTGCTGCCCAATTATGGAATCTTGAAGTTTGGAATGATCGATTTGTTAGACCAGCTTTTCTTAGATCTGATTGGCCTAAGCCACCAATAGATCAAAGATTTGGACCAATTCTTTATGCATCAATTCCATTTATTTTGATTGCTACTGGTATGTTGATAGCTTTCGTTAAGTGGCATCTTTAATTACAGTTTCGATGATCTGGATGAAGGGTATAAGGAACCATAACCAGACTCTAGTTCCCTACAGGATTCATTCAACATCATGACTCAATCACTAAAACTGGATCAAATCAAAAATGAATCCTCTGCTTGCGCGAAAAATCACATCGCAATCGCAGCTGGACTTTCTTTAATTGCTTTAATTCCTGCCCTATTTATCTTAGCGGTTGGTCTGCACGATGAGGAGAGTAGTAATCAAGCTGCTGTATTCATTTTTTGGGGACTAAATTTGCTCACCCTTGCTGTAGCCATCTGGGAAGCAGTTGATCTGATTCGCAACAAAGGCGTGTCCTCTTGTTGTAGAAAGGGACGCATCGCAGTAGCAGCCGGACTTTACTTAACACCCTGGGCTGTACCCTTTGCTTTTTTCGTTTTGGCGCCTGGTTTTATAATGCCAATTTTTCATAACTGGATTTCAGTTATTATTCTCATCGCTGCAACGTTTTGGCAGGCAGTTGGATTTATACTTTTGATCCGCACCAAGGCACCAATGCGATCATTTCTGCTACTATTGTTTTTTATCTTGCCGGCTTCTTTCATCATTCCATTATTTCCTTTAATAGTTCCAGCACTCATAACAATAGTAAATGCATTTTGCCAAAAATAAGAATGTGCGGTAGTGCTACTGAACAGCTGGCTACGAAACTGGCTACGGTGACAATATGCGATCTCTAAAACCCTTGCCTAGCAAGCATCTCACACCAACAACCTCACGGGTGCGATCCGTGCGCTCTACCAACTGAGCTATATCCCCACTGGTGGCTGTTTGCAGCCACAGAAGCACTTAGTTAGTGTGTCATTTAAGATCATTTGTTGTGTTCCAAGTATTGCTTGATAAATATGGTCGCGGTTCCAAGTGGAAATTCGGAATAATAACCATGCCAAATTGCAATAAGTAAATTTTACCACCTGTGCCAATTCACTATTTGCTAAATTTTTGTGGCTTGTTGAGTTGGGAAGGTTTATAGAAAAATGGTTGCACTGCTTGCACATAATAATGACGTAGTCCAGATGCAAGCTTCCAGGTGTGGCTGCCAGCAATTTCAGACAATTTAAAGGTGACCCATTATTTTTTCTAAAGTCAAAACAGAATAATCATCATTAACTGAAAGATCAAAAGCACCGGGAAAATAAGGTCCGCTAAGTTTCTTTAGCATAGCCATTTCTCGTTTAGCAAGTCCAGGCAAATCATTTATGCAGTTCGACGTACCGAAGATTGGCTAGCGTGCTCAAGTTGACACGAGAAAGAGAATCGTGTACTTTCAAATTACTGCGTGCATGAGACTAAGCACAAAATTTCATTTAAATATTCTGAATACTTACAAAAAAATGATTGAATGCCTAAAAATATCGGTGATTTTCTAAAGAACAAGAATGTCTATTTCGTGTTTTTGAGACATCTTTATCAGGCGGATTGTTGATGTCAAGCAACCAGTATTTTCCCAGGGCATCTGATAACTTTCTCGACAAATATTTTGCTTGGTTGCGCTTTTCGCTAGCGTTGATCTTAGCTCTGCCAGTGATTGCAGGATTGGGAGTTGGGTCACTGGCTCAACCTTCCTTGCGTGTGTCGTTATTGCTGTCGGTGCTTTTTGTTGGCTGGTTAATATTGATCGGCTGGCTCTGGCGACTACTGGGACGGCCGCTTAAATACTGGCAAAAAGTAGTTGAGCTTCAGTCTAAGGTGCTTGAAAAAACAATTTTTAAGGCGCCTGAGCGAGCTGTGGCAGTAAGTATAGTGTTAGTGACAGCCTGTTCCTTATTGTTGGAACTGACTTTCATACGTTGGCAGGCGTCGCTATACGAAGTATTTGCGTTCTATAAGAATTTTATTCTTCTGGCGAGCTTTGCTGGTCTTGGTATTGGATATTCTTGTTCGAAAAATTGCTCGACGTATCCGCTTTTTCTGCCGCTCCTCACCATCTTTATAACTTCAATGGTCTTTCTTCATTACGCACCGCCAGAATTGTTCCTATGCATTTTTCACTTCCTGCCTGTAATTGAACAGCTTGCCATGAGTCTTCCCACTCCTTTATCGATGATGCACTTTCTTTCCGTTTATGTTTTTCTTACGGCTGTTTTTTGTATGACCATACTTTTGTTCCTACCGCTGGGACAGCTATGTGGGCGCCTAATGGATAGACTACCTAATTTGCGCGCGTACAGTATGAATTTAATAGGCAGCTTGTTAGGTGTTCTGAGCATGATCGTGCTAAGTCAGATGTGGACGCCGCCTGTTGTATGGTTTGCCTTGGCTATGGGTATGGCCTTGCCGTTTCTTTTGAGCAATCGGCGTGCCCTCTTTGTGGCTGGCATTGCGTCTTTGATTAGTCTAGCGGCTCTTTCCGTTTCTCCTTTTGGATACGAAAGTATTTATTCGCCTTATCAACTCCTACAACGCGGCAAAGCTGACGTTGGTTTGACAATTCAAATTGTTGCCGCTGGGCAATACTACCAGCGTATTCTTGACCTCTCGCCTGAAGCGCAAGCCGATCCTCGTTTGAAGCATTTTGCTTTCTATTACAACTTGCCTTATCGATTTAAGCCAGCCCCTGATTCCGTCCTGATAGTAGGGGCTGGTACTGGGAATGATGTGGCAGCGGCATTAAGAGCGGGCGCTAAACATGTCGATGCGGTAGAAATCGATCCTGCTATCTATCGATTTGGTAGCTTATTTCACCCCGAACAACCATACGAAAACCCGAAGGTCACAACAACAATTACTGATGCTAGACAATTTTTGCGGACAAGCAAAAGCAAATACGATTTGATAGTGTTTGGATTGCTTGACTCACATACCGCTACCAGCCAAGGTACCCAGCTAAGAACAGACTCCTATATTTACACAGTGGAAGCCTTCAAGGATGTGCGTGAGCATCTCAAAGATGATGGTATCGTAGCTCTATCTTTCGGAAGTATTAGTCCGGAATTAGATCAAAAACTGAAACGGATGCTGCAAAAAGCTTTTCAATTTGAACCCAAGTCTATAGTCAGTGGGTATGAGGGGGCCATTACGTTGATTGAATCGAAAAGCGAATCACCGAATGTACCACCCTCGGTAAAAGCATTGGAAAAAGCCGGGTATTGCACGATTAACAGCAAAGGAACTACAAAATTTGGCGAGATTGATCTGTCAACGGATGACTGGCCATTTTTCTATATGACACGCAAGCAATTTCCGATGTCTTATGTAATGGTCCTTTTACTCATAGTGGCGCTTACAGTGGCTATGTTATTCACAGTGCAAGCGAAGAGAGTCAACTTTTCTTTGGGGAACTTGGTGTTTATGTTCTTAGGTGCCGGATTCATGCTGATTGAAACCAAGGCAATAACCGAACTTGGACTTTATTTTGGCAACACATGGCAGATTACGGGTTTTGTTATTGCCTCTATCCTAATTATGGCATTTGTGGCGAACGTTGTAATAGAGCGGTTCAAACCCAACAATGTCTTAGCCCCTGCTATTTGTCTTTTACTGAGTCTAGGAATCGGAATGTATTTGCATCATGCTGGAATTTTTACAGCTGAAGGTACAGGACCCATCATTGCCATTGCTGTGCTAACGCTACCTGTCTTGTTCTCCGGTGTATTATTTTCTATTCTTCTCAATAAATGTAAAGATATTAGCGCAGCTATGTCAATGAATATTTTTGGTGCACTATTAGGGGGGGCGCTAGAGTATCTAGCTTTGTGGGGTGGATATCAGGTATTATATATGGTGGCAATTGGTATTTACGCCATGGCCCTGCTTTGTTGCATAAGGTTAGGGTCTAATGAACCGCCATCAAGTTCCTGAATTGAAACGCTATCTTAGACCGATTTCTGATTCTTTACAGCTATTATTTATTGATCCTCTTGGCCGAGCTTATGTCTGCTTGGCTTCGATCATTAATATCTTAGCATCTAAAAAATGGTAAGTATATTTACTTGGTGTTATTAGTTTTTACCTACAGATAGTTATTATGAGCATATGGCAATGGAGAGATAGTTATGCGCAAAAGAGAGAATTTTTTCGTTTTCTTAGTCTTGATTATGTCCTTTGTGTGCCTTGGTGCACAAGCTGAGAGTGGTGGGGTTGCACCTGGCACTCATTTTAGTAAAGTGACTGTAAATACGAAAGCACCGCTATTTACTTTGACTGATACTAAGAATAAAGTGATTAAACTCTCTGATTTCAAAGGTAAATATGTTGTACTGGAATGGTTCAATTTCGGTTGTCCTTTCGTAAAAAAACACTATGAAAGTGGCAATATGCAAAAATTACAAAAAGACTACACTGGTAAAGGTGTAGTTTGGCTTTCAATTTGTTCTTCAGCTCCCGGAAAACAAGGACATGAAAGTGCTGCTGAGTATAATAGAGACTTTGCTGAAAAGAATGCTGCACCGACTGCGATACTAATAGATACAGAGGGCAAAGTCGGTCATTTATACGATGCGAAGACTACTCCTGCCATGTATGTAATTAATCCTGAAGGTATTTTGGTTTATGCTGGTGCAATTGATGATACTCCTGGGACGGATGCTTCAGAAATTGCCACCGCAAAAAACTATGTGGCAGCAGCCTTGGATGAAAGCATGGCTGGTAAGCCAGTTACAACTCCAGAGACAAAGTCTTATGGTTGTTCAGTAAAATACTAAAGAATCGCAACTCAAAAAGTAATTGATCTATAGTGTTTTTAGGCAGCTTGGTTAAAACCAGGCTGCCGAATCTTTCATTCAGCGCGTTTCTTTAGAAACGAATATTTAGCCTAAGCTATCCAAAGCCTCTTGGATTTCTTTGAAGATGCAAGTAAGAATAGGCGTATCTCTAAGCGTGTACAGACTGCCTTGTGATTCTCTCAGTTCCTGTACCAAATCGAGAAAGTCAGCAGGATGATCCGTTTCAAAAGCGACTACAAATTCTTGATCATCTAAACCGAATGAGTAGGTTGTATTGAGTTTGACCGACGGATATTTATTGCCTATGCGTATGTGTTCGTCCATCATTAATTGACGCTCGGGCTGACTTAAGAGATACCATTCGCGTTTTTTTAGAAATGGGTAAACGAAGAAATACTTGTGTTTGCCCGGCTTGATATATACGCGACTCTCTTGGTGTTCTGGATCAATGCGATCGAGATAAATAGAGCGTTTGGTCATAGCTAAGAATGAATATGGGTGTTGCATGTACGTACCCAGTCCGGTTTTAGCGAGATCACTAGCAAGTTTTTGAATAACATCTAGATCTGAAGAAATAATCCAAAGCATCATTTCTACTTCGGGACGCATGCCCATCGTTGTATAAGGCAAGATCTGGCACTTCTTTTCTTGCACATAGTTCTTAACCACAGCAGCAAATTCTTCTTTGCCTTTTTGCTTTTCTGACTCCGGCAAACGGCGCCAAGCTGGTTCGACTTTAAAACAAGAAAAACTTACATATTGTCTAGGTAGTGGCGTAGGGGTAGGTTTTTTTTCTTCTTTATGTTCAGTGGCTGTAGTAGTCATATTTTCCTCGTCTAATTAATTAGTACTAGTGAGTGGCTTTATCGATCAAAGAGAGCCATTTTCTGCGCCCGATCTGCAAAATACATTCATTCTCCCCGTTTTCCTTAGCATCGGCAAGCATATGTCTCAAAAAGACGTTAGGATTTTGAATTAGTCGTCCATTAAATAGGACTGCCTTTTCGGTGATGAGTCGTTTTGCTTCGCTAGTTCCCTTTACTAATTCGGATTCGACTAGTATACGGAAAAGAGGAGTATCTAAATCGATTTCTTTATTGAAGTCCATTTTGTGAGTCGGAATATCTGATGGCTTTGATCTTTGGCTGTGTAATTTGTCCCAGTTTTCTAGTTCAAGCTCTGCCGCTAAAGGTCCGTGGTATTGAGAAACCATTTGTTGGGCTAATTTCAGTTTAATATCTTTGGGGTTTTTACCTTGAGCTAATTCTGTTTCTATGGCAGCAACTTCTTTGCCGCTTAAAGAAGTGGCCAGGTTAAAATATTTTACGATGAGGTTGTCTGGAATACGCATAGATTTGCCAAACATATCGGCAGGCGTATCTTTCAGGCCAATATAATTGCCATAAGTTTTGGACATTTTTTTCTCGCCATCTGTTCCTTCAAGTAATGGCATGAGCATGACAATCTGTGGTTCTTGTCCATAAAACATTTGTACTTCGCGGCCTTGCAAAACATTGAAGCGTTGATCTGTGCCACCAAATTCAATATCAGCTTTTATAGCTACTGAATCGTAACCTTGCAAGATCGGATAAAGAAGTTCATGTAGGGCAATAGGTAATTGTTTATCGAGCCTTGCGCCGAAGGCTTCTTTAGCCAATAATTGATTAACTGTTACCGAACTGGCTAATTTGATAATTTCGTTTAAATCTAGTGGCTTTAACCAATCGGCGTTATTAGTTAATTCTGTTTTTTTAAGATCTAAGACTAGACCGATTTGGTCCAGATAAGTTTTGGCATTAGATTGCACTTCTTCATCGGTTAAAGTTGGTCTGGTAGCGTCCCTGCCAGAGGGGTCGCCAATACGGGCAGTAAAGCCACCGATTATAATGACAACCTGGTGTCCATATTCTTGAAATTGTCGCAATTTACGCAAAACAACAGTATGTCCTATGTGTAAGTCAGTAAAAGTAGGGTCGACTCCGAGTTTGACCCGCAACGGTTTGTTTTTCTTTTTAGCAACTTGCAAACGCTCAGCTAAGGCAGCTAGTCCACCGGGTAGAATTTCAGCTCCGCGGGCCAATTCTTTAGCTTGCTCTAAGATAGCTGGTTCGATTTTTTCCAAGGATGTTGTATCAGACATTCTTGCCCCACTGTAAATGACCAATCGAGTTGGCTTATGCCCACACTTAGGCTAAGCGCACTTAATAATGGCAATGAAAAGACTGCCGCTACGAATCTTAGCATGATTACAAACTTACTTGTCCGCGGAAGCCTTCTCCGTTAATCTATCTAAAGGGCAGATCAGCCTTCGCTTAGACTTATCTAGTCTTCTGGTTTCCATCGGTAAAATTATTTGGATAATGTACGTAATATGAACCCTGAATATGAGCCACAGAATATAGAGGAAAAATGGCAGGAACGCTGGGACAGGCTCGGTATTTATCAGGCTCATGATTTAGAGAATAAAAAGAAATTTTATTCTCTTGTTATGTTTCCCTATCCATCTGGCGATTTGCATATGGGTCATATGCGCGTATACACAATTTCAGACGTAATTAGCCGTCATCGACGAATGCAAGGATATAACGTATTAAACCCAATGGGTTGGGACGCTTTTGGTTTGCCGGCTGAAAATGCGGCGATGGCGCGTGGGCGTCACCCACAGCAATGGACACAAGAAAACATTAAGTACATGCGTGATGAACAATTGAAAAAGCTTGGTACAAGCTACGATTGGCGTCGCGAAGTAACCACTTGCGAACCAGATTATTATCATTGGACACAATGGTTGTTTTTGCAGTTTTTCAAAAAGGGATTAGCTACGCGAAAGGAAGCACCAGTCAATTGGTGTCCTGAGTGTCAAACAGTACTGGCTAACGAACAAGTAGAAGACGGTAAATGTTGGCGACATGGCAACATAGAGGTTATCCAAAAGAAAATGAGCCAGTGGTTTTTGAAAATCACTGATTATGCTGATCGCTTACTAAATGATCTGGATAAGCTCAAGGGTTGGCCTGAGCACGTCAAAGTCATGCAGCGAAATTGGATTGGCAAATCTAAGGGTGCTGAATTATTTTTCACTGTGGAAGGTAAACCGAATGTGCGTATCAATGTGTTCACAACTAGGCAGGATACTGTATTCGGTGTGACTTATTTGGTCTTAGCACCTGAACACCCCCTAGTTTTAGACTTAACCGAATCAAGACAAAAAAAAGCTGTGCAAGATTATATTGAATCAGCTAAGCATAAAACTGAGCTTGAACGTATGACCGCCGAAAAATCAAAAACGGGGGTGCCTTTAGGGAGTTTGGCTATTAATCCATTTAATGGTGATGAAATTCCGATCTGGATCTCTGACTATGTTTTGGCTGGTTACGGTACCGGAGCGGTGATGGGTGTTCCCGCTCATGACGAGCGTGATTTTGTCTTTGCCAAACTTTTTGATTTGCCAATCAAACAAGTAGTATCTCCAGATGGAAAAGCAGCAACCGAGTTGAAATCGGCATATTTGGATGCGGGCATTTTGGTTAATTCTGGCATGTTTAATGGTTTGGATAGCGAAAAGGCTAAGGAAAAAATCATTGACTGGGCGATGTCAAATAATAGCGGCTGCGCTCGCATTCAATATAAATTGCGAGACTGGCTTATTAGCCGACAGCGCTATTGGGGTTGTCCAATTCCTTTAATCCATTGTGAAAAATGTGGCATTGTGCCTGTTGATGAAAAGGATCTACCAGTTATTTTGCCGATCGAAGGTATAGAGATCAAAGGACAGGGCGGATCGCCTTTGGCCAATGATACTAAGTGGCTAAACATCAAATGTCCAAAATGTGGGCAAGCCGCCAAGCGCGAAACCGATACTATGGATACTTTTATTGATTCTAGTTGGTATTTTTTGCGCTATGCAGATGCAACTAATAAAAAGGAAGCGTTTGCTTTAGATAAAGTAAATTACTGGATGCCGATCGACCAGTATGTGGGTGGCGTGGAGCACGCTATTTTGCATTTGCTTTATTCGCGCTTTTTTACCAAAGCCTTAAAAGATATGGGCTTGGTTGATTGTGATGAGCCATTTACTAACTTGCTTTCGCAAGGCATGGTAACTATGTTGTCGCCTCAATCTGGACGTATAGAAAAAATGTCTAAATCGCGAGGAAACGTAGTAGGTACCACTGCCTTTTTCGAACAATATGGAGCAGATTCAGCCCGTCTATTTAGTTTGTTTGCTGCTCCCCCTGAACAAGAGTTAGTGTGGTCGGAAGACTCAGCTATTGGACAGTATAGATTTTTAGGAAGATTGTGGCGCTTTGCTCATGCTTTGCAAGACCAAGGCGTAGAAGTTACAGCTAAAACCGAATTTGATGAGAATAACGTGCCGGCATCAGCCGCTTCATTGCTAAGACTTACTCATAAGACTATTAAAGCAGTGAGCGAAGACTTAGAGAAAGAACATTATGTTTTTAATACGGCAATCTCTAGCTGTATGATATTGCTCAATGGTATTTATAAATTTACCGGTGATAAAACAGAAGAAAATAATGGTGGCAGTCACAAAAGCAAGTCCTTGAGTGAGTTGGAGAAGCAAATCGTTATTTTTGCCTATCGTAATTTATTACTTTTACTGGCACCTATGGCACCACATATAACCGAGCAGATTTGGCATGACTTAGGATTTGCTAGGGTAGAAGATGAATCGATTCATGTACACGCATGGCCCAAATATGATGTAAAGCTAACCATAGATAACGAAATAGAATTAGTGCTGCAAATAAATGGCAAATTTGTGAATAAACAAATAGTTCAGCGCGGGCTGAGAAAAGCCGAAGCTGAGTCCATAGCATTAACTGATAGTAAAATGGTAAGTAAAATTGACAACCGTCCGGTGCAGAAGATAATTGTTGTGATAGATAGACTAGTCAACGTGGTAATTTAAATAATGGAAGGCTGAGTTTCCAGCCTATAGCAATGACTGGGCTATTTAGAAACTAATGAAGTATAAGCAAGATCCGCACTTAAATGTAAATGTAACTGTTGGAATAGCGGAAAGACCAAGCCCGCCTGTTTTAACAATCCTTCTGGCTATTCTGTATATTGTTGTTTATTATTTTTATCAGTCAGCCAATAGTCAAACCTGGATAATGCGTAACACATTTCAGGTTGACCAAGTTGTTAACTTAATCAATAACCATAATTACGGTCAAATATGCAACATTTTATTCTTTGCCAATTTTTCCAATGTTAGCCTTTGGCAATTACTCATTTCCATTTATTTTACCAGTCTTTTTGGTATTCCTACAGAGAAGAGGTTAGGACCATCACGTTTCGTCGGTCTTGTACTTTTTGCATGTACTTTGCCTTGGGTAGTACAATTTGTAGATGTTTACCGTTTGCCATTATGGCGGCTTTCCTTTGAATTTCCAAAACAAAGCGTCTATTTCTTCGGAACATATTCTATTATGTTGGCTTTAGCTGGTGCTTACACGGTTTTGCAGCCACAAAAAGAAAAAGACTTGTCCGGTTCCCGATTACACAGAAGAGATCGGATGGAAATATTTAACAAAAAAGAAGCTAAAGCTATGAACGAACGTTTCGGACTGTCTCCTAATTTATTCTTTGGTGCCTTTATTGTTTACGCAATTGTTTCGCATTTCGGAATGGGTTATTTGTATAAAGGTTTTGACACTATTGGTCTCTATGCAGGCTTATTTGCTCTGTTTGGTGGTTTTATACAATCTAGCTTGATCCATATGGGACTTCAAGATAGTTATCAGGAACATCCGCTCAAACATGCGGCTATAAAGCAATATTACGAATTGCTTGACTTAGATGTAGGGCATGTTAACGCTGTAAAGGGTGCAGCAAAGGGACTTGGTGTACCTGCCGACCAAGTAGAAGATTGGGTTAAAAAAACAAAAGGCAAATTACGCCCTACTTAAAACCGTCTCCGCTAATAATTCAATTCAGCGCAGCACGGCGACCATTGCATTGTATGAATGGTGCCGAGGCAGCGCTTATGAAGGTTATGCTAAGATATGACATCTTGCAAGGTAAAACCTATAAATGTCTAATCTTTCAGAGCCCACCTTTATGGCGCCGAGTATAAAAATAGGCTGGCTAAGGCTTTTACAAGTCATTTTGGATGCTTTTCTAGTTGGACTGGCATTTGCTTGTTCTTACTTGATTCGCTTTGATGGTCATCCTAGCAATAGCTTTATAGCTCAACTATTTACATTGGCTGTGCCAATTGTCTTAGCTAAGATAATTATTTGTTGGTCGTTCGGTGTTTATCGTCGGTTATGGCGCTATACAGGCTTAACTGAAGTGATGGAATTAGGATTATCACTTTTAATTGCTAGCTCAATTTTGCTGGCCATACGTTTATTAGGCTTGCTGAATATTTATGGACAACAATTATCGTTGGGCATTATTCTCATCGACTGTGGTCTAAGTTTTTTATTGCTTGTCAGTCCGAGGATATTGCGACGTTTGCAAACTGAGCACAAACAAAGGCGTCATTGGCGCCAACCAGTTAGAAGACGCGCTCTGTTGATAGGTGCTGGAGATGCCGGACAATTAGTATTGAGAGAACTAAATCAACGTCCAGATTTGGGTGTTGATGTTGTGGGTATGCTCGATGATGATCCAGAAAAAATGCGTAAACGAATTGGACCATTAACCGTTTTTGGTACCACACACGATTTAGCAAGGTTGGTCGAAACGTTATTCATTGACCAAGTAATTATTGCCATGCCTTCAGCTCCAGCATCAGAAATCAGACGTATTGTGGATGTATGTAGGGAAGTAGAAGTAGAAACTAGAATTTTACCTGGTCTTTTTGAATTGATTAATGGACGTGTGAGCGTTAGTCAATTACGCGATGTTTCTCTTGAGGATTTGCTTGGCAGGGAACCAGTAAAATTGGACACGGCTTCAATAGCTGGTTATTTAGAGAATAAATGTGTGCTTGTTACTGGAGCGGGTGGCTCAATCGGTAGCGAATTGTGTAGGCAGATAGTTCGCTATCAGCCGCGCAGGCTTGTTCTATTAGGCAAAGGCGAAAATTCTATTTTTTCCATTTATCAGGAATTGCAGGGAAGACCTGAGCCTGTAGAATTTTTGCCAGTTATTGCAGACATACGTGATGAAAATAGGCTCGAAAACATTTTCAAAGAATTACGTCCTGACGTGGTTTTTCATGCTGCTGCTCATAAGCATGTGCCGTTGATGGAAGCAAATGTTTGTGAGGCGGTAACTAATAATATCTTTGGTACACAAGTTATAGCTCAATTATCTTCACGCTACGGCGTCAATACATTTATTTTGGTCTCAAGCGATAAAGCTGTCAACCCAACTTCTGTTATGGGAGCTAGCAAGCGCATTGCTGAATTGATAGTGCAAGACTTAGCGTTAAAGAGTAAAACCAAATATGTAGCAGTACGTTTTGGTAATGTGTTAGCTAGTCGTGGTTCAGTAGTACCTATCTGGCGCCAACAAATAGCTAATGGGGGCCCGGTTACCGTCACTCATCCAGAAGCAACCCGGTATTTTATGTTGATACCAGAGGCGGTGCAGCTCATCTTGCAAGCAGCTACGTTGGGAGCTGGTGGCGAAATATTTGTTCTAGACATGGGCAGTCCGGTCAAAATACTTGATTTAGCTAATGACTTAATTAAATTCTCTGGACTTAGACCAGGACAAGATATTCAAATTGAGTTTACAGGGTTGCGTCCCGGTGAAAAATTATATGAAGAGTTGCTTACTGCTTCTGAAGCACTAAGCAAAACCTCTTATGAAAAAATATTGGTTGGTAAACCTGATCCATTGGAGTCAGGCTTATTAAAACAATCATTAGAGCAATTGCATGAATATTCTCAAATTGGAAACGAAATAGCTATAAGAAGTTGTCTAAATAATGCAATTGGTAGTAATCTTTTAGTAGGGAATAAGTCTTAGCAGAAGCAAAACGCATGAAAATTAGCCGCCGTGATTTTTTTGCTCATAGTTCGGGACTTTTATTTTCATTTGCTCCGTTTTTAAATATACGATCAAGTCTGTTAGATGCGCAGGTTGATTATGCTTCACGGACAGGGCTATCTAAGGGAAAGAATATTCTTGTCGTAATTCATTTAGCAGGTGGAAATGATTGGTTTAACACAGTCATTCCTTATAATGACCATACTTATTATAGTAAGCGACCTAATCTAGCTATTGATTCTAATACTGTTTTGAAGTTGAATAATGATTTTGCTTTTCATCCTGCTTTGTCTGAAATTAAGGAAATATATGACAGGAATGAAGTGGCAATTTTATTGAATCATGGTGTGTTTGAACAAGACTTATCGCATCATAAAGCAATTAAGATAATGCAGTATAGAGCTATTGATCAAAATCATACCAAGACATGGCAGGCACGCTACGCTGAACTAGGTAAGAATGAACTGGGCGATCAGAATTTTCATGCTATTAATGTAGAGCCGCTATTTTACCGAGAAGACAATGCATTGAAGGAAATTAAGTCAAGAGACAAGCTAGTTCTTTCTTCTCTCAATGCGAGCAATAACTTTGAATTTAATTTGGATGTTCATTATCAAATGGGGAATAAGTCTAGAGATCTGCAGGGACATGTAGAACATGGTTTTGAGTTTGCCTTAAAACAAACTGCTCAACTTATTGCTCGAAAGACAAGTGACACTGTTTATCACATAAGCTTAGGTGGGTTTGATACGCATATGGATCAATTAGCTCAGCATGCCTATTTGCTCAGAATGTTATCTAAAGGAGTGCATTCTTTTCAGGCCGATTTGGATAAATGTGGTTTTGGCGATAGGGTATTGACCCTTATTTGTTCAGAATTTGGGCGTAGCTATCAAGAGAACGACAGTAAAGGTACTGACCATGGTTATTTAAATCATGTGCTAGCTATCGGACGTTCTGTAAAAGGTGGGATTTATGGAAATAGATATGCACAATCTGCAAACAGTTCGCAGAGTAACTTTGCGCGCTTACAAGCGACGACCCTCTCCTGGCTGTTTTGCCCAAGCAGTGCGGTATTAGCTCAAAAAAAGAAACTATTCCATTCATTTGAAGAAGTATTTTTACCGTGTACTTTCTGAGATGTTAACTATCTTTGTTCCGTTCCATTGATAAACTTCTTTCGTATGTTTTGCGTATTTGTAATCGGGTGAGCCAAGGTTACCGGTAATTTTTATGGGGACAAATGTAGAAATGATGATCAAGCGATCTGGCTTTCCACCTTTGGCTTATTTCTCGTCGTTTTCGATTCCGGGTGGTTTAGGTTCATCGGTTGTTTTGTCGTTAGGATATTCACCGATATGCACAGCAGCAGCTCGTCCTAAATTATTGTGTAGAATAAAGAAATTAATGATGTCACTTACTTTGTGGCTGCGAACAAGTTCTTGTATTTCCTTGCTACTAGATACATCCTTGCCGTCAATCTTTTGAATGACATCACCGCGCTCAAGTCCAGCTGCTTGAGCTGGGCTGCCATCAAGTACTTGTGCTACTAAGACACCCTTTGTGCTAGCTGGTAAGCCGAGGCTTTTAGCTAATACATCGTCCATATCTTGCATAGCTAAGCCTATCCAGGGTCTCAATATTTTGCGATGATTAATAAGACTATCGATAACTGATTTAGCCACATCGATGGGAATTGAAAAACCAATACTTTGAGCATTGATTTGCATAGCCGTATTTACGCCAACAACTCCGCCGTTAAGATCGACTAAAGGACCGCCCGAATTCCCCGGATTTATGGGCGCGTCAGTCTGGATGAAGTTTATATTGCCGTTCACGTCTGTGACTGCTCTGCCCACTGCCGAAACTATGCCGAAGGTAACCGTGTGGTCGTATCCTAAAGGACTGCCAACGGCAATAACAAAATCACCAGGACGCAGAGCACTAGAGCTACCGAGAGTGGCGGAGGGAAGATTGTTTGCCTCAATTTTGACGACAGCTAAATCGGAAAAATTGTCTTCGCCCATCACTTTTGCATCAAAGACACGCTTATCCGAAAGAGTGACTTTTATTTTCGAAGCACCGTGTATAACATGCCTATTAGTAACAATATAGCCGTCCTGCTGCACAATAAAACCTGATCCAGCATTGCGTTTTTCAAAATGCGGAGCAGAAGGTGCGTTGGGAGCGTCAGGAGCAGGTTTTTTATCCTGAGGAGATTGTTGTGGACGTACTCTTTGTCCATTGAAGAAGAATTCGAAAGGTGTGCCCATAAAGGGCATCGTGGGCTGAGTGATTGTTTGATTTACTTCAATATTTACTACAGCTGGTGCGATAGCTTCAGCAAGGTCTGCTACTGTATTGGATTGAATTGGTATGCCAATAGCTTGGACGGGAGGTGTGTTGGATAAAAAAGGACTTGATACCACTGCTAGAACCAGACTTGCGAGCCATGTATTTTTCCAGTTTTGATTGCTGTGTCTAAATATCACTTTTTATCCTCCGTTTTTATTTACGGTTTTAATTACGATCTGCCCATACCAATATGTTGTGCGTTTTGAAACACTTTACCTTCAGTCAGAATGGATGGAGCGATAACAACCTCCACTTGCTGCATTTCGGTAATTGTGGCAGCCCCTAAAGTTGACATGCTAGTTTTTAAAGCGCCCGTTAAATTTTGAGTGCCGTCATCAGTATGTGCTGGACCAAGGAGAATTTGTTCTAGTGTGCCACTTGTGCCTACCTTAATTCGTGTACCTCTTGGTAATACAGGGCTTGGAGTAGCCATGCCCCAATGAAAGCCTCGCCCAGGAGCTTCTTTTGCTCTAGCTAACGGTGAACCAATCATTACTGCATCAGCGCCACAGGCAATGGCTTTACAAATATCACCGCCAACGACCATACCACCATCAGCTATGATCAAAGGCTTTTTACCAGATTGGGCAGCAAATTCTTCTCTGGCTGCTACGCAATCAGCTATAGATGTTGCCATTGGTACGCCGATACCTAACACGCTGCGTGAGGTACAAGCAGCACCGGGTCCAATACCAACTAAAATACCGGCTACACCAGTATTCATTAATGCTAAGGCGATTTCATATGTTACGCAATTGCCAACAATAACGGGTATGGAAACTTGTTTGCAAAACTTTGCTAGATCCAAATTAGGAGCGCCGCTAGCAGAGTGATGTTTGACACCAGTGACTGTAGATTGCACAACTAAAATATCGCAACCAGCTTTTACGGCAATAGGTCCATATTTTTCAGCCATAGTAGGTGTTACTGAAATGGCTACTAAAACGCCTTTGGCTTTTATTTCTTCAATACGTTTACTGATAAGCTGTTCTTTAATTGGACTTGCGTAAAGCTCTTGCATAACAGAAACAAAATTTTGATTATCACAACTGATTACTTTGCCATAGACATCGTCCGTGTTTTCATAACGAGTTTGCAGTCCTTGTATATTTAGTACAGCTAGGCCGCCTAACTTACCCATCGCGCTAGCCATTTTGGCATCCACAACGCTATCCATAGCAGAGGCAATGATTGGCATAGCGAATTTATGTTTATCAATCTGAAAGGAAATATCGCATAGTTCGAGGTCATAGGTGACTGAGCCAGGTACAAGAGCAATTTCGTCAAAGCCATAGGCTCTTCTAGTCTTCTTGCCCTTACCAATCCACATGTTATTCGATAAAGCCGACTTTTCTGACCAGGCTGTTTCACTACTATGTTCGGTTTGGCAGCCACTTACAGTTTGATTTTTTGACATACAAATTCCTAAATTTAGATAATTGGGCTTATCTTATCACCCAGTTATGCAATGAGATCTTTTAATTGGTAAAAAGATTCAATACTGCTTGCACAAAGCTGAGTAAAGGCTAATAATAAGACAGAGGCTAACTAAACTAGTATGGAATTAAATATACCTGAAGGTATTAATTATGAGTGTACCGGCTGTGGAAAGTGTTGTAGCGGTTGGTCTGTGCCTTTGACACAAGAAGATTATGAGCGCATAGCATCGATAGATTGGGGTGCGCTTAGCCCCGACTTAAAAGACAAAAAGCTGTTTAGGGCTTTGAAGACCCATGAAAAATTGAATACTCCTTACACTCATGCAATAAATCCAGAGTCGACTGGACAATGTCCTTTTCTAAAAAACAATCTTTGTTTTATCCATAGCCAATTCGGTGCTTCCGTTAAACCTGCCATTTGTCAGCTATTTCCTTATAGCTTTAATGAGACACCGGAGGGGGTATTTGCCACAGTTAGTTTTATTAGTCGGGGAGCTATTTTTAATGCTGGACGGTCCTTAATCGAGCAAAGGGAATATTTAAAGACGAAATATGCTGAGTTCCAAAAGCTTTTTCCCAATCATCATCCTAATTGGTCTCAGCTTAAGCTTTCTAGCAATGTACCTTTATCTTGGTCTGAATATTCAGAAATTGAAAAACCGCTTTTAGCTTTGATGAAAGACCCTGCTAAAAGTATTGAAGATAAATTTATGGAAGGATCGCGCTATCTTGACTCTGTGCTTCACGAGAGATTAACTAAGCAAGAAAAAGTTGATGGCAGACCAGGATGCAAAAGTACTTATGTAGGCAAGCCGAAGCAAACATATCTAAATAGATGGGACAAAATACTTTTTCTTACTCTATATAAAAAGTACTTCCCAATGGACAAGCAGCGAGCAAAAGGTTATGGGCAATTGAATCTGAATGCAGCCAGCTTTATTAAAGGGTCTTTTAACACGAGTCAATATGATAAATTAATAGTTGCAGCAGACGACTTGGCATGGTCCGGTGTAGATGATCAAGTTAAGGATCTAATTAATCGATTTTTTTATTCCCACGTTTTTGCTAAATTATATTTTGGAGCTGGCTTCGGACAACTGAGCTTGATAGCCGGATTTAATCATTTAGCTCTGACAGTAGCATTGCTTAAATTAAAAGTGCGACAAAATGCTAAGTGCCGCCTCCAATCAAAAATTAATCTGGATGATGCTGTTTCAGCGGTTGTACAGCTTGAAAAAAGTCTGGGTGAATTGAGAATTAGTCCTTACGGAGCAGCAATATTAGAGCTTTTGTTGGGTAGACAACAACGAATCGAGCGCATACTCTCATTATCTTGAAATTTGCTTGTCAAGTATAATGTCCGCTCCGTCTGGGTTTCGTGGATTAGAAGTCAGTCGTTTGTTAGCTACCTTACAAAATCGCGATTGACTTGTACCCTTGTTTTTCGTAAAGTAAACGAGTCGATTTCAAGAGGCCGCCTTTGCGGCTCAAAATCAAGGTCCCGTTACTAAATTTCTTACTGTATAGAGACCATATTTTTACCAGGAGGTTCTCAAATGAATAGTCTTTCTAAACTTACTATCGGTGCTGTAGGGATGTCCATAATGGCATCAGTTGCGCTTAGCACCCCAGCATTAGCCCAAGGTGAAGGCGCAGATGCTTTTGCTACTCAGTCTGGAGCAGGTGCTAGTTATGGCAATCCAACCGGCAATGCTCAGCAGCTCGGTACTGGTACGCAGACGGGACAAACGGGGGCCGCATTAATGAATGCTCCCATGTTACAAGGTGCAGCTTTGGGCACAATTGCTCCACAAGGGCCACAGGCTACTTTCGTCACTGGTGTTAACACTGCAGGTACTGTACGTGTAAACAACTTAGCCAACTTAGAAGCCTTGCTTAATATAATCGCTAACGGTATGGAAATCCTAGGTATTGCTTGGGGTGGTCCAACAATGATTATGGGCTTCATGCACATGGCTGCTGGAACACAAGATGCTATGAAACGTGTAATGTTTGGAGCAGCAGGTGTTACTGGTGGTTTAGCAACACCAGGTGCTATTAACTGGTTAGTTGCTTCAGCCCGTGACGCTAACTTATTCAGCTAATACAACAGGAAATAAGGCAATCACAAATGGAGGACCAAAGACTGGTCCTCCATTTAATTTGAGCATCAATTCTTAAGCTTATTTTGACCGAAAAAGATTAAATCAAAAAAAGTCTGGAATATGTATGGCGGCCAACAAATGGGCGCTTGACTTCTTTTTTGTTTCGCCTTAATCTATAACTCTTCTGGCTCACCTTTACTATACGATAGATTCGACGGTTCGCGATTAAACGCATCCGCCCAATAGTTAAAGGAAAAGCCAATAGTTTAGAGAGTCAACGGAGCTTATTCTAACAGTACAAATATTCCGTAGAAGTTTACCCCGCCAACGCCAGCCATAAAACCTCCCTCGTGGAGGTTTTTGGTTTAATAGCGTATATTTGGTACTCTAAACGGGCGTTTGAAGGACTTAAATTTTGTCTGCTGAGAAGTCATTCGTCAGAAAACCACAAACATATAATTGGCAAGGACCCTTATCTACAGCCGGTATTTGCGTGCTGGGATCTTTGTCCACTGGGCAAAGTGTGACGAGAAACCTTTACAGGGCCGGAGCACGAAAGGTTAATCTGGTTAATGTGGATTTGTCGGAAAAAGAGAGCGGTTATTCATCTTCTAATAAGAGCGAGTTTTGCCAAACGATTGATGCTGAATGGACGATTGCTAATATTGAAGGATTTGTTCAAGAGGCAGAAATTGTCATAGATACCTTGTCTGATTGGCAACAAAAGCTAACTTTGAGTGATATTTGTATGGACAGCGAAAAAGTGCTTATTCATAGTGGTATCACCGGCTTTCGTTTTCAAATCTATACGATGATACCGGGTCGTTCTGCTTGCTTGCGCTGTGCTTTGCCCGTAGCTGGCATCGATCAAGTTCCTCTTAGTCCGACTGGCCCACCGGCAATTGATGCTGTCATAGAATTAGTTGATGCCTGGCAATCACTAGAAGCAATAAAATATTTGGCTAAAATAGGTATTGTTCAAGGTAATGAGCTTTTTAAATTTGACTGTTTGAGTGGAGAATTTGAAGTGATACGGGGATTAGATGCCAAACTTGATTGTCCAGATTGTGGTCGTAAAATAGGCAGACTTAAACGCTCTTCTTGATAGGCATAGGCGCTTTATTTGAAGTGAAAGTAAGATCATGAACAAACAACAAAGAAAAATATTAGTAACGGGAGCGGCTGGTTTTATTGGTAGTCATTTGGTTGATGCACTTTTGGCTAATGGTGACTTTGTTGTGAATCTCGATAATTTTAATAATTTCTATGATCCGGATATGAAACGACACAATATAAAAGAGCATCTTTTGCATAAGGACTATAAATTGATTGAGGGTGATTTACGTGATAGAAGTAAGCTAGAGGAGGCATTCTCTTGCGGTCCGTTTGATGTTGTTGTTCATTTGGCTGCAATGGCAGGTGTACGACCTTCGATAGAAAGACCTGCCTATTACACTGATGTGAATGTAAATGGTACGCAACTTCTAATTGATGCTTCTATTAATACTAGTGTTAAACGCTTTGTTTTTGCGTCCTCTAGTTCTGTTTATGGCGGGCGCAGTGGAGAGCAATTTTTAGAAACGGATAGGGTAGATAGACCTCTGTCTCCTTATGCTGCTACTAAAGTTGCCGGTGAGCAATTGTGTTATGTGGCTCATCATACGGCTGGTTTACCGGTAATGTGTCTGAGATTTTTCAATTCTTTTGGACCAAGACAAAGACCTGATCTTGCGTTGCCGAAATTCTATCGTTTAATTGAGTCGGGCGAGCCGATAGAAGTTTACGGGGATGGTAGCACCAAAAGAGATTATACATTTGTTGAAGATACTGTATATGGTATCACTCAAAGTATGGTTGTTGATTTTTCTGGTTATGAAATTATCAACCTTGGTCGTTCACAACCAGTAAATATAATAGATATGATTCGCACAGTAGAAGCAGTGACAGGTAAAAAAGCACAGTTGGTCTATAAAGAATTGCATTGTGCTGATGTTCCATACACCTATGCCAATATTGATAAAGCCCGCAAAATACTTGGCTATAATCCGACTACTTCCTTTACTAAAGGGGTGAAAGCATTCGTAAATTGGTATGAAAATATTGCTCCTTCAAGAGCCGCAAGCTATGTATAACGAGACTATTAAAATCGATAACAAAGAAAACGACACAGCAAGATAAACAATTAGAGAAAACAAGTTAGTGTTCGAAACCAGCCGTTGCTTGGTTAATTAATTGATTTGACTGCTTTAACTATGTGTTTAGCTGAAATACCAGCTTCATCCATTAGTTCTTGCGGAGTGCCAGAGCCGACCATTTTTGTCACGGCTAATTTTATGACTTTCGGTATGCTTGTTGGTTTACTGGTTTTTGTTGTAGAACAAGACGTGTCGCCTAGACAAGCGAAGCTAGATAGAACAGCGTCTCCCAGCCCGCCTTCTGGCCAATGATCTTCTACTACAACGAGAATGCCTGTTTCAGCAGCGGCTTTGTGAACAGTTTCATTATCTAAAGGTTTAACTGAATAAGCATCAATTATTCTAATGGCGATGCCCGCTTTACTCAATTCATCGTAAGCTTTTAATGCTTCATGTACGGTGATACCAGCAGCGATGACAGTGGCTTTATCTTTGTTTGAGCTTTTTAGAGTTTTGCTGCCGCCGACCGGAAATTCGTCTTCGGCTTTATAGAGAAGCGGCAATTTTTCTCTAGTTGTGCGCATATAAACAATGTTAGGTAATTCGGCCATTGTTTTTACAAGTTTGACTGTACAAGTTGGGTCGGCAGGATAAAGCACAGTGCTATTATAAATAGAGCGCATCATAGATAAGTCTTCCAGGGCCATTTGTGAAGGACCATCTTGTCCTATAGATACGCCAGCATGTGAGCCGCATAATTTTAAATGAGCGCGAGAAATGGCGCCCATACGAATGAAGTCATAGGCTCTTGATAAAAAGGCAGCAAATGTAGACGCAAAAACTTTTTTACCGCGTGTGGATAAACCAGTGGCTACGCCGATCATACATTGCTCGGCAATAAACATTTCAAAGAAACGATCAACATATGCTTTAGCAAATTTATCGGCGTAAGTTGAATTAGATACTTCAGCGTCTACCACTATAAGTTCATCGTATACAGCTCCTAAAGCTTTGAGTGCGTCGCCATAAGCTTCGCGAGTTGAATAGGGAGTAGTGTATTGAGGACAAACAAATTTTCCGGGGGGTTTTTTTACTAGGGCAGACATTGATTCTGGCTTACTGATTTGCACAGTAACATTATTGTTGCCACCCAGTTCTTTGATTGCTTCAGCGGCTAATTCCTTATCTAGAGGCTTGCCGTGCCAGCCATCTTTATTTGCTATTTTGCTAAAGCCATGTCCTTTTTCAGTTTTAGCGACAATGAAAAATGGTGAACCGGTATTAGACATTGCTTGTTCGAACGCTTTTTCTATTTGAGCGTAGTCATGACCATTTATTTCTGCTACTTGCCAACCGAAAGATTTGGCCCTTGCGGCATAGGCTGGTGAATTCCAACCTAATTCTGTTTGTCCACGCTGACCCAGTCTATTCATGTCTAGAATAGCAATTAGATTATCAAGTTTATAATATGACGCGCATTCTAAAGCTTCCCAAACTGAGCCTTCAGCCATTTCGCTATCGCCTAAAAGAGTCCATACTTTATAAGGTATTTTGTCGATATATTTACCAGCGATGGCAATACCAACACCATCGGGTAATCCTTGTCCTAAAGAACCTGTTGCTACTTCTACCCAAGGTAAAACTTGTGGCACCGGATGCCCTTCTAAGCGGCTGCCCAATTTGCGTAAAGTCAAAAGCTCAGCATCGGTAATGGCACCAGCTGCTTTATACATGGAGTAAAGCAAAGGGGCAGCGTGCCCTTTGGAAAAAATCAGTCTGTCATTGTTAGGTGCTTGAGAATTATTGAAATCGTATTTTAAAAATTTTGCTGAAAGGACCGCTATTAGGTCAGCTGCCGACATAGAAGAAGTAGGATGACCGGAGCCAGCTTCTGTTGTCGAGCGAATGCTATCGATTCTTAGCTGTTGAGCCAATTTTTGATAGGTCTCGGTGTTCGCGTACTGTAATTCTGGCATAGTGCACCTCCGAAAAAACTACCCCCAAGGGGATTCGAACCCCTGTTACCTCCGTGAAAGGGAGGTGTCCTAGGCCTCTAGACGATGGGGGCATATTCACCGCTGTGAATGCCTCTTTATTCAATTGGAAAGACTGGTTAGTCAATCAACGGAATAGCCTTAAGCACCAGTTAGCCAGAATAACAAAACCGCTAATCTAGGTCAACACTTCATGCTACAGTGTTACTGGTATATAATAAAGAGATCGCAGCGGAGAGAGCGATTGCGGTGAGCGGTCGCGAAACGAAGCGTATACACGCGCAGCGGAGCCGAAGTATGAAGGCGACAGAGCCCGATTATGAATGCATGAGTGAAGCAAGTGCGCCGGTGAGGCGTACGCAGCAGAACGGTTAAGGATATGCGCAGAGGAGCTGTAAGCGACGGAGCGCTTAAAAAGGTTGAGATAAGCTTAAGCCATGTATCGTTATCGTACTTTTAATCAACATTTGAAAGAACATTTTGGCGAGAAAGTTTATAGAGTGCCTATAGACGCTGGCTTCACATGCCCTAATCGTGACGGTGTGCGAGCTTTTGGCGGCTGTACCTTTTGCGACGATAGAGGTTCTGGGGCGCCTACTATAGATCTTAAATTAAGCGTTCAGCAACAGTTAACCACACAAATCGCCCACATTAGAAAAAAATTCAAAGCGAAAAAATTCTTGGCTTATTTTCAAGCTTTCAGCAATACTTATGCGCCGGAGGCTGTTTTGAAAGAACTTTACGAAACTGCTTTGAATGTGCCGGATGTAGTTGGTCTTTGCATCGGTACCCGACCGGACTGTTTGCCCGACAATATTCTTGATTTGTTAGCTCAATTAAACAAAAAAACCTTTATGTGGTTAGAGGTTGGTTTGCAAAGTGTTTTTAATGAAACTCTCGAAAGAATCAATCGTGGGCATACATCAGAAGAGTTTTTTGATTGTATAAAACGGGCGCAAAAATATAATTTGAATATTGCCACTCATTTAATTTTTGGTTTGCCCGGAGAATCTAAAAATCAAATGCTTGAATCGGTAAGACAAGTTTCGTCAATTGGACTTAAAGCAATAAAAATCCACCAATTGTGTATTTACAAGGGAACGCCCTTGGAACGAGAATATAAACAAGGACAACTCTCTGTATTTGAGGAAAATGAATATATTGAGCTTGTTGGTCAGGCACTGGAGCTTTTGCCTTCTGATATGATTATTATGAGGCTATTAGCAGAAGGGCGTAAGGAAGAAATACTTGCTCCCAAATGGTGTTTCGAAAAGACCCGTTTAAACGCTGCATTAGAGCAATATCTTGATGCAAAAGATATTAGACAGGGAAGTAAATATCAAGCTTTGGTGCATAACTAGAGGGTTAGATGGATAAACTTGAAGCAATTAAAATGCTTGATCATCAAATGTCTGAATTAAAAAGGTTGCCGTACGCAACATTTGAGCGATGGCAGCAAAGAAGACACGTTGAGGTTTATGATGTGGCAAGCGCAACTGGAAAACACTATAAAATTGAAGTTCAAGCTGTTTTAGAAGATAGCAACAAGGTAAACGACAATATTAAAGTAATTGCCATGATTGATGACAGTCATTTGCACAGCCTAACTAAGAGTTTCCCAATGCTTAGACAATTTGTTATTGCTCCGAATAATTCGATAGTGTCAGAGTAAATTGTCGAAACCAGCTAATTGATAGCCTAATCGTTTAGGTCTGTTTGTGATTTTTCATCAGCATTGCGGCTCCGATGATGCCGGCGAAGTCACCTAATTCTGCTTTAACTATGTCTAGGTGCCGTCCGGGAACTGAAAGTGTGCGCAGTCTCGTTTCTTTAATAGCTACTTCAAGATAGAGTTCTACAGCCTCTATTAAACCACCGCCTAAAATAATACGTTGCGGATTATAGAAATTTATTAAAGAAGCAAGTCCTATGCCCATATATTGAGCCGCTTTGGTGATTGCGTGAATGACTAATTCGTCAGCTGATTCAACTCCATGAGCCAAGGCTTTTGAGCGAATAATGCCTTTAGATAAATCAATCTTATCGCTGATTCCCGAATCAAAGCCTTTTTCTAATCCTGCTAATATTTCTTTGGCTACGGCTGTACGCGAAGCATAAGTTTCTAGACAGCCAGAGCCACCACAACCACATTTGCGTCCATCGGGAACAACTATTGTGTGACCAATTTCGCCGGCAGTGCCTGTAGCACCTAAGTACTGCTTGCCATCACATACAATACCGGAGCCTATGCCAGTACCCACAAATATACAAACGAAAGAATCGCATTGGCGTCCAGCGCCATATTCTAATTCTCCTAGTGTACCTACTTCAACATCATTGCCTAGGCGACAAGGAACATTGTAATGTTTACTCAGAGGCTCGGTTATAGGGATTTGGCTTACACCGAGATTAGGAGCAAGCAATAACACTCCCTTCTTTCTATCTATCATGCCGGCGGAGCCTATGCCAATGCCCAAGGTGTCTTTTATATCGACATTTGTTTCGGCTAACAACTCGTCGATTGTTGATTGCAATCTTGCCTGGACATCCTTTGAATCATCCAAAACCCGCGTTTTCTTTTTTGTCGTCCCTACCAGGCGGCCAGTTTTTGTATCTACAAGCCCACAGGCAATTTTTGTGCCACCAAAATCAACACCGATAGCTAAATTATTCATTGCTCAGTCCAAATCTAACAAAAGCTCTTTAAGGAACACCATACTAAATAATGCTTTTAACTCAATTCTATTTTACTAGTCTTTATTAATTAGCAAACGCTTGATTTTCTACCGGTTTCTCTGCTGTGATGGTTGGCTCGAGATTTAGAGCTTTGTTTATTACTTCGTTTACAAGCTTCTCTTCCTCTTTTGCGTAACGGATGGCAGACTGTTCAGAGTTGCTGCCAATTAGGCCGAGAGCTTCTTTGCTTGGGAGATACGTGCAAGGCTTGTTATAAGCAGACTTGTCCTTTTTATCCATGACGAAAATGCCAAGTGCTACTGCTACTCGACGTTCCTTAGATTTGCTTTCCATATTAACTGTTGAGTCATGAATAACCATGGTGGTAGAGCCTCCGCCATCCAAGTTCATAGCGTCAATAGATCCTAATTCATGTAATATATGAGCCAAATCATATAGTGTATGGCTTCCTTCCACGGTTACTAAAAGTAAGTGGTTATTAGCGGTTACCCCGCAAGCTGTACGGGCTTTTATACTATTACTAGTCCAATTGCTGTGAAAACTTTCGGCTTTTAAATTAATACAATAATGGTTATTTTTAAGCAGAAGAGGACCGCCACTAACTGCTTGAGTTATATCGTTCCATGATTCCGGAGTCACTTGCCAACGCAGATATGTTTGATCACCCGGTTGTAGAGCTGATAGAGCACTATCTTTACTGTCACTAAGCACAATACCCCCATACGGTACTGTCATATTTCGTTTATCTGTATCCAATATTCTGCCTTGGGAATCTATAGAAACTAAACATCCATCATATTCAAGATGTACGAAACTGCCCCATCTTCTTGAGTAAGCTATAGTGTGGCAGCCACTGCGGCGGGGAGCATTGATATTATTTATCCAAAGTTTGGGTACTTGCGGATTGGAAGTGTAAAGCGTTCCCCCTAAACCTACCCTGTCTATGCGTACAAAGCCTGATTTATTAATTCCTAAAGAAACCCTGTCGTACAGGGGTCCGGCTACCCAATCTCCATCTATGATGAGGGTTCCAAGCGGAATACCTGTATTCTTGAAATAATTGGCGTTGATAGCTGCTATGGCGTGACTGGAAAATGTATGGTCTTTGACTGTCTGCAAGCGGGTTGCTCCTTGAGGAGCAACAATTGGTTTAACCAATACTGGTGCTTGAGTAGTATCGATATCTAAAATGTTCAAATGCAGAGAACCTGCCCCTCTTTTATATATAATCCCAGGCATTAATTCTTTTGTTTGCAAATTAGCAAGCAGTGTTCGAATAGAGGAGTCGTCTTTATTAATGTTGCCATTGGTGCTTGTAGTTTGTTTGTCAAAATGCCGACTTAGAGCCGTTCTACGAGACAAGTGCTTGTTTTTGCCAGTGGACAGTTTGTTATTGTGGGCATGAGAATTTGAGCGCCAGGCATTATTACGCCAATGAGCAGGTAACCTATTGGCGGCATGGTGGTGGCTGATAAAAGCAATACCGTAAGCACTTTGCTGTCCAGATGCTGCTATGAAAGCAAATAATAGACAGGTCGAAACGATCAAAAAATAATGGCTCAAAGGACTATTGGTACTAGAAAACTGGGTTTTTCCCATTATTTTAATTTCGCTCTGAGCAGTAAAATGGTTATAGTCAAAAGTGGTAAAAATCTGATCAAAGAAGGACACTATATAGCCATTTATACCCAACAATTTAACTCGTAATCGCATTCAGGATAAATGATTGGGAGAATATGTAAGCTATAGATTTAAATGCCTCCCTTAGTCCCCGAAAGTTGTTTCTATCTTCGCCAGAGTATATAGATTTGCCTTCGTTGTCTCCCTTTTTCCGCAATTAGTGTACACATGATTCTTATTAAAGAGTGTCCAAAAATTGAAATAAATGAAATGAATGGGTAAAAGCTAGGGATAGTAGCGCGGATAAGTTAGATCTTTTGGGTATGAAGAAATTGCCTTAAAATATTCTGTGGCGAAATTTGGAGAACAACCATGACTCAAAGTGTGAAGACAGCTACGCAATTACAGCAGGAATTTATACCGCCCTATCCTATGACAATTGCAGACACCGGGTTAAAAGAAGGCTTTTTAGAAGAGCTGATTATGAAAGACCTCTTTTTAGTCAATTTTGCCTTGGGTAGGGAAATAGCTGCCCGCATTCACTTACCATTTAAGGTTGTCGAAGAAATACTTGATTACTTAAAGAGGCAATTACTAGTTGAGGTAAGAGCTTCGGGTGGTTTGGCAGATTATGAATATACCCCCACTGAAAAGGGACGGGATCGAGCTCGTGCTTTCTTTGACCACAATGCTTATGTTGGGGCGTGTCCTGTGCCATGGAATCGCTATGTTGATTCGTTAAAATTTCAGACTATTAGACGTGAATTGGTGACCCCACGGGACTTAGAAGTTGCTTTCTCGGACATTATGGTCAACAGGCGTACCATAAATGCTGTTGGTCCGGCTATTAACTCCGGGCGAGGCATGTTTTTATTTGGCGAAGCTGGCAATGGAAAAACTTCTATTGCTGAGAGAATAGCTCGCAGTTTTAAGGGAAATATTTTTATCCCATATGCTGTTGAAATTGATGGACAAATAATTAGAGTTTATGACTCCCATAACCATGAACCAGTTTCAGCTGCCAATTATCCCCGTGATTATGACAATCGTTGGGTGCGCATCCAGAGACCTTGTGTAGTCGTGGGTGGTGAATTGACAATTGATATGCTTGAGTTGCAATTTGACTTTGGTACCAAGCTTTATGAAGCACCCATTCAATTAAAAGCCAATTGTGGCTTATTACTAATCGATGACTTTGGTAGACAAAGAATTGACCATAAATCACTACTCAATCGTTGGATTGTTCCTTTAGAAAAAAGAATAGACTATTTAGCGTTGCATACAGGCAAAAAGCTAGAGGTGCCATTTGAGCAATTGATTGTTTTTTCTACTAACCTCGAGCCATCTGATTTGGTGGACGAAGCCTTCTTAAGACGGATTCCATACAAGATCCATATTGCTAATCCTACTGAAAATGAATACAAATGGATATTCTTGCAATATTGTCAACGAACTGGCATGCCTTATAACGAAGAAGCTGTAAACTATTTGATTGAAGCTCAATATAAATCAGGCAAACGTATGATGCGTTGTTGTCATCCTCGCGATATAGTAGACCAGATTATCAATCTTTGTACTTTTCTACAGACCGAACCACGACTATCTCGAGAATACCTCGATTATGCATGTAATGTCTATTTCGCAGCTATGGGTGAAATAAGTTCTTCAATATAGAAATCTAGACGAACTTTTTATATAGGCTAAGATTGGCGCTGTCGATGCTAGTAAAAAAATTCAAACCACTGACCGCTGAGACTGGTGGCCAGTCTGTTCGTTTTTTAAATAGATATTATAAGCAAGATCGTTCTTTATTGCCTTATTTGTGCTTGGCCCTTTTAGCTGTCTTGTTAATTCAAGGTGGTTTGTTTTTTTATAAAAATCATTATTGCAAGGACAGAGAGGATAAATTAAGTCAGTTAATTGATATTGAGCTGGTTTCGCAAACTGATTTCAAAGACAAGAAAAATTTGCTACCTGCTTCTGTGCCAAAGCCATCTTTAGCTAAACGCACTAGTCCGGTTAAACAATCTAAGGGACAGTTATTTACGCAGCCGATTTTTGTTGTACGTGCTGGCAACAGTCAAAATAATTATAGAGATGTGACAGAAGAAGAACAACAACCATCGCAACCACAAAAGATTTCAACTAAACCAGTTGTAAGCCTTCTCGATGGCAAAGATTTGGGTATTAGCTATGTACCAATGAGTGTGCCATTTTCTGAAACGTACAAATATGTTAAAGCAAGGAGCGCTCGCGGAAAGACAGTCGGAAAATCTGATGCGGCTATGGATATGGAAGAAGTAAAGCCACCAGAGCTATTGGAGGTTAAAGAAAACGAAGGAGATAGCAGCTCAAATTATTGGCAGGATGGTGGCAGTTCTAATAAAGGTACAGGTATCTCATCTTCATTAGCCGAGTATTTGAAAGATTTGCATAAGAAGTTGAAGCATGCATGGGCTCCTCCCCCAGGCACAGTGCACCATATTAAAGCAATTTTTCGACTCGATGCAAATGGCAGTTTGGTATGGACACAACTAATTCAATCAAGCGGAAATAAAGTCGCTGACGATTCGGCTCTTGCAGCCATAAAAAAAGCATCGCCTTTTGGTGAGTTGCCCGGCGATTATTCTCATCAATATTTGGATCTTGCTTATACATTCAATTACACTACGGATGAACTAAGCGAGATTAATCGCGAAAAAGAAGATTAATGAGCATGCCCTTTTATCGTATCTTGTAAATCCTGTCCATTAGTAATTAATGCTACAATTTGGGATTTAAATTATCGAGGAGAGAGGATTTTATTTCCGACAAATTTCGCAGCAATTAAATTCCATCTTTATCATTGTGTTAAAATTCTTATACCGACTGAGTTTTGCGGGCAGCAAATTTTTACATCTATATCTGGTAAATCTTTACTGAATTCAGCTAAAGATAGTGAAGATGTTGGCTCTAAGACGGACATGAATTTATTTTGATCTGATTTATTCCTAGATAAGCTAACAATATAAGTTTTTGGCGGAGTATTATTTTCAGATGGGATAGTTAAGAGAAAGCGAGTATCTTGCGTTTCTTCATTCACGATAATGGAGGCATTTGGTTTAGAGGAAAGTGCGAATTGAAATGTCTTATCTGGATCGTATTTGCTTGATACAAGAGTGGCACCATAAAAGGACAATATTTTATTTGTTTGTGGGCTCTCATTGCCTAGGCATATAGCTTTTCTTTCAGTATTGATGGCAATTGTTGAATTAGGTAAAAGGATAATTACCGGTTGCTTTAAATTCGGTTTGTAGAAGAGGAAAATGAGGGCAATGGAAAATAGGGTAAGACTGAATAGACGATATTTGCCTTTAGCTAATGTGGCAAGGAAGAATAGCAAAAATGCATAATACAGTGCGATAGCAACGATACCGGGCTGTCCAGTACTGATCACAGCTAAATTAGAAGAGGCAAGTTTATCAGTGATATAAATAATAATTTGCAGAGGTATTGATGCCAGTAAATCCAAGAGTTGACAGAAACATGAACCGATGTGTATAGGACCCAAATCTAAGAGTCCGACAAAGGACGATATAAAGCCAATTACCGTTATTGGAGCTACTAATGGATCGACAATAAGATTGGCTGGTAAAAATAAAAAGCTAGCTTGCCAAAAATGATAAAGCTGTATTGGAAAAACAGCCATTTGGGCTAAAAGGATTACTGCCAATGAGCTAGCAAATAGATTCACTATTTTATTGTCGCTGCCGAAAGAGAAAGTTTTCGTTAGGGATTCAGCGCCTATGATTATGCCGGTGACTGCTGCATAGGATAATTGTGCTCCTAAGTCCATTATAATTGCTGGATCGGCTATTAGGTTAATGAATAAGACGATAGCAAGAGCGGCAAGACTGTGAAGTTTTCGATAGTAAAGATGAACAAGCAATAGCAATAAACAAGCAATTGCTGATCTTACAACGGAAGCAGACAAGCCAGCTAATAGAGCGTAGAAAATTACATTGGCACAAACGACAAATGTAATAAATAAACGGTGGGTAAATAACCTGCGCAAAATCCAATAAGTGATGAAGGTAACAATAGTGAGATTAAAGCCAGAGGCAGCTACAATATGCGAGAGCCCAACTTTTCTAAAAGCATTTAAAATATCTATATCTAAAGTTACTGCGCGATCTCCAAGGACCATGGAAGCAAGTAAGCTGCCTGTTTTTGTTCCTAAATAACGCAGATGCAAATTGGCAATACGCTGTCTTAACTGATTGATAAAGTCATTTGCATCTGTAAGGGCGTCGTTTTTGTGTGACTCTGCAGATTCATTGTCTGTTAGCTTTATATGATGAGCGGTGGCGCATATTTGAGAAAATATACCGTTTCGTTTAGAAGTTGTTTCTAGCCCAGATAGCCAGGGCTCTTGTTTCTGACCTATGCTTTTTAGCTGACCTTCGATCTGAACTACTTGCCCTGGCTTAAATTGGGGAGTGGGATTTTTGTTGGATGCAATAATTATCAATCGTGCTTTGCCAGTGAGCGGTTTTTGTTCGGGAAAATCAAGTCTCAACGCGCGAATTGTGCCCGTTTGGTTAGTTGCATTAGCAGATCGACTGGTGGGCGTATCTAAAAATATTGCCCTGAAAACAATGCGTTTATTGATATAGTGAGTTAAGTCATTCGGTCCAGGTCTTGTTGTGGAGTGGTCTACATATAGAAATACTAGTATCGGCATGAAAGACAAAAATAAGATTGATCTTGTTAATTTGATCACGCCTGTGCCAGACATAATCAACAGGCTGATTAAGCCGGCTGTGTATAACGGCAAGATCCAAACACAGCTAGTGTTAGCAAAGGCAGTGGCTATTAAAGATAAAATGGCAGTGGCTATGGTAAGCCACGGCATGTAAATAGGCATCTGAATTCATTCACTTGGTGACAAGTAAATAAACGTCGAACAAGCTCTTTTAGTTCAACTCTTTAACATGATAGTCCAGAGTGAATTCAATACTGCACGTGTGAATTGTTAGTATTTAAATAGTACCGGCTATGTGCTGCGGCATCTTGCCCATTATATTTGGCATTAGGTTTAGCACTATATGGCAACTCGCAAGGTGCTGTGCGGGTAAAAACCATTTGGGCAATAGGCATACCGGCGTGTAGCTTGACCGGTCGTGTACCGACATTGACGATTTCCAGTGTAATTTTAGCGGGCGGGTCACTGAAGCCGGCATCAATAAAGCCTGCAGTGACATGTACCATTACTCCTAAACGGGCAAGAGACGATTTGCCAGTTAATTGACCAACTATATCTGCTGGCAATGAAAAGCGTTCTAAAGTAGCTCCTAAAACAAATTGACCAGGTGCAACAATAAAAGAGTCTTCAGTAATGCTTACTAATCCTCTGAGAACTGAATCTGCTTTATAAGGATCTATGACTTCTGTGCTAGGTTCGTGCCAGGAGAATTTACTATCTAGTCTTACGTCATAAGAATTGGGTTGCAAAAGTCTCATATCGTATGGATCGATAATTAGCTCTTTATTGGAAACTGCAGTTTTGATCTCAAAATCGACCAGTATTGACATCAGTTCCTCTTATATACTTAGGTTCAGGTTAGAACTATGTCCTGGGAAGGCTTTTGCTGAGGGGTTGATATAGGTTACGGCAAAATTGACAGCTGTAGCCGCTTCAGCGGCTCCCGTGGCAATTAGTTTTAGTTTGGCTGGGTGTGAACAGATGTCACCAGCCGCGTATATTCCGGGAACATTTGTTTCCATTTTTTCATTTACGCTAATGGCATTGCCTTCCATTTTCAGTCCCCAGCTTTTTAAAAAGTCTAAATTGATCACAAAACCTATATTTATTAATATGGCTTCAATAGGCAATGCTTCCTCTTTACCAGTACGATTGTCAAAAATGACCACGCCTTCAATGCGATCTTTGCCTTTTATTTCCTTCAGTTCATAAAAAGTTTTAACATCTACTTTGTTTTTAGCCATTTCCTCTACGGAAGTTTGTACGGCTCTAAACTGATCTCTTCTATGGATAAGGGTTACATGCTTGGCATAAGTCGAGAATTCATTGGCCCAATCAACGGCTGAATCTCCCCCACCTATGATTAGGACATTCTTGCCTCGGAAGAAGTCCTTATTCTTGACTGAATAAAATATGCACGTATTTTCGAAAGCTGGATTGTAATCGAGATCAAGCTTCTTGGGTACACAAGCACCCGCCCCTAAAGCGAGGAGCAAAGATTTTGTGTAATGGTCGGAAGATTTATCCGTCAATACCTGCCACACACTATCATTTTGCTGGTGTATCAGATTGATTACCTTTTCGTCCAAGCAAATGGCAGGTTTAAATAACTGAGACTGTATACCTAAGTTTTTTGCCAAATCTTTGGCCAATATTTTTGGATGTCCTGCAACGTCGTACACGTATTTTTCGGGATAGAGTGCCGTTAACTGTCCACCAAGTTCTGGCAAAACATCTATTATTTTAGTTTTTAACCCACGAAGACCTGCATAAAAACCGCCAAACAAACCGCTAGGCCCGCCACCAATAATCGTAATATCATAAACGTCCATTAAAAAAATATCTCGGTTAATGGGTAATCAAATTCGTATTTTACTAAACAAAGCGCTTTGTTTGAATGGTATTGTCGAATCTTGAAGTGCATTTATCTTATGATCATTTTTGTAAGTGAGCAGCCGGAGGCGAAATCCAATTCGGTCTAACCGGAAAAGCATCATTAATCTGAGTGTTCTTTGGTAAGTAATAAAGACCTAATTAAGTGTCAAGCTCTTATTCTGTTTCTGGTATCGCTGGTAGCACTATACTAGAGTCGAATGCGTAATACCAGAGATTTAGGGGCTTTGCAATTAGCGGTTGACTATAGTTCTTAGAGATGTGGTACTACCGTTTTGAACGGGGACACTATAGCTAGTGTATAAAGACTTGATATCAGGCGGGGTTGAATTGGTTTGGTGAGGAGAATTGGTTCTTGTTGGATTTGAAAGAATTGGCTCAGCGACAGCAGAGGGAGAAAGTGGAAATTGTGGATTTGCTGGTGATCCGAAACGCTGATCAAAGTCTTGGTCAACATAAGTTTCTGGGGCAGAAATCGCTTCTCCGGCATTTACTTTAGTTAGGTTGGGTGATTTGTTTTGGGATTTTTTGTTGGGCAGGTCACTGCTCGGCGGGGTATTGCTAACTGGCTGAGGGCTAGGAACGTATATGGATCCAAATTCTGCAGATGTTTTGAGAGGGAAAGCATTTTTTATCGATGCCACGATTGATTTGTCTTGATTTGCGGTTGGTGCAGCAGCAGCATTCATGCCGATGGATTGACGTAATAGTGGTTCATGATGTCTGAGCCAGTAAACGATGTATAACCAGCCGGCAAAAGCAATGAAGAGTATGGCGAATCTAATGCCATTATTTATTCTCAAACCTTCGGTTAGATGCTCTAACTTGTAAATATCTGAGTAGCTACCCAAAGGGTTGTAATTGTCTCCGACTGCGTAGTGGAAAAGATTGCCACCCTCGCCGTGATAACCACCATTGCCTCCGCTACTTCCTGAAAAATGGCTCAACGATAACCCCTGCTTCTTGTAAAGCAACTACTTGCAAGCACTATGGTAAGGCTTGCAGAGGGGCATGAAAAGCCCGGAGCACCGTTATATATGTTAATTTATTTTAAGAGATGTAAATTTGGTTGTCTTTTTAACCGATACAACTAGTCAATTTCAATGCCTTCTATTCTCACTAATCTGTCTTTGAGGCTATCTACCAATTTTGGTAGCTCAAAAACTAAAGGCAGTTTTTCTTCAATTGTAGAAATATGTTTGGTTAATTCGATTGATTTTTCCATCAAACGGATAAGTATTTGCTGGGTAGCTACTAATTGTCTTTGGTTTTCAATCAATTGACCAGCCATACGAGCGTTTTCAACTCGCTGATCAACGCTAAAAGCAATTAATTCAGTCAGCCGTCCTAAGAGCTTTTCTAATTGCTCTTGATTTGGCAAGGCACCAGATGCAGTGAGTGAGGTAGTCTCAATTGTTTCATTAAAGATTTGCTCAAATCCATCGAGCCCGAGTCCGCCTCCGACGGGGGATACGTTTTTCATAGCTTCAGGCACAGTAATTTACCTCCAAAAGGATATTGAGCTCATTTTCAATAGTACATATGCGGATACATTTAAAACAAAAGGCCTCCACTGATGGTGGCGACCTTAGAATTATAACTAAAGATTTGCTTAAATCAATAGGGTGCAAAAAAATATGCGGACTATTTTCTTGCAGCCATAGGTATGGTGGCATCATTACGTAAATACATTTCGAGTTCTTCTACGTGAGTAGACTCTTCTACTACCACTTGTTCAAGCATCAGGCGTAGTGGCGTATTGTCCTTTACTAGATCTAATTGTTTTTCGTAAAGGCTTAGATGATGTTTTTCTGATTCCAGGTTTTCTTTGAGCATGTCAATAATAGATTGCTCACCCGGCTCATAAATTTCTTGAATTTTTACTGATGGGTGTCCACCAAGAGCAGTAATTTTTTCACCAAGTTTGATGGCATGTTGCATCGAATCGACCGCCATTTTTCTAAACATGGTGACTAAAGGTGCCCGAATGGGTCCTGAGACGATAAAGGAGTGGTGCAAGTAACGAACGATTGAAGTCATTTCGTGCTCAAGATCTAAATTTAGAGCAGTAAGTACTTTTTCTTTATCCATAATAAACCTCTGAGCTTAATTTGCCATTTTAAAGCCCATTATAGCCAATGGTTGGGTGAAAAAGCGCATATGTACACTAGAAGGTTGAGCTGCTTATGCTGTCATGGAATAGCTGCCATCTTCTAATAGATATTGTTGTTTCTTCAAGCGAGCCAAAATAGTTTCGCAATGACGACACTTATCATGAGGTTGCCATAACTTATGTTTGGCTGAGTTATTTTCCATCTCCTGGCGCTCTAATGTTTGCATGTCTTCTAAATTTTTTACGATTTCTGCCCAATGCAATCGATAGATAGATTCCTCAGGTTTAGCAATTAAAGGCGAATAGTCTTGCAGTCCCACCCGTTCATACCTGATGGAAAGTTTTTTATACGGCCAACGCGTTTTCAATTTTTCAGCTAGGTATTTTTTTACTAACACTTCTGTACTGGGCCAAGCAGGGTCAAAATTTTTCAATGGTTGCAGAGTAAAGTCAACGAATTCCAATCTTTGCTCGTTCTGAAACCATAGAATGAGATCGAAAGTGTCTTCAATATAGACTTTTACATTAGGTACACGCGCTCTAACATTTAGTGCTACACCGACAACCCTGCTACCAGATGGACGATAAGGTTTAGCTAAATAACGCAATAAGCTTTTATAGACATATAAAAATGCTTTGGTCACGGCTTCTTTGTCTGAAGCACTGCCTAGCTGATCAGCAGGCCAATACTGACCCATATACTTTTGCAATTGACTAACGGTAGTAATTTTGCCTTTATTGATTTGCGATAAGGCTCTTAATAAAAACTGTTTGCAAATAAAGGATAGACTTTCAGTCTCTATATTATTTTGTAGAAAAGCCAATAAATATGCTTGCTTACAGGCGCGAAAAGTATCAATCATTGTGGGTGTATACAAAGTTTTATGCATTGTTGTCCTTCTTTCTGACTTCCTGTTTTGTTCCGATTATTATGTTTGTCCGGCCAGAAGCCAAGTTCAAACAAGCTGTTAAGGGTCGGCACTTAACAAGCCTAGAGCTGAAAACTATTTTAGGGTGGATACCCTACTTTTGTATGTCATACTAATATATAGTATCATAAGTTCTATCGTCAAATGAAATTTGTACGGAAATCTGGCAGACTGATAAAGTTCGCTATAAATATAATGATATGTTCAGCCTCAAAGAAAGCATTACTTTCCAGCAAGTACTAACCGTTGCCGAGTTAACTAGTCAGATACGTCTGACTTTGGAAGACGAGTTTATTGATATCCATGTAGTTGGAGAAATCAGTAATGCCAAAATTTATCCATCTGGACATTGGTATTTTTCGCTGAAAGATAAAGAAGCAACTTTACCTTGCGTATCTTTTAAAAATTCCAATCAATTTATAAAGTTTCGCCTGGAAGATGGGCTTATGGTTGTTGCCCATGGTCGATTGAGTGTTTATCCGCCACGTGGTGCTTATCAAATGATGGTCACGGCTTTAGAGCCAGTAGGTGTTGGAGATTGGCAATTAGCCTTTGAGCAACTTAAGACTAAATTAGATGGAGAAGGGTTATTTGCGCTTGAACGCAAACGTCCAATACCACTTATGCCAAAAAGAATTGGAGTGGTTACAAGTCAAGCTGGAGCAGCCATTCAAGATATTTTAAGTGCTTTAGGCCGGCGCAATAGCGCTGTTAGTATTTTGATTTCTCCCTGCCGAGTGCAGGGTGAAGGTAGTGAACAAGAAATCGCCCAAGCGATCGAAAACCTGGCTGAATTTTCTGATATAGAAGTAATTTTGGTTGCGCGCGGAGGCGGATCAATTGAAGATCTATGGGCTTTTAACACCGAGACGGTAGCACGAGCGGTGGCTAATTCAAAGGTCCCGGTTATATCTGGAGTAGGACATGAAACAGATGTCACTATATGTGATTTCGTAGCCGATATGCGTGCACCTACACCTACCGCTGCTGCTGAAATGGTGGCACGAGGAAGGGGAGAGTTATTAGAGAAGTGGTTGGCTTTAAGAAATCGACTGGGAAAAGATATAAGAGAGAAATTGCTTACTGTCAAGCACCGGCTAGTGAAAGCGAGCCCGGCTCGATTTTTAACCACCTACCAGCATCGTTTACAAAATAACCGATTGCAAATAGTCAATTTGCAAGATCGAATGTTTACCACAATTGAGAGAATACTATCTTTTAACCGCTTTAAATTACAACGAAATTTAGAAAAGGTGCAAAATCTTGGACCCATAAATGTTTTAAAGCGCGGATTTTCAATTGTACGAAAATCGAACAATGAAGTTGTTAGACAAGCAAGCCAGTGCAAAACAGGTGAAATTTTAGAAGTTTTGCTGACCGAAGGTAAATTAACTGTGAAAGTCGAAAATTCAACAGCCAGCTGGAAAGTAGAAGATAAACAAAAAGAGCAAAGTGAAGTCTATGGAAATGAGGATTAAGACGAAATTTAGTGAAGCGAAGGGCGCTGGGGAAGCGGCCGGAGCGAGAACGTCTATACGCGCGTTGAGCCGAGCAGCGCGCAGTGGGTCGCAAGGCATATGAGTTATGCCGAGCGTATGCCACTGAAACCAAAACATAAGAAGGCGAGGCAGCGCATATGTTAAGAATGGGAATGAAGTTCAGCGTAACGAACGGCGCTGGGGAAGCGGCGGTAGTGTAGCGTTAATACGCGCGTTGAGCCGAGCAGCGCGCAGTGGGTCGCAAGGCATATGAGTTTTGCCGAGCGTATGCCACTGAAACCAAAACATAAGAAGGCGAGGCAGCGCATATGAGATATGTATATAAGGATTCAGTTTATAAAAACAAGGAGAATCAATGAGTAAGAGTACGGAAAGTAAGAGTACAGATTTTGCCGCTAGTTTAACTGAGTTAGAAAAGGTGGTGGCAGAATTAGATAGCGATGTGCCGATTGAAAAAGCGCTAGTTTTATTTGAGCGCGGCATGCAATTGAGTAATGCATGCGAAAAATTCTTAACTGCTGCCGAACAAAAGGTAGAGATATTGAAGCGCTCTTCAAACGGTACAGTAAGTATTGAAACGTTCAGTCTCAACATTGATGATGTGGAAGTCTCAGAAAAAGAATAGAAATGCTAAAAATAGGTATTAAATACGACATAGACCGTAAATACAAGCAATGCCTGCATCTGAGCGGCCTTTTCAATGCCGACAACTTTGTCCCAATCAGGATAATCAGCATGACGATAGCATTGTATAAAACCTATTGGTTGATGATTTAATTCGGCAATATAAACGCTGGTCAGTGCATATTTTGCCAGTCGCCCTTGATATTTTTCTTTAACTAAGTCAATATCAGCAGGTTCGTCCCACCAAGGTGCAACATGCGGTGCATTAATCCAATCTACCAGCAAAGGAAAATCGTCCTTGACTAAAGGACGCAGCCTCAATTTTGGTGCGGTATGAGATTGAGAATAATCAGTCGACACTGATCTGTTTTATTCTTCAGTTACTGTCACTGTAAATTCAGTATGGGCATCAGCTGAGAATTTGATTGTTGCTTTATAAGTACCGAGCGCGTTAATATCTCCATTGGTCTTAATGAGACGCTTATCAATCTCTTCTTTTAATTGTTTTTCTAACACTTCAGCAATTTCTTTATTAGTTACTTTGCCGTAAAGCTTACCTTCTTCGCCGGCTTTAGCTGAAATTTTTATGCCACCCAAAGTTTTGACTTTTTCAACCAATGCTATGTCTGCTTCATGTAGTTTTTCTGCTTTTTTACGCAAAATCTCTACTTCTTCTTCTCGTTTCTTTAGGGCGCCAGGAGTGGCCTGCATAGCAAGTTTACGCGGCTCGAGGAAATTTCGAAAATAACCAGGGGCTGTTTCAACTACGTCCCCTGCTTTACCAAGTTTAACTACATTTTCGCGCAAAATGACTTTCATAATTCCTCTACAAAAACTCTTATACAAAATATTAGACGCAGCTAAATCAGATTAGCTTCCGTGTACGAAAGTTCTCAATTTACCACGTTTGGTAGTATTTTTCGCGAAACATGCCCTGAGCGCCGTTTGGATCGCTTAAAAAACCCAATTTTTCATAGAATTGTTGAGTACCCTGATCGGCATAAAGAGTGATTAGTGGGATATTGTACTTATCTAACTCCCTTAATACTTCTTTCACAACCAGCCTGCCAAGACCTCGTCTTTGGTGTGACGAACGTACAACTACATCCCAAACAGTGGCATTAAAGACCTTATCCCCAGTGGCACGTGCAAAGGCAATTAGGCGGCCTGCTTCCCAGACAGAGATTACAACTAAACTATTTTCCAAGGCTAATGAAATTAAATCGGCCTCTCGTCGTGCCCAGCCGACAGACTCACAAATGTCCTGCACCGCTGCTGCAGCTACATTTTTATCATATTTCACATCTAACCCAAGCAAGATTTGGCTGTTAAACACTGCCATTCTTGATTTGCGCTCGAGATGTCTTAAATTCATTGTTTTTTCAATACACTTATTGATTCAACATGATAAGTTTGAGGAAACAGATCGACTGGAATAATCTTCTCAACTTTATACCCAGAATTATATTTAAGACAACCATTATTTATTTCAGCATCAGAGTCCTTCTGATTTGATAAATTAGGCGCTTTTGGAGATAAGATCAAGCGCAAGTCGCGCGCCAATGAAACGGGGTTGCAGCTTACATAAAGGATAAGTTCGGGCTGCAATTTCATAATTGCTTCTATTACTTCCGGACTTAGTCCTTGCCGCGGGGGATCAAGCACTATTATATGTATAGAGGTCTCGTTTTTTAATATTCTAGGTAAATAGTCTTCTACTTTGTTTAACTGGAATTGAACATTTCCAATATTATTGAGTTTTTGATTGGTTTGACCGTCTTTAACGGCTTGCGAATTACTCTCAATAGCTATTACTTTGGAAACAAAGGGAGCTAGCCATAAAGCGATAGTGCCGACACCAGCATAAGCATCTAACAATGTGATGTTCTGGCTTCTAGAGTAAGTAGCAGATTTATCTGCAAGAAAAATTTTTACTTCTTGCGCCATAAGCTCTAGCAATTTTATTGCTTGGTCAGTATTAACTTGAAAAAAACTATCTGGTGAAAGCTGAAAACGGAGTCCCTTTTGCAATATTTCTGGCAAGTCTTGCTTATCTGTAGACAAAGTTTCTTCAATATAACCTTGTCCAGCTATACATATAGTCTCTTCACCTAAAATGCGATTACCTTTTTTATCGTTGTAGTTGACGCAGAAGCCTTTTATTTGAGGGAATTGTTCCATCAGTTCGGGAGCAAATCTCTTAAAATAACCAGGCAGTTTGGCTGATTTGCAATTTAGCACTAAAGTAACAAGGACAGAATCATGAATTTTGTTTATGCGCATGTGTATATGACGCAGAAGGCCTAGTCCTGTTTTTTCATCGTAAGCAGTGATGCTGTATTGTTCGGCTAATAATTTTATTTGTGCTAACACATCATCTAGTAAATTGGGTTGAATAGGGCAATGCTTTATATTAACCAAGTTGTGGGAATTGGTTTCAAAATAGCCAGCTAGTATACGCTTAGAATCTTTTGGATTGCGCACCGGTAATTGAACTTTATTGCGATAACCTAATTGTTCAGCCGATCCTACAGTTGGTAATAAGACCTGGCTTAAAGCATTGCCTATTTCCTCTCCAGCGATATGGCGCAAAGATTGCTCAATTAGCTCTCTTTTATGAGTAAGCTGAGCTTCATAATTTAGGTGCATCCATTGGCAGCCACCACACACTTTGAAGAGTTTGCAATCTGGCTCGACACGTTCTTTGCTGGGTTCAAGCACCTTTACCAATTGTCCTTTAGCAAAAGATCGGCGATAGTCATAGATTTCAACCAGTAAAGTGTCACCTGGTGCTGCTTTATTGATAAAAACCGGCACAGCAAAATCTTTGCTTACCCCTTCGCCTCCGGGGGCAAGAGAAGCAATTTTTAATTCCACCTGTTTTCCTTTGCTGAGCATAAACCCTGCTTTAGCTTCGTGAATTAGAGGGCAAACCGGCATAATTTATGTGCCAATTGCTCTAATTTGTTCTTCCCTACCGCTTGCCTCACGCCCTCAGCTTGTTCAATTGTATTATAATAGCTGGAATGTCTCAACCTTTGCACATTATTCATGTTTCTGACATCCATTTTGGTTCAGGGGAAATACACGGTCCGCTGAATCCGGGTACTGGATTGAATGTACGTTTTGAAGATTTTGTTGCTGCTTTAGATAAAGTGGTGGATTATGCCATCGATATTGAGGCAGATGTCTTTTTGTTTTCGGGCGATGCTTATAAAACTGCTAACCCAGAACCGATTTATCAAAAGATGTTTGCTACTAGACTTAAACGTTTATCAGATAGTGGTATCAAAACTATTTTGTTAGTGGGTAATCATGATCAAATTATGCGATCCACAAATAGTCATGCAATGTCTGTTTTCCAAAGTTTGTCTGTGCCTGGCGTAATCACAATCGATAAGCCGGTATTTGCGACAATCGAAACGAAGCGAGGGAAATTTCAATTAATTGGGATACCACATGTTACCCGTCATCAATTAGTTACTTTAGAAAAATATGCCAATTTTACTGCAGCAGAAATTGATAGACTTTTGATTGAACAAGTAAGCGCAATTTTAACTGGTTATCATCAAGAATTGGATCCAACTTTGCCTACAATATCAACTGCCCATATGACTTTGGACAGAGCATTAGCTGGTATTGAACAAGAATTACTTGTTGGTTATACGCTTACTTTTCCTACTGACATATTTGTCAACGATAAAGTTGATTATGTAGCTTTGGGGCATGTACACAAGTATCAAATAATTCGAGATGCTAAACCTGCAATTGTTTATGCTGGTAGTCTGGAACGGGTCGATTTTGGTGAAGAGAAAGAAGACAAAGGCTTTGTGCACGTAGAATTATCTCGCGGTAATACGAAATATTCTTTTCGTTCAATCAATCCTAGACCATTTGTTACACTAGATCTAAATCTAACTAATGCTAGTGATCCAACTGAAGCAGTTTTAGATGCCATTGCGAAATCACTTATTCCTGGTTGTGTTTTACGCATACGCTATAAAATAAAGCAAGAAAAATTAGCTGAACTTGATGAAAAAGCTATTCGCCAAGCTGCCTCAAGTGCTCTTACGGTACGACTTTTACCCCCGGAAATTGAAATGAGCGAAAACAGAACACGTATGCCTCAATTAAATGAAAACATAGCTGCTTCTCCAATGGCCGCTTTAGAAACTTATCTGGCGGAAGTGGCGCCAGACCGAAAAGAAGTTTTAATTGCGCGTGCGCAAACAATTATGGAAGAACTAAGACAAGAATTACACAATGAAGACTGTAATGGCCACTGATATTAGAGCGCAAGAGCAAGTGATCGTTGACTCAAAGCGTGATTTGTTTGGAGATCTGAGAACAGTCTGTCTACTTGCTCTTTGTATTACTGTTTTGAATATGCTTTGGTTCTCGTGTGATTATCACTTTCCAACGCAAGATGAAGCTGAGCATATTATGAACAGCATAGTTGGTAAAGACTTACTTAGACATTTTCATCCCTGGAGTCATCATTGGTGGTATCAAGTGCTAACCATAAATTGTTTCTATCCACCGACTGCTTATATGGTGAATGGATTTTTTATGCTCATTTTAGGGCAATCTCGTTTAACTGACCAACTATCTTTGACTTTCTTTTTATGCATGGCTATATCTTCTATTTATGGCATTGTGCGTTTATTGAACGGCAGTTGCCTGGCTGCAGCACTTAGTGCTTGTTGTTTGGTTCTTTATCCACTAATTAATCAACTAAGCCATGGTTTCTTCTTGGATCTGCCTGAAGTAGCAATGACTGCTTTATCTTTGATGACTTTGTTATGGTGGCGGAGTTCTCGTGTACCTAAGTGGAAGCGTACTATATTAACGGCTTTTGTTCTAGGAATATCTTGCCTGACTAAACAATTGGTTGCCGCTTATCTTCTCCCAATTGGTTTATATTATCTGATTACTGACATAAGAATTGGACTGAAATATGAACCATTTAAAACACAATGGATTTTGCATACGTTGTGTATTGGTTTAATTACAGTGCTTATTGGTCTGCCATTCATGGTTATTAATTACCAATATAGCCGCGACTTAACTCATTCCCTTGTGCAGGATATTACTTTAAAGCATATTCATGTTTCATACATAGATAAAATATATGCATACTGGCAAATAATGCCGCAACAAACGTCTATCTTGTTATTAATCATATTTTTCTTGGCTTTGGTTTTTCTTTCACGCCAGCAACATTTTCGTCTTTGGCCAATTGGTTTGTCAGCACTAGGTGGGTTTTTGCTTACTTGCACTTTGCCGGGCTTTCATCAGTCCGCCCGTTACTTGGCGCCATTTTTAATTGTCACCGCCATTTACACGGGTTTTTTGCTGGCAAAATTCTTTCTTTCGCCAATTCGCTGGCAACGACTCTCTGTAATAGGAATAACTATAGCTGCAACGATCAATTGTATAGTTTATAATTTTGTACCATATCCTTGGGATTGCCCACAATTACGGAGGCTACTTCCTCTCTTTGATCATCGAGGTCACCCTAGTCCTTCAGTTGATTGGGGGTATTCTTTCGTAATTGAAACGATAAAGAATGTTGATAGAAACTCGCCTGTTTATTTGAATATTTTGACTAACCTAGATACATTGCATGAGCATGCTTTTGAATTGCTTTTAAAAGAAGAAGGCAATACTTCAATTAAACCAACTAGTGCACGGTACTTTACCATTGTTGGCGACAAGGTGCATTTTACCCCTAGCACCGCTCTTTATTCTCAGTGGTATTTATGGAAAACAGGTGCAGTTGGTTATAAGTTTTTTGATAAAGAATCGCAAATCAATTTCAATCAGCTGGTAGAATTTGTTAGATATAGTGGCAATTTCAAATTAGTAGCTCAGAAAGGACTTCCCGATGGTAGCCAACTTATGCTTTACAGACGAAAATAAAATCCTGATCGTTCATTATAATGATTTTGCTGCTTACTGAGCTATCATTTTAATTGTTAAAGCTTACTGTTATGGGGTCAGATCTTTCACTAACGGGCGTACCTGATTGATCTAGACAAAGAGCACTTAATTGATAATAGGCTGGTGATATAAAAGTATTGCTAGAAATGTGCAGACGTCCTTTAACTGACGGATGCACTATTGTCGTCATAATAGCGTTCTTGGTTTCTTTTTCTGGCAGTCCGTCGAGAAAATAATTTGGTTTTGAAATTTCAATTTGGATGGCTTTGCAATTTCTTATTGTACCTGCATCAAAGTCTACCCAGGCACCATCTTTTCCTATTGCATAAACACCAAGATTGTTTACAGGGGCATTGGCAATGTTTATTTTTGGGATTAGTTCCTTAGCCGATATTAGCCGCATGTTGTTTATTTCGATGGATTGTCCGGGCATAAATTCTAATTGTAATTGAGTGATATTGCCTTGTGTGAACCAACGCCAATGATCCGAAAGGCGTATTCGGATATTTGTTGTGGAAGAAGCATTGCAGCCTACTGTGTGCACGGGGTGCTTATAATCGCACCAATTTAGAGTTCTTTCTCCTTTCCAAAATATAAAAATTGGTTCTTTGGGCAATAATGCTTTTAATGTAAACTCAATAAAATCGTATTGGTAAGGATCTAAATTTGATGCTGCGTTTAGTAGTCCATAATCATCTGTTAATACTTGATGAGCTTTTCCTTCTTTGACCCACATGGTGGACGTAAGAGAGGCAATAAGTATATCGTTTTTTTTGAATATCATTGGACGACTTAAAGGCAGGCCAGTCAATACCTGATTAGAGGGCATTGGCAGTTGATCAAATGTCAGCGTATTTTCGTTCCAAACAAATAGTCCAACAATGCTAGGATCCGATAAGACTTCTTTGAACCTTTGTGTATTTATTAATTCGGTAAAACCATAGAAGAGTGGTTCGAAAGTAATAAATTTTGTGCCATAGTCCATCTCACAAAAAGGCGGTGACATCATTACATTGAAAGTGGGTCCGTTATATATTATATGTGCCCCCTCTTTTTCTGATGGCAAACCCAGAAGTACCAGCTTTTTTCCTGGATCCGTTAATTTAGCTAATTTTTGACCGGCAAGTAAACAAGCCTCTGTTTGCTTGCCGGCGTGTACCCAAGGAATATTATTTTTCTGGGTGATATTGATGCTTACGAGTACAAGTATACCTGTTGTCACCACAGCTAGTATCTCAATAATGCGCAGTTCGGCTTGGAGCATGGTTTTGGAAGTATTTGTAGATATATGGGAGTTGTTGGAGGGAGCTGTTATTAGCAGTGGCACAATAATTGCTAATGGAATGGTAAGAAAAAAGAAAAATCTGGCGCCTTCAAGACTATTTCCTAATGCCCATACCTGATAGAGCGGTACGATGGTGGTAAGTACCCATAAGATCATTAGCCCAAGCCAATTTGAAGGCCATTTACTGCTTAATAGCTTTATGAATATCAGTGTGGCTAGAATGATATATGATATTGATAGTATTGTTTTATAATCACTTGCCGCTCCGAAAACTTCTAAATTAAGCGGAAATATTATTTTAAATATGGTATCAAGAGTGGTCCATCGTTTAACTAAGTTGGACATTAATCCAGCCCCAATACTTCCAGTATAGCCTCCGGTAAACGTACCCAAAGCTAGAAAACGGATCAAGAAATAAATAATGGTGCTGAACCAAAGCGGCAGACTTACTATAAAGGCTAAACGAAGACGCTCTTGTATTGAATATCGATCTGCATTGTGGGTAAGGGCTGAGGTAGCCTCTGGCTGCTGATTAAAGATGTGGGGTAAAAAAAAGCTTAGCCCTGCTAAGATTAAGGGTAAACCGATTGCCGTTTCTTTAGAGAGCACGGCTATCCAGAATGATACGATGCCGACAAGCAATAATTTGTTGTTTTTGGTATTACTTTTGCTGACAAAGCAATAGAGAGCTAAGAGATAAAAGAATGCACTAATGATATTGTCTCGCCCGCTCACAAATGAAATGGATTCGCAATGCAATGGACTACTAGCAAATAATGCTGCACTAAGAAATGAAAACAATAGAGAGCGGTTATTGCCCCAATACCTAGTTAGTTTTCTAAGTAGCAAATAGAGCATTATGGCAGTACCAATCAAAAACAGAATATTGGTGAGAAAATAGCCAAATGCGTTAGTATGCCATATTAAATAATCAAAGATAAACGAGAGCAGTAAACATGGTCGATAGATTTGCATTACTGGAATTTGCATGTAAGCTCCAGTAAAGTTTGAAATTAGTTCACTTAAATTGCCTTTGCATATACCTGCCACATAACAAATTTGCCCGAAATCATCTGCTACGAAATAACTTCCTAGCGTTCTGCCAAAGCAAATGAAAACAATACACGTCAAAACACATGCAGGTAAGAAATACGTAGCAAGTACATACGTTCTTGCATTTAATTCAGGCATTTTCTTATATCCATAAGTTGTTTCATCCCATGCAACTTATTATGTCTCGTCATAATAACAAATGGCTTAGGGCAACTCTAGATGGGTTGCTCAAAACAAGTTCCAAAGTCCTAGTAGTATTGCATGGCGCGGTTGTCAATTATATTTCTAGAAAATGTGGCCTAGAGATTAATTTTCTGGTGATTCTTCGCCTTGGAAATACAGGCGATCGACGGTGGCGGCTATGATTTGCTGAATGAGTGTGTAGAAAACAATCGGTAAAAGTATGGCGGGGTGATCAGACAATGTTGCCGTGGCAAAAACAAGTCCTGTGCCGTTATTATTCATACCCAGTCCGAACATGAGTGCCGCCATATCAGATTTATTTGTTTTAAATAACTTACTAATAATCCAACCGGAAGCAAAAGCAAGGCTGCACATCAAAGTAGTAATTATCAAAATAAATACAAGATAATCAATATCCAATTTGCTTAATGCATCCGGTAAAGAGCTGGCAGCGTTTGCGTAGTTAAGAATAATCAGAACAGTGAAATTTATGAGTTTTAAAATAGGTTTGAAACCAGCAATTTTTCTTTCGCCGCTGACAAAGTGAAGAACGACACCGAGCAAAGAAGGTAGCACGACGGTGAGGCACATAAAAATATTGGTTCCTTCGCGAGCTAGTTCTTGAAGATCTTCAGAATAGTCCCCAGTAGTCATAAAACTGAATGCATGAAAAATGGCTGGGGCAGTAAGGGGACTAGCAAGAGTGGAAAGTAATATCAGCCCGAGACTTAAAGATAGATTACCATTAGCATTTTGAGACCAGGCTGTAGACGAGCCGGCAATCGGCATTGCTACAATCAGGGCTAAGCCAGTCAACAGATTTTGCAGTTCATCCTGATTGTGCCAGAGTCCTAAAGACGCCCGTAATATGAATATCAGCAGCAGAGGAACTAAACTATTGGCTAAAAAACCGATTATTGCTAATTGAGGCTGGGAAAAAAGTTGTTTAACTTCTTGTATTTTAATCCCCAGCCCCGCATTAAGCAGCAAAAGCGCCAGCATTAATAACGAAGGAGTAATATTAAGGCTATTTGTTGAGGAAAGGGTTATATGGGTAATAGAAAGATTTCTTAGGAAGAGTCCTGGACTTGGTGCTATAGCGGCTAAAGCATAAGCAAATAAAAGAAACCACAAAAAATTCTTATGAATGAGATAAACGATAGTATGAATTGTTTTCATGTCCTGATTTTGTTAAAGCTACTGTGCTTTCCTAGTAGAAATCTTTTTATAAGCCATAGAATAAGCAGAGCAGTAAATGTCACGACAAAAAATAAGAATCCCAATATCACCGTTATTGGCTGATAGGCAAATCTTACAATATGTTTGCCTGGCGGGATAAGAACAGCACGAAAGAGATAGTCTGCACAAAATATTTTTGATTCTTTATCATCTATATAGACTTTCCAGCCAGGATAGTAAATATCTGATGCTATAAGGAGGGAAGGATTTTTTGCAGTAACCATTAAAGAAAAATCTGTAGCGCTTATGAAAGTAGAATAGTTATTGTCTACCTTTCTTATAGTGCTAGATTTATCAAATGCTGTTGAGGATAAATTATTGCTGTCTGTGCATAGTTTATTTGCTGAATTATTGAATTTTATATGGTGGCAAAGTTGTTCAAATTGGCCCTTTTGTGAGCTTTCTAACACAGCAACATCTTGCAGTTCACTAGTATGAGTTTTTAGATAGGCAAGAGCTGTTTGTTTGTTTTTAACCCAATTAATTTTGCTAACAAAGAAATATCTATTGAAAGCAGTTTTATCCTGATATTCAAGTATGCTGCCATGTTGAGAAATCAGTCTGAAACGATCATTGTTGATTTTGGTAAAACGCTGCGATTCATTTGAAGTAGCAAGTAACCAGGAATTATTTTTGCGCAGTTTTCCAAATGGTATGTGTTCAGGATGAAGGATACTACAATCTTTATCTCGCATCAAACTAAGTGAAGCAGACCAGTGCTTTATCCCTTTTGGTACAAAACCGGAGGAAAGCACCTCTTGCACACCTAATGAGGTAAAGATAGATTGAGGTTCAATGTATGAAACGGACTGATTATGTTCGTCTTCAATAATGAGTGAAAGATGGTAACCTTCTGCTGTCTGAGAAAGCGGAATTACTGTAGCGAGAAAGAATAGAGAATTAGTTTTGCTGTCATATAAAAGACGGATATTTTTTAAGCTTAGTAAGTTAGCGTAATTAATTTGTGCGGTTAGGTTTGCATCTGTATTAATATTGGCACTGCTAGATGTTGCCAGTTCATTTTCTGGTGAATCGCTAATAATGGCACCGTCCAAAATTGGCTGTTCGGAGAGAATTCTACCGACACCGGCGATTTTGAGTAAAGGACTTATAATGGGAGAAAAGATTGGTGGATAATAGTCGCCACCACACACTTTAGTAAAGTCCAAAAATCTTTTAGGGGAAATAGGACTTAGGGCTTGTATTAAAGGTAATCTATAAATGAGGTTAGTATTTGGTTTTAGTAAGTGAGTACCAACACTTAGAAATCTATCGGGTCCGCCGATGGCGGTATTAAATGCACTATTAAAGGGCAAGTTTTTTGGATATTGAAAAGCCGGTCTGATAATTAAAGATTTAGAAGATATCGCTGCCAGGCTAAAAAAGCCCAGCAATAAAAAACATAATACAGCCAGAATTTTCCTTTTGGGTGGTTTATTATTTGCAGAAATCAAAATTAGCAAAGCAATAGCTGCGCAGGAAAAGTTAAATAGCCACACTTTCCAATTAAATTTGGATGGTTCGAAGGTTGGATCGTATTGAAGTACGAGATTATTGTGATGCCAGGGAAAATAAATGAGTGGTACTAGGGCTAATATCAAACTGCTAACTATGAGCGCTTGTACTCTTTTTGATTTTAGAGAAAGAGTATTAGCAAAGCATTTGTTAATTAAATAACTGCAACCCAAACCACTAACAATAGAAATAAGAAGACAATATTCAGGCAGCCAGTAAGTAGCATATGGCATAGATAACGGTGGTATTCTGAATAAAAATTCGAATAGAAAGGGTCTTGTTGCACAAATTAAGCTGACAATAAGACAAATAATCAAAGGTTGTGCAAATCGTTTTAAGCTTTTTTCAAAATATAAACAAGACAATACTCCCCACCATGAAAGTGTACCGAAGAATAAGCTTGCAGAAGGTTGAAATGGAAATAAATAGTTGGCTAATAGCCCTTGCCATGACAATCCGGCTGAGGCTACAGTTTTCAATTTATATGAATCACAATTGCAGAGATATTCCAGAAAGGGAATGAACATGGGCGCACTTAGTCCAAATGCTATTATGCCTGATAGAAAAATGCGATATACAACTGAGCAAAGTACAGATAGAAGGGAATGCTGTGAATCCTTGCTATGAACGGCAATCAAGAAGGTCAATAGAGTGGCAAATAATATTGTAGTAAAAGCAATTTCTGGATGACTGGATAAAACATTAAAAGCTGCCGCCATTCCCGCTAATGCAATATTAGTAAAGGAGCCCTTCTTTGCCATTCGACAAAAATACAGAAATACAAATGGAGGAAAGCATATACCTACTCCCAGAAGTTCAATTTGCCATTGCAACCAGGGACAAAAAGCGAACAAAAGAGCTGCCATTAAAGCGCCGACAAAGTTTAATTCAAGCTCCCTACATAAAAAATAAGTAGAGATAGCCCCAAAAGCAAGCTGAATAATAAGAATAATATCCCAAGTATGCATACCGGGAAATAGAGTAAAGATAGAAAAGAAAGGCGAAAATACAAATACTTGCGGATCAGCTAAAAATGGCATGCCAAATCCGTTCCATTGATTCCAGAGTGGTAGTCCATGACACCAATATTCGGTAGCAAGAAATCTATAAGGAATGGATAATTGGACAAGAGAAGAATCCATACCAAAGCTTTGCCCACTTCTCAATGAATATAGTAGAGAATCCCAATGTGCAACCAAGAAAAGCTTAGATATGGGCTGAGCGAGAAATATTGTTTTGCTAAAACGCAGTAAGAGAACACAGACAATGGCAGTAACACTGAACCAGTCCTTTTGTCTGTCGGATAACCGGGTTGCCCAGTCCATTATTCTGCTCGTAATTTCGATATTAATCGACTTGGTTAATTTAAGAGATTTGATCTGTACTTTGCTCGGCTGTATAGTCTAATTTATTAGAAAAAATGAGCGTTGACTGTGGGTTGGCATCAAATTCATGAGCTGAATTTTTTTCTTGATAAGTTGGTTGTTCGTTGATTTTTCTATCGGCTAGCGCAAATGAGCGGCCAGCAATTTTAGAAACTATATAAACCGGGCGGCCTTTAATTTCATCGAACATTCTAGCAACGTATAGACTGACGATACCAAGCAAGATAAAGTTAATTCCTGACAAAAAGACAAAACCGGTCATTGCCCATGCAAACCGAGATAAATGGTGACTAGAAATTAATGGCCATAAAATCGGTATTGCTACAGCGCTTAAGATAGTCAATATACCGATTACTGCTATGGCATAAAGCGGAGCATAGCTAAAACAAAGTATGCCATCTAAAGCTAGTGTGATTAATTTACTTAAGGTATAACTACTTTTGCCATGCTGTCTCGCCTGACGATCAATAGAAATTGTAGTTTGTTTAAAGCCGAGCCAGGGTAATAGTCCACGGATATAGCGGGTACGTTCGGGTAGTTGACGAAGAGCCTGTGCTACGCGACGATCGATCAATCTAAATTCGCCAGTATCTTTAGGTATATTGATTGCTGCCAATAAAGCCATTGCTCGGTAGAACAAATATGCTGTAAGTCGTTTTAACAGTCTGTCTTTTCTTGAAGACCGTTTAACATAAATAACCTCAAAACCATCCTGCCAAAGGCGCACCATTTCCGGTATCAACTCTGGCGGGTCTTGTAAATCAGAATCCATGTTTACTATGGCCTCTCCAGCAGCAAAATCTATGCCAGCTGAAATAGCTGCTTGCTGACCAAAATTTCTTGAGAGATCAACTAATTTTATATGGTCATACTGCTGACAAAGTTGATTAAGAGAGTTGCTAGTTTCTTCCTGACTGCCATCGTTAACAAAAACGACTTCATAAGACATATGTAGAAGAGTAAGGACTTTTTCTAATCGCTCAATTAGAGTTTGCAAATTGTAAGCACTTTCATTGTAGACAGCTACGACTACGGAAAGTATTGGTTTGTTCATAATTTTTTGTCGGTAATTACTATTGGGAAGCGGCAGAGCTTATTTAATCGAATCTTCGTTTAAAGAGGTATCTCGTTTTGTTCTTAGCTAGTTATTTTATCCTAAGCGAAGACTTGTTCATCATCCTAGATTCCAAGAAGGCGAGCAAGCTGTAAATCATAAATTGCTATTAATACAATGTATTTATATCTATTTTATGCCAGCTACTGACGATTATGTTCTTTATTCATATTATGCTCTCTGTGACAAAATAGAAATTATTCTAAAATCTTGTATATAAGCATTAGACATATTTCTTTATTTGCCATTATGCCTAGGAGTTTCATTTAGGTATGTGAGGAGCAAATAAGGCGACAAGAAGAGACAATCCATGCAGATTTATGATTATGGAGATAAGCACTAGGGCTACCATTAAAATAGAAATTTTTTCGCGTGTGCCAATAATTACAAGAGGAAATAGTAAGGGCAATAGATCAAAAAGATATCGTGCACCAAATTGCATCCAGCCTGTTCCCATCAAACAAAGAATGGGACAGGCTACTAGCAGGGCAGAGAGCCAAAACATGGCTATTAATAAGTCCTTCTTAACTGCCTTCAGTGATAAGAAGGCGTAAAGCAAAACTGGAGACTGGTAAAAAAGACTATAGCCTTCAGTCCAGTAGTTTATACCATCTGGTTCTTTGAATAGAGTCTGGGACTGAAAGACAGGCAGCCTTAAAAGAGTATAGTAAATATTATGCCAGAGATAATGAATACTAAAATAGCCATATTTTTGATAGTCATTCTGAAATCTTGGCCACATGTTGTGATGAGAGATGCCGGTATCAAAAATAGAACCAAAGCGCATCCAGTTATACCAGGCAGAAAAACTGAATACCAATACTATTGGAGCAAAGAGAATAAATAGATTGAGCAGTTTTTGCTTCCGTCTTTCTAAAATTTTTTGCCAGTCTGGATTAATAGTGGTGTCGCATATAGCAATATAGATAAAAAGTGGTGCTGCTAAAATTAAATGCATGCGCGATAAAATTGCTAATGCCCAGAAAGCTCCCGTAGTGAGAAGCTTTGTATTCCCCGGTTTTAGAGCTAGGGCTATCAAAATAGCAAAGAACATCATCATTGCCGCTGCTAATTGAGCCATATACCAATGTGAGCCAATGATCGAAAAAATAAGATTCGATGTACCAAAAGCTAAAAATGCCGTGAGCAATATCTTATAGACAAGTGAGCTGGATAATCCATTTCTTTTATCGATTGCTTCAATTGTGCACCAACCCGCAAATATGCTTAGTGCAACAAAGAATATGCTAAACCATTTGTCTCCTACATAAACTCCGTGGATTAAAACAGCGGGCATTAAAAGAAAGGCACAAAGCGGTGGCCAAAAAGCATATACTTTATTATGAAAAAAACTGAGATCATGATAGGTAGGCACAGCACCAAGCTCTAGTTTGCCATGCAAAAAAGATTGAGCAAGATAGACAAACATATTGTCACTCTTCGCGGAGCCAAATAATGAATAATGAGCTTTCAATAAGAAAAGACTTAAGATGAAGAACACCACAGCTGCTGCGATCAGGGACGGTTTGCAACGATTTATAATAGCCATATTCACAATGATTAAGTTACTTAAATGCTCAAAAAATGAATAATTTCCAGATGTCAATCTTATTTCTGGTTCCGTAAGGTTCAAACTTGTCTATTATAGAGGTGCTGGTGCATGTTTTGTTTCATCTAACAGATCTAATCTCGATAAGCCGCAAGAAATCTCTCATGTTAGGACGTGTTATGAGTACAGTCAATGTTTTAATTTATGCAGAAGATCCAGGGGCAGCCAATTATGTTGCTTATCTTCCTGCCCACTTGCTTGCCAATAATATTAACGCTCTTCT
>Ga0207039_1016_pt1 | contig 59362 bp, 34 predicted proteins | sample Alteio_BWMinCont_74_FD_153264 | JGI IMG/M metagenome (GOLD analysis project Ga0207039, IMG submission 153264) | Enriched cells from forest soil in Barre Woods Harvard Forest LTER site, Petersham, Massachusetts, United States -... | ecosystem: Environmental > Terrestrial > Soil > Temperate forest >... | reverse complement strand
CGCAAGTTTGTTGCCTATAAAGATGATTGCGCTATCGCATTTTGCATCTTCGATCCTATTTATAGAAATGGTCAGATAATTGGTTACCTGGCAAATCATCTTAGAAATTCAGGCACCAGTCATTATAGTATGCAGGATTGTATTACTCTGGACGCAATGCGTATTTTTAAAGAAGAAGGTAAAGAAATTCTTTCACTTGGATTTTCTCCTTTCCACAAAGTGAACGACTCAGGCGAATTTAGACATAGTCGATTGCTTACAAGAATTTTTCAGTTTGCCTATGAACATGCCAATTATGTCTTTGAATTCAAGGCATTGGCATTTCATAAAAATCGTTATCGCCCGGGCTTGGAGGGGTGTGAAGAATCGAAAGTCTATTGCGCTTACAAAGACCCTATGCGCTTCGACTTATTAATCAGTATTTTTAAACTGATGGGTATTGATATAATTGAACAAACGATAAGCAGGCTGATCGGTCGCTGAGCATATGAAACAGATTACTAGACACGCAAGCTCTACATTCTTCGTTGCCATGCTGATGGTAAGTTTATTTACCAATCTATTTTATGCCGGGCAAGCCAATAACATATCAAATAAACAATCTCTGCTCGCTATTAAATTGCAAGAGGAAAAACCGATATCAGCACGTTCAAAAGTCGTACTTCACGGAGAAGTGGACATTCTGAGTTACGCTTACAAAGAAGCCGGCCTAACATTATCGTCAAGTACTCTACCTGCCGCAGTTAAAAACGTACTTGTCGGCTCCCCAGCTTATTATGCTGATATAAGGACCAATGATAAAATTGTGTCTGCTAGCTTTAAAGAAAATAGATTGTGCATTTCAGTTAACAGAGCAGGTACGCCTTATTACACAGAAATTCGCCTAGCGTCAGAAAACAGCAATCCTTCTGCTTCTGTCAATAGTTCACTAGTGGGTTTAAATCCTCAAACAAAAGGACCAATGATCGCCGTCGGTTTCCGCTTCTACTTTTATAATCATAAAGTAAATTATGTTGATCCCAATAGTGATTTATATGGCAAAGTAAATGTCGGCGATACTTATGTAGAAACGAGTGATAGTCTTATGGTACAAAATGACAGCCAAAATAACGGACTAATGGCTTATCCTACATTTCTACAAAACGGCGTCTTACGTTGTTATCCATGTCGAAGAAAACCCATTGACTCATTTGTCTCAGATATGGCGCAAAGATTCCGGACAGCCCCTGGAGCCATCTATTCGCCCTAAATTAACTTTACAGCTAAATCAAAGAAGATAGCATGTTTCATCTGAATTTGTTTGGACATCAAGCTTCCATGACTTTTCATTCCACGTTATGATATCCTAATTTTTTCAAGTCATTGACCGTAATAATTTTCACTTAAGAGGTTTAGGTTTATTGTCCTCTGACCTTTCGCTAGCAAACATTGACCGTGTTACTTCCTCCACGACCTCGTTAGCACGACGCTCACCTTTTGGTGCATGACTATGAGCCTTGTGGCCTTTAATTTCTGAACCACGCTGACGATTACCATTTTTGTCAGCGTTTGCATTATCATTGTATTCTGATTGGCTAGGTACATGTTTTTCCAGCTCTTTATAAGCCTTATGAATCAAACCAGCCACTACTGAATAGCTCAATCCTAAACGACTAGCTATTTCTGGCAAGGCCATCATATCTTCGTCAACACTACTATATTCAGCCGTTAATCTATACCTCATTTCAAGAACTTGACGATAATTATCAGGAAGATTTATTACAAGGGGACGGAACTGTTTCTTTTGTTCAGCTATTTGTTGAGCTTTTTCTTCGGCTTTGTTTTGCGCTCTTTGTTGAGCCCTTTGTTTAGCTCTTTGCTCTGCTTCCGTTCTTCGTTGGACTTTTAATTCAGCCTTTTGTTTAGCTTGTTCTCTAGCCTTCTCACTCGCTTTTTCCCGAACCTTTTGTATTCGTTCATTTCGTTGATGTACGTTGATTATTTTTTTGTCAATTTCGACTTCCATTTCTCCACTCAAATACTTAGCTAGTTTTTCAGTCGCCTTTGATACCAAGTTTCGCGCATTACCATAACTTGTGTTTAACTTTGCAGCAATTTCTGGATATGCCATTGGAACACTATTATCGCCCATACCATAAAGCATTTCTAAGATCTGGCGTTCTCTCTCAGGAAGCATTTGCATAACTATAAGCATCTGCTCAATTTGCTCAGCTTTTGCTATTGCTTCTTCCTCCATTTCCACCTCGCTCATCGGATCATTAGATACTACAAGTTCATTTAAGTCGTTAACATTTGGATCAAAAAGTCTCGTTCCTGTTACTTCGTGGGAATGTTGAGCTTTGATTCTTCGTAGTTTATCAAATATCAGGTTTCTAATTGCTGCACCTGTGTAACCATCAAAAGAACTACCATTCGTCAAACTCAGCCTCAAGTCAAAGTTACTCTGAATTCTGTTCTCTAGCAGTTTTTTAACGCCCTCTTGAATGGCATCTTCAATCAATTCTTGGCGCAAAAAGCTTGTGGCATCTCGACTATCATCTCCCTTTATACTCTCCGCCACTCTAGTAGCTATGCGTGTAATCCGTGCTAGATTGCCAGACCATAGCAATTCGATTGCCTTATTGCTCAATTCAGCGTTTGTATAACTTTCTTTGCAAATTAAGGCTAATAGAATTTTCTGTCTTAAATCGTATTGTGCTGCTTTATCAAAATCGCTGGAGCTTTTGTCGTCACCGGCAGCTCGACCAGTCCAACTATGAAGATTATCGAGAATGTGGAAATCTCCTTGCTTAACTATAATCCTGCTTAAACTTTCAATAAATGCCATTTGTTGATCAACTATTTCATTGCTAACTCTGAACTCTTTGGCATTATCTGCTTGATCAGATTGCGATTTTTCATTCAAGGCATTAAATCTTCGCCTTTGAATATTTACATTAATTGCTATTGCTCTCAACTGCGCGATCCAATATTCTGCTGCCTTGTCCATATCATTGAGACTGTCCAAATATGTATCTAAATTTTGTTCAGACACATCAACAACATTGCTATAATCAGCACTTGCGTCTGCCGACCGAGCTAAATCAATTGCACTTGCCGGCATAGCCCGATCTGCCTGGACAAGCCGATTATTGCGTCCACGTTCTACACGCATGGGATGATCCATACTGACTTTCTCAGGAGACTGTTTTCTAGATGAGTGGTGTTCAGAAGACCTCGATTTTCTCTCTCTAGCTCCCGACTGCAAAGGCAATCCCGTTCTTGCTTTAGTCCTTACTTTGGAGCCAACTGCTTCAGTCTTCGTAAGCTCTGGAGTAGAGACTATGCGACGAACAGATTTTTTTGCTGTGCGTAACTCATCTGCGTTTGGCATTTTGACCGTCTGGCTTTCTGCTCTTTCGTTTTTGGCTCGCTTTAAAGGTGCTGGCTCATCTGTGTTCTGTCTGCCCGTGCGCTGTACCTGTGCCATTTTCACAACGGTGTTCTTGGCCATAATTTTCGCAGCTCTTTCTTCGAGAATTCTATTCTTGAAACTCCTATAGCGTCGTCTTTCAGTTGGATCGTTAGCAATATTGAGTTCATCTAAAACATAGTTGACTTTATGGTTAGCTATAAGAGCAGCTATTCGAGTAATAGTTTCGCTTTGTATTTTTCTTTCAGGCGAAGCTTTTAGCTTTAATATAAGTCTCAGTGCTTCGTTCTCTACAACAAACCTTTGCGCGACTTTAGCAGCACGTTCACCAGCTTCCCTAGCATCCACTTCGTGCAAATAACTTTCGTAAATTTTATGCTCTTCGCTCACTTTTATCCGTAAACGTTTCAGAGATTTATCGACTATATCTAATAGCAATTGACGAGCAGTATCGCTATGCTGTGTTTCCCATTCTTTTACTGTTTCATCTCTATATGCCTGCACCCTGGAATCCAAGAGGTGTTGTATTGATTTTGGAATCTTTGTTCTGCCAAAAAGTTTCTTTATAATTTCCTTTCCTTCTCTTTGTGAATCTGTGTATATAGAGTCTAAAAGTTCGGAAGATGCTCCAGAATTATCTTCGAGTTTATTCAAAATATCTTGTAATTCCCTCAAAGCAAACTGGTTAGATTCAATTCGTGGTTGCACTTTTTTCCACTTGCGGTAGACCTCAAAAAATCGCGTTGCCGTTTCTTTCTCTTGCTCATTTAGTGGCTTATCCCGACGGATTTCGTATATTTTTTGAATCCAATCTTTCAACGGCTTATCAGACTTACTGTCGATAGCAAAGGCCTTGGCATAGTCTTTTATAACTGCGTAGATCGCCCTGCTATCAAGGTCTTCTTTAATATTTTCTTCGATCAAATGAGCTAAAATAAGAGATTTACGCTGATGATGCTTATTTTCATGAGTTATTGCTTTTACGACAACATCTGTTTTTCCGAATTGAAACATACTAGGATTTAAAACAAGCTTTACATCATCCACGTAGGATGCGCCGTGAGTTTTCTTAGGCAAGTTAGCGTCAAAGTCTACTGTTTGAGCTGGATATTCATTCTCATTTTTACAGATAGCTTCATTCAATAAATGTTCAATTCCTTCAGCGTATCTATCAATATTTTGTTCGAGTGATTCATATTCAGCCATTATATCCGATTCAGTTGTCCGCTGACGATATCTTGCATAATCTTGCATTAAATCGTCTCTGCCAGCTAACTTTGTTCGCATTACCTCGGGATTACGCAGATCGGCGCGGCTAATTGTTACATAGCGATTGTCCCCACTATGAAGCTTCTCCTCTAACTGCTCACGGAAATCGGATGCGTCATCATCCAGTTTAGCAGCCAATGTATCACGACGCTCCACTTTAGCAGCTAATTGTCCAATACACAGAGCGTTTACAAAAGCTACTAGTTCTTGAGCAATATATTCAGGGCTAGTTCCTTCACTCCAATCTAATTTGGTCGGCGCTTCATAGCGAGCCGGACGGCCACTAGTATCATTTGCATCCCTTTCCCGACTTCGCCGTAAAGGTTTCTGCTCGTCTCCATATCGCTTTTTAGCCGACATTTTAACGCGGTCAGTTTTCTCATCTCCACCAATGCGTTCATCGTCATCATTTGTTTTAGATTCAGATTGATTGGTCGGCTCATTTTTTCTTTCACCGACAACTCTCGAATCTTGCTCTTGAGCAGTGGCTAACTCAGATGCATTGGCTACTTTGCTTTCACCTTGTTGTTCTGACGGGTTGGCTATGTCATATCTTATCCCGCCTTCAGGTCCGCTAGTTGTTGAAGAATCTATTTGAGGTGGTGCGCTAACCCTGTCACCTTTTTGATATGGCTCAAACACTTCGCGCTTCAATGTTTCATAAAGCTGTTCAGCATCTTCTAAAATTTCTGCTCTGCTCTCTGAACGAGGAGCGGTACGAGCGCTAAGTAATTCTTTGTAACTTAATCCGGCTGCCTCTCCGGTCAAAGAGAATTTATAAAGACCTCTTAGTTCCGCAAACACTTCTGTAAAGCAGAGAAAGTAGGCTGATGGATTTTCAGAATGGTCAATATACTCACGAGCCAAAAGCTTATTTTCATATTGTTTATAAACTTGTTCGAGCTCTTGAGCTAATTGGGAGTCTGACTGTTTTCTGAGCCACGCTTCGTATGCTTCGATGACTAGTTTTTGACGCGCTTGAGGCAGATTATTAAAATACCCCGTTTGAACCGCATGTCCACCCTCATGCCAGCCAGTCATTTCTACTGCTTTCTTAGGCATACCAGGATATAAATTCATAAGTATAGACTCGCCACATTGGCCACCAGAACTTGTTTCTGCCCGATTTATAACATGAGCATCAACTCCTCTAGGCGTATCTGATAATGATTCAAGAGAATTGACGACGGTGTCATATGCAATACCATCGAACAAAGGGCCAGGATAAACAACCACACCATCATGCGCGTCGCGATCGAACTCTTCTACAAAGACCGCCATATCATTAGCTGGATGAGATGGATCAGCAAAGTGGAAGGGCTCGTGGTCAGGTTTCACTTTAGATGAAAGATAATTACCGAGAAGATCAAGATCGATACCTCCTGCCCGACCTTTATTAGTTGGGGCAATCTTATCCTGCTCAGCTGAATATGCAATCCTTAGACTATTATGTTCTTTTTGTAAATGGAAAATTCTTGCTTCAATCCCCGCTAATCTCATTTCTTCACCAATTGCTCGCAAGTCGGCTAATACTTGTTGCAATTCTGCACCCAGGGGTTTGATATTGTTAGTTTGATAAGTACCCATGGAAGAAATGTCTACAGCATAGCCAAGCGCAAATTGTTGTTCCTTAATTTTGGCACTGGGAAAATAAAAGTCAATTCCTTCTTCTAGATTTCGTCTACGTTCTTCAAGCTTTTGTATTCTTTCGCGCCAGGGTTCATATAGAGAAGTGATTCTGCTACTGATTAAGTTCATTTGTGCTCGGAGCTTCTCTTGTATTGCTTGCCTAACCTTTTCTATTTCAGCTTCAGGCTTAACTCTGCTAGATTGACTTTCAGCCAACGTCGCTTCACCAGACGCTTTTGCTCTTTGCAGATCAATTCGTCTACTTCTTAATTCACCAATTTCTTTCTTTAACTTTTCTCTTTCGTCTGTAAAGCCTTTTTCAACATTCTCTTCTCTTAGATCAATTTTGTCCTCATGTTCCAATTGAGCTTGCACTGAAGCACTCGGTGCAACGACCGGTGAGCTCGCTGCTTTAGCTTGTACTAGAGACTGTCGCGCTTCCCTCCATTCATTTTGATTCAATGAAATACGCATCGCTTCTTCCTGCGTTAGTCCTGTCGGTACAGCAAGATTTTTAGGATCCTGACTAAGATATTTGCCATAAACATTAGCCATTGCCTCTTGCAAGGATTCTGTCAGGATAAGATAAATGCTCTCTACTATTCTTGGATCAGTTTCCCCTCTTACCAATTTCTGGGCCAATGCCAATATTACCTGACTGTCAATTCTCCTGATGCCATCTTCCTCGATTATGTATCGCTCGTTATTAAAAACATCAGGTATCAGCGAGCCCATTCGCATGTTAATAGAGCGATCGGCTGACGAGTTCAAAAATGATGCAAATCCTTGTTGTTCCAGTTTTACAATTGCAATGTCTTTCGTTATCGTCGCAGCCTCTCTGGCTGCTTTATCACCCGCAGCCTTGCCGATTGCTAATAAATTTATAGTTGCATCAGGTGCAAAGATTGAAAGTCCGGACTGGTATTTTGATGGCGTATCTCGACTGACTGGTTTGAAATTAGCGTCTCTGCCTTCAGTGGTTGGTGGTGGTGGAGGCGGTTCGCTCTCAGATCCATCTCCATCAGTACCGTCTTTTTTCCGAAGAACCAGTAAAATACTTGTTGAACCAGGATAATCTGGCTTTTCCTCAATTAAATCGAATTTGCTCACTAGATATTCATTAATTTCCTTTGGATGTGCTTGATAGACCCAAGGGACAAGAATAAAATCTCCCCCCACTTTAAGAACTCTCAATACCTGGTCGATCGCTTGTTTTGCATACTTGGGCGTCAATTGTCCAAAATAAAATGGATCATGATATGTAGCTACAACAAGATCTTGACTGGAGCTGCGAATAGGAAGGAGGAAAGTATCACCTTGGACACGCAATATATTGTCACTTTCGGAACCATGCGCAGAATATTTTCTTTGTGCCTCAAGAGAAGAACGAGAATAATCAACAGCAGTGTAAATTGCGCTTTCATGCAAATTCTCGGGAATAGTATTAGAACTATGAGGTCCCAGTTCCAAAACACTTATTCCTGATAGCTGGCCATAGTCGTTTCTAATAGTGTATCTCAAATAGGCATGCTCACTAAGATTGTAGTGAGCTAAAGACTCTTCCTTTGTCTCATTGTCAAATTTAAATGAATTACTGTCTTCCAAAGTTTCTGAAGATTTCCCTGGCGTCCAAAAAGTATTGACTAATTCAGGATCCAATAAATTGTTAGGAAATTCCTTTGCCTCATGAGCGATTCTCCAAGGCACAAAAATCCACTCCTCGTCCACTGTAGTACCATCGCTGGACAACGACGCTAGCTCAGTATCAGGAATATCGACATAAAATACCTTACCATTTTGCCCAATTCGCCTTTGCTCTTCTGCTAAGTTCCTGCTCATTTCAAACTCATCAAATTCTTTCTTGTATCGGCTACTTAATTCGTGATATCGACCTCTCAATTCGGGCGACAAATCTTCACCTTTTTCTAAACGCTCTCTAAGTTGGTCACACTCAGTGTTTTCTTCATTGCTCAGCGGAATACAATTATACCCGCCGTCAATTCCAGCCGGTATTCCCGAATAGAAACGAGTGTGTCCCTCTGGAATTGGCAAAAGAATTGCCTCTAATTCATGAGAACCTTCATTAGGCTTAAAACCAGCATTGCCACCATCAGCACCACCAGAGGTCGGGGGGCTGAGGGTAGCATCGTCAGAACTGATTCTGGCGATTGCGCCCGGATCTATAACAACCAAAGTGCCATCGAGCAGTCTGCCCAAATTCTGTTTGTCTGGGTCAATAAGCCTCCATTTAATTCTTTCCAAAGCTTTAGCCATGGCGTCTAAGTCTGCATCTGTAATATTGCTGGTATCAGCATAAGGCAATTCCTCGACCAAAATAGAGCCATATTGGGTTGTCTTAGTCGGCTGAAGCAGAAGGGGACAGTCGGGATGACGCGGTTCTCCTCTTACAGTTTGTATTGAATAAACTTCTCCACTAGGGGCACGTAAAATAAGCCTAAAAAAGCCACAACCAATTACTTCCGATCCCTCTGGTATTGAATCAAGTACGGCATCTTTATGAGGATTAGCTTCAAGGCGTTGCAAGTGACTTGAATAGGCATAAACATTCACAATTTTAGTACTTCTACCATTTAGAGCTTCTTTATAACTTTTTAGAGAGTCCCACATTTTCTCTGATTTTGGTGTGGATAGGCTATCAACCATATCGGTGTCAGCAGGGCGTTCAGTTTCTATTGCATTTTCTCGCCCAAGTCCTTCGACACTCGTAACCGAATTGAACCATTGCGTCGCTATGCTGAAGATTTGACCTGGATTTTCAGACCTCTCTTCGACCCTTTGGTCTGGAGTAACTCCAGATTCATATGTATTACCATTTCGATCAGCAAACATAGCAACAGTCAGTTCCAAAACACTACCGTCACTAAGCAAAAACGATCGATTAGAGGTAGCTAGCCCGGCAGTTGTTTGCCCAATAGAAGTTGTATTTGGTCTGTTTTGAAAAGCGATAGCGACTCCCTCAGCCGAACTGGCCGTATTGGGGCCTAACAGCACCACTACCCGTGCAGCATTGCATCTCTCCATTAAATTACTATCAGGTCTTTCGAGATTTTCCTGTACAAATTCTTGACCATCTTTATCACGAAATCCAATATTTCCTTCACGACAGAACCAAGCTTCTCGGCTTTCTCTCGAATCAAAATATCCAATGTCTCCATCGCCAAAGAATGGACTTAAGCCAGCGAGCATCGGCCACATATTACCTCCCCCATTTTCTCGCAGATCAATAATCCACCCAGAAGGATTAAGCGAGGCTAAGTCACTAAGACAACGCTGAATGGCCAAGCTAAACTGTTGCACACTAGTTTCGTCCGCACCAACAAAACCAGGTATTGTCACCACTGCCACTGGCTGACCTTCCTGTTCCAGTAAATATCCGGTGGGCTGGCTGTCATCTCTCCTAGCCTCGGTTGATTCAATTGGCACATGTACAAAACTGTGCTTATCTCCCAACTGTTTAAATATTTTGGGCAATGCCGTGTGCGGGTCTTCGCCCTGCGCCAAGACCTCGTCAATCAAACCATCCAGGTCAACGCTGGCTCGGTAAAGTGAATGCTGCTTTATTATTCCAAGTGCATCTTGCAGAACTTTCCTTTTCTGATTATTTTCAACTGTCTGATTTTCTTGCGGAACTGCTATTGGTGTCCGTTCGGAAGCATTTTCAGCACTATTGCTACTATTAGCTTTGTTCTCTAACGCCTGCCGTTGTTCGTGTACCACATGCGCAACAGTTGATTCCTTATCAGTATTAGCATCATTATCTAATGATTTCATCATTACTGGTCTTATTTGTTCTGTTGAACTACTTCTATCCGAACGGGTTCTATCGGTTGGTGGTCTAAATCCTTCACCTCTATCATATGGTTCGAACACCTGATCTTTTAGAAATTCATATAATGAGCCAGCATTACTCATGGCTTTTTCTCTACCCGGATCATCATCACCCGTAAAAGCATGAAGCAGTCCAGCATAACTCATTTTTCTGCCAGCACTTGTTTTTGAGTATTCGTACAAAGCTCGCATTTCTGCAAACATTTCAGATAAGCTATATTCATATAATTCTATCTTGCCCTTACCAGAGAACGCAAATCCAGGATCTGCTACAGCCAGATCCAGATCAATACTACTCATACTTGCCACACCGATATTTTTAAGTGTTTGCCTCTTACCCAACCAATTAAAATAAGCATCGTAAACAGCCCCCTTAATAGTATCTGGCAGTTGGGTAAAATATTGATGATGAATTACATGTCCAACCTCGTGACGGGAACGACGTGCCATAACTTCTGTTGGTTGAATCTCTGCACTTCGATAAAATCTCACAAACGGAGCAGAAACAGATGGATAATAATGCGCTTGTTCACCTGGATTATCCGGATTACTGTTTGCATCAAAAATGAAGGTAGGCATCTGAGGAGGCAATTTTCCTGCTGTATCTAAAACAGTAAAAACATTCTCGCTATTCACTGGCCCAATGACCTTAACTGGTATACCGTCTGTCAATTTGGTCGGATCGTTAACTCGATAAGAAGTATCTAGCCATGCTTTAGTTAAATGCCCGGTCTCAGGACTTGGCACAAAGACGTATCGCATGCTTTGTGGCATTTGTCCTCTTTCTGCTGCTAAAGCAATTTCTAAAATTCTATATTCTCTTTGCAAAGCAAAAATCCTAGGCTCGTCACCAGCATTTCTCATACGTTCAACGATTGCCCTTAAAATTTCAGCGCCTTGCTGCTCACCTACCGTGATTCTACTTGCTTCTGCTTCTTCGATCTCATTTTCCCATTGGCGATAAATCTGTTCAATCCGTACCTCTATTCGGTCCATAACCTCTTCAATATTTTGCTGTATTTGCGCATTCAATTCTGTCAATCCTGAACTCGCTTCACTGGCACGCGACTGTTTCAACGCCCTGCGCTGATCACAAAGTTGTGCTCCCCTTTCTTTTAGCTGAGCTATTCCTTGATCAAGGTTATCATTCGTGCTAGCTTCAGATCTAATTCTAAAATATTTTTCTAAAGGCCATGATCTGTTATCTATCGAGTTTGCCAATGCTGTCCAATTTCTTACATCCTCAGAGTCAGGTTGGGCAACACCAAATATAGTGGCGGTGAGAGTTCTCAGATTTTCATTCTTACCAACAGCTTTATTTAGCGCTACAAGATCAACACCTTGATGTTTTTCAAATTGTAATAGCCGGCGCATTACTAAAGATTCATATCCAAAATGTCCAGAGAGCCCTAGCACAGCTTGTAATCGATGATGATCAATTTGATCCACGCCCCCAAGCATGAGTTCCTGTTTTACCGTATCAGCTCTTGTTTGATCATCTCCTATAAAGGCTGCAAGAAAACCAATATAAAGATCTTCTTTTGCTTCAAAATTCAAGATTCGTCTTAAAGCAGGCGAATCATAACCTAATTGGTTTGCCAAGTTAAGCAAATTAGTTAATCGAAAATCACCCAATTTTTCGGCAAGAACTCCACGTAAAATCTCCTGTTTAACTATTTCGGCACGCAATTGATCATCTCGTACAAAATCACTAAGAACAGAAATACTGAGATATTCGGTGGTCTCAAGTTCAAACAGTCGCTGCATAGTAGGCGAATCATATCCAAAATGATCAACCAAATTAGCTAAGCCACTTAAACTGTGGAAATCAAGGCGTGGGGCCCCTCTTTGAATTTCTCGTTGAACCAATGCCAGTCTATCCGGATATTTCTCTAAAAAAGCCGTGACTAACTTACGTTGCTCCGGATTAGCGATTGATTCTAATAATGCTGTTCTTTGTTGTTCAGATACATTCGTGTTGATTGCATCAACCGCGTCTATCGGTATCCCTTGGGGAGCATTATCGCCGCTATCACCAATATTACTATCCGATGGCATCATCGCAGCACGAATGTTTCCTGGTGAACGCCTAGTATTAAGACCGTCATCAACTGGCTTTGCAGTATTAATCCTGTCACCATTGGCATATGGCTCAAATACCTCCTGCTTCAAAGTATTATATAGATCTTCGGCATCCTCCAAGATCCTTGCTCTTGTTTGGTCATCAACAGCAGTAACACCATCAACAAGCCCTGCATAAGTCCTATGTTTGCCATTTTCGGTCAACGAAAACTTATACATAGCTCTCATCTCAGCAAAAACTTCTGTAAAGCAATAGCGGTATGCATCGGAATTTTCTTCTGGTGCAATAAAATCTCTTTGAAAAAGTCTATCGCGATATTTTTGAAATACCGAGTCTAGTCCATTAGTTAGCGTTTCTCGGCGCTTTAGCCAGCTCTCATAAGCATCTATAACTGGCCTTTGCCTATCCTCGGCAAGCAAGTTGAAATACTCGAAGTGCACTGCGTGCCCACCTTCGTGCCACGATGTTCGCTCGAGCTTCCTTGTGGATCGACGTGAAGAAGCAACACGAATAACACCATCAGACGTAGAATATACACCATCATTATAAGCATCAAAAACGCTTATCACTGGCGTATTTTTGCCCTTTGGCAAATCTGTACTGCTTGCAAGAATGGTAGATACACTTTCATAATCAACTCCATCACCACCTTCGACGTAAACCGCCATTTCATCCGCGAGATGAGAGGAATCTGAAATACGAAATGGCCTGTGGATCGGCTTAGTTGTCCAAGCTAGATGATTGGTCTCAGGATCAAGATCCAGCATACCAACTCTAAGATTGTTAGTCGGAGCTATCTTACCTTTCTCAGCTGAATAAGCTATCGCTAGGGCGCGCAATTGTCTTTGTAAACGAAAAATCTGTTCTTGAATTCCTTCAGATCTCATCTGATCGCCTATCGCTTTTAGTTTTTGCATTACCTCTTGCCGTTGTGCTTTCAGTTTATCAAGGTCTCCGATAAAAACTTTGACAGAGTCTTCTATAGTATCGTAAGTATCAATCGCCCAATCCAAATCATCTTTGCGTAATTGCAATTTCCTTAATTGCGGCCCCCAAAGTTCCCAAATTCTTGCATCTATTAAATCCATGCGATTTTGCAGATTTTCAGAAATTTGCGTACCAATTTCATCTATCTGCCTTTGTAAATCTTGTGTTTGCGTGCCATCAGAGGTAGTGCCATCACCCGTCCCAGACGCAAGTGCAGTACGAAGTTGATAGCGCCTTTCGCCCAGTTGTCTTCCTGTTGTTGTTAATTCTTCAATGCGTCTCTGGTATGTCTCGCTATCACCACCTGCAGTACCTCCTCTATCCGCGGGTTCGCGGCTTAGCGAAAGAATATCAGCATCTGTAGACCCCACTGAGGCGTCCTGCCCGGTAGCCATTTCGTTTGGCTGAGATCTCTCATTAGCAGGACCAACTTGCTCTTCTGGCGCACTAGGCAGGAAATAACTTTTCGAATTACTTGGATCCGGTAGTGGTGACTGGCGACCAGATAGATATTCCTTAGTATTATCTTTTTCTTTAGGACGCCTTCTACTTTCGTTCACAGATGCTGAGTTCCGAGCTTCCGGTACATGAGAGCTAAATGATGTCCCCCTTTCATTTTTGCCTTCACTTATGGAAGCATAATATGGATCAAATACTTCACGCTTTAGAGCCTCATAGAGTTCTTGAGCATTACTAAGGAAACCAGCTCTTGCTGGAGTATTATAATCAATCTTAACTGTATGAGCCACAAGCTCAGGATAAGTCATTCCTTTACCGGCTTCAGTGCTGAAAAACTTATGCAAAGCTCTCATCTCTGCAAACATTTCAGAAAAACTCGTTAAATAAAGAGAGTCCATTTCGGGTCCTAAGTCTGCAATAAGAGCTTGGGTATCTTCCCCGCTCAACCACCGTTCATAAATTGCCAATATAGCTTGCTGACTAGCCGGCTCCAGCTTAATAAAATACAGATTTTCTATATCGTGGCCGCCTTCATGCCAAGCCAAATATTGCAAACAATCTTTCGGTGTATCGTTAGGCACATATATGTGCGGAGCATCGAAGCAAACACCACGCAGGTATTCACCAGGATGGATTACCACGGGGGTATGCACTGCTCTAGGCAGATCTGACGTAGCTTCCAGAATACTAACAACATCATCATAAGCAACCCCATCATCCTCTATTCGAATGCTCATTCCATAACCAGGATGAGCAGTATCTATGAAACGATAGGGACTATGAACGAAACGAACTGTCCAAGATGGCTCAAGAATGGCTGATAAGTGGTTGCTTTCGGTATCATTATCCAAACGGACGGAAAGATAATCGTTGACTCTAGTTGAAGCAAGCTTGCCGTGTTCAGCCGAAGAAGCCATAATTAAAACACGATAATTTCTTTGCAGAGAACGAATTTCTTGTTCGCTTCCCGACTCTCTCATCTGTCGACCTATATCTTGCAATTGACTTAAGACTTCATGGCGCCTTCTGCCAAGATCTCTTAGATTTTCTGCTATGTCAGTTGGAATATCAGATATAACTATGGCTGGAGAAAAGTCATAGGCGGCGTCACCATTTATATCCCTCAATGAATATAATTGTGTTTGAATGTCACGATCCAGATTTTGCCTGCTCTCTTCTAACGATAATATCGTCGGTCCCCAATTACCATAAAGCTCATCAATTCGCTGCCGGATCAATCCCATACGATTTTGAATATTTTGAGAAATTTGTTCACCAATTTCTTCTATTTGTCTTTGTAAACTCTGTTTTTGTGATTCATCCAATGTGGCAGCATCATGGGCTCCCGATGCAAGTTCGGCGCGAAGGTGATAGCGCCTTTCGCCCAGCTGTCTTCCTGTTGTTGTTAATTCTTCAATGTTCCCGCTTGTCCTTGGAACTCCTCCTACAGGTTCAGTCTTGTTTCCAAAGGCCTGCCCACTCACGTCAGCGTGATTCAAAGACTTTTCTTCAGGCTGCATATCATTTGGCTTAATTGATGGTTCTTGTGTACGCTTGGACAAGTCCCATCCTGCATAATCTGGTGCTTCTCCAAAGAGATCACTATGCGAAAGCACGCTCTTTGTGGAACTCATACCATCGGGTAGAAAAGTTGTGCCAGCCGCCTCAATTTTAGAAGAAATTTCTTGCATCTGCGTCTCTTCTAAAATAGGTGAACTAGTCTCAACCCGCACTATTGTTAACTCTTCAATATTCGGTGGCTTCGCTTGATCCCCTCCGGCATAATCAGATTCATTTTCTACATTCCATTCTTTTAGAAAGCGAATAAGTATCTTTTGAGCTTCTTCGTCGTCCCACGACCGCACCCGATTTATTAGGTCTGCAGAAATGAATAGATATTTTTTTATCAATTCTTGCATTTCCGTTTGTTTCGCCAGCGCCAAAATTTCATCCGCGCCTTTCAGATCAATTAACTGATCGATAATTGACCATCCTGACATTGGCTCTCCATCTTGTATGCGTTCAATAGCCCGTACTATGAGCCTACGGTCCTCCAAAAATTGATGATACGCTGCCTGCCTGTTTGAAGCAGATTCGCCTAAAGCACCCGGATCTGCTGGAATTTGCTTATCCGCTGAACGCTGCAAAACACCCCGTGAAGTACCTGCTTGATTCTGAAACGCTATACCGTCCCTATCGGCCAAATTGAACTGCAAATCCTGCTCAAGTTGATGTTGCTGTTCTGCATCAACCTGTATGTGCATTTCTAAGCCAGGTCGAAGCGGTTTTGTAGAATCTTTATCGCTTTGATTTTTTGGTTGTTGTGTATTTGCTTTTACTTGAGTATTTGTATTAGCGTTTGGCGAAATGTTACTCGTTATGCTAGCACCTGCAGTGCCTGCCGGGTTCTGTGCGTTTAGCGAGCTACTAAATGACATCTGAGCAATAGGTGGATTCGGTATTTCAATGCCGCGTTCTTTCAATTGCCCATACGTGGCTTCTTGATCGTTTATAGCTTCAGCTTGAGCGACTCCCAAGCGACTATAAAATCTTTTATCAAAATCTTCTTCTAACTGTCTGTCAATATTTGATCTAAATTTTTGCTGTGCGGATTTCACCTGAGAAAGTCGCGAATCGTCTTGATTACGAGCACGTCTTCTTTCGATTTCTAGTATCAAGTCCTTATGTATTTGAGCAATACGAGCTCTCGAAATGTTCTGACTAAATTGCAGTGCTCTTTCAATATTCCCAGCTTGTATCGCATTTGCAATATTTTGCAGCGTGCCAATTTGATCGCTCAAATTCAAGTATTCTTGCCGCAATTGCTCATTACTTAGAGCAGCTAATTGCTCGTCGCCGCTTGCCCTATCTGTACGTTGCTCGGATTTAGCGATCCGTTCTGCAGTTATATCAGGCATAGCACTAAAGTCTATTATTCCGTCATCTTGATTAACCAATTGAACATCCGGCAGATCTATTGGGAAAATATTTCCAATTCTGTTGCCTCTGTCACCCAAATATCCTCCATTTAGCCTATTTGGATTATTGTCTTCCAGCCTATTAGACACATCCAGATCTTGCGATGCATTTGCAGGCAATACTTGCGCGATAGAATTATTTGGGAGCACAGTCGCACTATTGTTACTCGGCGTTGTGATATCATCCGCTTCAACCAAATTCAGTGGCGGTAAATAAGGTTCAGTCACTGGCAAACTCGTTGAAGAGCTTGCTATTGGATCAGCATCTTGCATTTGACTAGCTAATCTTTCCGCCTCATCCGCTCGATCTTTCATTTCAGCTTGATAATCAAGTAATCCATTAAAGGCTGTATCGCGCACCGCCCATGCTTTCCGTATAGCATTTGCTTCTCCAGCACTGAATTTACCCTGCGCTAATTGGGTAGCGAAAAGATATTCTCTGCGATCACGGTCTTCTTGGCTCATGTCTTCGCCCACCTCATAAGTGAGTGTGAGCGCAGAGTTTAATAGGCTTTCTGCTTGTGCCATTTTGTTAATGTCACGTTGCATATACTGCGCCATGCCCATTGACGCTAGCGCCCAGGCTGCCCTTTCTCTTTCAGCAGCATCAGGTGACTTTGCAATCTCTGCAAGCGATTTTTCCATTGGCAATTGGCGTCTGGCAAATTCTTCTGCCGCTGCAAAATCTTCTTTATTGATTAGAACATTAAATATTTGTTTTCTTGCTTCTGTTTGATTAGTCAAGTTATTCTGTCCACTAACAGTAGCAACTAAGTTTCTAGCCGAGGCTATCTCGGCATTGATTCGAGCCCGTTCATTCAACCAGTTAAGACGATTAGCAATGTTGTGCGCAGTTTCTGTAAATTTAATTTCGCGCTCTGCCTGCTTCATTGCCAAATCAAGATAGCGAGAGTGGTCACCACCCTTCTTTTGCTCTTGCTTTATATAATCTGCCACTTGAGCGGATTGTCGTTCTAATACAGGCTTCGCTTCGTGTGCTGCTTGCCAAGCTCGTTGGAATGTTTGATCCGCCTGGTCAAATTTACCTTGACGTAATTGAGACTCTGCCAAAATTGCTAATGTTTGAGTACCTGAATTAGGTTCACTACTAGTGTCGGTTGTTTCTGACTGCGCTTTTTGTTCTAATAACTGCTTAGCCATCGCTTCGGCAGCAGCCCAATTGCCTCTGGCAAACAATTGCTCTAGATTATTTAAATTAGCTGTATCAGTACTAGCAACATTCTCTTGTTTTTCTTTTTCCCCTTCCTTATCTTCATCCTCTGGCACATTTAAATTTCGTTTTGGATCTCTAACGGACTGACTTGCAACTACTATATTTTGATTGGTAGAAAGATCAGCATCAGTTACAACGTTATTAGCTCGGCTCGTTGTATTTTCAGCAACAGCCTTTCCATCTCCAGCTCCTTCATTGCCGTTCGGTGCATTTCGAGCAACAGAGCCTGAATCTGCCGTTCTTGGATTAGATATGTTTCGAACACCAGCAGTTGAATCTGTGGCTCCTTGATTGCCATTCGTTCTATTAGCAACATTTACTGGACTTGCCGGTCTCGTCCCACTCCCAGTTGCAGCTACATTGGTACCAGAATTGACCGATCCTTGTTGTTGGCTTGTAGCAGTTAGCGCTCTAGCTGGTGCATATTCTCTTGCTCCTCGTACTAATTCCAAAGAATTTAAAATTGCTACTCCGCTCTCTTGCACCACCCCATTGTCTCGTAATTGCGGATTGGCAATATCAACAACCATTATCCGTCCGGTATCCCCTGCTGCTATTTGCGCTAAGTGCAAACCATCTTCGTTGAATACTAATAAGTCACTTGGTATTGCTCGTTCTCTTTCTACCAGATCGCGGCATTCACGCAAAGTCTCTATGCTTATTGTTCCACCATCCGTCAAAGTCTTTCGTAGTTGTGCCAGCCTGCTCTGCTCTGTTTCATTCAAGGGAGTAATTGCTAATCGCTTTTGCAAAGCGGCAAGTTCACCTTCTTCTTGCACACTAGCTTCTTGTCGTTGTACATGAGCCTCTAATCGTTTGACACGATCTCTTTCTGATTGGTCTAATGGAGTAATTGCCAATCGTTTTTGCAAAGCGGCAAGTTCACTTTCATCTTCTGCACTAGCCTCCTGCCGCTGCACATATGCATCTAATTCGTTGATGCGCTCTCTTTCTGATTGATTCACCGGCTCTTGATGAATTTCTGCTTGACCTTGCGGTTGCACATAATAAAAACGTTGTGAATTAGCAGCAACAGGCCCAGCGTCATTACCAGAACTAGCGACTTGTTGACCGTTGGGTTTACTGGGTGTTTGCGGACCCTTATTGCCGTTATTTCCATTATCCCCACCATTCCCGTTACTACCGCTATTGCTCTTATCACCAGTATTAGAGGCAAGTTTCTCTTCATTTTCAAGCGCCGCCGCCAGCTCATTGGCGGTAAATTCAAGATGCTTTTTGGCTAATCGTTGTTGAGGCGTCCAATCAGATTGTTCTATGCTTTTTGCTATCCCGCGCAAATGTTCTTTTTGCACTGCTAAATGCTGGTTGTGATGTTGTACCTTGCCTATAGCATGCGACGCTAATGCAGTAGGCGCTGTTGCAGACCATGCTCCGGACATAAACATTTCTTTAGCCACGTCCGCATTTGTATAATTATTTCCATATTTGCCTCGACATGCCGCCACCGCCTCCGCCCAACTTCCTGTGGTACCATCAGTCCAATTAGATATCACACTTTCTGCAATACTGTGCCCAAGGCTACGCTCGTCCATTCCTTTTGTAAATATACCACCGCCAAGATCGCCTAAATATTCGGTAGCTGTATTGAGCGCCAAACCACTCAATGTTATTTCTTCACCGGTTCTTATATTTCCTGCTATCGAGTATAGCCAAGCTCCTTTGTGCGCTGTTGCAATTTCTTGTGCCGCTCCCAAACCTTTGTGGGCTAGACGCGTAACAAAAGATGCCCCTTCGGCAAGCTCTTCTAATTCCCCGCCGCCAACCATATTGGCTAGCCCTTCTAAACTGCCAGAAATAGCATTATCCCATCTTATGCGAGTATTCGTGTTTGCGTTTTCACGTATCGCTACTGATGTTGCAGCTCCTACTGCGCTTGCGGTAAATAGTTTGCCTCCTCCACTACTCATAATCTTGGCTGTTTGTACTAACAGTCTGCCACCCAATCCCAGCTCAGCTATTTCAGCACTGCCGGCTATTGCTCCTAACCCACCAGTAGCTATCGTCACCGCACCTTGTATTGCTGCCATTTCTAAGCCGGTCTGTATTTTTCCTTTTAACTCCTGTCCGATTTGCGATAATGAAGCGGTGCTATCTGCAAATATTCCCGCTGCATTAGCCAGCGTTTGAGTGTACTTTGCCACTCTGCTTAATTCACTGCTATCTAAAGTGCCTGCTCTAAATTTGCCAAAAATCTCATCTAGACTTTTATTGAAACCTGCCTGACATAGATCTACCGTGTGCACATTAGCATTTAGCTGCGTGCCTATTCCGCCTGATATCCAGTCAGTAACCGCTAGTATTACTGGGTTAGTAGGATTATCGTGACTATCTCTAGCCTCTTTTGTTCTTGCTAATTGTTCATTTACTTGTTTCCTGAAGTCATTTGCATACATAAGCCCACCAGCTTGATGTCCATAATTTGGCACTATTTGATCCGGTCCCAGTCCGATAAAATCATGCTGCCTTGGATCGTTTCCTATCTTTATGCTCAGCAAGACACCGTTTGTTTCATTTAAATCTACATATTTTTTTATCGGCTCATCCGGATTTTTCGGATTAGCTATTTGAAATTCCAAAACATATCCTGGTTTAAATTGCCCTATTACTTGGCCATCCGAAAGCAAATTGCCTTTATTTATTTCATATGTAGCATTGCCTATTTGTACGCTACCACTAACCGTTTTTGCTCTTTCTGCTGTATCTATTATGGGCTTTCCTATTATCTTTAGTCTTTCTTTTGCATCCGCCAAAGCCGGGGCAATTTGCTTTGTTGTTCCATCAACAACAAAGTCGTGATTTGCCTTTGTATATTCACCATGTTTAAGATTTGATACTAAAAGCGCTATATCTTCTTTGTAAGTAGAACGAAGCCGAATCTTGGCATATTTTGCCGCCTCTTGTACTGTTTCATCATTAGGATTTTCATTAGCAGTAGCCAATGCCTGTTCAACAACTTCGCCACCTTTGCGTATCATATCTTCCGGACTCAGTATAAGATTCCGCTGACCGTTTGGTACAACGGCCAATTCGACTGTTCTTTTACCATTTGCTTGGGATGGATCGGGTACTTCCAAATGAAAGAACGATCTAGCCAAACTAGGATCTGTGATTTCTACAGTCTTGCTGGGATGTGGTTGCCAAACCAACTGATTGTTTTCCCAGGCTAACTTACCTTGATATTGATTTTTACTGTCGTATAAATCTCCATTTCTTACCTCCAGTCTTTTTACCGGTTTAGCAGATTCTCTTTCTGCCTCTGCAGGAGATGGAGCATTAGGATGTTCTGCCCGCCAAGCCGCATATTGTGGTGAGGCAAACCAAGCAGCTCTTCTATCTGCTTGCGCCTTTTCTGCTTCTCTGTCTATTGTAATAATATGGCCATTAACTTGGCTTAGATCTTTTGGTAATTCTCCTAATCTACTATCTCTTTGATCTATCTGGGCAAATTTTCCTATTTGTGCTGCTTGTGTTTCAGAAAAATATTCTTGCAATTTTTCAAGACTTATGCCATCTACATTTCCTTTGTTTATCTCTTTAATGAGATCAAGCTTTTCTTTGCAAGCTGCATCAATTTTATTCTGTTTCTCAATTTCTTTTTTTGCATCCGGAGTTACCATGTACGATACGGCACCAGCGACTGCAGCGACTGGTCCTAGTGAAGCAATAGCAATTCTTTTTCCCGTTGAATCAACTTGCATACCTTTTTGTTGTTGTAAAACATCACTTATTTCTCGCTGCGCTGCTTCTTGTTGTGCTTTAACCGTAACCTGCATAAGTCCTGTAGGCAAATAACCTTGATTTTCTGCATACGTACCATCCGCTTGTCGTTTGGATCCAAGGCAAACTGCACCATTGGTAATACCTTTGAGTGCTGTTTCACCATGCTGATGCACTGTATAAACACTGAGCGGAAATTCGGATGGAGTTCTTGACTCCAAGTTTCGCAAATCCTCAGCGCCATTTATTACTAGCAATCGCGGTCCATTCGCTGTCGGCGATTGCGTTCCATTTTCATCAGGTCTTTTTGTTAATACTTGTCCTTCTCTTCTTAGCCAACCATCTGCGCTAAATTGCGGCGGTCTGAAATATCCACATAAATTATCTTGTGCGTCGAATATCATGCCTAAGCGTATATTGTAATTTTCGTATTTCTGGTTTTCTTCACCAGGATTTTTTGGTATTATCCAAGTGCCAGAATTAAGATTTGAGTCTACGTTGAATGTAATAGGATATTCTTGATCATCTTTGTTTTTAGCTGTGCCTACAAATGTAAGACCTTCTCCCAATACCGTATTTAGGTCGTTTAATTCTATTCCGGTTGATCTACTATTTTCATCTTTGTCTTTACCAAACACTATTTTTTCTGCTGGTAGCTCTAGTTTATTGTCTTCGTCCATCCTGCCCATAAAAGTTCCGGATTGAGCAAAAACGTTGCCAGCCTGGTATTTATATTTAGGCTTATTTTGCAAATCAATAAAATTACCATTCCAAGTTTTATTGCCACCTTTAGTAGTGTTACTGCTAATTATTTCTGGACGCGATTGATCTAGACTATAAAAAACTGCATCTTGCGCAGTATTAACGTCTAACTTTGCATCGACTCTAAACTTACTTTGTCCCTCTTGATTAAAATTGACTTCACCTGAGCTATTAAAATTACCTACTATCTTGCCATCGCTTACTACGGTATTATCGTGACGCACGGCAGCCTGATGTAATTGCCCTGTTTTGTCGCGGAATACCAATATTCCAGCAGTATTAAGACGCTCAGCCAAGCCCTGAGCTTTTTCTGTGGCATCCTTAACTTTAGCTCGATCGCCTGTTTTAGATAGATTGCCCTCAGCCCTTCCTGCTTCTGTCTTAACTGCTGGCATTTCAACCGTGTCTATCTTATCCCGTACTGTCTTACCGGCTGCCTTCTTATCTGTTGCGGTTGTATCTGCTGCACCATTCTCAGAAGCACTCGCCCCTTTTTGCTTGGTGCTATCTATAACCTCACCGATTAATTTTCCCCGCGTTGGCGCGTCAGCACCAGCAGGTCCTGCCGGCCTTTCACCAGAGGCCGGTGGACTATCTGTCCCCTGTTTTTGGGGCGGCTTTTTTTGCTGTTCTTCAGGATTTTCGCCGGGCATATAGATTTTCTTTGCTAAACTAGACATGAAGAACTAACAAATACGTCAAAAGGCAACATTCACTATTTCGAATAAATGTCTTATTTGTTTTTCAGTCTAGTAAGGAGTCAACAGATAGGCAGAAGAAGTCAAGTAACTCTATTAAAAGGCACGCTTGTGAGATTTTTGTGGGTTCTTGCTCTATAGAGGTTAAATCTGCCAAATTGCTTGCCAGCGTAACTTTTCCCTTTCACACAGCCATTATTTATTTACCCCGCCAATCGCATTTATTCACTTAATCACACTGGCTCCATTGCGTAGATTACTCGCCCAACATTTTTCCTTTGACCATCCCCTCAAATGAACAAAACTCTGGACTGCACTGACTAGCGAAAATTAGAAACAGCTGTCTGTCACTTATTTAAGTCGGGTGATAGAATACTCGGTCATTGATTTTTAGAAAAAACCCTTATTTCTGCTCTTCCAGCTCGCGATATAAGCTTGTCAGATGCAATTTACGAAGCTTAGGGGCTTTGAAAGCAGTGACCAATACCACCAATAGTGTCATACTGCCACCGAAGACAACCGACGGTATAAGTCCCATAATTCTTGCGGTGACGCCAGATTCAAATTCACCTATTTCATTGGATGAACCAATAAACATACTATTCACTGCCGCTACTCGCCCTTTCATGTGCTTTGGTGTAACAAGTTGGAAAATAGTCGTCCTCAGCCAAATACTGACACCATCTAATGCTCCACTGAAAGTCAATAAAGCCAAAGAAAAGTAAAGATTACTGGATAAACCAAATGCAATCATGCACAGACCAAAACCAGTTACTGCAACTAAAAGAGTGATTCCTGCATTTTTTGCCAGAGGTCGATGAGTTAAAATAGCTGCCGTAATTAGAGCCCCTAAAGAAGGAGCTGCCCTAAGGATGCCCAATACTTGAGGGCCGCAATGAAAAACTTCAGCAGTAAAAATAGGCAATAATGCAACAGCGCCACCAAATAAAACGGCAAAGAGATCTAGAGCCATCGCACCTAAAACAATTTGATTGGAAAAAACAAAACGTACGCCTTCTTTGATATTCTCCAATACACTTACATCTTCCCTTGGAGCAAAAGAGGTTCTGGATTTGATCAAAACAAAAAAGAGAAAAGCCCCAATTAAAACAAAGGTCGAAAAAAGATAAGTTTTAGCAGCAGCGAAATAAATATAAAGCAAACCACCCAAGCACGGTCCTGTTACAGCTGATGCTTGCCATATAGTCGCATTCCAAGCTATAGCATTGCCATAAAGTTCCCGGGGTACAATATCTGACATCATGCCAAAAAGAGCTGGTCCATAAAAGCCTCTTGCCAAGCCACCAAGAGCCATTAAAAGATAAATTACTATTGTTAAAGTTGCCGCATTCATAAGTCCAGCCGAAGCTACGGCTAGAAAAATAGAACTTATAATGAGAAGAAAAACGGCAGATAAAGCAATTAGCCGACGATCAATAATATCTGCAATATGACCAGCATACAAAGATATACCGAGGGCAGGAAAAGCCTCTGACAAACCAACTAATCCTAAAGACAATGGATCTTTAGTCAAAGCATAGATCTGCCAACCAACAGCCACACCCTGAATTTGTAGAGCGGTATTGACCAACAAGCGCGCTACAATAAAAAAACGAAAATCACTAATTCGTAAAGCGCTATATGCACTGTTCGCCATAATTCACTTATTTATTTATATTGACCATAGCCAAGTTTATCCTGTTTCACAGCGATTATCCAAAACCAAATTTACAATATAAAGCCAAAACATTCTATCGAACAATTTTTTGCGTCAAACTTTAAGCGCATAGCCCTTCAATATTAGTAAATGTACCATCCTCAGTCCGCATATCAGCAAGTGCTTTAGCGTCTCCTGCAGAGAAAGCGATAGCATAATCTTTGGCTTGCGACCTTAATATCTGCTCGTCGTCGGCATGGTTTTTGAGTTGCGTTTTTTGGTCAGTTTGTAAAACAGCCATTGCAGCGTTAGATGATACCGCTAATAGTATTGACGCCACCATCGCTATTAATATGCATTCATAAAATATCACTTTGAAACACTTGAAACGCTGAGTTTAGCTATTTGCACAATATTTGTTTGTTGACAAACCCTTTAAACTAGTACCTTGTACTATTAGAGTAATATTGGCATTTGATTATTATAGGATTTATCTATTCCATTACATGAGTAAAACCGATTCCTTAATTAAACAGAAAGCAAGCAAAAAGAGTTATGATGCAATAATAATTGGAGCTGGGCCAAACGGTTTGGCAGCTGCAATTGTACTAGCTAAAGCAGGATTAGATGTCTTAATTGTTGAGGCATGCAACACCGTAGGTGGTGGTTGTCGCTCAGCAGAACTCACCTTACCCGGATATCTGCATGATGTTTGCTCTTCAGTTTATCCTTTAGGGTATGGTTCTCCATTTTTTAGAACTCTCCCTTTAAATGATTTCGGTTTGCGCTGGATAAACCCGGATGTATCTTACGCTCATCCGTTTGATGATAACAAGGCAATTCTAGTCTATAGATCGATTGAAAAAACAGCCACACAATTCAAAGAAGACTCTGATGCCTATTACAAACTGATGCAATCCCTATTTATTGATTGGGACATGCTCTGCGAAATCTTGTTGAATCCTTTGCATTGGGCAAGCATACAAAAATTGATCAGACACCCACTAAGTTTAGCTAATTTTGCCTCTAAATCTTTAATGTCGGCCGAGTTTTTGTCTAAAACTATATTCCAGCATTCGTTAGGTCCTGGTGTTTTCGCCGGAGTAAGTGCTCATTCCGGTTTACCTTTAACTAGTATAGCTTCGGCCTCAATTGGCTTGGTATTAAACATTGCTGCACATGCAGTCGGTTGGCCAATGCCTGAGGGCGGTGCCCAAAAATTGTCTAATTCACTAGGCGAGTATTTCATGCACTTAAATGGTGAGATTGTCACCAAATGTAATATCAATTCACTTGAGGAGTTGCCAGTTTCTCGTTTGATATTATGCGATTTAATGCCCCAGCAGGTTTCGCGTTTAGCTGGACATTTATTACCAACAGCTTACAAAAAGCAACTGGAAAATTATAAGTATGGTCCTGGGTCTTTCAAGATGGACTGGGCATTGAATGGACCGATCCCTTGGAATAATCCCGATTGTCTAAAAGCCCCTACCGTACACCTTGGTGGTTCGTTTGAAGAAATTGCGCAATCCGAGCAAGCTGTTAATAGTAAAAGTCATTCCAGTAAACCTTATGTGTTATTAGCTCAACATAGTCTTTTCGACTCTACACGTGCTCCTGCAAATAAGCATACCGCATGGGCTTATTGCCATGTGCCAAATGGCTCAAATGTGGACATGACAGAAGCTATAGAGAATCAGATTGAAAGATTTGCTCATGGTTTTAAAGAGCGGATAATTGCTCGCAGTCAGATATCGCCATCCGGGCTAGCATCATATAATGCTAATTACATTGGCGGTGATATAAATGGAGGTTCGTTAAGATTAGGTCAATTGCTAATGCGCCCTGTACCCAGATTAAATCCTTATTCAACACCAAACGAAACAATTTATTTATGCTCCGCTGCCACACCGCCTGGTAGTGGCGTTCACGGCATGTCTGGTTATTACGCTGCATTATCAGCACTCGCTGGCTGGCATGCTAAAAAATCTATTGCCTTTTAATGCCACAATCTCACCTAGTACGATCCAGTATCCCCGGTTGATCGCCCAAGCAAAAGCGGGTATAAATCCTCAAGTTAACAACTGATATATTGGGAGCCTTATAATTGAAAACAAATAATATTTTATATCCGGTAATTCTGTTGATTTGCTTGATCTGGAATATCTGCTTCCTGTGCGCGCAAGTATTAGCGGAAAGCAAAATCAGAGTGGCTTTATTTACGGATAAAGGAGCGCATGCTCGTGAGCTGCTTTGTACTAATCTAGAAAATGATAAATCTCTCGCCACAACTTATATTACTGGGGAAGATATATGCGATGACTGTCTAAAAAACTTTGATGTTCTTTTTTTTCCAGGTGGATCAGGTAAACGGGAAGCGTTAAGCCTCACACCAGAAGGACAGAAAAAAGTCCGCCTATTTGTACGTGATGGCGGCATATATTTAGGAGTTTGTGCTGGATGCTATTTAGCTTCTTGTGCACGTCCAGAATATCTGGGACTTTTTCCTATGACCACAGTGGATGGAAAACACTGGCGACGCGGTAAAACAACCTTACCCATTGAATTTACTGAATTGGGTATGGAAATATTCGGTATCAAACAAGCAAGAGTTAATGTTATTTATCATAATGGACCAGTATTGCAAGTTTACGAACAATATGCCGACAAGGTCGCACCATTGGCTTATTTTAGAGGCGAAGTAGTAGCACCAGGAGGGAAAGTTGGGCTAATGGTTAATGCACCAGCTATAGTACTGGCTCGATATGGCAATGGCCTCGTATTAGGCATAAGCCCGCATCCTGAAGCCACCCCTGGACTCACTACCATAGAACTCACTGCTATTCAATGGCTCTACAATCATCGACCAACCAATAAGCAGACCTTACCAACAACAAGCTCATCACAAGCAAGCCGTAATCAAGTGAGCACAGGCACTAGCCAATCATACAAATCTTTATCTGCACAAATATATAATGAAGCAGAGAATATTTTCGAAAACACTATCAGTTCTCATTATCAACATATCCACGAAAATGCTGAACAGCAAGCACAAAAAATAAATGGTCAATATCAGGTCGTTACCGATTGTTCAGGTTTTGTTAGTTACGTAATTAATTCTGTAGCTCCGAAGCATTATGCCTCAATCCATCAAATTTCTGGCAGGAGCTATCCGCACGCTAAAACTTATGCTCAGTTCTTCAGTGAATTACCAGAAAATAAAAGCATGAACGGTTGGCTAAAAATTAATAGCGTGGGGGAATTAAAACGCGGTGACATCGTTGCCTGGGAAAAGCCTGATTCTTCAAGATCAGAAACGCGCCACAAAGGTTCGGGTCATGTAATGATTGTGATCGATAAGCCTGAAAAACCTGTTTACGAAAACTTTAAAGGCAGAACAATAAAATATGTGGAAATCTATGTATTAGATAGTTCATCAGTTGAACATTTTCCGCCACAATCATTGCCTAAACTCAGTCATTCACAATTTAGAGATGGGGTAGGTAAAGGCATGATTCGTCTTATTTTAGACGAGCAAGATAATGTTATAGGTTTTTGGGAAGGTACTTTTTCGCATGAAAGAAACACGGTTATAAAAGGACCAAGCTATACAAATAAAATTGCCTTTGCTCGCTTAGTTTCTTTATTTTAATTCAAGTGCGCGCCATAAATACCAAGATGCTATCGTGCGATACGGACGCCACCGCTCACCGTAAGCCTCTAATTCTTTGGGTTTAGGTAAATCTGACTGACCGAATGTAAGTGCAAATCCTTTACGAACTCCATAGTCATGAATCGGTAAAACATCCATTCGTCCTAATCTAAAGATAAGCATCATTTCTACAGTCCAATTACCAATGCCTCGGATTGTAGTTAAAGATTCGATAATTTCTTCATCGCTCATTTTGCGCAATTTTTTTGGTTCAGGCACCAAACCTTCTATAGCTTTATTAGCCAGATCTTTGATTGAAGCAAGCTTAGAACGCGATAAACCGGCTGAGCGAAGTAAATCATCAGAAATAGCCGCTACCTGATCAGGACAAAGAAATTCAGGCGAGTCAAATAAAGCACTAACACGGCCAAAAATTGTTGCGGCTGCCTTTCCGGTCAATTGTTGATAAACAATAGATTCCGCTAACGCATGAAAAGGACTATTGATTGGCTCTAGTTCTAATTTGAACTTTCCCACTTTTTTAATGAGCTTACCCAAAACAGGATCTTTAGATGATAGAGATCGTAAAGCTAAATCCGAGTCAAAATCAGCTTTGGTCTTTAAAAGAGTCTTACTTTTATTTTTATTGCGAACTACCTTAGGCATTGATTATATGACTCCGATTTTTATTATGGTCAATACACTTTAATTTTGTCAGTTATTTTGCTCCTTTCCTAGCCTACCGTTTAATAGGATCAAAACGACTTCATACAGATTCTTAAAAGTCTTTTGCCATAAATTAAGCCTTAGACATTACTCTTGAGATCATGGTTTGATATAGGTAGAATATCTGTGTTATAAGGATTTAAGTAGCATGGTAATTAGGCTTTAAGTCACGAGAATTAATCATGAGAAAACTACATTATCGCTTTGCCATTCTTCTGTTAGCCGTCTGCTCCATTTGTACTTCACCCACATTCGCCGGTTGGGGTAAGTTTACTCTCACAGATGACAATGGTGAACAAGTGACAGTAAAACATGGATTGTTTGGCAAAAAAACCATTGTCAAAGATAGATGGGGAGATGGCTTTGAACACAACAGAAGTATTTTTGGTCTAACTAAAGATACAAAAGTGAGTGCGATAGGTAATGATGTACATGTTCACAAAGGCTTATTTGGTTTTTCTAAGACTCAAGGACAGGATATGTTAGGTGATACTGTAACCGCCAGTAAAAACCCACTCTTTCATAATACAAATGTTAATTTGAGCGGAGTTAACGGATTGCTTGATAAGTATCTCGGACCTAAAAAACTCAATAGTCCTCCGGTCGATCCAAGTGTATTAAAGCAAGGATTAAATGATCCGGCACAGAATTTCAAACCCTCTGCTAATCCCGATGCTTCAACCCCTTTTCCGCAAGCACAAAACTACTAAGCTTATTTGACTACAGAAGAAAACAAACTGTTAATCAACAGCCGCATTCAAATTCCGCTTAATGAATGTGAATTTACTTTTGCGCGCAGTAGTGGACCAGGCGGTCAAAACGTTAATAAAGTAAATAGCAAAGCCATTCTACGCTGGTCAGCAGGCAGCAGTCCAAACTTACCTGCCGATGTTAAAGAGAGATTTCTTAAAAAATACGCAAATCGCATAACAATTGTTGGCGATGTGATTTTAACCAGTCAAAAATATCGTGACCAAAGTCGCAATATTGATAACTGTCTTGAAAAATTGAGAGAGATGATTAAGGCAGTGACTGTTCCACAAATACAACGTCGTCCGACTAAACCAACCTTCACATCTAAATTAAAACGCAGTGAAACAAAGCGCCAACACTCAATTAAAAAAATACACCGTCGTAAACCAAGTTTAGACTACTGATTATGTCTTTTTAAAGTGCGTCCACACTGGGGCTCACTGCGTAAGTAGGTTAACAGACTAATGTGACTGAATTATGATCACTAAATCAATGTATCGCATTGTGAATTCGGCTCTCCAAACGCGTTTATGCAAGCACAAATAAACTCATCACTATTTCGTCACTATCTCATGATAAAAAATACTTTCAGCTCTGAACGGATCCTTAGCTACAATTGCTAGCGTCTATTTAGTGTTCCCCAGTATCTTTTTATATCCCCTCAAGACAATTAAATAAGGGTAACGAAATGTCCTTGGAAAAATTGAAATTAAAAGCAGTCCTGTTAGCCATGGTACTTTCTGCGCAGCAATATAATGCCTGTTGGGCACAAAATATTGCTTTGGCAAGCAGCACTATTCAGCCTCCGACAGATTCCACAATAGACTCTGAGTCAACTTTGAAAGGCACTATAAACAACACTGACCCTTCCACGGCAGTAAATAAAATAGATGACCTTACCAGGCAAGTCCTTCTTAAAATAGTACAAATAGAAAGATTCAATATTAATTACAGTATGAACGTAGCTAAGCAGGGACGTTGGAAAGGTTGGCGCTATGCTGGCTTTCAAGAAGTAAACGCCGGCATGGGTCTAGCTGGAGCAATCATTGGCACTGCTAATAGAGGTAGCCACTTACATACGTCAACACACTTATGGACACAAGTGCAAGAGAGCGCTTGTTATATCCCGATGATTGGCTCAATCATTGGTGCTAGTGCAGCAGCGTTTGAATTCTGGGTAAACGAATATCATGATATAGAAGCAACCCGAAAAGGCTTTGCTCCTCATGCTGCTCGCAAATATGTGCAGGACCGAGTTAATGAGATTAATGCTTTATTAGACAAGCGAGACGCACTGCTCAAAATTGAATCTACTGCACCGGCGCTAGCTGGACATGTACAAGTTGACACAGCCGAAGGCAAAATATTAGATGATTTGCGCGACCAAGCGGTCCTCGAATTTGAGCGCTTTCACGTCAACGCCAGAAAATTACTCGCCTTTCAACAAGCCCAATATTTCTTTGATTTTACTAAATACACACTCAATGCTATCGGTTATGAATTTGCTTATTTATCACTGCACAGACATCATCGCATTTGGAATTATAGAGCTGGAGTAATGTGGGATATAGCAGGTCCAATATACATAGCTGGTCCAATTTTAAGCAGATTGATTGGCAAAGGCATAGGAGAATATCACAAACACTTCTTGAAACCTCTAACTGACGACGTACACGATCGAAGCATGCAAACATTACAAGCCGACGAAAGCGCGCTTACCAGAGCCTGCGATAACGTCGCACCACCGACTACCACAGCTGCCATTGATCGAAAGGAAATATACTTATTGCAAGATAAAACATTCTCAGATGAAATTTCCAGCGGGCTCAAATCCAGGTCAAAAGCCAAGTTAACTGCTACACAAAACGTTTTCGGTGGTTTCTTTGTAGGCGGACTTAAATTAGCACAAGGTATTCTTTTTACTATACCCGGTTATTATACTGCTTACCATACCAAGACTATACGAGCCACTCGCGTCACTAATTTTGATTTATTTGCTGCCTCTGTTACACAGATACCTGCCACTTCATATGCCATGATAGATACTTTCCGTATCCAAGTGCAGGGTGAAATTAACAGACACAAAATGCTAAAAGCCGGTGTACATCCTACACAAGTTGCTGCACGCCGCTTAAAAGAGTTAAATGAGATCGAACGCAAATTGACCAAAGGTCATGAGCCAACAAACTAAACAGAAGAATCAACGGTCTCAGGCTTTATCTTTGCGGAAGCTATATCGTAGAACTTCAATTGCTTAGCATCCACTATCGGTAAGGTTACAAAAAATGTGCTGCCTTTCCCTAACACACTCTCAACCCGCACTGTGCCTTTATGTGCTTTGACAATGGCTTTCACTATAGAAAGTCCTAAACCATTACCACCTTCTTTCTTTGATCTGGCTCTATCTACCCGGTAAAAACGATCAAAAATATTGGGCAGGCATTCTTTAGGAATTCCGCAGCCAGTATCACGCACAGCAATACAGATATTATTTTCAGATCTAAAACTATAAATATATATTTGACCTGCGCTTGCTGTGTATCGCAACGCATTGGCGATGAGGTTATTAAATACTTCGGTAAGCATGTCGCAATCGGCTAGAACAATAACATTTGACAAGTTATTAACTTGCTCAATATGAATCTGCAAATCAATCTTTTTAGCACGCGCAGTTTCAGAAAAATCCTGACCAATATCAGTCACCAGCTCAGCGACATTAACAGGAGCTAAGCGCAAGGAAATATGAGGTTGTTCCATTTTTGCCAATAAAAGAAGATTTTGAGACATCCCTTTTAAAGTTTTGCTTGCCCTTTGAATAATTCTGAGCACATCAGTCTGTAAATTATGATCGCGCAGGTGCGCTTCAATCGTTTCAATGCTGTTTTCAATTAAAGCAATTGGGGTATTCAACTCATGTCCAGCATCATCAACGAAGTTCCGCAAAGTATTTAAGGACTTAGCTACAGGAGCCACAGCTCGACCCGAATAAAACCAGCCAAAAACAGCCAATAAAATGGCTAATGGGATACTGCGTAAACACTCGTTGACTATAAAACCGGCTATAGTTTGATCATAAGGAGCAGACGGTAATTGTAATTGCACAAAACAACCTTCAGGCAAATTTAAATAATGAGAATAAACCGATACCTCGGTATTACCTGAACCGGAGCTAGTTTTGCCTTGTTGTAATTTCTCTATGCCTTTGGGACCATAAGACTCAAGCAAGTTTTCATTAGCACCAAAAAGTTGAATAGTGGTTTGCGCAGGGATGTGTCTTCTAGCTGCAACACGCATCCAATCGGACAGGGTGGGTTTACCATTTCTATAGTCTACAGCCGGGGCTATTTCTTCACACATATGCGCAAGATCGTTTTCAGTGGAGATATTTAATCTATTGGTCATACTCCAAAACGACGCCATGCCAGCAAGAATGTAAGCCACCATCACCAAGAAAAAAAACCAAAGGGCTAGCTGAATGCGTAAACGTTGAATCATAGATCAATTAGTCGAATCTGGTGGATCAAAACGATAGCCAAAACCATAAAGGCTAGCAATACAAGACGCCTCTCCTGGGGTATCCAATTTACGTCTTAGTCTATTGATGTGTCCACGCACCGTATCATGCATGGCATCACTGTCCATACCCCAAACGTGCTCTAACAGACCTTCAGAAGAAAATACTTGTAAGGGATGCTTGATCAGAAATTCTAACAACTGAAACTCTTTTGGGGCCAGGTGAACGGCAATGCCGGACTTAGTAACCTTACGCTCTCGAAAATAAATACAAACATCATGCATAGAATAATGATCGTTCGTATAAATTCGACCCCGGCGTAAAAGAGCATTTACACGAGCAGATAATTCTTTTAAGTGAAAAGGTTTAGTAAGGTAATCGTCCGCCCCTACTTTGAATGCCATATCTTTGTCTTCAATAGAATCGCGGGCTGTAAGCATCAATATTGGCGTGTTACCATTTTGCTCGCGATAAAACTGACAAACTTCTATGCCACTAACACTAGGTAGCATGATGTCCAAGATAATGATTTCATGCTTATGCTTATTTACATTTAAATAGCTTAGTGCCTCATTTCCATCAACAATAACATCGACTTCATAGTTTTGGCGCACGAGCCAATCACGAACAAGCTGCACCATGTCAGGCTCGTCTTCGACGAGGAGAATCTTAGCTGTTTGCAGCTTGCCGGAGGCTACCATAAATTTGGGATTTAATAAACTTACTTAATCTACCCTGGCAGTATAGATCACTCCACTTGTAATCTGATTATAAGCACTTCATTTTAAAAACAAACTTAAACATACAAGTCCTTGCCCCATAAATGCCAGTTTAGTTAAACTATTATGGTACAAAGTTAAAAATAGATAGCCCGCCAGAAGCATAGTGAAATAATGAATATTAAAGAACAAATTTCTGCTGATCTCAAAGAAGCTATGAGAGCCAGGGACCAAGTCCTGATTGATACCTTACGCTCCATTGTGTCCGCTTTTACCTATAAAAAAGTGGAAACTGGAGCAGAGCTATCAATTGAAGAAATGCTTGCCGTTCTGCAAAAGCAAGTGAAACAAAGAAACGACTCTATTTCTGAGTATTCAAAGGCTAATCGGACTGACTTGATCGACAAAGAAACTAAAGAAAGAGATATTTTGACTAAATATCTCCCAGCTCAAAAATCAGAAACTGAGATTCGCCAAATAGTAAAAACCATTATCTCCAATATAGCCCAAGGAGAGCGTAACCAGGGCAGTATAATGAAAGTAATCATGCCTCAGCTGAAAGGACAAGCTGACGGCAATTTGGTCCGCCAAATCGTAACTGAAGAACTTAAGAATAGCTAAAACCAACTCTAGAGCTTGCTCATCTTAATGCTGCCATCAATTCAAGAACCATTTGCTATCATAGTAATTAGGCATATGTATAGTATAAGAAGATGACCGCCAATAAGATAAATACTAAAGATAACCGCGTTAAGGTATTCGACACTACCTTAAGGGATGGCCAACAGTGCCCTGGAGCTGGCATGAGCTTTGAGCAAAATATGGAGTATGCCCGTCTTGCCAGTGAATTACGCGTTGATGTTTTAGAAGCCGGTTTTCCGTCCGCTAGTCCAGTTGATTTTGATATTGTGCAGGCCATAGCTCAAGAAGCAAAGCATTTCCCCCATAAACCTATAATAGCTGCTCTTTGTCAAATGCGAGAGGCACAAATTATCCGCACCATCGAATCACTAATGCCTTTAATTCCATTAAAATTAGCACGTCTGCATGTTTATTTACCCGTTGATCCAGATTTAATGCCAATATCATTGGGACCACTGGCAGACAACAAAAAACAGCTGGTAGCCGATCTTTATAGATTTACCAAAATGGCTACCGAAGCTGGCTGTGAGGTTGAGTTTAGCCCAGAAGGTTATTCTCGTATGCGCGAACATTTTGATTTCACAACAGAATTATTTAGAGCAGCAGTTCAAGCAGGAGCTACCATAATCAATTGCCCCGATACTATAGGTGGTGCATGCCAACTGCAGGGCAAAGATTATTTTGTAGAAAAAATGAAGCAACATGCAAAAATTATCGAGAAGGAATTCCCTGATCGTGAAATTTTATGGTCGGTGCATTGCCATAATGACTATGGGTTGGCCGTTCAAAACTCTATCAATGCTGTTTTTCATGGTCCCGCCCGACAGATCGAAGGATGCATAAATGGCATAGGCGAAAGAGCCGGCAACGCTGCCTTAGAGCAATGCATTATGCTCATAAAACAATTTGGCTCACAAGCAGAAGAACAAAAACCTTTTTACACAACCATAGCCACTGAGAAATTACAAGCAATCTCTGACTTCGTGGGCAAAAATATGCTCGTGAGACAGCCACATTCACCTGTAAGTGGTGATAATGCAGCTAAGCACTCTTCCGGTGGACATACAAATGCTATTTTAAAAAATCCGCTTGCTTATCAACCTTTCGATCCTAAGGAAATCGGCAAAGAAATAAGTTTTTTATTTGGACCGATGAGCGGCAGCAACCACGCACAGTCAATTATTCAGAGCTTTGGTTATGTTTGTGAGGACTCAGAAAAGTCCGAAATAGCCCAGTATATAAAGGATTATTATCATCAACGTCGCAAGGGCATTACTGACGAAGAATTAATTCAATGTTATCTTGAATATCGAAAACCAATAAAAATAGACCGAATTGATTATTTAAAAAGTGCTAACAGTGCAAAAGTAATACTACATGGCAGATTCTTTAAGGACCAAGGGACTTTCGAAGAAGAACTGCTAGGACCCGACTCTGCTTTAACAGCGGCTACAAACTTAATTCAGAAAAAGTTTGGTCCTATAAAAGTCATTCACCATGAAAGCAAATCAGAAAATGTGGGCATAGACGCTCATAGCATTTCACGCATACTTATATTGGACGAACAGAATAAACAATACGCAGGTACAGGTAAAGATCGAGACATAAAAATATCAGCCATTAATGCACTGCTCGATGCTGTTAATAAAGCTTATATAGATAAGCATTTTTCCATTTCGCCAATTAAAGAAAAGGCATTAAAGCTTTGACCACAGAAAACAGGCCTTTGTTTCATGATGTTAAAAATACAAGGGCTTAGAGACGCAAGGAGTTGACGAAATATATACTTCTTGTATGCTTATCTATCTAAACTTAGTCTTGGCATGTTGAATATTTCCATATTATCAATCCTTAACTAAGTAAGAACGCCACCATCTTTTGGTAATAAAGTGCATTTAAATACATTGGCAATACTTAGTGTCATCCTCCTGGTCGTTATTTTACGCTCCGGGTGCGGGTCGCTTGCCTATTAAACACTAATAAGCTAAGTCTATAAACCCCCGCACCATTCTAGAAGAGCGGGGGTTTTGCTTTCGAATAGTTTTTTGGATTTATCATGGAGAGAACAAATTGTTTAGTGATGCAATAAAAAAAGGACCCCATAGAGCACCGGCAAGGGCGATGCTTAAAGCCATAGGACTTTCTAATGAAGATTTAGAAAAACCTTTAATCGCAATTGCCAACACATGGACCGAGGTTGGGCCTTGTAATTTTCATTTGCGAACCCTTGCTGAAAAAGTGAAAGAGGGAGTCAAACTAGCCGGTGGTACACCACTTGAATTTAACACTATCGTAATATCCGATGGTATTTCAATGGGTACTGAAGGCATGAAAGCCTCACTTGTCTCCCGCGAAGTTATTGCCGATTCAATCGAATTATGTGTGCGTGGTCATATGTTTGATGGCGTGATTGCTCTTTCCGGTTGCGATAAAACAATACCGGGCACAATTATGGCTTTGGCCCGATTAAATTTGCCTTCCTTAATGCTCTATGGTGGCTCAATCATGCCCGGCCAATTTCAAGGCAAAGATGTCACCATCCAAGAAGTATTTGAAGGTGTCGGGGCTTGCCTAGCTGGACGTATGACACCAGAAGACCTTTTGCAACTAGAAAATAATGCCTGTCCAGGCGCCGGCGCCTGCGGCGGTCAGTTTACTGCCAACACAATGTCAACAGCAGCCACTTTCATGGGCATTTCTCCCATGGGAGTCAACGAGATACCTGCATTAGATCAGCAAAAATCAGAAGCGGCTATTTTATGCGGCAAACTTGTGATGAAATTGTGGCGAGAAAATATACGCCCACACCAAATTCTCACTAAAGAATCATTGGAAAATGCTATTGCCTCAGTTGCCGCTACTGGTGGCTCAACCAATGCAGTACTCCATTTATTAGCCATTGCCCGTGAAGCAGGAGCGCAGATTAATTTAGAAGATTTCGATCGCATTTTTTCACGCACACCAACCTTAGCTGACCTTAAACCAGGTGGCCAATTTGTTGCATCGGATATACATCAAGCAGGTGGCTTAAGAGTCCTGGCTAAGCGTCTTATGGACGGTAGCTATATTAGTGATTCACTTACGGTAACAGGACTTTCTTTATTCAAAGAAGCAAAAACGGCCACAGAGAAATCTGGACAAAAAGTTATACGTCCACTTTCTAATCCAGTAAAGAAGACTGGTGGCATCGCTATATTAAAAGGCAGTTTGGCCCCCGAAGGTTGCGTGGTTAAACTTTCAGGACACAAACGCAAAGAATTTCAAGGTCCTGCTCGTATATTTAACTCTGAAGAATCAACATTCCAAGCTATCAAAGATGGTGATATTAAAGCAGGTGACGCCATCGTCATTCGTTACGTAGGACCTAAGGGGGCTCCGGGCATGCCTGAAATGCTTGCCATAACCGGTGCTTTAGTGGGTGCTGGTATCGCTGACTCAGTAGCGCTTATTACAGACGGCCGCTTTAGCGGTGCTTCTCACGGTCTAGTCATTGGACACGTAGCCCCGGAGGCAGCTGCTTGCGGGCCAATAGCCTTAATTGAAAATGGGGACATAATTACAATCGATGTCGAAAAACGAATCATTGATATTAAAGCACCATTAGACAAACGAGTTTGGCAAGCACCAGAACCAATTTATCATTCGGGAGTTTTTGCGAAATACGTTCAAACAGTTTCGTCAGCATCAGAAGGAGCAGTAACAGGACAATTTCTCCAAACCAAAATTAGATCCAAAGAAAAAGTTTCTAGTCGTTAAAAATAGAAGATTAGTCAGAAGTTGTAACGTAGCACAAGGCGTATGAGTTACGCCGCAGGAAGTAAGCAATAGGCGGTGGGAGCGAAGCGGGGAGAGCGCGGAGGAGCCAAAGAATGAGAGCGACGAAGCGTTTAAAAAGGGAGTGAATAATGACCAAAATATATTGGGAAAATGATGCTAACACAAATGCATTTCAGGGTAAAACTGTCGCTGTACTTGGTTACGGCAGCCAGGGTAAAGCTCATGCTAATAATTTACGCGACAGTGGAGTAAACGTTGTTTTAGGATTGCGTCCACAAGGTAAGACATGGCAGCAAGCTAAACAAGATGACTGGCAACCCGTTGAACCAGCAGCTGCCGTTAAAGTTGCCGACATGGTAGCTATTTTAACTCCCGATATGACACAAGCAGAATTGTACAAGCAAGCAGTAGCACCTAATTTGAAAGCTGGCGCTGCGGTTTTATTTGCTCATGGTTTTAACGTACATTTTGGCGAAATAAAACCAGATAAAAATATTGACATAATTATGATAGCCCCTAAAGGTCCAGGCGCTCTCGTTCGGCGTCAATATGAGGAAGGTAAAGGCGTACCTTGTTTAGTAGCTATCTATCAAGACGCTTCTGGTACTGCGCTGGAAAGAGCTATTGCTTACGGACATGCTATTGGTGGCACTCGCGGTGGCATCATTGAAACCACATTTGCTGAAGAAACCGAAACAGATCTTTTTGGCGAGCAAGCGGTTCTTTGTGGGGGAGCTACCGAATTGATTATTGCTGGTTGGGAAACCCTTGTTGAAGCAGGTTATCAACCAGAAGTTGCATATTTCGAGTGCTTGCATGAATTGAAGCTAATTGTCGATCTTATATATGAAGGTGGTATAACAAAAATGCACGAATTTATCAGTGACACAGCTAAATATGGCGACCTTACACGCGGTGCCCGCATAGTTGATGCTAGCACTAGGGCAAGGATGAAAGAAGTTCTCACCGAAATCCGTAATGGCAAGTTTGCTCAAGAATGGATTGAGGAAAATAAAACCGGCAGCAAAAATTATAAAGCCATGCTCGATCGTGACTTTAATCACCCGATTGAAAAACTAGGCAAAGAGCTCAGAGCAAATATGTCCTGGATAAAAGAGCAAGCTAAACCGGCTAAAGAGCTAGTGGGATCAAAACACCAATAGGGTAATGTGATGAACGGCGCTACCATTCTAGTTAAAACTATCGAGGATGAAGGGGTTGATACTATCTTTGGTTACCCTGGCGGCGCCATTATGCCTGTTTACGATGCTCTTGTTGATAGTAAATTGAAGCACATTCTAGTTCGACACGAACAGGCAGCCGCTTTTGCTGCTGACGCTTATGCTAGAGTAACTGGCAAAGTGGGAGTTTGTTTAGCTACATCGGGACCAGGAGCTACCAATCTAATTACTGGAATTGCTAATGCATATGCAGATTCCATTCCCATAGTAGCAATTACTGGGCAAGTAGCAACAGCCCTCATAGGAACCGACGCCTTTCAAGAAGTTGATATCTACGGCATTTCTATGCCTGTCGTCAAACACAGCTTTTTAATTCGTGATGCTGAAGAAATTCAACAAACGGTTAAAGATGCTTTTGAGATCGCACGTAGCGGACGGCCAGGACCGGTGTTAATAGACTTTCCCAAAGATATCGCTAATGCCAAAGTAAAAGAAAAAAATCTACGACCAGCTAAGCCGATTTCATTGCCTTGCTTCGATGCAGCAAGTATTGAAACTGCCAAAGAAATGATAGAGCAAAGTCATAAGCCTTTGATATATGCAGGCGGGGGTGTGCGCATCGCACAAGCCAGTGCAGAGTTGCAAGCATTTGCTGAAACAACAGGCATCCCGGCTGTGACCACGTTACAAGGCTTAGGATCTATTCCCGGTCAGCACAATTTAAATCTGGGTATGCTGGGTATGCATGGCACAAAAGCAGCTAATCTAGCTGTACAAGAGTGTGATTTGTTAATTGGCATTGGAGTGCGTTTTGACGATCGTGCCACCGGCATGCTAGCAAAATTTGCTCCCGATGCTAAGGTTATTCATATGGACATTGATCCAGCTGAAGTAGGCAAATTACGAGCCGTGCAATGCGCAATTCTTGGCGATCTTAAATTAGCGCTTAGATCTTTGCATGTTAAACCAGACTGCAAAGACTGGCAAGAATTATGTTTGGCTCGCAAAGAGGAATTTGCTTGGCATTATGATGCGCCCACTCAAGGAATCTACGCACCTAAATTTATTAAAACCCTCAGCAATCAAGCTCACAAAAATACCATTATCACTTGCGATGTCGGACAACATCAGATGTGGGTGGCTCAACATTACCAATTCAAAAATGCGCAGCATCATCTAACTAGCGGTGGATTAGGAGCCATGGGCTATGGAATGCCTGCAGCCATAGGCGCTCAACTTGCCAGTCCGGATGCAACAGTTATAACCATTAGTGGTGACGGATCAATAATGATGAACATACAAGAATTAGCTACAATAAAACGCTATAACATTCCTATCAAAGTGGTGGTTTTTGATAATCAAGCATTAGGAATGGTGCGGCAATGGCAAGAATTGTTCTTCCAAGAAAGATATAGCGAAGTTGATTTGTCTGACAATCCAGACTTTGTAAAAGTTGCCCAAGCTTTCGGTATACCTGCATTTAGACTAGAACACGATAATAATATGCAAGAAGCGATCGGTAAGATAAATAACACACACGGACCTTTATTTGTTCATGTTGTAATAGATCCAAGAGAAAATGTATGGCCATTAGTTCCACCTGGTAAACCAAATTGTCAAATGATGGAGGCGAACGCACAATGAGATTCACTTTGGAAATAACCATGAAAAATACTGAAGGTGTGCTCGAACGCATACTCGGTAGGTTAAGACAGCGAAGTTTAAACATACAAGCAATAAATGCTAGCTGCACCAGAGATTGTTCAAATATAGAGGCAAAAATTACAGTAGAAAGCAAAATGAATGCCGAATCAATAATGAAACAACTAGCCAAGCTATATGATGTGCAAAGGATAAATGTATTTGCCTTAGATGTAAAAGACGAGTCGAGTCAAGCTTATGGCGTATCATCCACAATTGAAACTGTAATTACCAAATTAGGAGAGCAAAATGAAGTCTGTCTTTCTATATGATACGACTTTGCGAGATGGCTCACAGCGTAAAGGAGTTAGCTTTTCTTTAGAAGACAAGCTAAAAATTACAGCCATGCTTGACACTTTCGGTGTAACATACATCGAGGGAGGTTGGCCCGGTTCCAATCCGAAAGATATGGAATACTTTCGTCGAATGAAAAATAACTCGCTAAAACACGCTCGCATAGTAGCCTTTGGTAGTACGCGCCGGGTTAATTCGAGAACAAAAGACGATGCAAATCTAAAGGCGCTGCTAGCCGCAAACACCTCGGTCGTTACATTAGTAGGAAAATCTTGGGACATGCATGTGAAAGATGTCCTACAAACTACTTTAGAAGAAAATCTAAAAATGATTGCTGAAAGCATAGTTTTCCTCAAAGAACACAACAAAGAAGTGATATTTGATGCAGAACACTTTTTTGACAGTTTTAGAACCAACCCAGAATATGCGATGCAAGCAATTTCAGCTGCAACAAACGCCGGAGCAGACTGGGTTGTTCTCTGTGATACCAATGGAGCTTCATTGCCAGATCAAATTAGCAATGTCGTTACACAAGTCCATTCTCAAGGCTCATTTAATATCGGCATCCACTGCCATAATGATGGCGAGTTAGCAGTAGCAAATTCTTTAGCCGCTGTAGCAGCCGGTGCTCGTCAGGTTCAATGTACAGTTAATGGCTACGGTGAGCGATGCGGCAATGCTAATTTAGTTTCAATTGTACCTAATTTACAAATCAAACTAGATTTCCAATGTGTGCCGCCGAGCAGTTTGCGCAAACTTACCGAACTGTCCCGTACTGTCGCTGAAATAGCCAACTTGGCTCCTGACTCCAATGCACCTTATGTAGGATCTTCTGCTTTTGCTCATAAAGGAGGTTTGCATGTAGCTGCAGTAGAAAAAATTGCTTCTAGTTACGAGCATATAGATCCCAAATTAGTGGGTAATCAACGACAATTTGTGGTATCCGAGCTTTCTGGACTAAGCAATGTAAGAATGTTAGCTTCCCGCCTTGGTATCGAAAGCAGTGGCAACGAAAAGGCTGTTTTGCAACAAATTAAATATATGGAAAGCAAAGGTTATCAATTTGAAAATGCGGAAGGCACTATTGAGTTAATGTTGCGGCGTAGCAACAGTGATTACAATGCACCGTTTGAATTACTGAGCATGTCTGTAATTGTTTCAGACCACACAAATTCAGATATGACCGCGGAAGCCACAGTAAAAGTAAAAATCAAAGGAGAAATATTCCACACCGCTTCTGAAGGACATGGCCCAGTAAATGCTTTAGATAAAGCTTTAAGAAAGGCTCTTATTCCCTCTTATCCGCATTTGGCTAATGTCCGTTTAGGTGATTATAAGGTAAGAATCTTGGATCCGGCTAGTGCTACAGGAGCTACAACGCGGGTAACTATTGAAGCCATTTGTCAGGAAGAACGTTGGTACACCGTAGGCTGTTCGGAAAATATAATAGATGCCAGTTACAAGGCTTTAGCTGATAGTTTAGAGCTCTACTTATTAAGAGAAGAGGAACAAAGATCTGCAGCAAAACAAAATGTCGTAGCTTAGTCAGTGCTATCATAATAATTAGCTAGACATCGCATATGTTAGGCATAATAAAAGAATAATAAAATGACGAAGCTTGAAACGAAACGTAAATATAACCATGAGTAAAGAATCAGTTGAATCAAAAAATATTTTCGAAAAAATATGGACAGCTCATGTAATTAAACAAGTCGAAGGGCATCCAGCCATTTTTGCTATCGATTTAATGTTAATCCACGAAGTAACTTCTGCTCAAGCTTTTCAAACGTTGGAAAACAAAAAACTGCCCGTTTTTGATCCCGGTCGCTTATTAGCTACTATCGATCATAGTATTCCGACTCGTTCTAATCGTAGAGAAATTTTTGATCAAGCAGCAGCTACTCAAGTAGAAACTCTACGTAATAATTGTAAAAAGCACGGTATTCCTATGCGTGATTTCGATCAAGGACAGGGCATTGTACACGTTATAGGACCAGAATTAGGTCTCACTCAACCTGGGATGACCATTGTTTGTGGGGACTCGCATACTTCAACCCATGGAGCTTTTGGCGCTTTAGCCTTTGGCATAGGTACATCTGAAGTAGCTCACGTAATGTCCACTGGCTGCTTATTACAATTAAAGCCTAAATCTATGAAAGTAGAATTCCATGGACATTTCCGCAAAGGCGTTTTTGCCAAAGACGCTATTCTTGCTCTAATCGGCAAAATAGGCATCGGTGGAGCAAATGGTCACGTCATAGAATATTGTGGTGAGTCCATTGAGAATATGTCAATGGAAGAACGCATGACCATATGTAATATGAGTATCGAGTGCGGTGCAAGAGCTGGATTGATCAGTCCTGATTCCACTACCTTTGACTATCTACGTGGTCGTCCCTATGCACCAACTACCTCCAATTGGGACGCATCGATCGAATATTGGCAGTCGCTTAGAAGTGATGCAAAGGCTCAATACGATCGGGGAATAATTATTGATCTTGATAAATTACATCCGGTTGTAACTTGGGGTACTAATCCTGGCCACGCCATACAAATAAACGAATGTATTCCTAAATTAGCCAATCTGCCGAAGAGCGAACACGCTATTACAAAGTCAGCCTTAGCTTATACAAAATTGTCCGAAGGCGAAGCTATTGCAGGCACACCTATAGATTGGGCTTTTGTCGGTTCCTGCACCAATGGTCGCATCGAAGATTTGCGCTTAGTAGCAAAAGTCTTAGAAGGACACCATGTTGATCCAAAAGTAACCATGTATATTGTTCCAGGTTCAGAAGCAGTGCTAGAACAAGTAAAAAAAGAGCAGCTCGATAAGATATTTCTCGCAGCAGGCGCTCAATTACGCATGCCCGGCTGCTCAATGTGCTTAGCTATGAATGACGATAAAGTACCCGAAGGCAAACGTTGCGTTAGCTCATCTAACCGTAATTTTCAAGGAAGACAGGGACCGGGTAGCATCACCCACCTAGCTTCTCCAGCCACTGTAGCAGCTAGCGCCATTGCTGGACAAATTACGTCTCCTGAGCAATATTTTTGATATTTAAATCAAACCTGACTCAACAACTAAAATCATAGGTCTATAAATGGAACAATTTAAATCATTAACAGCTAAAGTCCTTCCCTTACCAATTAAAGATATCGATACAGACATGATTATCCCTGCACAGTTTTTAACCAGTGTAAGTAGAGAAGGATACGGTGAAAATCTTTTTCGTCGTTTACGAGACCAAGATCCTCAATTCCCTCTCAATATGCCAAAGTATAAAGATGCTAGTATCATGCTTACTGACAGCAATTTCGGTTGTGGTTCTTCGCGCGAGCACGCTGTATGGGCGATTTTAGATGCTGGCTTTAAAGTGGTGATCTCAAAATCATTCGCTGACATCTTTTATAGCAATTCTGCTAAAAATGGACTTGTTTTAGTAACATTACCCGAAGAGATAGTAGATGATCTTCTCCTTGAAGCAAAGAACAAAGAATTACTTTTAAGTGTAGACTTAGAAAATCAACAGGTGCAAAATGAAAAGCAAATTTATCCATTCACTTACGATGCTTTCAGACGGCATTGTATTTTAAATGGTCTTGACGATATCGATTACATCTTGTCAGCCAAAAGTGAAATTGCTGATTTTAGAACAAAACAGTCAAGCAAGCAAACTGTATCAACCTTGGTTATTAACCATTAGCCAGTAATAGAGAGACAGTAATAATGAAAAAAAATATTGCTGTACTCGCTGGTGACGGTATAGGACCCGAAGTTATGTCCCAGGCATTGCTAGTACTCGACGCTGTGGCAAAACAATTTGGACATCAATTTACAATTTCAGAAGGCTTAGTCGGGGGAGCTGCATACGACAAAGGCGGCACCCATTTGCCAGACGAAACAAAAGCTCTCTGTCAATCAAGTGACGCTATTTTATTTGGATCTGTCGGTGGCCCAGTTGCTCAACAACACTTAGATAAATGGAAAAATTGCGAAGCCAATTCTATATTATCTTTAAGAAAGCTCTTTTCTTTTAATGCCAATTTGCGACCAGTACGCATATTGCCTGAATTACAAGCGTTATCACCACTAAAAGCTGAGATCATTCAAAAGGGCGTTGATTTAGTTATAGTAAGAGAATTGCTTGGTGATTGCTATTTCGGAGAACATAAACAATTTATAGAAGGTGGCATGAGACAGGCGTCTGATCTGTCTCTTTATACAGAAGAACAAATTGCAAATGTTGCCCATACAGCCTTTCGCTTAGCTAAAATGCGAAGAAAAAAAGTAACTTCAGTAGATAAAGCAAATGTATTGGCAGCATCAAAGTTATGGCGGACTGTAGTAAAAGAAATTGCTCAAGAATATCCAGATATTCAAACTGAAAATTTATTAGTTGATAATTGTGCAATGCAATTGGTTATAAATCCGTCACAATTTGACGTCGTACTGACCACAAATATGTTCGGCGACATTTTGTCTGATGTGGCAGCAGTATTACCAGGGTCTTTAGGACTTTTAGCTTCAGCTAGTTTGAACTCATCCGGGTTTGGCTTGTACGAACCACCAGGTGGTTCAGCACCAGATATTGCCGGAAAAGACATAGCCAATCCTATTGCTCAAATAAATAGTGTTGCTTTATTATTGCGTTTGTCTTTTGGCTTAGAAACAGAGGCGCTCTCAATTGAGCAAGCGGTAGAGTCCACTTTAAAGGATGGCTTTAGGACAAAAGACATCTATCGCCCCGAGGCTGCTAAAGACACAAATCTCAGTCTTGTCGGCACTCAGCAAATGACCAATCAAATTTTAAAGCACTTGAGTGGAGTAGAACATCATGTACGTTAAGCGTAATGTTAGCCCATCGATAATATATTATCTCTCTTGGCGCACTGTGCTTTTTTCATTTATTCTCAGTACGTTCGTGTTTATACTCTATGAATGTTTCGGTTGGCGCGCCATTGCTATTCCATTTCTTCCAATAGCAACAATAGGTACAGCAGTAGCCTTTTATGTCGGTTTTAAAAATAATTCTTCTTATGACAGACTCTGGGAAGCGAGAAAAATATGGGGTGAAATTGTCAACTTAAGCCGTTCTATAGCGTCCTATTTATTGGCAGTAATAAAAAATCGGCAAGACGAAACTACTAAAACTCTTACGCAAAAATTTATTTATCGCCAAATTGCATATGCGAATATGATTCGTTTGCAATTACGCAAAAGAAATGTTTGGGATGAAACACATCTCTATACACAATTAGCTTCACAGTGCTTTCCATGTAAAACTTTCGAACAAGATGCTATAGATGTTGTAAACGCACTATGTTGTACAGAAGAAGTAGAAGGTTTGCTCAGCAAACAAAATATAGCCAAAGAATTAGTCTATCTGCAAATGCGAGACCTTACTAAATTTAGAGAATCAAACTTAATTGAGTCTTATGAGCATTCAGACTTGATGAAAATGTGCAACGAATTGTACACGCAACAAGGCAAGTCCGAACGGATAAAACTATTTCCGTTCCCTAGACAATATGCTTATTTTAGTGAAATATTTGTACGCATATTTATATGCTTATTACCCTTTGGTCTAATAGCCGAATTTGCCAAAATCAATGAAGGACTTGCGTGGCTCACTATTCCTTTTTCAATGCTTATTTCTTGGATATTTGACACTATGGAACAAATTGGCGATACAAGTGAAAACCCATTTGAGAATGGTGTCAATGACGTTCCTATGACAGCTATTTGTCGAACAATAGAAAGAGATTTACGTGAACTATTGGGTGAAACAAAATTACCCGAACCGATACAATCGGTGGAAGGTATATTAATGTAGTCACTATAGCCCTGATGCTTTCCACTTTAAGTCATTAAAGTGTGGAAATAAGGTACCAAAGCGCTAATAGCTGGCAATAGCTTCTTATATTCACTAGAAATCAGTTAAAGAACACTACAATATTATGAAACCAGCATAAATTGGCCTTGACCATACATATCTCTCCACAGTATAATCCACAGTATGATGAAAACCATCCAAGTCACTATTAACGAAGCATTGTTAGATCAAATTGATGATCAATGCGGCAGTCGTAATCGATCAGCTTTTTTTCGACAAGCTGCCGAACTTTTGCTCAAACAAGCTAAAATCAAGCAACTTGAACAACAGGATATTCAAGGCTATAAACGCCAACCCATACGTCCTGGAGAATTCGATGTTTGGCAAGCTGAGCAGGTATGGCCGGAATGAATCGCGGAGAGGTACGATACTATACATTTAAAGCACCTAATAAATGTAGGCCAGTTCTAATATTAACAAGAGATAGTGCCATCCCACATCTTGGCGAAATTACAATAGCTGCTATCACCTCGACGATAAGACCAGTTCCCTCTCAGGTCCTTATTTCGCAGGCAGACGGAATGCCAAATGCATGTGCAATTAACTTATATCACATACATACTGTTCAAAAAGATAAGATAGGCAAATTGATAACCAAACTCAGTATTGAAAAAATGCAACGAGTAAAAAAGGCGCTTATTTTTGCCTTAGGATTTGACGATCTCTTGCTTAATTAATTCCAAATTGCCTATGCTAAATTACCATGTTGATTGATATCAATTATTTTTTTCTACCGGCAAATGTAATTGTCGTTCATCACCTATTGAACCATCGAAAGATATTTACGCCAATTATTAGGCGAAACAAAACTACCCGAGCCAATAGATTTAGTAGAAGGCATTTTAATGGTAAGCGTCCGGTAAAGGACAGAAATAAACTAGACGTCATCAGCTAAAATCTTCCAGTCGCCCAATTTTTCAAATTCAAATTCCGCTTGGCTTTTGGCTTCGCTGATTGATTGGTGCCAAGTATCGGTCAGAACTTGCCAATTTTCATCGCAATAGAGCAGATAGAATGCACCGTCGGCGCTGGCAATAGCAAGACCCGCTGGCATTTCCATAGCTGTTCCGGCAATCGAATGTTTAGTTGCGTCTGTGGAATAAACAGTTTCATCAAATATCGTATATTGCAATACCTTTGCACTATGTAATTCTAAAGGAGGGACTTTCATCGGCATTTCTTCTATAGGGGCAAAATAAATAGGTCCATAAACTTATTGACAGGCATAGAACTAAGCTTCTCAGAGTCAGCAAAAATATTTGTGATGCGATCTTTTGCTTCCGTATCGAATAAAATATCTAAATTGTTTTCAAATTTCCTTTTCAATAAAGGAATGCCCTCTTTGCGGCGACGTTTGTGTCCAAGAGGATATTCAATCTCAATTTTTTCGCTCTTGCCACCATCTTTAAAAAATATTTGTACGGCATTGGCAATTGAACGTTTATCTGGATCTAAATAATCTTTTGTATATTGTTTATTCTCAGTGCAAATCATTTTATCTCTTAAAATATCAATGCCTGGATCCTTAGCTATCTTATCTTCATAATGGTCAGCCGTAAGTTCACCGAAAATAAGTCCAACAGCTATCATATACTGAATACAATGGTCTCTATCAGCCGGATTTTTAAGGGGTCCTTTTTTATCGATAATGCGCAGGGCTGATTCATGAGTAGTGATTTCGATCTTTTCAATCTCGTTCAAACGATCTTTGACTAGTGGATATAATTTCAATGCACACTCCACAGCTGTTTGTGCATGAAATTCTGCTGGAAAAGTTACTTTAAACAGTATATTTTCCATTACATAAGATCCAAAAGGACGCCCAAGTTTTAATTCCTTGCCAGCAAAAAGAACATCATCAAAGCCCCATTTTGTAGCTGTAAGTGCACTAGGATAACCCATTTCTCCTTTCATCGACCAAAGTGCCAATTGCACACCGCGTGCTGTAGCGTCAGCTGCTGCCCATGATTTGCGCGAACCCGTATTTGGTGCATGTCTATAAGTACGTAATGCCTGACCATCTATCCAGGCATTAGATAATGCATTCAAAATATGTTTTCTGGAACCACCCAGCATCTTAGTGGTTACTGCTGTCGTAGCAACTTTAACCAGAATGACATGGTCTAATCCCACTTTATTAAAGCTGTTTTCTAAAGCTAAAATCCCTTGAATCTCGTGCGCTTTGATCATGGCAGTCAAAACATCTTTTATTGTCAAAGCCTTATCGTTGCGACTAAGATAATCGGCAACAGCCAAAATACCCCCTAAATTATCTGAAGGATGACCCCATTCTGCTGCCAACCAGGTATCGTTAAAATCGAGCCATCTTATAAGACAACCAATATTGAAAGCTCCAAGTATTGGATCAAGGATAAAATTAGTTCCAGGTACGCAACAACCCTGTGGAACTATTGTGCCCGGTACAATTGGACCAAGCAATTTTGTACATTCTGGAAAACGCAAAGCAAGAATAGCGCAGCCTAGGCTATCCATAAGACAATAACGAGCAGTTTCATAAGCCTCATCTTTATTTGTCAAAGAAAATATATTTACATACTCAGCAATATCTTGCAGAATTTTGTCAAAGGCAGCAAGATCACTTTCTTTCTTTGTCGCTGTCAACTCTTTGCTCATCTTTTTTCAATAGGCAGCCAAGCTAATGGTTCTGGACCAATATAGTCTGCAGTAGGACGAATAAGTTTATTGTTTTTCCTTTGCTCCATAATGTGAGCGGCCCAACCGGATGTACGAGCAATAACAAAAATTGGTGTGAACATCTTGATAGGAATACCCAATAGATAATATGCTGAAGCGCTATAAAAATCGGCATTAGCGAATAGCTTTTTCTCATCCCACATCAGTTTTTCAATACGTTCAGAAATATCAAAAATTGTCATGTCTCCAGATGATTTAGACAATTTTTTAGACCAATCTTTAATGATTGCATTACGTGGATCACAGTTTTTATAAACACGATGACCAAACCCCATAATGAGCTTTTTCTGTGCCAGCATTTCTTTTAGTCCAGCTTCGGCTTGCTCCGGATTTTTGAATTGATTAATAAGTTCCATAGCCGCTTCATTTGCTCCACCATGAAGGGGTCCACGCAAAGTCCCAATCGCGGATGTTATAGCAGAATAAAAATCGGACAAAGTAGCAGCAGTAACTCTCGCTGCAAATGTTGAAGCAGCAAATTCATGTTCTGCGTATAAAATCATTGAAGCATCAAAACAATTCACCTGCTCTACCGATGCTTTCTTCTCATGCAATAAATGTAAAAAATGTCCAGCAATGTTTTCATCATCCGTTTCAACATTTATCCTTTTACCGGATTTACTAAAGTGATACCAATAAAGAAGCATAGAACCAAAGGATGCCATAAGTTTATTAGCAATAAAAATTTGATCGTATTTATTCCCTTCAGGCAAAATTGTGCCTAAAGCTGAGCAACCGGTTCTTAGAACATCCATAGGATGAGCATCTGCTGGTATTTGTTCCAAAATAACTCTTAGAGCAGGCGTCAAACCACGCAATTTTTTCAATTGTTCTTTATACTGTTGCAATTTATTCTTATTAGGCAGATTGCCATATATGAGCAAATAAGCAACTTCTTCAAAATTGGCATAAATAGCTAAATCCTCGATAGCATAGCCACGATAAGTTAGTCCAGCACCAGCCTTGCCAACGGTACAAATAGCTGTTTGCCCGGCTGTGACCCCAGCCAAACCGCCTGCTTGCTTTGGAGCAGTAGTTTCAGTCGCCATTTTTAACTCTCCTTATTTGTCTCACTGTTTTTAAACAATGTGTCTAATTTTTTCTCGTAATCTTCGTAGCGTAAAAATTCATACAATTGGGCGCGCGTTTGCATTGAACTAATAAGATCTTTTTGCGTACCCGTTTCTCTTATAATTTCAAAAACTTTTAAAGCAGCAGCATTCATTGCCCTAAAAGCAGAGAGCGGATAGAGTACCAAACTGACACCAGCATTTTTTAACTGATCAAGCGTAAATAAAGGCGTTTGTCCAAATTCAGTAATATTAGCTAGAATTGGCACTTTTACAGCTTGAGAAAATTCTTTGTATTGATTTAATTCTGTCACAGCTTCAGCAAAAATCATATCAGCACCGGCAGCCGCATAAGCCTTTGCCCGTGCAATAGCATTGCTTATGCCTTCACTAGCAATAGCATCTGTGCGTGCCATAATTATAAAATCAGGATCGATCTTAGCATCAACAGCAGCTTTGATACGATCCACCATTTCTTCTTTGCTAACCAGTGCTTTATTAGGTCTATGCCCACAGCGTTTGGCAAACACTTGATCTTCCAGATGTATGCCAGCCGCACCAGCTTTAGTCATTTCGACAACCGTACGCGCAATATTAAAGGCACTGCCAAAACCAGTGTCGGCGTCCACCAAAATAGGCAGGGAAGTAACATTTGCGATACGCCTGACATCTTCTATAACATCGTTTAACGTAGTAATGCCCAAGTCCGGTAGCCCAAAAGAAGCATTTGCAACACCGGCACCAGAAACGTATAGACAATTAAAGCCCACTTTCTCCGCCATAAGAGCGCTATAGGCATTAATAGTGCCAATGACTTGCAAAGGTTTTTCAGCTTTAAGGGCTGCTTTTAATCTGGAGCCTGGAGAAGAGGATGCGTTCATAATGGCAACGGTCCATAATAATCAGCTTGATAATTAATGTATGATAACACGCTAATGCTCTTTAAGCGTATTGTCCAGCCGCAAAACCAGACGCCCAAGCCCATTGAAAATTATAGCCGCCCAATTGTCCTGTAACATCAACAACCTCGCCTATAAAATACAGTCCTGGTACTTTTTTCGCTTCCATAGATTGCGAAGATAATTCATTAGTATTAACACCACCCCTGGTGACCTCCGCTTTTTTATAACCAACTGTTCCATCAGGAAATATTTGCCAGGCTTTTAAAGTTGCGCCCAACTCTGCCAAACGTTTATCAGATATTTCAGATAAATTACCAGCTAATTTATAATATTCGCAAAACTCTTCTGCAAAACGTTTAGGCAAAACTTCAGCCAATACATTTTTAATTAGATTTTTTGATTTTTCTTTTCGCATACGATTCAAAAAGTCAACAACATTCACATTTGGCAATAGATCAATTTGCAGCGGCATAGGCTTCTTCCAATATAAAGAACTCTGCAAACTGGCTGGTCCACTTAAGCCTGTATGAGTAAATAATATATTCTCGCGAAAAGCCGCTCCATTACAAGATACTATCGTATCAATCGATACTCCAGTTAAAGCAGCAAAGTGAGCCAAATCCTCTTTCTTAAAATTAAAACCATCCAAAGCAGGCGCAGTTTCAACAATCGATAAACCAAATTGCCGCGCTATATCATAACCAAAACCAGTAGCTCCAATTTGTGGTATAGACAGACCACCTGTGGCTATTACTACAGACTCACATTCATAAGTTTCCTTATTAGTGTCCACCACAAACTGATCGTTGTTTTTAATTGCGTTTACTTTGCACCCCAATTGAAAGCGATTACCAACCTTCTCACATTCTTCCGTCAATAAATCGACAATTTCCTGGGCTGAATTATTACAAAACAATTGACCTAATTTCTTCTCATGAAATTTGATACCATGCTTCTTTACTAGACCAATAAAGTCTTGCGGCGTATACCGCGCCAGTGCTGACTTACAAAAATGTGGATTCTGTGAAACAAAAGAATCAGCATTAGTATTGATGTTCGTAAAATTGCAACGTCCACCACCCGAAATCAAAATTTTACGACCAATTTTTTCACTGTGGTCCAACAAAATAGTTTTGCGCTTGCGCTTACCCGCTTCAATGGCGCACATCATGCCAGCGGCTCCAGCACCGATAATTAAAACATCACAACTTTTCATATCGATAATTAGCTATCATTGTACGGACAATATTTAATGCTTAGTTGGTGTTGTCGAGTCATTACGTTCTAAAATAAATAAGTGCTTTTGCTTTTGAACTAGGTTGTAGTCTGACCCATTTATTGTACCGATGCGGTACATGCTGCCGATGAATCTTGCTGGTAGGTTGTGCCCGATGCCAGATACAGTCAAGTCAATAATGTCTTGCGTATCTAGCTTGCATAATTCATCTAAAAGAGGGCCAGGCAGTCCTAAACGTTCAAACCTACCGTGGGCAAGAGCCGCTGTTCTTAATCTAGGATCATCGGAAACCATAAATATAGTGGTTTTATTCGCCTGACTAATAGTGTTTTTGTCGTGATTAAGATAGACTCTTGCATCTATATCTGGTTGTGAAAATATTATCTCTTTGTATTTAGGCAATACTTTGCCACCATATGATCGCTCAAAGCGCCTGACAAAAGCCTCATCTATAAAGCCTGCACCCATACTATGTCCAATTACTATAGTTTTATCAGTAGGCACACGCTGCGCCAGTCTATCTAAAAAAGTACAAAAACTATCATAGGCTTGTTGAGCAAGAGTTCCATTTTCTAAATATTTTTCAAATCCAATTGGCGAAACCCAGCTATAAACAATTACGGGTGTCTGCATTTGCACAGCTAGTTTGGCGGTTCTTTCTAGGGATGTTTTGAACGTCACACAGCAACCATGTACAAATACAACTACGTCACCGTTAACTATAAGACCTCGATATTTTTCAAATGCACTTGCTACTTCGCGGGGCGAAAATTCTTGATCCGGAATATGGTTCTTTTGCTCTGGCAGAATTACAGGTAAGGTATTAGAAGGAATCGCCTTCTGCAAATGAATGAGTCGCCATCCCAAACGATCAATAATCTCAGGACTAATTGATACCTTTTCAGGATAAGGCACACAAATGTTTTTGACACCAAATGCCAAAGGACCATTGTTCTTCTTTTCAAGAAAATCAATTTGTTTAGAATCAGCACGCGCACGGTTAGTAGCATAGAAAATAGGTACTACCAGCCAGTCCCGAACATCTACCACTTCTTCTTTGACCGGTGCCAGATCTGACAAAATAGAGCAAGCACCGTACAAAAGACAGCTTAGCCCAATATATAAAAAGATTAGTGTTCGCCACAACATCTTTCGACTATCCGTTGCCATCTGACCTGCACTCTTCTATTTAAAAGAATAAATTATGCCAAAACGAAAACACCACCTAGATTAACTCTACGGTGGTATTTAAGCTACTGTCTAACTGCCCCTTGCGACATGGGCTCAGTATTTTCATATGCTTCAGTTAGTCCTTCACATATGACGGGATTTCGCTACTGTTTCTGATTAGCGCCAACCTGGTGTTTCCACTTATCCCCTCGGCTCATAGTTCTTAACTGTTTTGTAAGAACTCACCGCTTATGTAATTAGTATAGCAAGCCAATTTAATAGCGCCACTACCCCATAAGACATTTAAAGTTTATGCGCTTTATAAGTATAAGACCTAGCTATAAAGCCATTTATTAGCAAGCTTTACCATTAACAAGCGCTGGGACTATAAAACGTATGCGGTAAAAAGCGATCAAATATTGCTTTTATATAAAACGGGTTCAATAAATATACAAACTAGAATTTATTCAAAAAAGACTAGCAAACTAGCTCAGTATCTTCTGTTCTAGGGATTCATTCTTTGCAAGCAGCACATACAAACAGCAAGGCATAATATATAAAAAAGTTAGTACTCTCTATACCACCTTTCTATTTTCCGCTGATTTAATACACACTGTCTATTTAGAAAATAATATGCAAACGAAAATACCACCTAGATTGCTCTACGGTGGTATTCAAGCTACTGTCTAACTGCCCCTTGCGACACGGGCTCAGTATTTTCACATGCTTCAGTTAGTCCTTCACATATGACGGGATTTCGCTACAGTTTCTGGTCAGCGCCGACCTGATGTTTCTACTAATCCCCTCGGCTCAACGTTCTTAACTGTTTTGTAAGAACTCACCGCTTATGTAATTAGTATAGCAAGCCAATTTGATAGCGCTACTACCCCATAAGACATTTAAAGTTTATCTACTTTGTAAGTATAGAACTAAGCTATCAAGCCAGTTATGTCTAGGACTTTGCATTAACAAGCGCTGGGACTGCAAATTCTATGTGGAGAAAAGCGATCGAATAATGCTTCTATATCGTTTACACGCATAGAAATACATCAATGACAACAATTTGGTGACTAAAGAAGATCGTTTAGGCAGCTATCTTCTGTTCTAAGCACTCATTGATATGTGAAAAATCAACAAAAGTTTGATGATCAATATCTTGTTCGCGACAATATTGAGCCAGTTTTGCCTTGGCAAAAACGAAATCGGCTTTAGTAGACCAGCAGAAATCGCTCTTGCTATCACCAATAACAATCTTGTACGGATCTTTATCAGTCAATTGTCTTTCCAATAAGGCACACTTGCAAGCAATGCTATGAGGTGTTCTACACTTCCCTCTTTTTTCCCCTTGAGGAAATTCAAGTGACCAAGATTTATTTCTTTCTATCAGTCTATATGCCCAATAGCCTTCTACTTGTATAGACTCTCTATTTAGTATATGCGTTATGATTCTATCTAAGCCATTACTACCTATATAAACAGGTATATGCATGTCATTGCACAATGCCATAAAAGACTTAAAATGCGCATCAATAGCTATAGAATTGTCTACGACTTTAACTATATTTGGCCAAGCTCCATCAATCAAAGCAATTTGTTGAGCCATGCACTGACAATCATCAATTTCGCCGCTAAGCCAGCGTTCTTCAATTTCTTGCCAGGACGGATGCGCCAATTGTTGGAGCAAAACATCTGTGACATCGCTAGTTGTGACCGTCCCGTCAAAGTCGCAAAAGACTACTGTTGGCCTGCCACCTAAATCCAACATCCCAGTGCTGTTTTTATTGCGTCCAGGGAGAGTTGCCATACTATTCGTGTTCATTATGCTTTGCACTCGCTAATCAATACGTCCAAACAATCACAAGCAAGATCTATTTCTTCATAGGAAATTTCTAGAGATGGAGCAAGTGTTACTGCATTTTTGTAATAACCCCCGATGTCTAAAATTAGACCCAACTTACAACCGTTTACTTTAAGGTCACCCTCCAACCCGCGTTGGAACATCTTATCTGCCAATTCACGATTAGGAGCAAAACCATCTGCTTGGCACATTTCTACTCGCAAAGCCAAACCTAAACCGTCCACATGCCCAATTTCTGGATGATGTTTTTGTAAGTCTTTAAGACGCGCAAGAAAATATGCTCCCTTTTCATTGACAGTCTTTTCGTAATTACCTTCTTCAAAGATTTTCATCACTTCTAAGGCCGCAGCAGTGCCAAGGCTATTTGAAGAAAAGGTTGAATGCGTAGATCCAGGTCCAAACTTGTCAGGACTTATATATTGTTCTTTAGCCCAAATACCAGAAAGCGGATTCATTCCATTAGTAAGTGCTTTTGCAAAAACCATAATATCTGGCTTGATGCCGAAATTCTCTGCTGCCCACATTTTGCCTGTACGGAAAAGGCCCATCTGAATCTCATCGTCAATGAGCATAATTCCATATTCTTTACACAATTTAGCTAGACGCTCAAAATAGCCTTTTGGCGGAATAATGTAACCGCCTGTAGCCTGTACAGGCTCTATTACAAAAGCACCAAATTCGCTTTTCTTTGTTTTTGGATTCCAAGCGCCTGTATATTCATGCTCAAATTTTCTTTCTACTTGCTGAACGCAATAAAGCTCGCATGACTCAACTTGCTTTCCATAAGGACAACGAAAACAATATGGAAAAGGAACAAATTCAGCTCTGTCACCAAATTCACCATAATTTTCTCTATAACGATACGACGACGTAATCGAGCTTACAGCTAAAGTGCGTCCATGGTAACCACCTTCAAAAGCAAATTGTCTGCTTTTACCAGTTGTTTTGCGTACAAGTTTTAAGGCATCTTCTACGGCTTGAGAACCGCCAACATTGAAGTGCACACGTCCAACTTCACCAAAAGCTCTCTTTGCAGAATCTACTATTTTGGCGGAGAGCACAATTTTTTCTTTATGCAAATATTGACAAGCCAATTGAGGCAAGGTGTCTATTTGGTTCTTTAAGGCATCGTTTATTCTTTGATTGCTATAGCCAAGGTTGACTGCCGAATACCACATTTGCAAATCAAGATAAGGTGTTTCATAACTGTCATAAAGATAGCTGCCCGAACAGTTAGCAAATATCTTCGGTTTTTTTGCATAGTGTACGGTATCACCATGTGAACAAACCTCTGCCTCTAGCTTTAGTAAATCTTCTTCTTCTTGAGCAATAGAATCAAATTGAGTTATGGGAACAGAAAAGTCTTCTTCAACAATTATAGGTTCTTGGTCTAAATGCAGCATTTCAACTAAAGTGCCACTTTCCAGATCTGACATTTCCTCAACAATAGTTGGGTACAAAGCCGACTTCAGACTAACAATCTTATTGCTAACAAGTGGGTCTTTAGTACTATTTGAAAGTGATTTTTCCACTACCACAAATAGAATCCTCTTATAATTTTTTGGCCAGCAACAAAAGATAGATTTGTTCCTCTTTCGTTAGCAACACCTTACACAAACAAACTTGCGCCAGCCTTACAGAAGCTTGCGCGAAACTTACAGCTAACAGCAAGGAATGCCAGCAGTCTGCACCTTTCAGCATCAACAAAAAGCAATCATTTTTTGGCCAATATAAATACAAATCAGCATACTTAACAAGTATATATGCGATGCATTAGATGGAAGATTTACTTCGGTACTCCAGCTGGGAAACGAACATTTGCTATCGTTCCTTTTCCACCTTCACCCGAATAAATCAAGATCTTGGCATCGTGAGCTTGTACAATCTCTTTCACAATAGCTAATCCCAATCCACTGCCCGGAACGTTGTTGCCAAGCACTCGATAGAATCTCTCAAAAACTTTATCTCTCTCTGTTACGGGTATACCTGGCCCATCATCTTCCACTAATAAATCTACCACTCTCTTATCAGCCGCCTGCTCATTAGCACCACTATTGACAGCCAATTTTACAGTCACTTTACCGCCTGGTTGAGTGTATCTAATGGCATTATCTACTAAATTAGTCACCAACTCGCGAATGCTACTTTTATCTCCAGCAATAATTGCTGGTATATCACAACCTTCAAAACCTAAATCTATTTCTTTATCTACTGCCCATGGAACCAGATCAGAAGTGGCTTCTTTAATCACTGGATTAAGATCAATTTCTGATTGTTTTACAAGCCAAGCGCTAGCGGGTTCCAATTTGGCAAGAGACAATAACTGGTTAACCAACCTGGTCATATTATCTACACTGCGATTCACTTGTTTAAGCACAACAGCCAACTCATCCTTATTCATAGCTCTAAGACTGAGTTCTACTTGTGTCTTCAGTCCAGCAAGCGGCGTACGTAATTGATGCGCAGCATTCGCTACAAAACGATGTTGGGATTCAATATCATCGTTAAGCCTTACAAGCAAATCATCAATTGCCAAGATTAGAGGTTTAACTTCAACCGGTGTTTTTAAATGTCTAACCGGACGTAAATCCCATTGTGTTCGACTGGCAATTGCTCTTCTTACCGGCTCCAACGGGGCCAATCCTCTTGCCACACCAAACCATACAGCTAGAGCAGCTGAACATATAAAACACAATTGAGGAACAATGACAGCTCCTAAAATTTCATTGATAAGAGCTTGTCTTTTGAGTGTTGTTTCAGCTACGTATATTGTTGCTTTACGATGAGGCTGTTCTGGCACGT
>Ga0207039_1015_pt1 | contig 64894 bp, 64 predicted proteins | sample Alteio_BWMinCont_74_FD_153264 | JGI IMG/M metagenome (GOLD analysis project Ga0207039, IMG submission 153264) | Enriched cells from forest soil in Barre Woods Harvard Forest LTER site, Petersham, Massachusetts, United States -... | ecosystem: Environmental > Terrestrial > Soil > Temperate forest >... | reverse complement strand
ATAATCAACATCACATAATTAGTTTTGAAGAGTTATTTCACGGCACACTTAATGAAGCCAGTGTCTACCCACGCGAAGTTGTTAAACGCTGTTTAACACACAATGCAGCTAAAGTTATTTTTGCACATAATCATCCATCAGGAGATTGTAAGCCCAGTCAATCGGATCACGACTTAACAAAACTATTAAAAAATGCTTTAAAACTCGTAGATATTGCCGTCATCGATCATATCGTTGTGGGTCATCAGGATTGTGTTTCATTTGCGGAGAGTGGGTTGATGCCTTAATACATATATTGCTTTTGTATATACAAAGGATTACAATAATGATATATCATATTCAATTAAAAATCAGCGTAAAAATTTTTGAAAAAATTAATAAAAAACATAATGTTACAAAAGAAGAAATATTTGAATGTTTTTACAATCGAATACGGGGTTACCTTGAAGACATTAGACCTGACCATCAAACAGAACCACCCACATATTGGTTTATTGCAGAAACTGACCGTGGACGCATATTAAAAGTTGTTTTTATTGAAAATATAGATGGATCTTACGAAATTAAAACGGCTTATGAACCTAATGATAAAGAGGTAAAAATTTATGAAAAATACTCGTAGTTTAAAGAGCAACAAAACTATTCAAGTCCGCAAAGTTTCAACGACTAGAGAAAAAGCTATCGATGAAAAGTTAGGGCTTCAGATCATTTCTATCAGATTACAAAAAAACTTAATTAACGATTTGAAAGAATTGGCAAATAAAAATGGACTAGGTTATCAACCTTACATACGACATATCCTAACTCAACATATACAAAATGAAAGAAGGAAACGAGAAAAGCATTTGCAAATGATAGGTTGATCTCTATAAAAAATTTTAATATTTATTATGCTGTTACAGATAATTTTTGTTTTGTTGTATACAAACAATTCAAATTTATTTAGTATGCACGAGCCTGGCTGTTAAATGCCTTCATCAGGATAGCCATTCTTCAATTAACACAAATTAGGTGATGATATGAATACGCGTGACCTGTATGAAAAAATAGTGGATGAAACCTTAAAATCAATATTAGAACAGCAAAAAATTATCATTTCTCAAGACTATTTAAAATCCAAGATACAACAACAAACTTTAGCGGCAGCAAAAGACCAAAAGGATAATAAAGCTCTTGATGAAAATATTAGAGAATTTGTTAGTTTATTGCGTACAAAGCTTTTAGCAAAACTTGAAGAATTAGAAGAAGCAGAAGGATTAAAAGCACAGTCACCCATTAGCCAAACAGTTTATGCAAATTTAATTTCTCTTGCACAGCTTTATCCACTTAACAACGATTGTTGTTTTTCAAATAAAACACCAAGCAAAAATGAAACGTTTTTTCTTGCTTCGGGATATGTATGTCATCCGAAAGAATTTAGAAACTATTTTTATAATTCTGATGATAATGATAAACCTAATATTCGCATTTATAATGCTGATAGAAAAAATCTGATCGCACAACATCATAATCATCGAGTGAAACCAGGTGAATATAATTTTCCTGTGGGTATCTATGATGCAATTTGTTCTCGTGGTTTTGTAGCATCATGTAGTAACTGGCGTACCTTCATCTATTGACATAAAAGCAACTCCTAAAGCTGATGCTACTGCACCATTGCTAGCAAGTCCCGCTGTTGTTGGTATAACAGCAACTTCTGAAGCAACTCCTACTGCGGCGCCAGTGAGAAGATTATGAAGATGAAACGACATGATTGATTTTTCTCGGCAAACGATAAAACCATTCAATAATACTTTCATCTTCAAGAGCATAAGTCCCGCGTCCTGATTGCCAGATAAAATCACGTTCGCGTAAGGATTGGATGGCTGTTTGCACCGTGGCGGTAGAAATTTCTTTTAAACCTGTAATTTGTTTATATCTTTCAATTGAATCTTCAGAAAATGGTAACCATCCATGGCCTTTTAAAATTAATACTTCTAAAATCGCTTGTTGCAATAATGTAAGCGAATGAAAATTGTTTTCAAACTCATCCCATATTCTGTTATGCCAAATAAGTGCATCTTTTTCTAATAATTCAGCAAAACTACTAGCTTCTCCACTTAACGCAATTCGTCCTGCAATTTGGCGTAAAATTTCTGGACGATGGAGGCTAATATGATTTTACAATAACCTTAGTTCCAACATTAGCAAAGTTATAACGAATCCATTCAGCATCATCGACAGTGACTCGCACACAGCCATGACTTAAATTTGCGTCGGCTACTTCATAAGAGCCATGAATGCCTTGGCCCCCATTAAAAAACATACAATAAGGCATAGGTGCACCACCTTCACCAACAGGGTAAATCTTGGAATAACAATCGCTATTGCCAAGGGATGCAATTCTGAAACTTCCAACTCTTGTTCGGCAGGGTCTACCAATGTCTTCGCACCAGTGCGATCCAGCCGTTGCAATCCCACCACGAATTAAATTTCCTCTGGAATCATATGCCCCCCAGGCATGAACTCTAGGGTCAATGACAATGACTTTTTCACGGGTTGCAATTTGTTGTGGTAGTCGAGCTGCATACGATCCACTATTGCCTCTTGCATAAGAATGTCTGTGTTCTGATCGTCTTTCATATCGATATGAACCACTATCATCGTCATCTGACCATTTGTAAGAAGGGAAAGATTCATATGAAGAAGAATATGAAGGGGGGGCAGAATAGTAAGAATCAGAAGAAAAGTTATCATCGTAGGAAGGGTATGAAGAATAGGATGGATATGAATTGTCTTCATCTTCAAAATCACTATAGGCAGCCACTGAAAACATTAAGAATAAGAGAGAAATCAGACAAGCGGCAAATAATTTAAGAAAAGCCATGGCAACTCTCCTCTTATTCTTTTCAGCCTTAAGATTTATTTTACTCTAAAAAAGTTAAATTGCTTTATTTATTCTCTAATATATTGATTTCACATAAGTTTTAAAGAAAAGCAAGGTGGATTACGCGCAAAAAAACGCGCCAATCCACCCTACGGCAAACACATGTGTTGATCAATAATTAATCTTTTCTTAAGAAAATTGTGGTATTATACCGCGTATGAAAAAAGTAAATTCATTTAGACAGCCTCAATCTTCCTCTTCCTTCTTGAGTGGCAGTGGTTCGCAAGCCCAAGAAATGGAAAACCTATGCGATCGCCTGAAAAAAGCTAAAGAAACGTTAGAGTCAACGACTTTTCCAGGCGCTAACTCGCTTGAAGCTATGAGGGTAGCTGAAAAACTCATCCAGAACGATATTGAGCTTTTGTTAATTAAACAAAAGATTAGTGAACTTGCCAATGATGCTTCTGAATTAGACAAGACTAGAGAACGCATTCTTGCCATCCGTACCGAAAATCAACGGCTTCGCGAGGCGTTGGCGAAAGTCACCTGACTTTCGCGTGGAAATTGCCATTCGTTTCTTGCATAGAAGCCCCCTTTCTGGTATAAATCGCGACCTGCCTTGTGCAAATTATATTGTTTGGAGAAAAGATTATGTCAAGAGTGTGTCAGGTGACTGGGAAACGCCCCCAAGTAGGCAATAATGTATCCCACGCCAATAACAAAACTAAACGCCGTTTCAATCCAAACCTCCAGGAGCATCGCTTTTGGTTGGAAAGTGAAAAGCGTTTCATCAAGTTACGTGTAAGCACTAAAGGTATGCGAATTATCGATAAACACGGTATTGAAAAAGTTCTTCAAGATATCAAAGAACGTGAAAAAGAAGAGTCAAATTAATATAGGTAAATAACCATGCGCGAAAAAGTCAAAATGAATTCTACAGGGTTAACGAAAGACGGTAATAAAACCGGCACCTTTCGTACCACAACCAAAAACAAACGTACTACAACTGAAAAGTTAAAGAAAAAATACTACGACCCTAGAGCTTATAACACTGCTACCGGTAAATCTGGTATGCACGTTATGTTTGAAGAAGGTAAGTTGTAATACTCTGATTTGGTGGATTACGATGCAAAAAACGCATCTAATCCACCCTACAAATCACAATAAAAAACCCGCTTAATGCGGGTTTTTTATTTACCTCATAAAAGTATATTATGCACTGTGCGCTTGCGGCATATACCCTTTCAAATGTTTAACAAATTCACGCAATGCTTCGATGCCAGTTGCTTCCGCTTGACGACACCATTCTTGTAAAGACTCTAATAATTCCTTTTGAGTTGCTGCGCTTTTTGCCCAAATATTTTGGAGTTTTAAGCGGAACTGATAAACCACTTCTAATGGCTTATGTTTTTCTAAAACACCATCTAAATGTTTTTGCGCTGACTGGTCAATTAAAATAGGATCACGCACTAATAAATTACGCACCTTTTTAAGCATATTGTGGCTCGCCTGACCTGCACGACGACGCTCTTCGCCCAACACCGGCAAAATCACATCTTTAGTATAATGAGCTAATACCTGGAAACGATGACTTAAAACAGCTTTTAATGTATCCGAGTCAACAGAAGCTTTGCCTCTAACTAAAGTTGCTGTTGGCGGAACTCGCTTGGGTTTTGCTAAACCGAAGAATTGCATAATGCGGATCAAACCCCAGCCAATATCAAATTCATACCATTTGACTGAGAATTTCGCTGATGTGCCATAAGTATGATGGTTGTTATGTAACTCTTCACCCCCAACAAATAATCCTAATGGAACAATATTGCGAGAAGCATCAGCACATTCAAAATTACGATAACCCCAGTAGTGACCGATTCCGTTAATAACACCTGCTGCAAAGAAAGGAATCCAAGCCATTTGCACAGCCCATATAGTCAAACCAATAGGGCCAAATAGTACTACGTTGATAATTAACATTAAAATAATACCCAAGGCGCTATGACGGGTATAAAGATTTTTCTCGATCCAGTCATCCGGGGTACCGGCACCATAACGTTCCATGGTTTCCGCATTGCGAGCTTCTTTTCTATAAAGTTCTGTACCTTCGAAAAAGACCTTTTTGATGCCTTTTGCAATCGGACTATGAGGATCCTCATCGGTTTCCACTTTAGCGTGGTGTTTGCGATGGATGGCTGCCCATTGCTTGGTTTCCATCCCAGTGGTCATCCACAGCCAGAAACGGAAGAAGTGACTCACGATAGGATGCAACTCTAACGCTCGATGCGCCTGGCATCGATGTAAATAGAGGGTCACGCCCATGATAGTGATTTGCGTTAAGACCAGAGTAACAACAATATAGCCCCACCACGGTAAATCAAAGATGCCAAACATAAAGAAACCACCTTTACTAATAAATTAAAGTCGTCTTTCACTTTTTTACGACGAGCTCTATAATAGCACAATCTCGACGCAAATGGACACTTATACATGCCTGAATTACCCGAGGTTGAAACCACGCTGAATGGCATTCGACCTCATATTAAATCTCAAAAAATCAATAAGATAGTCATCAGACAGCATAATTTACGCTGGCCAGTCCCTGATAATTTAACTGATATTTTAACAGGGCAAACGCTACAAATGGCTGAGCGTCGGGGGAAGTATATCCTATTCCACTTTAAAAAAGGCACTCTTATTTTGCATTTAGGTATGTCAGGTAGTTTGCGTATTTTGACAAGCGACATCCCTGCACAAAAACATGACCATATTGATATTACTTTTGCGAATAAAAAAATTTTACGCCTAAGAGATCCAAGACGATTTGGTGCATGCTTATGGACAGACGAGGATCCAGCAATGCATCTCTTAATAAAAAATTTAGGCCCTGAGCCACTCAATCAAAATTTTAATGGCAACTATTTATATGACTTAAGTCGTCGACGAAATATTGCTATTAAATCATTTATTATGAATAGTAAAATCGTCGTCGGTGTAGGAAATATTTATGCGGCAGAAGCATTATTTGCTTCTGGCATTCATCCTAATACTCCAGCTAAAAACATTTCAGTGCAAAAATTTGATGAATTAACAAAACAAATAAAAAAAATATTACAGAAATCTATCACTAAAGGTGGAACAACATTAAAAGACTTTGTCGATAGCGAAGGAAAGCCAGGATATTTTAGTCAGCAATTAAAAGTATATGGTCGAGAGGGTTTGCCTTGCGTGCATTGTAAAACACCGCTACAAGGTTTACGACTGGGGCAACGAAGCACAGTGTTTTGCAAAAAATGCCAAAAATGACAATTAGATTCTTAAATCCACAGTCCCAATATCTTTTGCATCGTACACTCTGGCAGTATTCGCTGAGTGCTCAAAATACAAAGCCATAGAAAATAAAAAATTAGTATCATTTTTTCGTTTAGCATCTAGCGCCAGCAAAAATTCATCTTTATTACGATAAGGCTTTTGCGCTGCTTCCATCATGGCTGCAATTCGGGAAGGAATGCAATATTCATTGACTTTAGTAGTACCATAACTTTGCCAATAACGTGCTGTTTGATCTTGCCAATATTTTAAATGCTCAACATTATTTTTATTTAATTTAAGAGCATCGATACGATCATTAATATAGAGCTGATGATAACGTTTTTTTCTTACGCCATCTTCTAAAAAAAATTGAATTTTTTTATCTAAAAATGTTTCGTAAGCATCCAGCGGTTGCTTAAGATCATGAATATAAATTACCTGGTCAAGTTTATTTAAAAAAGTTTGACGTTCTGTCTTTAATTCTCTTACTGTATTTTGCATCACAGAATCGAGCATCAATTGTTCTTTTGTTAAAGCTCCCGTACGACAACAAGGACATTCTTTATACCCTTTGTCAAAAAAATGTAAAATATCAGCTTTTTCAAAATAATGGCCGCACGATGTTAGCATGGGGTTTTCAAAAAAATCGGCATTGAGAATGCATTTAAAATGATTTTCTTTATCTTCTAGTCTATGAATATGTGCTTGCTTTGCTTTTTTAACTTCTTCTTTTTTTTCTAAATCATATTGTGTCAATTGTCTTATTATTTGTTCATCCGTTTGTGTTTTTTTTAAAGCACGAGTGATTATGCGTTGCGAAGGCTGCATAGTCGTTTGTTTATTATTTTTTTCATCATTTTTTGATCTAAACATATTTACATTACCACACTATCACTATTTTGATCACCCACAGCTTCTCGAGCAACACTGTATTCTGAAAAGTTAATTATATGGGTATGATATGCATCCAGACTTGGACGGTGTCCTACGCTCACAATTGTACAATGAGGCAATTTAGTCTGTAGTAAGCTATATAAATACTTTTCGCTTTCTAAATCAAGTGCGGAAGTTGTTTCATCTAAAAATACCCAATCCGGTTTATGAATCAATACTCTTATAAATGCAACTCTTTGTAACTCACCTGATGATAAATGTTCAGACCACATCGTTGCATGATCTAATTCATTTACTAATTCAGGAAGTTTTACATCATTTAATAATTCAATTAATTTATCTTTAGGTAGAGAATCGACATCATCCGGAAAAAGCAAAGCTTCTTCTAAGGTACCAATTGGCATATAAGGCTTTTGTGGTAAATACATAATTTTTTGTTTTTCAGGCAAATAAATTTCCCCTGCACCATAAGGCCAAATCCCAGCAATGACTCGCACAAAAGTACTCTTGCCAATTCCGGAGGGTCCTTTAATTAAATAATGATTGCCATGTTCCAGTTCAATATTAATATTTTCTAATAACTTTTCATGATTGGGTGTATATACATTAACATGTTTCACTGTAATTTTATTGCTAACATTTTTAAGATATTTAAATTTATTTTTATCTTCTGCATGTTTTTCAACACCATAGATATGATTAATAAAAGTTAACAACCGTCGATTAACCGCTTGCCATTCTGCAATGCGGGTATATGAATTGACTATAAAGGATAATGCATCTTGAATTTTCCCAAACGCTTGTAGGGTCTGGATTAATCCACCAAGTTTAAAAAATTTGTTAAAATAATTGGGTAATGCTACCAGCAAAGGCAACATAACCGATACTTGATTATATCCTGCAGTAAACCATAATAATAATTTCTGCCGCAAAATAATCATGTACCAATTATTTAAAAATATATCGACTAACTGATTTAATACAGTTTGTTCATGATGTTCGCCTCTATATAGAGCAACATGTTCCGCATGTGATCGTAAATCAACTGCTGCAAAACGGAAATTGGCTTCTTTACGTTGTTGATCAAAATTAAGTTGAATTAAAGGCTTGCCAATTCGAATAGTGCAATAGGTGCCTATAATAGCGTATATAATTGCAACCCAAACTAAATAACCTGATATATGAAATGTACCGAATGAACCCAATGGAATTGCTAAATCACCTGATAATGTCCACAGAACATATATAAATGCTCCTATCGTTGTTACTGAACTTACTAATCCAATCAACAATTCTAACGACAGATTGACAATAGAGCCTACATCTTCTTGAATACGTTGGTCTGGGTTATCGGTTACTTCATCAAAATTTTCAAGATAATAATAACTACGTTTTTCTAACCAGCGATTGATAAATTGTCGGGTCAACCATTTTCGCCAACGTAATCCCAGATAAGATTGAACATAAAAACGATAAACTGCAATCACAATATAGATCGCAGCAATAAACATAAAAACAACTAACAAATCGATGACATTCTTTTTATTATAGTCTTGCAAAGCATCGTAAAAGTAGTTGTACCATTTATTAAAAACAACATCCATTCCAACTAATGCGATGGTCATGACCAAAGCCGTGCCAAGCATGCCATATGCAAAAAAACGTTGGTTGGATTGCCAATATGATTTGATTAATTGCCAAGTGGTATATGAGCGAGATTGTAAACCTATATCCATTAGACCTTCTCCAAAAAAGCTGGCTCCTTTTATCAGTATAAATCAACCACAAAATAGATAGTACCTTTTATATTTGTTAAGTTATAATTGACGCCATGGACTATAAAGGTGAAGGAATGTTACCCAGGCACAGTTTTGCTATTTCAATCCTTTTGACACTGGCTTTATTGGCTGGATGCTCTCTTAATCCTTTTTCCCCAAATAATAATCTAACAGGAACTGCAACAGGTACTTTGATCGGTGCGGGTGCTGGCGCAGGTGCTGCAGCATTAGTCCATGCATCCAGTGCCGAAATCTTTTTAGCTGGGTTAACCGGCGGTGCATTAGGTTATTACGTTACTTCTTTGCCATTTGTGGGCGGTGGAGTCACTCACGTTGGTGGAAAGGTTTACACATTAGGTGATTATGCAACAATTGAGATCCCTGCAGATGCTTTATTTGATGTGAATAGCTCTGACTTTTTACCTGAAGCCCCCATCATTCTCGATAGCGCCATTGCTGTTTTAAATCGATATCCGAAAAATAATATTATGATTTCTGGTAACACAGCTGGTTTCTATGGTACTCGATTAGATAAAAAAATGTCAGAAGAGCGCGCCAGACAAGTTGCTGCTTATTTATGGGCTCATGGAATCAGCAATGATAACTTTGGCAATCCAAATCAAAATATTGCGGGCCGGGAATTGCCCCCTCGTTATACTAATCGAGAATTAACGTATGTCGGTTATGGCAGTCATTTCCCAATTTCAAATACCATTACCCCTGAAGGGATCAGGCAAAATAGTCGAATCCAAATTAATTCCTATCCATTCAGTAAAGATTTTGCAATGAATAAATGTGGCAAAGTGATTCCTTATTACAATGAACGATATCATCCGCCACAACCTACCAGTACCACTTTAACTGAAAATCAAAAAGTTCAAGGTGATGATTATGTGGATCAAAGTCATTCTAGTACTAACCTGGCCGAGAATGATGGTACTCAGTATCAGGGAGAAACTTGGGACGAGTACGTAAGAAAACATCCCGGAGCAGAACCTGTGACTACTCCAATAGGATGTTCGACGCGTAATTTTAATGATGGTTGACGGGACTTGGGTGACGTTTTTCAAGGAACTGTTTTTCTTCTTTTTGATAATTAGATATGACTTCTTCAACACGATCAGTGTAACGATTATTTCGTTGGCTAATGTTGCGCAATGATTGAAAAATAGTATCACGTACTGCATTACAAGCCGCTTTATCATTAACTTGTAATAATTGATTAAGGGTACAATTTAACATTTCATCTAATTTATTTATTTTTTCATATTCTATGATATCTTCTGCATTCGGAATGGAAGGAGCTGGTTGAAAAAAAGCTGCATGCGATAAAACACTGTATTCAGTAATCATTCGTGAAGCATCAGGACAAATAGCTGTTGTATCCAAGATCTGCCTAAAGTTTTCTTGTCGCTCTTTGTTTAAATGATCTTTAAAATCTTTATAATGAATAACTCCAACGGATGCATTCAAATGTGAGAGATAATAAATATTAGCATTTTCATCGACAAGTACTTGAGCATCTGATGCATTCTGAATGTCTGCATGTTCTGGAGTTTTTTCAACAGCAATGGTATATACACAATTAGCTTGCTTTCTTGAAGCAGTACGCGCTGGTGTCCATACATCAAGCGGCCCTATATCAAGCTTCCAAAATCCTAAGGCATTATCATATTCATTGAATCCTATTAACATTTTTTCTTTTTCCAAATAACATCTAAAATGAAACTTACCAACATTTGGCCAGAAAGAAACAATCGCGTTCAGTTGATTATTTTGTAATTCATTAATGCTAACTTCACCATAACGACTACAAAAAATCTTATGATCTTCTGTTATCAAAATATCATCTTTTGTATAGATACCATTACCAATTAAAATATTTTGATTATTATGTATATTCACCAATCTTAAATCTTGACCGTTTAATAATATCCATTCATTTTTATAAACATACATAAAAGAATTAAGATAATGCGATCTTGATAATACATTTTCTCTTACAGTAATTTCTTTTATCAGAATATCTTTTTCAATATCAATAAGAGAAATGACGTCTTGCTTTGAAGAAGTAATTGCAATCATGGTATTTGTTAAAAATACCAGCGCACTCACATCTTGCTCTGGCTCTATACATGATAAATTAATTTCTTTTATTTCAAATGTCTTATAATTAATAATTTGGAGAATATCTTGTTGATCAAATAAAGCAATATTTCCATTAGGCATTAATATCGGAGCACTCATTTCTTCATCTACATCAAGTGTTTTTTCGATAGTGGGTGACTTAGGATTAATGATATATATTTTACTATCTAATTTTTTCCAGAATTTGTTATCTTTACTGACTACCACACCATCCACTAAAACGGAATGTTCTTTAGTTCTCATTGCTTTCGCTTCTTCACCTTCATATTGTATTTTAGTATGAGAAAAGGGTGGAATTGATTTTACATCTGGAACAGTGGAAGGTTTAGATTCTTTTTGAACAATTGATTTTGATTCTTTTACATCGTGATTAAACATAAAAATTCCTTTTTATAGTTTTTAGAAAGTATATAGGCTAACAGATTTTCAAATTAACGAATAGACAAAAAATCCCCCGTCTCGCTTCGCTCGTCGCCCCCTTTTTCAAAGGCAAAAACCTTCTTTCATTACCGTCTTGACGAAATCTTCCGCATCTTCAACTCCTTTGCCTCAAATTCATTAATGATCTGATTTACACTTGGTAAGTATTTGTTATTTTTTTTGGCGATCTCTCTTAAATCAACAAGACTTCTTTCTCTAATGCTCTCCCTGAATAATTTAGATTTCACCATCAGAAAGGGGTCAAGAGTATAATGCAATGCTGCTTTGAGTTTTTCTATTTTTTTTTGCAAAACCAATTCTTCTCTGGCATGCAAAACTTCTTGAGATTGGAATAATGAAGATGATGACCGCATTGTTTTATTCTCGTTTTGTTAATAATTCTATTATGCGCAAAAGTATAATCTATTTTTTTAAACTTCGCTAGCCATCAACTGATTGACTGACGTTTGCATCAACAATTGCAATTCATCCCATACACGTGTGGGCGGCAAAGTTGAAAAACAAGGCTGTACATCATAAAATTCTGCACCTGCATAACTGCAGTGACGATTAAAACAAGGAGAGCATGCAAACGGGGTTTTTAACAATTTTTGTGAACGACCTATTGCTCCTGTTAGTTCTGGATTGGTCGGGCCATATAATGAAACTGTTGGAACATCCAATGCAGCAGCTAAATGACACAATCCTGTATCAACCGCAACAACTCCTGAAGCATTTGCTAATAAATTACAAATACCTTTTAAATTTAATTTGGGTAACACTTCAATCGCATGCGAAAATTCTGCAATGCGCTTTGCTCTCGCATATTCCTCGTGATTTCCCCAAGGTAATTTAACTTTGTAACCATTTTTAACAGCCAGCCTGGCGAGCTCCATCCAATACGTTTCTGGCCAGTGTTTGGTTTCCCATGTTGTACCATGGAAAAAAATTAAAAATTTTTTTTCTGCTAAAATGGTAAATAATTTTTTATTCACGCCATAATTAGGCATCACTTCTGTTAAAGAGTAATTTAATGCTTTACTAAATAGTTGACGCGAACGAAAAACAGCATGTAAATCTTTCACCTTACCAATTTTAAATGTTTTACGATAAAAGAAAGCTGCAAATGGATCTCGAACAGAGGTAAAATCAGGGCCTACGACTTGCCCCCTGGCTAAGCAAGAAATGGAGGCGCTTTTGATGAGCCCTTGCGCATCAATAATTAAATCATATTTGTTTTGGCGTAATTTTGAGGTAAATTTTTTAAATTCTGCTATTGTTGATGATGAAAATAATTTTTTACGCCAACGCCTTAATGCGATAGGAATCACTTGATTGACACTGGGATGCCATCGGGGTATTTCTTGAAAATTTTCTTCAATCACCCAATCAAATGAAATTCCTTTGATTGCATTGGCAGCATCATTCACGGCAGGTAATGTATGAATCACATCACCCATGGAAGACATTTTAATAATTAATACGCGCATTTAATTCACCACTTCTTCTAATGTTTCTATCACTCGTTTCGGTTGTAATTCTTGCATACAAGCATTGTGTTTTAATGGACATTCGCGCTGGAAGCACGGTTGGCAGTTTAATTTTAATGTAAGTACCTTTGCATCTTGATTTAAAGGTGGTGTGTATCCCGCACTAGTAGGACCATAAACAGCGACCAGTGGTTTATTCAAGGCTGCGGCAATATGCATTAATCCTGAATCATTACTGATAACCGCTGTTGTCAATGCTAATAAATCAATCGCTTCTTCTAATTTGGTTTTTCCTGTTAAATTTATGCATTGATTGTCTGTCAGCGACATAATTGTTTCACTGACCGGCATATCTTTGGGGGACCCAAATAACCAAACATCCCATCCTTCTTTTAATTTTTGATTTGCAACTTCAGCATAATATTTTTCTGGCCATCGTTTAGCTGGACCAAATTCAGCACCTGGACATAAAGCCAATACTGGACGATTGGATTTTTTAATTTGATATTTTTCTAATGATAATGATTGTGTTTTTTGAGATATCTGTAATAAAGGCAATGGATATTCTGTCGGTAAAGATGTTCCTGCTACCAATCCTAACGCCATGTATTGTTCGATCAACAAGGGATACCTTGATTTATTTAAATATCTTATGTCATTTAACAGACCGTATCTAAATTCACCTTTCCATCCTGTACGCTTGGGAATTTTTGCAAACCAGGGAATTAAAGCTGATTTAAATGAATTAGGTAATACGATTGCTTGTTGATAATCATTTTTACGTAACTCTTTACCTATTTGATAACGTTTGCGTAATTCAAGCTGCCCATGTCCTAATGGCATAGTCATAGAAGTATTGACTTCAGGCATACGCGCAAGTAATGGCAAACTCCATGCGGGTGCTAACACATCAATCTGATATTCAGGAAAATTTGATTTTAATAATTTAAATAGGGACTGTGCCATTACCATATCACCAACCCAAGCTGGGCCAATGATGAGGATTTTATTATTCATTTTTTAATACATACTCCGCATCGCAATAAGGACATACTACCGTCCCTGATTCTTCGATGGGTAAAAATACCCGCGGATGTGCGTCCCAAATCCGCATATGTTTAGATGGGCATGATAAAGGTAGGTCCGCTCGAGAAACCTCATAACGCACCCTGGTACATGCCTGTGGTTTATTTTTTTCTGGATTATGCATAAACATCTCCGAATTAATCTCTATAATAACCGAAATTCAACTCTTTTGTCATATAAGCTCACGAATACCTACTTCGGCAGGTATAGCATAGTAAAAATCCAAACAGGCTTTTGCTTGTTCTACCCTGGCATATGATTCGCGAATATCGCCTGCACGAGCAGAGGCAAATTCAAGTTTGATATCTTCAATACCCAAATAACGAATTAAATTTAATAAAGTTTCAGGTACCCCTGTAGCAATATTTAATGTTCCGCAATAATCATTTTGTAAGGCTAACCTATTTGCCCTGGCAACATCTTTCACCGAAATAAAATCTCGAGATTGTTTACCGTCGCCAAAAACAGTAATCAATTCACCAGCCTTGTGACGGGAAATAAATTTCGAAATCACTCCTGAATAAGGTGAAGTTGGATCTTGTCTTTCACCATAAACATTAAAGTAGCGTAATCCCAAACTTTTTATACCAAACAAATTAGCAAATAATTTTGCATAATGTTCATTGTTAAATTTTTCTAATGCATAAGGTGATAAACAATTGCCAGATAAGGGTATTGCATCATCACAAGGAAGTTGTGATGCATTACCATAAACTGCAGCACTGGAAGCATACACTAAACGAATTTGTGGATTACACTCACGGATCACTTGTAGCAGCTGCACAAATCCCATCGTATTTATTTTTAAAGATTGAATAGGATCTTCAATAGATTTGGGAACTGAAGGCAAGGCAGCTAAATGTAATACGGCATCACAACATTTTATTTCTTTCATTAATAATGTTGTATCTAAAATATCTCCCTGAATAATTTTGATATTCGGGTGAAATACATTGAGATTAGTTAGTTTACCGCTGGTAAAATTATCATAGACAGTAACATGATAATTATTTTCCAAAAGTGAATCTACCGTATGAGAGCCAATAAAACCTGCTCCACCTGTCACTAAAATTTTTTTCATTCAACCACCAAAGGCACCCAAGTTCTATAAAGACTAATCGTGATATAGAGTAAGAGATAACCCATTGAAATAAATATTAACGCATGATTGGATAGAGGATATATCCATAATAAACCTGCTGTTGCCAATCCCCAAATAATTGTCGCGACTAACATTGCAATCTTTAACGATGTATTATGACTTAAATAATCCATTCGTGAAGGATAAACATATTTAATAGGTACAAAACTTAAAATAGCTAATACCATTAAAATAATAAAATTAATCCATTGATTCATTTGCCAAAAAAATAAATAAAAAATGGCAATGTTCCAATAACTCGGAAATCCTTTAAAAAAATGATCTGATGTTTTTGCATCAACTTGTGTAAATTGATATGCGGAAGAAAATGTAATGACTAAAATAGAAAAATAACGCCATTCATAAGGCACAAGCGGGATAATCAGAACAAAAAAACAAGGCACAATGGTATAATTAAAAAAATCTACTATATTATCCAAAAGACAACCATCAATCTGTGGCACCACTCTTTTAATCTGCACAATGCGTGCAAACATGCCATCAACAGCATCGATTAAAATAGCAATAAACATTAACCAAAATGCTTGCAAGGGTTTTTGCTGGTAAATGGCCAATAACGCAAGCAATCCTACATACGCACCGCTTGCTGTAAATGTATGGATTAACCAACCGGCTAGACGTTGACGGTGAACCGAAGTCATTTTTTCTTGCAAATTCAATTTGAAACCCTCTTATGCAAAGCCTTTCTTTTAAAAGCCCGATACAAGACAAATGCACCAATAACACTAGACAAAACAGACGCTAGTAATACACTTAAACGCAATTCTTTTAATAGTAGGTTATTACCATCGAAAGCAAGCGTACCAAGAAACAAACTCATAGTAAAACCTATCCCACAGATAATCCCCACCCCATACATTTCTCTCCAGGATACACCCTTTGGAAGCCTGGACCATTTCATTTTGATAGTAAGCCAGGAAAAACTGAATACGCCCAATTGCTTCCCTACAAACATGCCAATGATTACGCCCAACACCAATGGACTGGTGAAAGATGAAAATGATATCCCAGCAAAAGAAATGCCCGTATTTGCAAAAGCAAATAAAGGCATGATGATAAAAGCTACCCAGGGATGCAGGCCATCTTCTAAACGTTTTAAGGGTGGCTGAGTTTCATTAGCTAATTGATCTGAGGGAATGGTAAAAGCAAGCAATACGCCTGCTAAAGTTGGATGGATACCCGATTTTAAAATACAAATCCACAATAAAAAACCTAAAAACAGATAAGCAAGCAGGGAACGCACTCCCAGATAATTCAATATTAATAATAATAAAAACATTATGGTTGAAATTAATATTAATAATAGGGATACATGATTCGTATAAAAAACAGCGATAACTATGATGGCTCCGATGTCATCCATCACAGCCAATGCCATTAAAAATAATTTTAATCCTATAGGTACACTTCTAAATAATGATAAAGCACCTAATGCAAACGCAATATCGGTTGCAATAGGAATTGACCATCCTTTTAATAGATATGGATCATAAAAATTGAAACTAATATAAATGAGTGCTGGAATTAACATGCCCCCTAAAGCAGCCATGCCGGGTAAAATGACTTGAGAAACCTTTGAAAGTTCACCTCGGACAATTTCTCTTTTTAATTCAAGACCTACTATTAAAAAAAACAATGACATTAAACAATCATTAATCCAAAATAAAGGAGGCTTGGTGATCGTGAACTTCCAGACAGAAAAGCTATAGGTATTTTCAAATATGTTTTGATATAAATAGGCCCATGGAGAATTGCAGAATACAAGAGTGGCAATAGCAGTCAGCAATAAAATACTGCCACTAGATGCTTCTAAACGTAAAAATGTTAGAATCGTTTTAATCTGCACTCATTAAGCCCTTGTATTTAACCTTGTTTTGCAATAAATTCACACAAATTGTTTTTAGGAGTATACAGAAAAAATGCCCATAATTAAAATGTCTGACCTCATGTTAAAAGGTAAGCGCGTCCTGATTCGTGAAGACTTAAATGTTCCTTTAAAAAATGGTGAAATTACCAGTGATATCCGGATCCGTGCTGCCATCCCTACGATTCAACAAGCACTTAAAGCTGGCGCCTCGCAAGTGATCGTAGCTTCACACTTGGGAAGACCTACTGAAGGCACGTTTGATCCTCAGTTTTCTCTAGCTCCTGTTGCAAAGCGACTCTCCTCTCTTTTGAAAAGTGAAGTTCCTTTGATTGAAACCTGGATAAACGGAATTGATAAAAACATGACTTCACCCGTTATTTTGTTAGAAAATGTCAGATTTAACGAAGGCGAAAAAGAAAATAGCCCTGCACTTTCTCAAAAGATGGCAAAGTTATGTGACGTATTTGTTATGGATGCTTTTGCGACTGCTCATAGAGCCGAGGCTTCTACCTGCGGCATTATCGAATTTGCACCCATGTCTTGCGCAGGACCTTTATTGATTGAAGAGTTAGAATCTTTAGCAAAAATTCTTGAAAACCCCAAAAAACCGGTAATAGCCATTGTAGGCGGCTCTAAAGTTTCTACCAAATTAAAGCTCTTAGAATCCCTAGCTACTAAAGTTGACATCCTTATTGTAGGTGGCGGCATTGCAAATACATTTATTGCTTCGCAGGGTTATTTTGTAGGAAAGTCACTTTATGAGCCTGATTTATTAGATGAAGCAGAACGATTAATTCAATCCACTCAAAAACGTGGAGCAACCATACCGATACCAACAGATGTTGTTGTTGCCGAAAAACTCTCTGAAGAGAGTGAAAGTTATATTCGCTTGATTTCTCAAGTCGATGATCATGAAAGAATTCTGGATATAGGGCCTGATACCATTAAAGAATTTTGTGGAATTATAAAAAAAGCAAAGACTATTCTTTGGAATGGACCTGTTGGTGCATTTGAAATTGAACAATTTTCTGAAGGCACACGTGCAATTGCAAAAGCCATTGCTGATAGTTCAGGGTTTTCAGTTGCGGGTGGTGGAGATACTCTGGCAGCCATTGAAGCATACGGTGTTGCAGACAAAATTAGTTATATTTCAACGGGTGGAGGAGCATTTTTATCTTTCCTGGAAGGTGACACTTTACCAGCCATTGCAGCATTGGAAGCGCGCTCAGAAAAAGATGAAACTGTATTATGAACAACTTAAGACGCACCAAAATTGTTGTAACTCTAGGGCCTGCACTGGATGATGCAGAAATGTTAAAGCGTGTCATTCTGTCAGGCGCTGATGTATTTCGAGCAAATTTTTCCCATGGCTCTGTTGAAATGCATGAAAAACGCATTAACATGGTGCGCAAACTGGCTGCTGAAAATAATAAAATCGTAGCTATTTTAGTAGATCTCCAGGGACCTAAAATTCGTATTGCACGATTTAAAAATAAAAAAATTCATTTACACGAAGGACAAACATTCATTTTAGATACATCATTGGGAGACGATGATGGCAATGAAGATACTGTAAGCCTCGATTATAAAAATTTACCTAATGATGTGCGCGTTGGAGATACATTACTATTAGATGACGGCCGTATTGTCATGCAAGTTGAAAATACTACGCACACAAAAATAACCTGCAAAGTCATTGTGGGTGGTGAATTATCAAATAATAAAGGCATTAATCGCTTAGGTGGAGGATTATCTGCTGCTGCATTAACAGATAAAGATCGTTCCGACATTAAAGAAGCAGTTCGTTTAGAAGCAGATTATATTGCTATTTCTTTTCCGCGCAATGCAGATGATGTTAAAGAAGCACGCATCCTTTTACGTGCTGCTGGAGGCAATGCTGGTATCATTTCCAAAATAGAACGCGCAGAAGCAGTTACAAATATTTCAGAAATTATTAAAGTATCAGATGCAGTTATGGTCGCACGGGGAGATTTAGGTGTAGAACTCGGTGATGCAGAATTGCCAAGTGTGCAAAAACATATTATTCGTACTGCACGCTCACTCTGTAAACCCGTTATTACGGCCACCCAAATGTTAGAAACCATGACTTTTAATACCATTCCTACACGCGCAGAAGTATCAGATGTTGCTAATGCTGTTCTCGATGGCACAGATGCTGTTATGTTATCGGGTGAAACGGCCGTTGGAAAATATCCTGATAAAGCAGTTGCTGCTATGGATCGTATTTGTATGAGTGCTGAAAAAACATTAACTGCAAAGGCAGCGCGCAAACGTGTGGATTCCGAATTTCACTATGTAGATGAAGCTATTGCAATGGCAACTATGTATACTGCAAATCATTTAGATATTAAAGCGATTATTGCATTAACCGAATCCGGTACTACTCCATTATGGATGTCACGTGTCAAATCTAATATACCCATTTATGCATTAAGTCGTCATGTTGCAACTCAACGTCGCATGACTTTATTTAGAGATGTATTTCCTATCCCATTTGATGCCACACCTATTGATCGGAGATATTTGAATCAAGCTGCTGTAGAAGAATTAAAAAAGAGAAATATTTTAAAGGATGGAGATTTAGTCATCATCACTAAAGGTGATTTAATTGGTGTTCATGGCCGCACTAATTCTATGAAAATTTTTACGGTAGGGAGTTTGCCTTATAATGTTCCGAATTGACACGAGGCTCCGGCAATAAAGTTTCAAGACAATAATTTATTCTGCGCGAAAGCGATCCTTCAATATTTAATTTACCCGCTGCCATTAATCCATCTCTTACAGCAATAAGATATTCTCTGATGCGATAAACATTATCACATTTTGCAATAAATCGTTGTATATCAAGCGCTTTATCGACATGATTGCGAAATGCATGAAAATAATACCAGTGGGCTTTATCAGCATAATCTTTAAAGATTGCAGCCACCTCTTTAATTGAGTCTATTTTATCAATATCATAATAAGCTTTTGGATATTGATAATGTTTAAAAAACAGATTGGATTTTTTATGTAAATCTGAAACTTGATGATCGATAACATGTTTTTTGCCTTCTAATTTATCAACTGCTGCTTTTAATTGATTGGTTTGAGAAACAAAAGTTTTAAAATATTCACACCACAATTGGCCACTTTTAACTTTAATCTTGATATTTAAATTTTTCGGAATACCAGGTTTGGGCTGATAAACATCTTCGGTTTTTATAAATTTGTTATAAGTATAATATTGTAAAAGTTTATTAGCTTGATGATATAAATCTTGATAGATAAATTGATTTTCTGGATTATTTTGAAGTTTTGCCAAATCAAATAATTTTAATCTGCATTGATCAATTGTTACTAAATTTTTATAACAATTATGCAATCTTTCTAATTCACTCACTTCTTCATGATAGATAGTACCTCTTGCTGGATCTTTTGGAAAAATTCTTTTGACCGCATTTAATAAAAATTGCAATAACAAAGTACGCGATCTATCTTTACACGATTGAATTTCAACCTCTAACGTTTTGCATAATCTTTCTTTTTTGTCCGCCGGATCAGATATATCAGAAATCTGATTACGTAATTCTTTTTTAGTATATTCTCGCAACCAGTCTAATGATATTTCATTCGTACATTTTTCAACATAACTGACAATCAAATTGGGAAGATCAGGAATTACAAATTCATATGGTCTAAATTCTTTAATCAATTTTTCTATAGTTTCTTTAATATAAATATTAAAATTCAGGTGCTCTTTAACACTTTCATGTTTTTCCAAGTGATAAAGTAATTTGGATTGTTCTGATAAGGGTTCTTTAGTTAAATGAACTTTTAACTTATAGTCACAGCGTTTTCTAAGCAATGTAACAATGTCTTCTTGCTTACTTAGAATGTTTACATGTGGATCAGTAATATATTCTAAAGGTACCAACAAAAGCGCAATGACTTTTTCTTGAACAAGGGAATCTCTTAATGATGAATAATTTTGGCCTATATAAGCCAAATTCTCGCATAATGAAATTTTAGCCTTATCTGCATCTTTATCTATAGATTGCCAGACAAGTTGCAATATTTTTTTAAAACTGATACCTGCTGTCAGTAAATGTTCGTCTCTATGAATGAGATACAAACCATTTAAGTCTTTATTACCGTGCGCTTCCAAGGTGCGTTTGATCTCTTCATATATGTGCTCTTCTTTTACATTGTCCGCTTTATCTAAATGAAGTTCTGAACAATGACAATCATGTAATCGCTTATAACTTTTTACCAAGCTAATTCTGTAAGTCAATAAATCTTCGATTTGCATTGAACGATAGGATAACGGAACTAATTTATTATTAAGTTCTTCTGATACATTTTTTTCATCTAACTGACATCGATTGTGTTTGCGAAACGCATCTTCATGTTTTTTTGCAAAATCATCCAGTGTTTCATTATATAATTTGCGAAGTTCATTAAAAACATAAAGATAAATAGGGTCTTCAAAATGATGGGCTGTGTTTTTTTCAGCTAAAAGACGTTTAACTGATAGTAATTCATGAATTCTTGTGTCTATCGGTTGCAATTGTCGGGGATTGTCTTTTTCAAGAATACCAATAATAAGATTCAAAGAATTTTCACTTGCTTGATCAGTGAGCATATAACCTTGATTGATAAATTCTTTGATCTTTTGAAGCATAGGCTGGAGGGTTCCTTGTTATATCTTTATATAATTAATGTAGGGTGGATTTGGTGCGCTTTTTGCGCCGTAATCCACCAATATAGAAATTCTAAGGTGGATTACGGCGCAAAAAGCGCACCTAATCCACCCTACACTTTTTTATAGTTTGTATATTTTATTAAAAGTAAACAAGATTGCTTAAAGTAAACAGACTGTTTCTTTTTTTAAGATAATAAGTGCACAATCATCTTTTCATCGATATTGCAATTTCATATTTCTTATTATAGTCATCAAAAGCAGCTTCTAATTTAGATAAACGCTGTGGGATAGTCAATTCCTTATTTGCGTTGATGTCTAGTAATGTTTTCTTCATTGCTAATATTTTATCTTGATCTTCTTTTGAATCTGGCAATGAGCGCACTCTGGCAGATAAATTTACAAATTTTTCATAATCCATTAATAATGCTTCGGCTTCTTTTTTCTTTTCTTTTTTAGCGTTAACAAGCGGTGATTCACCTCTGGAATTGACTTTCATTATATCTATTCCATACGCTGCCATGACATTAAGTGCATTCACTTTGTTTAGTTCTGCAGCAGCATGAGCCGCGGTCATTCCTGGAAATTTTTTAGATTCATAAAATGGATTAACTTGTTTGGAATCTAATAATTTATTTAACAATTTTTTATTATCTGTATAAACAGCACATGCTAGCGGAAACAATCCATTGTTGTCTTCCATATTGACATCACGTTCTTTATCTTTTAATAAAATATCTAATAAATCTTCTTTATCCTGTATAATTACTTTTAAGAATAAATCAAAATCTTTAAGTAGGGTTTTATCCTGCGCTAATAAAAATTTAAAAGCATCAATGCAATTAAAATCAACCGCAGCATATATGGGCGAATTTTTACCTTCTTTTTGAAGTAATTTTATATCCAGTTTTCCAATTTTTTCTAAAATATCCACTCGATTTGCAGATGCTGCAATAAATGCGAGGTCAACATTTCTGAGAGATTTTCGGTTTACCATCTCTAATGTAATAGTATTATAAAATTGGATTTTTTCCTCTCTTTGTAAAATATTTTCCAGAGTTTCATGTTTTTCATCTTTATTATCCTGCTGAACCTTGGCATCATTGCCATTCATAAAAATTGATATTTCAATATTTGAAAAATACTTTTTATCTATCATTGCCTCAAATAAATGACCACCCACGCCTCTCGGTTTTAGATTTCCTAGGGAACGCATAGTGATGGCTAGCCCAAATATATTGCCTAAATTTTTCAGGAGCATTTGATTTCGGACTTCTTTATCTTTGAAAGTTTCAGCTATGACTTTAGGAACATTTTTTGCATCAAAGCTTTCAACCATTTTTTTAATCTGGTTTGCATCAACTAATGTCCAACTTTTATTTTCTTTATTAAAAAAAAGTCCTACAGCATGACGAGCCCTCAAATAATCACCACCCATTATTATAAATATATTAGAAGCAGGTTTATAATTAGAAATTCGATCAGTAATTACCTGCAAATATTCCTGCAACTCCGACTGAGACAAAATGGTCAGTGAATCAAAAATTTGAATGATTCCACCAGAAGCTTTGCTTTTTTCCGAAGCAACTAAGGGATAAACACTTTTCCAATCGCATTGACCTACATCTTTATTGAAAATATCTCCATTAAGATACGAGCGCTGATATAATTGCATGGCATCAAAAAAAGCCATCGATTGTAACGTTCTATCATCAGTCTGCTCAGAGCCAGAATTTGGAGTTTTATAATCAAACTTTTGATAATGCTTTATTGAATGGATAGGAGAATAAAAATTTTCTTCTCGATTTTTAAAATGTAACTTTGCATCTTCTGCTTGCTTAACCATGGATTCAGCTGAGTGCGTAGCAAAAAACCCAATCCTTTTTACTACAGCATCAAACTCGCCACATAATGCAGCATCTCGAACAGCTGAAGTAAATCCATTGCAAACGCCTTGTAATCCATCAACAGATTTTTCGTCATCTTTAGTTTTTTTGTAAGGTGATGTGATATATCCCAATGCATCTTGAAGATCAATCATGTGCTTATGAGAGAAGTCTGGATCCAACAATATATCTAAATCAACATGCTCAATTGCTTCTATATGATGTTTGATACCTGAGTCATACAAGCCTTCTAATTGAACCAATGTTTGTTTGAGTTTTTTTAAATGAGTGCGAAATACACTTTCACCAAACCATGCATTGGGAACTTCCGCCATAATTGTATCAACAGAATCATTCATGGCAATAAGCAGTCTAGGTATTTCAAAATCCTGGTCTAAATATTTTTTTAGCGAATCTTGAATTGCGGCAATAGATTTACTTTTAATAGCAGATACTGATTTTTTTGCTTGTGCTTTATGTTGCTCATAATCTTTTTTTAATGTCATCACTTGAATAATTAATTTTGAAACAATATCCATTTGTTCATTATAAAATTTATTTGTCGCTTGAATATAGGTTGAACTGGTTTCTTCTGAGAAATATAAATTCGTAATCACTTTTTTGAAATAACGTTGAAACGCCTCATAATAATTTGTATAAAATCCCTGTAATCGTTCATTGTGCTGTAATGTTTTGACAAAGTGCTCTAGTTCATCATTGAGTTGGTCTTGTAAGTAATAATTAGCAACAAAAGGTAAAACATAGGTGGCTTTGTTTGTTTTTTCTATTTTAGCTCTCCATTTAATGTATTCTTCAGTTTCTAATTCTAGTTTAAATTGTAGATTTCTCTTTTTGACTTTGTCTGCGAATTGCATTTGCTGTTTAAGATGAACCTGTTTTTCAAGTGACGCAATAATGTTTTTTAAAATCGCAATGGATTGATCGATGTGACTGTATGCATCCCTGATACGTGCAGGTAGTTGTGTTTTTGCCTCCTTGTTTACATGCTCAGTGTAAAAAGGTGGTAATTGTTTGTTTTGGATTTCGTTTTTGACCCGTGTATAGATTCTTGCTAAACGGTTCAATTCTTTGATTTGATGTTCGATTTGTTCATTTTTTGAATATTTTTCTTCTCGTTTGTTTTGCATGCTAATCTGCCTTGTCTAATTTTTGGGTAGTTTAGCGTGGAATTGGGGATTAGGCAACAAATTGGTGGATTACGGCATAAAGCGCCTAATCCACCCTACCACTTTGTTTTATAGAAGTATTAATATGCGTTTTAATAAATTCTTCCATTGCATCAATACTTAATGGTTTGCTGTAATAATATCCTTGAGCTTGAGGACAATTATTGATTTCAAGAAATCGCAATTGGTTTTCTGTTTCTACACCTTCAGCAACAACGTTTAACCCCATATTTTTAGCTAATACGAGAGTTGATTTAATAATCATGTTATCAGCTTGCTTTACATCAATATCGTTGACAAAAGATTGATCGATTTTAATCGCTTGTATAGGTAATTCTTTTAAACGAGATAATGAAGAATATCCTGTGCCAAAATCATCAATTGAAAACTGCACGCCAAAATTACGTAATTGAAATAAATTATTTTCAATTCTTCCCAAATAGGTCGTTACGGCGGATTCTGTAATTTCTAATTCTAAATTGTTGGCCTGTATATTGTTATCTTCTACTGCCTGCATGACCCAGTTAATAAAATTATTATGCTGAAATTGTCGCGGAGAAACATTCACTGCTAATGTGGCATTCAAATGATTATATTTGTTTTTCCATTCACCATATTGTTTACAAGCATTTTGTAAAACCCAACGACCTATAGGAACAATTAATCCTGTTTCTTCAGCGATAGGTATAAATTCACTGGGTGCAACAATCCCTTTACTGGGATGTTTCCATCTCAGAAGTGCTTCCATACCAACCATTTTTTTTGAAGCTAATTCAAATCGTGGTTGGTATTCTAGATAAAATTCATTTCTTTCTAATGCAAAGTGTAATTCAGCTTCTAATTCCAAACGTTTGGCATGTCTTTCCTGTAATGCAACGGTAAAAAATTGATAATTCCCTCTACCCAGATTTTTTGCGCTAGTTAATGCTATATCTGCATTTTTATACATTTCACCTGCATTTTTTCCCGCTTCTGGGAAACAGGCAATGCCGATACTAACACCTAAATTAATATTGTTGCCTGCTATTTCAAATGGTTTTGACATCATATCGACAATACGATGAGCAACAATACCTGCATCATGTGGGCTACCAATTTCTGTTAATATCGCAGCAAATTCATCTCCACCTGTATGCGCTATAATATCTTCTGTACGAACTGCTGATCTTAATCGATGCGCCACTTCTTTTAATACATTATCACCAATTTCATGCCCTAAGTTATCATTTATTTTTTTAAAAAAGTCGACATCCAAACTAATCAACCCTAATTTTCGATCAAACCGAATTGCACGGGCAATTTCACGTTTCAATTCTTCTTCAAACTGAGCTCGATTTGCTAAATGTGTTAAGGGGTCATAGTGGGATAATTGTTGTAATTCAGATTCAGTTTGTTGTAGCTTGTTTAATACCGCCAACATTAATAATTGTTGGTGAAATATATCCATATTGTTTGTTATATCATTCTGTCCTTTATTTTGGAGATGATTATTTTCGTTATGGTTTTGCTCTGACACAAGCACCCCCATATATAAAAAAACCGCTATCTCTATATTATACAGTAATTTAGAGACTGGATGCCAATGTAGGGTGGATTAGCGCGCTTTTTGCGCGTAATCCACCTGAATTTACTGGGAAAGGTGGATTACGCGCAAAAAGCGCGCTAATCCACCCTACATCTAACTTATTGATTCTTTATTCAGACCTTAAGGCATTTATAGGATCTAATTGGGAAGCTTTATAAGCAGGATAATAGCCAAAAAAGATTCCTGTTGCAGCTGAAACGGTAAAACCAATCACTGGCGGCAATAAAAATAATGTAAATTGCCAATGAGAAAATAATGCAATGATATAAGCAATGGCAATACCAATGATGACCCCAAACACTCCGCCTACGAGTGATAGCATGACTGCTTCTACTAAAAATAATATACGAATATCTTTTCTCCTCGCACCTACTGCTAAACGAATACCAATTTCCCGTCTTCTTTCTACAACAGAAACTAGCATGATATTCATCACACCAATACCACCCACCAACAAAGATATACCACCAATTAATCCTAAAAAAATTGTTAAAATATCACTTTGCTTTGTCATCCTAGTTATTAATTCTTTGGCACTTCTAAAAAATAAACTTTTATGGGAAACTTGTTGGTTAATATAATTTGAAATCATATCTTTGACATTATCAATATTTGCATTGGGCGACAGCTTGACAATGATATTATTAATCGTTGAATATTTACTTAATGCCATTGATGCTGAAATAGGCACTAAAATGGAAGAATCAATATTAGCGTATACAAAACTATTTTCAGGCCAAGCTTGTGCTATCCCAATAATAGTAAAATAATCTTTTCCCATCTGTATTTGCTGACCAATAGGATTACTCATCGTAATTTTTTGAATTTCATTATAAATTCCCTGCCCAATGACACAATAAAAATTATAATTATCGAGTAAAGAAACAAAACGTCCTTGTTGCATATTAATATGCACTATTTTTTGAAAATCATCAGTAACCCCTATAATGCTTCCATTTATTTCATGCCCCTCAAATGCCAGTGTATTAAAAATTTGCGTGTAAGGAGCAACGCCTATTATATTTTTATCAATAGCTCTGATAGCTTGAGCCTGAGAAATACTTAAACTAGCTGGATTGCTCGAAGTTGATGATTGACTCTGTTCTGAAGCATCATTAATTGAAATGGCTAATAAATCAGTTCCTAATGTTTTAAATTGTTTTAATGCTTCATTGGTAGCAAGTTTTCCTCCCGAAATCATCGCTACAACAGACGCTGTTCCAACCAAAATACCTAATAGAGCCAATATTGATCGTAACTTGGCTGAAAATAAATTTAATAATCCTTCTTGTATGTGAAAACTTAGTTTCATTTTTTTAACCCACCACCTCACCATCCTTCAACATCACAATGCGCTTACACTGATTACTAATTTCATGATCATGAGTAACAATGATAATCGTGCGACCCTCTTCTTTATTCAAATTATGAAATAAATTCATTACATCTTGTCCTGTTGCAGAATCCAATGCTCCTGTCGGTTCATCGGCTAAAATCATTTCAGGATCACCTACTAATGCACGCGCAATGGCAACACGTTGTTGCTGTCCTCCAGACAGTTGATTTGGCCTATGTTCAGCAAATTTTTTCATAGCTACTTTATCAAGTAATGCAAATGCTTTTTGCATAGCTTCGTCTTTTGGCATACCTCTATAAAACAAAGGTAACATCACATTTTGAATCGCTGTTAATCTCGGCAACAGGAAGAAAGATTGAAAAACAAAACCAATTTTTTGATTGCGGATGCGAGCCAATTCATCATCTTCGAGTCTTGATACATCTGTATTAGAAAATATATATTGTCCACTGGTACAATGATCTAAGAATCCTAGAATATTCATTAAAGTCGACTTGCCTGAACCCGATGCACCCACTATTGCGATGAGCTCGCCACGATTTAATTCGAAATTAATATTTTTTAAAGCATGGTATTCACTCACATTTGAGCGATATATTTTACTAACATTGTCTAATTTAAGCAGGGACAAGTACTTCGTCTCCATCGTGTAAGTTAGATTCCACTACCACTGAATCCATAGTTGTTTCACCAGTTTTGACTTGTACTTCTTGAAATTTACCTGATTTATTTTTTACATTTAAAAAAGTCAAACCCTGTTTTTGTATAATGGCCTGAATAGGCACAGTGATTTTTTTAGGTTGTTCAATATTAATTTCAACTTTGGCACTCATGCCTATATGTATGGTTTGTTGTTGTTCTTTTGTTAGTTTAGGAACAACAATTTCTACTGGGAAATTAGGCAACCCTCCCGAAGCAGATTGTCCTTGATGATCAATGCCGGTAATCATTCCATCTAATATAACGCCTGGAAATGCAGCGCCCGTCACTTTAACTTTTTGACCGATTCGCAATTGATTAATATTAAATTCATTAACATTAATATGTAATGACAATCCGCTCACATCACCAATAACAGAAAGCACATCACCCTGTTTAATTTGATCGCCTTTTTCAAGTTTTTTAACTTCTTCACTACCATTTGACTTACCTGACAATAATGCTACACCCATTGTCGGAGATGTGATTCTTAATTTTTGTGAACCACCCTGAACATTCATCACTTGAGTTATTTTATCTATATTTTCTATTTTTAACTGATCCATGTTAATACCATCTAGCGATAATTGTTTTAACATGATAGATAAAGCATCTTGTGATTGTACTAACGACAGTTGTGCATTATAAAAATTAGATTGTTTCGATTTATAATCATCATCTGAAATTAATTGATTTTTATGTAAAAATTTACTTTGCGTTAATTGACTACGAGCATTTGTAAATTCATTTTTAGATTTAATATATTGCATAAGCGCATTCTTATAGTCAGTTTTGAATTTTTCAGAAGACACTATAAACAATAATTGATTGGGCTTAACTTCATCACCATAATGAAATGGCATATCTTCCACGACACCATCTGCTGGACTTGTGACAACAACTGTTTTTAAAGGTTGAATAGCAGCTGAATAAAACAAAGAAGTCGTTAATGAATTCGCTTGAACTTTTACAATGTTATTACTTTTTTTGTCAATGGAATCATTTCCACCACAAGCGCTCAACATACAGCACAATAATATAATAAACACTCTAATCATATTTAACCCCTATGTTCCAGGTTCGTAACGTATTACCTGTCAATTGATCCATATTCACTAACGCTTTTAAATAACTAACACGAGCATCAATTAATCCCTGCTGTCTTTCATTTAATTGTTGCTGCGCTGATTGCAATTCCAAACTATCGATCAATCCATAAGAATATTTTTGAAAACTGATATTATAGGTTTTTAACTGTAATGATTCTGCATTTTCAGCAAAATGTAATGCACGCTCAGTACTGGCAATAGTATTCCAGCCATTAATGGCATTGGTTTCTTTTTGCCATCTTTCTTGCTTTAAAGCAATTTCAGCTTCTCTTAATGCAATTTTGGCATTGGCTACCGCTAATTTTGCGACCCTATCATCAATGGGAATCACTAAATTAAAAGTTGCTTGTTGTGTTTGATTATATCCATTGTACAAACTATTAATGCCAGCATTACTTCCACCCCCTGAACCATTACCTACTGCCGCATTGCCGGTAAAATTTAATTGCCAGCGGGTATTATCATTGGCAAGTGCTAGCGCTCTTTTTGTAGAACCTTGCAGGGTGATTTGATCTGTTTGATATTGAATATCATTTTCTATAATTAATTCTTTTACTTTTCGCAAATCAGGGATGTGATATTTGTTAATTAATTTTGCAACATCAAGACTGGTGAATTGAACATCCGTATTGGGATCAACACCAATAGCAGTTAATAGTGCATAACGTGCCTGTTGCAATTGATTTTTATCATTTTCCAATTTGGTTTGTGCATTAGCCACATCAGCATCCACTGTGACACGCTCCACACCTGCTTTACGTCCCGCTTTTATAAACATTGCTGTTTGTTGCACAGAGATTTGCGCACGTTTCAAAGCATTCATATCATTTTTCACTGTATGTTCTGCGGATAACACATCTAAATAAGCATTTACAACTGCACTGATTGTTGTACGCAATGTGCCTTGTACGGTTAAGCGACTTATTTTTTCACTGTCGCGTGCATTTTCAAGTGCCGCTTCAACAATTGGTTTACCAAAACCCCGTATCAGAGGTTGCACAACCTGTAATGTTAACCCTGGATTATAATTTCCTCCAACATTATTAACCGATGTTAAAGTCAATTGCGTACCAATAGGTGATTGCCAAGAAGCAGAGGGTTGCACCCCCCATTGATGGGAATTTTGCGCCAACCCACCCCCAGTCACTGTTCTTGTGTCATTGCGTGTCGCCTGGAATGCAAAATGCGGTTGAAATTGCCATTGCTGGACTTCCAATGAAAACTTAGACAGGACATGATTCATTTGCGATTGCTGGACATTAGGATTTTCCCGCACAGCAAGCAATATAGCTTCTTCCAGCGATAATGTAAGCGGCTTACCCCTCGTTTCTGCCTGCGCTACTGTCAACAAGCAAAGCATGGTAATAATTTGTAAGAATAATAGTCGACACATAGGGAAGGCATTGTACAAGAAGGCCACAAACCATGCTAATATTATTGAAACAAAGGAGAGAATTTTTTGAATATTCTTTTACTTATCTTTATAGGCGCAGGCCTGGGCGGGGTGTGTCGCTATGCAGTCTCAAATGCTACTTATTTATTTTTAAATACAAATTTTCCTTATGGAACTCTAATCGTCAATGTTAGTGGCTGTTTTATCATGGGGATTTTATTTGTTTTCATTTTGGATCGTTTGAATGAAGCAGCTCCTCAGTTACGTGCTTTATTGTTAGTTGGTTTTTTGGGTGGTTATACGACGTTTTCATCCTTTTCTATTGAAACGATTAGCTTATTAGAAAATGCAGAGTATATGAAAGCATTTTTAAATATCTTTCTTAGCACTACATTATGTCTGATAGCTGCATGGGCGGGTGTTATTATTGGGAGACAAATATGAATTTCAAAAGTGTTACCTTTGTTCGAATTTATTTAACTGAAGGTTCTCATTTGCAAAAAGAAATTTTTAATTATTTAAAAAACGAAGCTAAATTACCTGGCGTCAGTATCTTTCGCGCAATAGGTGGTTTTGGTTCAACAGGCACTCATTCAACATCATTAGTCGATTTGTCATTAGATTTACCGCTTGTGATTGAATTCTTTGATGACAAAGAAAAAATTGAACCTACCTTGAATCATTTATCAAGCCTGCTTAAACCCGGGCATATTGTGTTTTGGGAAGGGCAGGTGTTGCTTGGTGGTTAAAATCACATAGATATTTTTTAAAAACTAACTGTGGACTTCTTACACTTTTTCGTACGAATAAATGTAAATGTTCACACTTTTTCGTACGAATAAGTGTAATACCTAGCTTTTTATGCTAATATAAGCAAATGAAAAGACATATTATTGAACAACTTCGTCAGTGGAAAAACAGCAAGTCTCGTAAGCCTTTGATTCTCCAGGGCGCAAGGCAAGTTGGTAAAACTTATATTTTGACTGCCTTTGGAGAGTCAGAATATGACAATGTTGCCTATCTTAACTTTGAAAACACCCCCCTTCTTCATGATTTGTTTTCAGGTAGTTTAAAGCCTACAGACATTATAAAAATACTTTCTATCGAATTATCTGTAGAGATTAAGCCAGGAAAAACATTAATTATTTTTGATGAAGTTCAAGCTTGTCCTGCCGCCTTAAATAGTTTGAAATATTTTAACGAAACAGCAAATGAATATCATATTTGTGCTGCCGGTTCATTATTAGGCGTTACACTTGCAAACACTCAAGGTTTCCCAGTTGGCAAAGTAGATTTTCTATATCTTTATCCTCTATGTTTCAGTGAATTTTTAACTGCAAAAGGTGAAGATAAACTGATTGAATACATCAATGATATTAAAAAAATCGAACCACTTCCCACTCTTCTTCATGAAAAATTATTAACATATTACAAAGAATATTTATATACTGGAGGCATGCCTGCAGCAGTTTTAGCATATATCAATTCCGAAAATTTTGAAGAAATTCGAAAAACTCACAACAGTATTTTAAAAGCATATCGTTTAGATTTTGCAAAACATGCCCCACCCAATATCATTATGAAAATTAATCAGATATGGGATGTCATTCCTAGTCAATTAGCAAAAGAAAATAAAAAATTTGTTTATTCTGTTATTCGCAAAGGTGCTCGTGCACAAGAATTTGAAACAGCCATTCAATGGTTAAAAGAAGCAGGTTTAATTTACAAAGTTTATAATATATCAACGCCAAAATTACCGCTTAGTGGTTATATGAATTATGAAATTTTTAAAATTTATTTATGTGATGCGGGTCTATTAGGCGCAATGGCAAATCTTTCCGCAAAAACTATTATTCATGATAATGAAATTTTTCAGGAATTCCGTGGTTCATTAGTTGAAAATTATGTAGCACAAGAATTAGCACGACAACAACAAGAGTTATTTTACTGGACAAGTGTTGGTGAAGCTGAATTAGATTTTCTCTGGCAATACGATGATAAAATCTATCCATTAGAAGTAAAATCAGGCACTAATACAAAAAAGAAAAGTTTACTCATTTATACAGAAAAATATCAGCCAGAATTACAAATCAGGGTGTCAGCAATGAGCTTGAAACTCGATGGCAAAATACTTAATTGTCCTTTATATCTGCTAGGGGATTTGTCATCGCTGATGAGGACAGTATATTCACAAGTATAAAAGATGTTTAGCCAATTTTTTACTTTGTTTACGTATTGCAGGCACTGCAATGCTTTCCCAATATTGACCGATACACGCTGGCCCTAGTGTAAATAAAATGGTTGAAGCCATTCCTTGATTATCTAGCAATGCTCCTTCGGAATTAACTTTAACACCCAAATTTAATGAATGACTAGTTAACTTTCCTTGTCTTACTAAAGAATGAATAAGCGGCATGTCTGCTTCTAAATAATTTCTGTTAGGTTCAGTACAATTCATTAAATGCGAAACTATGAGTCCATTTATCTGCTTTGAATGACGTTGTTGATAAGTAACTGTTATATCCTCTTTATCGAAATCAATCTGTTTAAATCGCCCTGCAATGATGTTTAACCGGTTTGAATAAATAGCCTGCTTAAGGATGACATCAATGACTGGGGCAATTCTATGTCTATGGATATTCCAAAATGGTTTCACATGCCGAATAAAAATGGATTTCTCTTTCAATGTGAAATGCTGCCAAATATCGGGAACAATTTGTGATAAAGAATCGATGACTAAATGCCATGGCCCATTAAAATTTTGTATTTCACTGCGGATAAACTTTAATAAGCCCTTTAACGTTCCTGGTAAAGGTTCTTTTGGCAATGGATATGGTATTTTATTTTGCAAACAATGTGGATGAGGTAATAACCCATGTGGTGACAAAGCAATTATTTTGCCTTTAAATTCTGGATTTGAAAACAAACTGACAACTTGATCAACCATAGTTTGACCTGTACCTAAGATCAATAATTGCTTATCACGAGGCAAATCAATCCACATTTCCTGTTTCCAGGGATTTGTAATAATTAATGAAGTATCTGCATGAGGTATTATTTTTTTCGGCGGTAAATTACCCAGTGCTAAAACAATTTTTTCAGTTTGTATCGTATCACCATTGGCACATGTAATTTGTGCTTGATTTTTTTTAATGTTGATCCCAATAGCTTCTGCGTGCAAAATATTAATGTTTGATTTTGCATGTTCTCTAATATTATTAAATCTGGATTGCAAATATCGACCATAGATAAATCTGGGAAAAAAATCATGGGCAATATTTTCAGAATTCCCTAACCAATTAATAAAATCATTTGGCATATCTTCGAATGCACTCATTGCAAACGCTGGCACATTGAGCAAATGGTTAGGATCTTGGGTAGAATACGCTAAACCTAAAGCAATATGCCGTGATTTTTCTATAATAACAATATCCAGCGAAGAATCATTAAGGCGAGCTAATTCCATAGCGAGAGAAACGCCTGCAAACCCACCTCCTATGATTGTAATTCTTTTCCTTTCCATATTAGACTTATGGTTTTTTAAATAAATTTCCACCCGTTGGTGGTTGTTGTGTAGGTTGTGCTGCATTTGCTTTCAAAGCTTTAATCTCGTCTTCCAGTTTTTTGGCATAAGCTTGCCACTCTATATTGAATTTTTCTAATTCCTGAATCTTTTTTTTCAATTGAGTGTTTTCAGCTTTTAGCTCTGCTGTTGGATCATATGAACTATGACTACTATCATCGCCACCACTGCGCCAGCACATATTGCCCCCTTATATAAGTTTATGAACACGTTTCATTACATCACCGTAAATGTTGATTAATGGACTTAAACTTAAAACAGGTTTTAATAATTTACTTGCTTTAAAATAATCGAGTGCAGCTATTAAATTAAAAGTAAGCGGTATACAATCATTAAACTTTGGCTCAGTATTATAATAAGCAGATTTTGCGAGATTCAAAATACGTTGCATATCTTCATTTGAAAATTTGTTATTATAATTAAAATCATTAATAATTTGACAATTTGTTCCATGTGAAAACATGGCTCCTTGTTGTGAGACTGCATCACCACTGGCAACCAATACTGCCATGGTTTCTCGATTTCCAGCTAACACACCTATCGCTTGATTATTTTCAACATTGGATTTTGCAATCTCTTGCACACCACGAGATGATTTAATAATGCGTTTACTATTTTCTTTTTCTTCAAGAACTCCTGCATGAAGTCGATCATTCATCATTGAAATATCGGCAGATAAAGCATTCTCAAGAAAATCTTTTACTATATAAAAAATACCATAACGACTCACTAATGCATAATTCATCGCTGCCTTAATCCATTCATAATATTCCTGACCCAACTCTGAAGTCACGGGAATACCAAATATGCCTTTATGAATCATGTCGAGAGATGCTATTTTATGATGATAGGCATAATCACATATTTTTGTCATATAGCGATCTTCAAGCAGCATAGGGAATTTATGCCCGCCTGAATGAATAAAACAAAAATAATCATTTAAATCGAGCTGATATTGATGGAATAATGATTTATTCAAAATCTCTAAAGGTTTTCTAATTTCAACCGTATTGGTTAAAGTAAATAAATCCTCTTTTAATACTTGTAATTCTTGATGAGTTGGTTTTACTATGTTTTTATCTACAGTAAAACTAAGATTTGCAAATTTGTTTGTATTTGGTAAATCTAAAGCTGATAGTCCAAAATATAAAATATCTTCTATCGATATTTTTTCAAATAATTTTTTTGTAATATCTAAATGTATTTTATCTGTTTTATTAAGTAATTGATCTAGTTGCGGTCCGATTTTTAAATACCAGTCAGGATCTATTGAATTTTGTAAATGCAATGTAAATGACAAAAATCCACAACCAGGATCACGTAATATAGTGGGTACTAATAATGTATCTTCATAATAAGATTTTAACGTGAGGCCGTTAGGCACACCATTCGGTTTAAACATGGCATCGGGATATAAATAGATTTTAATTTTATGAGGGTCTTGATATAAATTTTCTAACGAATTAATCGCAGATCTCATCGGATCTGGATAAAAATATTTTTCAAGATCAACAGGACTTAAGTACTCAATCATGGGTTGTTGGCCTTATTATTTTGAGTTGTCGTCTGTTTTATTATTATAACATGAAAACGAATAATGCGGGATAAATACAGAATCTAAAATTAAGTTATTGAATAAATTGACATATTACATAACCGCACAAATTGAACTGCAAGGTGTATCAACCGGCTTTTCAGGTATTATTTCTATCGACAGTCTTTTCCAATGAATACCATTAGGATTTCTAGCGAGAGAAACATCTTCTAACGTTGAGCTAGACATAAGTGATCGGTGATTAGTATTTTCTTCTGCACCATTCGGAGGAATCGCAGGTTTTTCAATAAGTTTTGAAACAATTAACATTTCGGTTTTAATTTCATCAATAACTGCATTTAGCATTTCACCAGGCTTAATATCAATTTGCAAAAATAATGGAAATTTTGTTTTATATTTTTTATTAATTGAATTAATGAATGTAGAAGTTAATAATAAATCCTGAGATTCAACTGTTAAATAACTTTGAACATGTTTTAAAAAACAAAGATACCGAGACCATTGTTTATCTGTTAAATTAGCTTCAAATCGTATCTTCGAAACAATCGAAGTCACTTTTGATAAAAAATTCCCGGTTATTTTTTCAAGTCGTTTAGAATCTTGTTGAAGACATGCATCTACTTTAGACATTGCATTCCAGGTATCACAAACAAGAGTAGGAGCTTCCCATTTTTCTGGTGATGTTAATTCTTGCTTTTTAGCATCTCTATCCAATAACACAACACAATGATTATCCTGATTTCCATTAGGTTTGATTCCGTTAATGATTATCATTTCAATGCTGTTACTAATCCCTTTTTTCAAACATTCTGCAAAAAATAATCCATTATATTCACCACAATTACCTCCTTGATTAACTTTCGTAAATAGTGCCTTCAATAATATTTTAAAGAGATTTTTTTCAGTTTCATCCGATTTAAATTCTTTAGGTGACGTTCTAAAAATACTATCGACAAGGTCGCGCGCAAATATGGTCTTTTTATAAAGAGGAAAATTAACTGCATTTTTTTCATCGGCTACATTGGGTGATCCCAAAGGTAGCGCCCGACGCACCTGCAAAGCAAGTTTTTTAGCTCGATTCAGCATAATAACGCACACAAATAGTAAAAATTGGTCAAATTGTATCAAATATTGCTATCCAATGCTAGTTAGGCTACTGGAAAATTGGGCAACAGCCTGTTGCCCAATTTTAGGGGATTTGCATTACAATTAAACATAAGTTGATGTCTATAGAAATCAACTCAATATTGATTCCTATAGACATCATGATTAACTTGATTCCTATATGCATCAAGATATAATTAAGATAAGTATATTTAGTTTTCTTAGGAAGGATTTAGGATGAATTGCTTAAAATGTCGCTTACAAATAAACAACCCAGATTCTTCATGCTATGGTCTTCACTCAAACTGCTTTACAGACTGGTTTAAAACATCAGATTTAGAGAAATTTGTTAGTTTACAAAGAAGATCCAGTAGCTCCAATAACTCCTCCTCACACACAGTTCAAAATACAAGTTTTTTTCATGGGAAATTTAAAAAATATTCAGCGGAACTTGGCGAACAATCGTTTATCTTAAAAATGCGTCAAGATGATGCCCCAGAATTACCAGAAGTAGAATATCTTTGCAACCAAATCGGCAAAACATTAGGGGTACCTGTAGCAGAGTTTTTTTTCATTGATTTCAATGGAGATAAAACTTTCGTTACTAAAAATTTTATTAAACAAGGATCTCCTACTGATCTTCAACATATTTATCATTTTAGAGCTGATGACCAACACAGCTGCGAAGGAATCATTAAAGTAATAAAAGAAAAAACTCAGCGACCATATGATGTAAAAATTATTATTAAAACTATATTATTCGATGCCCTCATCGGCAATCATGATCGACACGGAAGAAATCTTGCATTTATTGTTTCGGCTAAAAATATATCTCTCTCACCAATTTATGACAACGTCTCATATTTAAGTATCGAAAGCGGTAACATGCTTAAAGCTGATTTCAACCCTACTGGCAGAATTAGCACAAGTGAAACTTTTGAACCAAGTATGCGTCATTATGTTAAAGAATTAAAAAAATTAGGATATATAAATGAAATCCAGGAATTTTATCAAAATGTCAAATTGCCGCAATTATTCCAATTAATAGATGATAGTTTTTGCAGCGACCTAATGAAAGCAGCGATTATAGCATTAATTAAAAAAAGATTTTTGGAGATTGAAAGTGAATTATCAAATTAAATTAGATCCATTTCGATTGAAAATTTTTCATGAAAGCAGAAAAAGAAGAACATTCGTTGGTGATTTAATTTATCATCAAGAAAAAGATGTGTATGAATTAATATATGATAAAAACTATGCACATTCTTACAATGCCATACCATTAAGTCCTGAACTTGATCTTTTTAAATTACGTCACCAATCTAATAAAGGTAAACTTTTTGCATCATTTATAGATAGAATTCCCGATAAATCAAACCCTGCTTATAATGACTATTGCAACTCGCAAGGAATTTCTCCAAACGAAAAAAATCCAATTATCCTGTTGGGAACTATTGGGAAACGCGGGCCATCTAGTTTTGTTTTTGAATCAGTTTATAAAAGTGAATTTAATCTAACCGATATTATTAAATTGAGAAAAGAATTAAACATTACCCAACATGATTTTGCTCAAGCTTTTGATATTAGTAAAACAACACTACAAAGGATTGAAAGTGGCTTAAGCAAAGATTTAAATACAATAAAATATCTACATATATTAATCATATTTCCTGAAGTTGCACTTTGGCAATTAGCCCAAACAGGTAATCGCATACATCAAAGCGTACTGACCAGATTAATTAAATATTTTGAAACTAAAGCCAGATCTTTTTAAAATTAAATTGGAATAGGTCTAATTTTAGCTTGCTGGAAAAGGCAATACATCATTAACTAGAAAATTTTTTATATTAAATCTATGGCATTCTTGATGAGCAGCACTTAAAAGTGAAAATTCTACGGTATCTTTATTTGCAATACATTGCCATGTTTGGAATGCATCAGGAATTTTTTTATAAAATAATTCTTGTGAAAACACCCCAACGTTAAGACCATCATTTATAGATCGAGCAGACAAATAAGTAAATGCTTCAATGTTTGCATCTCTCATCATGCTTCCTAAGAATTGACTGTGATCATAAGAAACGGGAGAGGAAATGGTATTTTTATAATGAATAAAAGGTTCTTTATGTAATTTAATTGCTTTCGGAGTTTCTATTGAAATAACAAATGAAGAATAATTCTTTTCTACAAGATCAAACTCTACCTTACTAGCGTGCAAAAAATTAAATCTATAAAATGCTATTTCAGCGAATGCTGTTTGAATATCTATGGAACTATACCAAATTGATTTTTCAAATTGTTTGCCAAATCTGGAAGCATACTTTGCCGGACTTTTAAATGAAATTAATGGATGTACGTTAGGAATTTTTTTATTATTTTTGCTGCTTACAATTAAATTTTCAAGAATGTTTAATTCATCATTCGTATCAACTAATTTTCGAAGACTAGGTGTTTCTATATCATCCAACCTAACAACTTTTTCATTCAAATATTCAATATATTTTTCGCCTTTGCATTTGTTCCAAATATTTTCTATCATTTATTTCCTCGCATAGCTTCTAGATAGTCAATGGCATCAACTAATCCTTTAATAGATTGAATCAAATTGATAGGTATGTCATTTAAGTGAATATTTTCGCTTCGCAACCAAAGCCTGCATTGATCAATATTACCGCCAAAAAGAATGTCCAGATTTTTATAAAATCGTATCAAAAGAATCGTAAGATCCCCTTCTTTAGAAGATGGATTAATAAAATAAGTCTTAGAAAATAACCTACTTAATGAAGATTCACTCAAACCTAAAATTGCGATAAGCTCGGCGCGGGTCAAGTTTAAACGAGCATAAACGCGCTTAAGAGTTTTGGTTAATACCTTTTTTTCTTCACCTTCTGGTTGATTATTCATACTTCGATGACTGCAATCCGACTTATAAAAAATATTTACAAGAAAATTATTAACTTATATAAAAATCCTCAATCTTTCTTATTTTTTATAATGCGATTCTTTCTTAATTTTGAATATAATATTTCTCGAGATAAAGATTCGGTTAATAAAGTAATTACTAACGTGTTTAAACTAACACCTTCTTCCTTAGCTCTATTAACCAATCTCAAATGAATTGACTTTGGAACACGCTGTACCCATTTACCACTTTGACTTTCTAATCCACCCGGAACTGGAATAGGTCTATTCATTAATTGCGCGGCTTCGATCCATGCACGTACAGCATCTTTGCCATTCTCAATGGCCTCCTCAATTGATTCTCCATCAGACATACAACCAGGAAGATCAGGATACTCAATTAAAAAACCGGAACCTTCTTCTTGTAATAACTGTCGAATTGTAAATGGGTATTCATAATTATCTGTTAAGTCCATACTTCCTCCTCAATTAATATATCAATTAGCGAAACAAATTTTTTTACGTATATTGATTTAACTGGCCTATGCGCAGGCACTGTAAGTATCTCAATCCATTTAGGATGAACAAATGACAAGTGGCTACCTTTTCCTTGTCGCACAACAATTTCATATCGGCTCGCAATTACCATCAGATCTTGTATTAGCCAGTCCCTTGGATTATTTCGCATTTTTGCTATCATCTTTTCCACTTTACTCATGCTCTTCCACTCCTTGTAATTTAATTATAGTACTAAATATAGTACTAAAATCAACTTTATTTTAAATCAGATTAAATTAAATAACTTATTGAAATTTAATACAAATTTCAAAAAAATCTTCCATTAAAAATCAAAATTCTCTATAATTGGCCAACTTATTAAAAACGAGGTCATAAAGCATGTTTGGTTTTTTGCGCATGAAAAAAACTCCTAAAGAGAGCTTCGATCCAGCTAATTTTTCTGCTGCGGATGAAAAAGCTGTTCCGCCAGGTTCGTGGGGGCGCTTGTTAAACAAGGTTAGAACTTTAGAGTTGCTCATCCCTACCCTTCTCCCATCGCAAAAAACGCGACGGGAGAAGGGAATAGAAATTTATTATTTCAATTATATTTTTATCTTAGCTTTGAAATTCCCGTGACAACTGATTTTTACGTTTAAAACGCGCCACTGCCAACATCACTAAATGTGTTAACAATTCTTGATATGAAACGCCTGATGCAGCCATTAATTTTGGATACATACTAATTTGGGTAAAACCAGGAATGGTATTAATTTCATTAAAATAAAATTCATTGGTATCTTTATCCAGAAATAAATCAACGCGCGCCATGCCTTCGCAATCTAATATGGTAAAAATATCTTTGGCAAATTGACGCGCTTTTTCTTGCATCTCTGGTGATATGGGTGCGGGAATTAATAATTCTGCACCTTCTGGATCAAGATATTTTGATTCATAAGTATAAAATTCATGATTGGGTTTGACTTCACCCACTACACTTACAATCGGATCTTTTCCATATTCTAATGATTCTAATACAGCTAATTCTATTTCGCGCGCATTGATTCCTTGTTCAACTAATACTTTTGTATCTCTTGTAAATGCACGGTGAATGGCTTCACTTAATTGCTCTGGGTTTTTAATTTTTTCTACACCAACACTGGAACCTGTATTAGCTGGTTTAACAAATACAGGATACTTTAACTGTGATGCAACTAATTGACAAAAATGTTGTGGATCTAGATCCCAATGTCCACGCTTGATCACTACAAACGGTGGAACACGCATGCCTGCATTCATGATCAATCGTTTGGAAATATCTTTGTCCATACCTACTGCGGAAGTTAAAACGCCGCAGCCTACATAAGGTACTTCTGCTAATTCTAACAAACCTTGGACAGTTCCATCTTCACAAAAAGTGCCGTGAATGACAGGGAAAATAACATCAAATAAACGTTCACTATTCTTTAATTGAGGGAGCAATTGAGTGGCTTGAATGGCTTGTAGATTTCGACCTATACCATCTGGATTAAAGAGCATACGTTCTGAATCACTCGGTAGCGCCACGATGCCTGAGTCATTTAACTGTTTAGGTAACTCATCATCTCCTAAAAACCAGGCACCTTGTTTATTAATGCCGATAGGTATCACATCAAAGCGGGAACGATCCAGATACTGAATAACATTAGTTGCAGACATCAAAGAAACTTCATGTTCACCGGAACGACCGCCATAAAGTACCGCAACTCTGATCTTGGATGGATGACTCATTTTCTACGTTTCCTAGTTAAACGTGCAGCAATTAAACCACATTTTTACGATAAAAGCACATTAAACCAGGTATTTTTCTGATAAAAGACTTCCTTGACCGTTATTCTAAAATGAATAACAATGCCAGGAAAAGCGGTAGGGGTGCATGATGAAAATAAAATATATTCTGTATGTGGTTTGTTTTTTAAGTATTACTGGCTGGGGGCCCTTGTCCACTATATTAGGGGGAAATCCTCAGCCTTTTGGAACCAGTGACTGGATGTCACGCGAAATGCAGTTAATTTCTTCCAGAGCTGCTAATCTAAATCCTCACGTTTTAAAACTCGCTTTAGTTGCTTATGTAAAAGCCCGCAAACATGGTCTCGATTCAAAAGATTTAATTACTGTCATTGATTACACCAAACCTTCCGATGAAAAAAGATTGTGGGTTATTAATGTGAAAAGAGCTTCTGTGTTGTACAATACCTGGGTTTCACATGGAAGAAATAGTGGACGAAACTACACAACCTCTTTTTCAAATCGTCCTGGCAGTTTACAATCAAGTTACGGAGTATTTTTGACAACTGCCGAACCTTATATTGGAGCAAATGGATACTCTTTGCGGTTAGTGGGTTTAGAGCCAGGGATTAATGACAATGCTTATAGACGCGCTCTTGTCATTCATGGAGCATGGTATGCAGATCCTGGCATTGCAAAGCGATACGGACAATTGGGAAGAAGCTGGGGATGCCCCGCTATTAGCGAACGAATAGCAAAACCGCTAATTGATACAATTAAGGAAAAAACACTTGTTTTTGCTTACACAAATAACCAACGTTGGATTAGAAACTCACCTTATTTAAGAGGTTAGAGAGGATATAAATTTATGAAAATACATTTGTCAGCCAAGCGTCTTGTCACTCTCTCAACATTATTATCTTTAAGCTTACTGACAACTCTAAGCTTCGCCCGATCATTTAGTTTGCCGCCAAGCGATGAATCCATTATTGGCAAAGTCCAACATAAATATGTATCAGGCGAAAGAGTTTCAATGATCGCCCATGCTTTTAATCTTGGACAAAATGCTATGATGGCAGCAAATCCAGGCACACCTGATAATGGTTATATTCGTGGTGACTCTATTACGGTTCCAACCAAATATATGTTACCGCCACTTGATCGACGCGGAATTATTATTAATCTGCCTGAAATGCGCATGTATTATTTTCCCAAAGGAAGCAATCTTGTTATGACATACCCCATTGGGATCGGCAAAATTGGTAAAACCATCCCAGTTGCACATTCAGCTTCGATTACTCGTAAGGTAGTTAATCCACACTGGACTCCGCCAGAAGATATTCGAGACTTCAACCGTGCACAAGGGATTGAATTACCTAAAACCATGGGCCCGGGCCCAGATAATCCATTAGGCCCTTATGCGATATATTTAAGTATTCCAACCTATCTTATTCATAGCACTATTTTCCCTGAAAGCATTGGCACACGTGCAAGCTTTGGTTGCATTCGCATGAATGAGGATGATATTAAAGAATTTTTCCCAGCTGTGACTCCGGGCACGCCTGTGGTGGTCATTGATATGCCCAATAAAATTAACTGGCAAAAGAAACATCTTTATATGGAATCTCATCCACCGTTGGAAGAAAATAGCCAAGATGCAACCTTTGCTAATGTCGTAGCAAATATCGATAATCAAACATCGGCTACGAAACCAGCCCTAGTTAATTGGCAAATGGTGGCTTTCCTATCAGAACATCCTGATGGTATTCCGCATGATATTGGGATGACGGTTAAAAGATAGCTTCACCATATTTTAATACTGGCAACTGCAAATGTTTAGCAATTGTTTGTCCGATATCAGCAAATGTTTTGCGAATTCCAACGGGACCTGGTTTTACTTCCGGACCAAAGAATAAAACAGGTATATGTTCTCGAGTATGATCTGATCCTGGTTGCGTTGGATCACAACCGTGGTCTGCTGTAATAACTGCAATATCTCCAGGCTTCATTAATTTTTCAAATTCAGGTAGACGTTTATCAAAGTCTTCAAGCGCTTTTGCATAACCAACAACATCACGTCTATGACCATACAGCATGTCAAAATCAACTAAATTGACAAACACTAAACTTCCATCGGGAGCATGTGCAGCTTCTTTTAAAAAAGCATCAAATAATGCCATATTGCCATCAGCAATAATTTTTTTGGAAATACCTTGGTGAGCATAAATATCAGAAACCTTGCCAACAGAAATAACTTGATGTCCTGAAGCAACCACTTTATCTAATAAAGTAGGTTCTGGCGGTGGAACAGCATAATCTCTACGATTACCCGTTCGGAAATAATGACTCGGTGTTCCCGTGAATGGTCTGGCAATCACTCTACCTACATTATATTCATTCACTAACTCACGTGCGATTAAACATAATTGATAAAGTCGTTCCAAACCAAATGATTCTTCATGTGCTGCAATTTGGAATACACTATCAGCTGACGTATAAACAATCGGTTTGCCCGTGTCTTGGTGTTCTTTCCCCAATTCAACAATAATATCTGTACCTGATGCATGTTTATTACCTAAAACACCTGGCAGCTTTGCACGTTCAATGAATTTTTCTAATAATTCATCTGGAAAGCTTGGATATTCAGGTGGGAAATATCCCCAATCAAACAACGCTGGCACACCTGCAATTTCCCAATGCCCACTAGGTGTGTCTTTGCCATAACTTAATTCTTCCGCACATCCATAAGCCGCTTGGATAGGAACATCGGTTGCTAACCCAGCTGCAGGTTGACCACAACTTATTTTTGCTGCGCCATTTAAGCCAAGACGAGTCAAATTGGGTAAGTGTAAAGGACCTTTGCGAACATTGTCTTTATCAGCTTTACCTTGTATGCAAGAAGTTGCAATATTCCCCAAGGTATTTGCATTTGTATCGCCATATTTTATTGCATCTTTAGTGGCGCCTAATCCAAATGAATCAAGTAAGATAATAAATGCACGAGGCATACGGATCCTTATTAAACTTGTTTACACTTGTGATTTACAATACGTTTCTTTTATCATTGAGGCAATAATTAATCCAATCACAAACGCAATCGGCATAATCATCATTGCCATCAAAAAGTCATGAGCACTATAAATAGGTACACCATCGACTATTTTATGATCCCATTTTAATTCCATCATCCAACCAAAGAATGGCTGAAAAATAGCACCACTAGACATAATACAGACGGAAGCAATACTCACTGCGGTACTGGTTAAAATAGGTGGATTTAATTCTGCAATCGTTGGGTAACTTAACACTTGAGAGCTAGTCACAAAACCGATCAAGAAAAATAAGAAAATTAACGTACCTAATGATAAATCGGGCACAAACATAAGAAATAGCATCACAACTAAAGAAAGCACAGCGCCAATCAACATAGGCAATACACGACGACCAATGTGATCAGAGAACCAGCCAAATGCAGGTGAACCAAAAATAATACCTACAAAAAACATCGTCGTCGCATAAGAACCCTGTACCGATGTTAAATGATGGACTTCAACAAGATAATGTATTCCAAATAATGCGCCCAGGATAAACACTGGCGAATTCAGTAAGGACGTATAAATACCACCAAACCAGTTATTTTTATTTAAAACAACTAATTTGATGCTGCTCCAAACTCCTAAACTTTTTAAATGAGCTTTTTGTGCATGAGTATCTTCATGACTATTGGGTGGTCGGTCTTGAACCATGAGAGCAATGGCAAGGACCACAACAATACCTAAAGCACCATCCACCATTAATGCTTTTCGCCAGCCAATCCAGTGGCTTAACACTTCAAAAGGCGTCTGTGCCACTAATCCGCCCAACATAGCCATGGTCACGACTACACCTGTCACAAATGCCATTTTGCTTGGTGGAAACCATCGAGAGGCAAGTCGAATACAACTTAAAAAACAAAATGCAGCGCCAACACCTACTAAGAAACGTCCCATGGCTGCAACTGTATAAGAGTCAGCAAGTCCAAAAACAAATGTCCCAATTGTACTGATCGTTACTGCAATCGATAAAATCCATTTAGTCGAATATCTATCTAACAAGACGCCAGCAGGAAAAAGGAAAACGGCATTGGCATAAAAATACATGGAAGACAGCTGACCTAGCTGGGGAGCATTCAGTTTAAAAGCTTGCATTAATTCAACATCGATTGCATTAAACAAGTTTAACTGTATGAATTCATAGAAAAAAAATAAAGAAGCGGTTAAAACAACAATCCAACCCAACTTGCCGTGATCAGAATGCGCAGTCTTGATGTGTGTGGTCACCTTTTTCTTACTCCTGGTTTGTCTTGACTGGGCAACTTTCTATCATAGATGACGGCGAAAGGCCAGTTAAATTTGACCGTATTTAGTATCTATGATAAAAAACCCGCATCATAAAAATTAACAAAACAGGAAGTATAATAATATGTTCCGTAGCTTAGAAGCTAAGTACGAGTCAAAATCCACTCCAGTAACACGATCTAGCCATGATGAACTTTATCAATACTTACCAAGGGATGTCGTAGAAGTAGTTAATAGTTATTACCGAGCCGATGCTTTCCCAGAAAATGTAGTCTATGAAATATTCCATTCAAAGCATACAAAACCTTATGCAGAAATTGCAGATTATTGTTTGGCATTACTATCGGATCAAACATCCAATCGGGTGCAATTTGCATTAAAAAAATTATCTCCCGAACAACAAAATAAATTATTTGTATTTTGGGAAAATAGTAGTAATCATTTAGCTTATCGATTTTTAAGATTGTATTTTTTACCAATAAAACAATGGAAAAAAGAGGATAGTGAGCTCATACAAACAAACGAACCACTAGATAAAATACCCTTTAATTTAAAAACCATTGTCAGATTTAAAACTAATCTTTCGCCAAATAAAGCATGGCTTGGCAAGCCATATGTATTTGTAGGATATACTCAGAGAAAAAGCGCAGAAGAAAAACCTATATATGTTAATAGAGGTTTTAAATTGAATGGTCTTATCTACGATCCTTCACCACAGTTACATTTAACCCATGCTGATTTATCTCACATGAATCTTGATAATGCAGATTTTAAAGAAGCCAATTTAGATAATACTAATTTTTCTGAAAGCAATTTAGTTCTTGCCGAATTTAATAGAGCTTCTTTACGTAATGGGCTCTTTCGTGGAAATTGCCAATATGGCGGTAATGTTTCTCATCTAAAAAGAACACAATGTCCAAGAGCCAATTTTCAGCATGCCGATTTGACTAGTGCTGACTTCACTGATACGAATCTTAATTATGCCAATTTTGAAGGAGCGATTTTAAGAGGTGCAAATTTATCTGGCACTTTAGTTGAAAATATTAAATTGCTCGGAGCTGATTTACGAGATGCACATATGGATAAATCATTATTGAATGAAGTAATAAAAACAGTGGATAATTTTTCTGAGAATGATTTCTTTAATCCGTTATGTGATTATTTAAAACAAAACAATAATTGGTCATCCACATTTTTTAGCTTTTTTTGTTGTTCTTCTACGCTTAAAGATCAGTACGTGATTGCATTATGGTTGTTAGGTGCAAAAAATAGTGAGGAATTAAATCAGAAAATTCGGGATATTCCAGATTCTTTTTTTCAAAAGAGAAATAATGTGGAGTTCAAAAAAGCTATCGATATTGTTATTGATCATTTTGGTGGATTACGCGCCTGCGGCGCTAATCCACCCTACAATATTAAGCCGTAGGGTGGATTAGACACGATTTTTGTGTCGTAATCCACCATGTCATACTGGAACAACCGACGTCCCAATCCTAAAATGTTCTGACGTCACCCAATTCGTTCCCATTATTTCGCTCGCAATATTAATATACTGCATCACTTGTTCACGCGTTCGAATGCCACCGGACGCTTTAAATCCTAACGGGCGATTTAATTGTGGAGTCATTTCTTTTATCACTAACAACATTATTCTGGCTGCTTCAGGGGTTGCACCAATTGCAACTTTACCAGTTGATGTTTTTAAAAAATCTGCACCTGCTATTAATGCACAACGACTTGCTGCGCTAATTAATGTTGAATCTAGTAATACTCCAGTTTCTAAAATCACTTTTAATAATACAGAAGAACCACACGATTTTTTACATTCCCGAATAAAATTTTCTGCTGCTGTTTTATTACCCTGCATAAAAAGCTGGTAAGGAAATACAACATCTATTTCTTGTGCACCATCTTGTATTGCATTAGCCATATCGTTTATGACTTTTTCTAAAGAATCATTTCCTTGTGGGAAATTAATGACAGTTGCGATGGAGATCCTTCGGCGTAAAGAGCACGCCTCAGGATGACAGGCAACTTGTTTAACAAATCGCGGATATACACAAATAGCTGCAACCGAACCTTCATTAGTTATCGCTTTACTACATAATGCATCAATAGATGTTTTATCATCTGCATCGTTTAAACTCGTTAAATCCAGCAATGATATAATGTTCGGCTGTACTGTCTTGTTAGACACTATTTATTTCCTTAACAAACTCAGGAATTAATTTTGTTAATTTACGTGATGAAATTTCTCCATATTGCAAAGTACCTTCATGCGTCACTTTCTCATCACTTAAACCAACAGCAAGATTAGTCACTGCAGTTATTCCAACAACTTTTAAACCGCAATGTCTGGCAATTAATACTTCAGGAACAACAGACATTCCTACTACATCGGCACCTAATGTGCGATATGCACGAATTTCTGCAGGTGTTTCAAACGATGGGCCTAGTAAAGAAAGATAAACGCCTTGATGTAAACCAATATTCAGTTTTTGTCCCACTCCCATTAATATTTCTCGCAAATCAGAATCATACGCATTTTCTAAACTGAGGAATCGTGGACCTATAGACTCATCATTAGGGCCTGCTAATGGATTACCTGGATGGAAATTTAAATGATCATTAATCACCACAATTTCTCCCGGGCCTGTTTCTGTACGCAATGATCCTACTGCTCCTGTAACGATGACGGTGCTTGCACCTAGCAGTTTAATGACTCTCACAAAGGTACGTAATGCGTCATAACTTACACCTTCATACAAATGCAACCGACCTTTCATGCAAACAACAGGGACATCATTGAGATAGCCCATTACCATTAATGAAGCATGACCTTGTACTCCGCCCGTATTAATTCCAGGAATAGCTTGATAAGGAATAGTAATTGAATTGGTTAACTGATCTGCGATTGATCCTAATCCTGAACCTAAAATCATTCCTACTTTGGCATTAAAGTTAGGCGCATATTTGCGAATAGCAGCCATGGTTTCTTGCATGTTAACTGACATAGTGTCGAACCCTTGAGGATAAAGGCCAGTATTTTGACAATCAATATGGGTGGGGTCAAGGGTAGGGTGGATTAGACGCCTTCTGATCGTAATCCACCAATCCCCTATTACTTATGCTCGTCTTGTTTCTTGAGTGAATTGACACCTTGAACCAGAAGCATTTTCATGAGTGATTGATATGGAATATCATCTTTATTAGCTAAAATTCGAATCTGATTCAAAAGGCTCTCTGGAAGTCGAAGTGAAATAGTAATCGTCGATGGCTTTAGCTTGGGAAATACTGCACGTTTTGCTTTTGTCCAGTCGATGAAATCTGCAGAATCATGTTTGCGCCAAAAATCTTGCTCTTCTGCAATCGATTTAAATTTAGGAATTTTTTTAAGCTTGCTCATAAATGTTTCGCTCCTTTTTACTCATATCGCGTGCAGATATAATTCTAATTAAATGGTTCATGATGGTAAAAGCAATAAATAATTTCCTATTATCATCGGTTTGACCTAATACAAACAATCTATTTTCAATGCCTGAGTGTTTGTTATCTTGATAAAGCAATAAAGGTTCATTAAAAAATACCTCTTCACACTCGGATGAAGAAACATCATGTTTTATCCAGTTTTTATTTAGATTTCCATCGTCCCAATCAAACCCGATGCAGTCATTTAAACTAATTTCTTCCATATAGATTTGCTTCTTAATTACATTGTTCTACTATTATTGTATATTATGATAATATACAAATCAAGGTCTGTCTTGGTTAATAATGGCTTCTAATCACAAAACTTTCGAATTCATCATGAAGTAAAGGATGGCTAAAATAAAAACCTTGTACATAGTTGCAATTTTCCTTTTCTAAAAATTTAATTTGTTCTTCTTTTTCTATGCCTTCAGCAACCACTTCTAAACCAAATGCTTTGCTCATGGCAACAATGGCACGCACAATTTCAGTATCATCCTGATTTTCAGGAATATGCTTCATAAAAACATAATCGATTTTTAAACGATCTAAAGGAACCTTTTTTAAATAACTTAAGCTAGAAGAACCTGTACCAAAATCATCTAAGGTTATTTGAATTCCCATTTGTTTCAATGCAGTAATCACGCGAATAACATTTTGATTATTGATAATAACATTTTCATTAATTTCCAATTCCAAATATTTTGATTCTAATTCTGTTTCCTCTAATATTCTTTTGATTGTGTCAACCAAATTTTGTTGTTTCATTTGTAATTCGGACACATTGACTGCAATTCTAAAATAAGGCAATCCCATTGTTTGCCATCTCTTCGCCTGTTGACAGGCTGTTCTTAATACCCACTCACCAATGGGAATAATCAAACCTGTTTCTTCGGCAAGCGAAATAAAATCCAGAGGCTGTATCACTCCAACCTCCGGATGTTGCCAACGAATCAAAGCTTCAACGCCAATGAGTTTTCTAGTTTGAAAATTTAACTGGGGCTGGTATTGTAAAAAGAATTGATTTTCGATCACTGCACGGCGTAATTGCATTTCTTTATCAAGCCGAATTAACGATTGTTTATTCATTAATTCAGTATAAAATTCGATTCGATTTGCACCATATTCTTTAGATCTACACACTGCAGTATCAGCATTTTGTAATAATGTATCAACATCTTCACCGTCTTTTGAATATAATGCAACGCCAATACTGGCTGTCATGGTAATTTCACGATTTACTATTTTAAAAGGATTTAAAAATATTTCTAAAAATTTCTTAATTATATTACTAACCATTTTTTCTTCAGCAATATCAGTCAGTACAATTACAAATTGATCTCCGCTAATTCTTGCTAATGTATCTCCACTTCTTAATACTTTTTCCAACCGTTTAGCAACAATACATAAAACTTCATCACCTACTTTATGCGAGAAACTTTCATTAATTATTTTGAATCGATCAAGATCCAATAAACAAACTGCGAAAATACTTTTATCGCGATTATGCACAGAAATAGCTTGATTAATACGATCAAATAAAAGCGCACGATTAGGTAATCCAGTTAATAAATCATGCATGGCTTGATGTTGTAATGCTTCTTCTAATTCTGCACAACGTGAAACATCTTTAAAACGCCATAATTTTCCAACTAATTGATCATTAACTTTATACGGATAAGAACATCTTTCTATAACTCTGCCATCATTAAATTTTAAAATATCCATGGATGACATTTCGATAGGAGCATATACCCCTCTTAAACAGACTAAAATATCTTTTGGATCGGATAATTGAGAGTGTATAAATTCAAAAACTTTTTTCTGATCGTTTGTATCTAAAACCGCTTCTGGAATTTCCCATAAATTTACAAATTTCTGGTTGTAATCAATTAAACTACCATCGATAGCTGTTATTAGAATTCCATCTGATGATGAAGATAACATCACTTTAATTAGAGAAAGGGACTGTTCTAAGGATGTAACAATAGATAATGGACGTGCACGCATCTAACACGCCCTCTCAATTTTTTTTCTATTAATCAATAAGTTGAAAAAAAGCATGGCATTTTTACCAACCATAAGTTGTTTAAATATAAATCAAGTATAGCCGTGATTTAGCCAATTACCAGCCAGAATTAGCCAAAAATTTGTCTTAATAAATAGAAAAATAGCGAAGCTAAACATGCTGAGGCAGGGATAGTGATGATCCATGACAAGAAAATATTACGAATAACATTCAGGTTTAAAGCATCGATACCGCGCGCCAAACCCACACCAAAAACAGCACCTACCAATGTTTGTGTGGCTGAAACTGGGATTCCTGTACTGGTTGAAACAATAACGGTGCTTGCTGCTGCAAGTGTTGCAGCAAATCCACGACTCGGTGTCAAAGTTGTGATAGCACTACCAACCGTCGCAATGACTTTGCGACCATACATAAACAACCCTAAAATAACACCTAAACAACCCATCAAAAGCATAGCATTCAAAATATAAGCTTGATGGGCTGCGTGATCATTCCATAAAAGGCCCACAACGCCAGTGACAGGACCTACTGCAATTGCTACATCATTTGATCCATGCGCAAAAACCATTGCACAGGCAGTAAAAGCCATTAATACACTAAACATATTTTCAATATATAAATATTGAGTATGCCGATTTAATTTTACTTTTAATTGCACATGCTTCATTGCATATAAGCCAGCCAAGGTAACCAACATTGCTGTCACTAAAATAATAAAGGCATTCGCTAATTTACTATGATAAATATGGAAATGATCCATTCCCTTTAAAACAGTCATTAATGAAAGAATAATACCAACTAAAAATAAATAAAAAGGAACATAGCGTTTAGCAGCCCGGAAGGGATTTTCTGCACCTAAAATAGTTCGCTTAATGGAAATAAATAATAAAAAAGCAATGACACCTGCGATAGTCGGAGAAGAAAACCAACTAATTGCGATATAACCTACTGTTTGCCAATGAATGCTATGCACACCTATCATAATAGCGCCCACCCCTACCAATGCACCGACTATTGCATTAGTAATAGAAACAGGCATACCCATCACGCTAGCTGCAGTAATCCAGACAGCTCCTGCAAATAATACAGAAAGCATTCCGTAAACGAATAATTGGGGTGTATTAGCAAGCACATTAACATCGATAATGCCGCCACGAATGGTTTCAGTCACACCAGCACCACCCAACAATGCACCCGCAACTTCGAAAATAGTTGCAATAATCAGTGCTTGTTTGACAGTGATTGCTTTGGAACCCATAGCAGTACTCATGATATTGGCAAGATCATTTGCACCAATACCCCAAGTCATCCACAGACCTACTGCGCAGGCCAATATAATAAAAATTAAACTGGTTTCCATCGAAGAGTTATCTCATCTAGCAACTACAATTTGTAAATAATCACCAACAGAACGAGCATCATCTGCGAGCTCACCTGTCCATTCAATAATTTTATAGAGAAACATAACCTTCACTGGCGGATATTCATCTTCCAAATTAAACATTATTTGACGTAAAAATATTTGTAACTCATCTGTCTCATGTTCTATTCGAGACAACTTTGTTATCATATTGTCAACATGTTTTATTTCATTTCCACTAAACCCTGTCTCTAAAATTTCATCTAATTCATGTATTGCAATATTGGCTTGTTTAGAAGCTCCAATACAGCGCTTTAAAAACTCTAAAAAAGGTGCTTTAGTAGGTTCAGGAAATATCATTTTGCGACCCAACACTACACCTGCAATATCTTTAGCTTTATTCGCTAAACTATCTTGAACATTTAATAATTCAAGTAAATCACTGCGTGATACTGACGTAAATAAACTATTTGGCAAATGCAGTCGCAATTCACGTTTCATTACATCTGCCTGGTTTTCCAACTGCACAATGCGCTTTTGAAACCGTTCCACCTCAACCCAATTTTCATTAAAAGCAGCCTGAAAAAAAGGAAATAATTCTTCTACACATACATGTACTTTAGCCATATGTTCTTCTAATGGCTTAATAGGTGAGCGGCCGAACATGTTTAAAAAAGGTGTGGTTGGCATATATGGAATCCTCTTTTGTGGCTATTATCTCTACTTTGAGTAAAAAAAACCACTAATATTATCAATCATAAAATTCCTTTACCTTCCAGCGCCCTATCTCTTTTGTTGTACCTAATGACACATCTACTAAATCATTAGTGTCTGAGCAAGCGGATGCTGCAAAGAACCCAGGATTTTTTGACTGCTCTGCTGTGGGCGTAACAACCGGTTTTTTTTCATCCTTTACTTCATTTTTTAAAGTATATTCATATTCTTTTAAAATAATTGCATTTTTGATTGCGATGGTAAATTGATCTTCTGTATACACCAAACCTGATCGACTTTCTCTAATTCGATTTAAAATATTTTGAATCTCTGCCGCAATCATTTCATCTGTACCACTCGCCCAAATACGATCAAATTCGCGTAAAATTTCAAACATTAGAATAACATGCCCTGTCCGACCAAAACCCGAATGACAATGAATTAATAAAGGTTCTTTTAAAGATGATTGATAAAGTTCGAAGAGCGTTTTTTTGCGTGCTTCTAATGATAAACTATTTTGATCTGAATATTTATATTGTTCTTTTACATCTGAATCTAATAAAATTGGAAACATGTCTTCTAAAGGATAAACTGTTACAGTCAATTCCTTACATGTTAAAATATCTTTGTAAATCTTTAACTTACTATTTAAAATTCCTGTTATACCGGTATATTTATAATGTTCATAATGGTAAACATTACCATTGATCCGGGTGCTAATAACTTTATAGTCATCATACAAGGTACATATATCCAAACCGCTGCAATAATCAAAAAAATCTCTAAAATTGCCATATTCATCTAGTTTACTTAAATGCGTACCCAGTGCTAATACTTGCATAACAGGTTTTTTTTCATTAAACACTGTGGCATCAAAAAATCTGCCAACCATTTCTTTTCTAAAAGGACCACAAGCAGCAACAAGATGCGTTCCTTGGATTCGATTAGCATTATAGTAAGGAAAACAATCGTCTCTAGGTTGAACATATTTAGAATAACGAAACTTTTCTCTAATTATGAAATCGTTATTCACTTTTTCATCCATTGCTTTGTTATGAATAAATCCAGATTGAAAATTTTTTTTAGCAATATTAATGACGCGATCAACTAACTCAGCAGAAGGTAACGAAGGATGACGTGTTAAAACATTTAAAGCGATGGTGGTTGAGGTTTTTAATTCTTGGGAGCCAGATTGCATGGTCTAATCCTTGCAACATTTTGGTGGATTACGCGCAAAAAACGCGCTAATCCACCCTACACTTAGATTCTCTACAAATCAGCCTTTGCTGTTGCAACAGATGATGAAGCTTTTAAACTTAAAAAAACCTTTGCAACATCAAGCATACGATTTGAAAAGCCCCATTCATTATCGTACCAAGACAATACTTTCACTAAATTACCTATCACTTTTGTTTCACTTAAATCAACAATCGATGACGCTGGATTATGATTAAAATCACTGGAAACTAACGGTTCGGAATTAACTAAAAGAATATTTTTTAACGTGCCACCTGCAGCTTTTGTGAGAATTTGATTGATTTCTTCAACTGAAGTGTCGCGTTTAGCTACAAAAGTAAAGTCAACTACAGATACATTAATAGTAGGAACACGAATGGAAAAACCATCTAACTTACCATTCAACTCAGGTAATACTAAACCAACAGCTGCTGCAGCTCCGGTTTTTGTTGGTATCATAGAATGTGTTGCTGAGCGCGCTCTGCGTAAATCTGAATGGTAAACATCAATTAATACTTGATCGTTTGTATATGAATGTACTGTATTCATTAAACCACTGACAATGCCAACTCCTTCATGCAATGATTTTGCTAACGGTGCTAAACAATTTGTTGTGCAAGAGGCATTCGAAATAATAGTATCAGAGGCTTTAAGGGTTTTTTCATTGACTCCATAGACTACAGTTGCATCAACACCTGTTCCCGGTGCAGAAATAATAACTTTTTTAGCACCAGCTTCTATGTGTGCGGAAGCTTTTTCTTTTGTTGTAAATAATCCTGTGCATTCAAATACAACATCGATATTCATTTCTTTCCAAGGTAATTTTTTAGGATCACGTTCTGCAACAACACGGATTTTGTCACCATTGACAATCAAATCATTACCTTCAACAGTAACTTCGCCTGGAAATTTGCCATGTGTTGTATCATAACGCGTTAAATGTGCGTTTGTTTTAACGTCACCTAAATCATTTATCGCAACAATCTGGATGTCAGGGTGTTTTTTATATTCATAATGCGCACGTAAAATATTACGTCCGATTCTTCCGTAACCATTAATCGCAACTCGAATAGTCATATAGCATATTCTCCTGTCTGTTCTTTTGTAATTTAAGCATCTCATTCGCTACGTTAATGACATGCTCAACCGTAAAACCAAACTCTTTAAAAACATCTTTTGCAGGTGCAGATGCACCAAATCGATCTAGGCCTATCACTCTTCCATGACGACCAACAAACTGATACCAAAAATTACTCGCAGCTGCTTCAATAGCAATACGAGAAAAAACGCGATTAGGTAAAACTGATTCTTGATAATCTTTATCTTGTGAAAGAAAAACATCGGTTGAAGGCATAGAAATAACTCGAATTTTATGTCCTTTAAGTGATAGCTCTTTAGCAGCTTCAACAGCCAGCGATACTTCTGATCCTGTTGCAATTAGAATTAATTCAGGCAATCCTTCACAATCGGTTAATATATAACCACCACGTTCTATCAATTCAATTGTATTTTTATTTCTTTCGATGAAAGGAAGATTTTGTCTTGAAAGCAATAAACAAGTTGCGCCTTGGTGTTCAATTGCTTTTTTCCAGGAAACTACTGTTTCAACCGTATCACAAGGACGCCAAACAGACAGCTCTGGAATTAAACGTAAACTGGGAGCATGTTCAACAGGTTGATGAGTTGGACCATCCTCACCTAAACCAATTGAATCATGAGTATAAACAAAAATAACGCGCTTTTTCATCATTGCAGATAGACGTACTGCATTGCGCGCATAGTCTGAAAAAGTTAAAAATGTTCCACCGAAAGGAAGAACTCCACCGTATAAAGCCATGCCATTCATCATCGCAGACATGCCAAATTCTCTAACCCCGTAATGAATATATTGTCCTTCTGGGCAATCACGCGAAAATACTTTAACTCCTTTCCAATCTGTTAAATTGGAACCTGTTAAATCAGCAGATCCACCCATAAACTCAGGTAAAATCGTTGCAAGTGAATTAATACAAATATGAGATGCTTTACGTGTTGCTATATTCTCTTTCTTTTCAACCATTTCATTTAATAGTTGATCGGTAACCTTTGTCCAATTGTCTGGTAAATGATTTTGTGTTCTACGCAACAATTCTTTTGCTAACTCAGGAAATTGCTCATTATAAGCAGAAAATAATATGTTCCAATGATGTTCTCGTTTTTTACCTTTTTCTCGAGCATCCCAAACCGCATACAATTCTGCAGCAATTTCAAAGGGTGCGTAAGGCCAATTCAATTCTTTTCTGACAGCAGCACACTCTTCTAATCCGAGTGCTTCTCCATGAGTTTTGGCTGTACCAGCTTTATTAGGAGAACCCCAACCAATCACAGTTTTACAACAAATAATCGTAGGTCTTTCTGTATCACCTTGTGCTTGTAATATAGCTTGTTTGATTAATTCAGGATTGTGTCCATCAACGTTCGGAATCACTTGCCAACCATAACTTTCAAAACGCAATGGCGTATTATCAGTAAACCAGTTATCAATTTTACCATCGATTGAAATACCATTATCATCATAAAAAACAATTAATTTACCTAATCCCAAAGTACCTGCCAAAGAACTCACTTCGTGAGAAATGCCTTCCATTAAACAACCATCACCTACAAATACATAAGTAAAATGATCAATCACAGGAAAATCGTTACGGTTAAATATTTTAGCTAAATGTTTTTCAACAACTGCCATTCCGACAGCATTTGCTAAACCCTGACCTAAAGGTCCAGTCGTTGTCTCGACGCCCAGAGTTTCACCAAACTCTGGGTGACCCGGAGTAATAGAATGTAATTGACGAAAATTTTTAATTTCTTCAATTGATAAATCGTACCCTGTTAAATGTAAAAGAGAGTATTGCAACATGGAGCCGTGACCATTAGAAATGATGAAACGATCACGATTGGTCCAATGGGGGTTATTAGGATTATGCTGCAAAAAGTCATTCCATAATACTTCAGCAATATCTGCCATTCCCATTGGCATGCCTGGATGTCCTGAATTGGCTTTTTGCACTGCATCCATACTTAATACACGAATGGCATTAGCAAGTTCGAGACGACTAGGCATAAAAATCCTCTTAAGAAACTTTTAAAATGAAGGCATCTTACTCAAAAAAGGGCTGGTATGTCACCCATCATCTTCAATTTTTATAAAAACATCGTGAACAAGTGTCAAAAAATGGGTATCATTGCCAGTTTTATTAGCACACAGAAAGGTAATGATTATGGAAAGAGTATTTCACTTCACCTCAGAATCCGTTTCTGAAGGTCATCCTGATAAAGTGGCAGATCAGATTTCTGATGCTGTACTTGATGCCATTTTAGCTCAGGATAAACATTCAAGAGTCGCGTGTGAAACATATGTTAAAACAGGGATGGTCTTAGTCGGTGGCGAAATCACTACCTCAGCATGGGTCGATGTAGAACAAATTACCCGTAATGTAGTTAGAGATATAGGTTATACCAGTTCCGAAATGGGATTTGATTGGGAGTCCTGTGCTGTTATGTCAGCCATTGGCAAACAATCATCCGATATTGCCCAAGGTGTTGATCGTGACAAAATAGAACAACAAGGTGCAGGCGATCAGGGTTTAATGTTTGGTTATGCAACCAATGAAACCAGTGTTCTGATGCCAGCTCCAATTTATTATGCCCATCAATTAGTAAGACGCCAATCACAATTACGCAGAGAAGATGTTCTTTCCTGGTTGCGTCCCGATGCTAAAAGTCAAATTACGTTCCTTTATGTTAATGGAAAACCTGTAGGCATTAAAAATGTTGTCCTCTCAACCCAACATCATCCTGATATTAGCCACACAGAGTTAGTCGAAGCTGTTATTGAAGAAATCATCAAACCTGTCCTACCAGAAGAATGGGTTGACAAAGACACTCGATTTTTTGTGAATCCTACGGGTCGTTTTGTTATCGGTGGACCCTTGGGTGACTGTGGATTAACAGGACGTAAAATCATTGTTGATACTTACGGCGGGATGGCTAGACATGGTGGCGGATGTTTCTCTGGAAAAGATCCTTCAAAAGTAGACCGCTCAGGAGCTTATGCTGGCCGCTATGTTGCAAAAAATATTGTAGCAGCTGGCATTGCAGACCGATGTGAAATTCAGGTTTCTTATGCGATTGGTGTTGCTGAACCCACATCTATTTATGTTGAAACATTTGGTACTGGCAAGATCCCTGATAACGAAATCACAGCATTGATTTACGAACATTTTGATTTACGTCCTTATGGAATTATCAAAATGTTAAATCTATTACAACCCATTTATAGATCTACAGCAACTTATGGTCACTTTGGTCGTGAAGACTTAGATTTACCTTGGGAAAAAACTGATAAAGCAAATATTTTACGTAAAGCTGCAAAACTCTAATCGGAGGTTATTATGAACGTTCACGCTGCTGTCACAAAATTGACTGACTACAAAGTTGCAGACATGAGTCTTGCTGATTGGGGTCGCAAAGAAATTCAAATCGCTGAAACTGAAATGCCTGGTTTAATGATGTTACGCGAAATGTATGCCAACAAAAAACCGTTAAAAGGTGCACGCATTGTTGGAAGCTTACACATGACCATCCAAACAGCAGTGTTAATTGAGACATTAACTGCATTAGGCGCCGAAGTACGTTGGTCTTCCTGTAATATTTTTTCAACCCAAGATCATGCTGCAGCGGCTATTGCTGCAACAGGCGTTCCTGTTTTTGCCTGGAAAGGTGAAACAGAAGAAGAATACTGGTGGTGTCTTGAAAAAACTTTACATGGCCCAAATGGTTGGACACCTAATATGGTGTTAGATGATGGTGGCGATCTTACCTTAGTATTACATCAAAAATTTCCAGAATTACTAAAAAACATAAAAGGTATTTCTGAAGAAACCACAACAGGTGTTCATCGTCTTTATGAAATGCATAAAAAAGACTTGTTAAAAGTTCCTGCCATTAATGTGAATGATTCCGTTACGAAATCTAAATTTGATAATTTATATGGTTGCCGCGAATCATTAGTGGATGGAATCAAACGTGCAACTGACGTCATGCTTGCAGGTAAAATTGTAGTAGTTTGCGGTTATGGTGACGTTGGTAAAGGTTCCGCGCAATCATTACGTTCCTATGGTGCAACCGTTTGGATTACTGAAATCGATCCTATTTGTGCATTACAGGCTGCGATGGAAGGTTATCGTGTTGTCACTATGGAAGAAGCTGCTCCAGTTGCTGATGTGTTTGTTACTGCCACTGGAAATGAAAAAGTCATTACTCACGATCATTTGATCAAAATGAAAAATCAAGCGATTGTTTGTAACATTGGCCACTTTGATTCTGAAATTGATATTGCATCTTTGCGCCAATATCCTTGGGAAAATATCAAACCACAAGTCGATCATGTTATTTTACCAAATGGCAATCGTTTAATTATTTTAGCTGAAGGTCGTTTAGTTAATTTAGGTTGTGCAACAGGCCATCCAAGTTTTGTAATGTCTATTTCATTTACCAATCAAGTATTGGCTCAAATTGAATTATGGCAACATACAGAAAAATACGCGTTAGGGGTTCATGTTTTACCTAAAACACTGGATGAAATGGTCGCACGCTTACATTTGAAAAAGCTTGGTGTACATTTAACAAAACTCACTGACAGTCAGGCGAAATATCTTGGTCTCTCAGTGGATGGTCCATATAAGCCGGATCATTATAGATATTAATCTTAAAATGCAGGGTGGATTAGGTACGCTTTATGTGTCGTAATCCACCATCCAGGCACAAGGAATGTCCATTATGTTATTCAATAACCACTGCATCACCCTTTCAAACCAAAACATAAACTTGTGCTTAAAAGATCATCCCCAAATTCCATATATAGCTGACATTATCTCGCGGAAAGAACAGCACCATATTGTTATCCATCATACTCGATCTGAAAAATTACATTTGACACTGCTAGAAAGCATTTTATTTTATTTGGAATCCACCGATTCAAAACAATTTCAAAAAATCGAATTAGTCTATTTTAATGTTGACAATTTTATGTTGCAGCAAGAATCTCATGAAACTATTTATCACGATTTTAATGTCTTTTGTGAAAGCATAGCTCAATCCGAAAAATTATTGATTTTTGCAATTAACGATGAAGACTTCCTTGAAGATACCTCGCCCAATAATCCATTAAATTATTTTACAAAATTACTTAAAACTAAATTATCTGACAATCAATGGAGAATAATTGTTTTACGTAAAAAATTACTTCATCAGAAATGTATGAATAATTTATTTTCATTCTTACAAATGAATGAGCCCAGCAAAGAAGAAAATCTTAATCTTATAAAAACTTTTAAAAATGCTTATGAAAGTTATCATAATGTAATAATACCTGATGAAATTTTTCCTTATGCATACTCTTTAGCATCGCATTATTTACCAGGAAATTCATTAATTGATAAAACCTTACAATTAATTGACAGCAGTTGTGCCAGAACAGCTCTTTCAGAAATGAACGATGCTTCATCTGAAGCTTCTTCTGCAATTGTAACGCTATCTCAACTAGCCAGTGTTGTATCCTCCTGGACAAACATCCCAATCTCATATTTGCATCATAATAAATATAAATTAAATAAATTTATGCAATATATGCAGCAAAAAATATTTGGCCAGGATGCGACACTCAATGAAATAGGCTCTTTACTACAGATGACATGTACTGGTATACAACATCAATCAGGCCCTCTTTGTAGTATATTATTAGCAGGACCTGCGGCTACTGGAAAAAGAGAATTTGCAAAACATCTGTCTGAGTATTTATTTTCAAGCCAAGATGCTTTATTTTACATTTCCCAAGACACACAAACACATTTATCTTTTTCAAATATTTACGTCACAAGTCATTCCGGTAAAACAAAAAATTGTAATTTACTTGATGCTGTTAAAGAAAAACCTTATGCCATATTGTTCTTCGATGATCTTGATGAATTTTCCGCCGACTTTCTCAAACTTTTTAAACCTATTTTAAAATACGGTTATGCATTTGATCATACAGGCCAGGAATATGATTTTAAACATGCCATTTTATTGTTTAATACAACACTTGGTGCAGATAAAATTATTGCCCTAACAAAACAACATTTAGAAATAGAATCTAATAGGGTTGTGGATTTAATGGAATTAGTATTAAACGAAAACAATAATCAGCTTAATAATGATTCTTACTTATCTCAGGAAAACTTTAATAACCAAATTATTCCATATCTTGAATGCCTAGGCAAAGACATCCTCGAACATCTGCATATCACTTCTTTTGTACCATTAAACCAACAAGCCATAGAAAAAATTATTAAATTACACATGCAAAAACTAAGTGAATCCTTATCGATAGAATTCGGTATCTCACTCCACTATGCTCCAGAAATTATTGGATTTTTAACCCAGGAAATTATGAAGCATAATAAAAATGCCGAACCATTAAAAAAAGCATTTGAACATCATATATATTCCAATATTGCTAATGAAATTTTAGTGAGAATTGACGACAAGCATAGACCAAAACGTTTAGCATTACTGTTACATGAATCAGGGCAGTTATTAAGATGTGAATTTATTGCAACGAATGAAGCTTATGTTACAGTGTAGGGTGGATTAGCGCGCTTTTTGCGCGTAATCCACCAATATGTCATGCCAGCATGCTTTTAGCTGGCATCCAAAAAAGGTGGATTACGCGCAAAAAGCGCGCTAATCCACCCTACGCAATCGCGAAATATCGGTGTAGAAAATGGAACTGTATGAATAATCAAAAATCTTCTTTGTTTAGCATGCTCTTATGGTTAACTCTACTAGCTATTTGTGCCCAGTTCAGTTTTATTATAATTCATTACAAAACCTCTTCTTTGCTGGACTCACTGATACAAAGCTCACTTTCTTCACACTTAATAAATAAAGTGGTTTTACTACCATTGTTAAATTATTTTTTAATCCAGGCGATGTGTTATGGATTATTTATTTATGGGATTTGGTTTGTGGCAACATCAAGTGGTGAATATTTTAAGTTATCAGCCAAAACTATTTACGGGCTAGGACTATTTCTATGGTTAATAAGCTGTCTCTTAATTATCACATTTAATAATCTTTATTTTTCAGATTCTTTTTTTGCAAATCTATGCCAACAAATGGGTCTTTATAATCATTTATTGAATAAAATACTTTTTTTAACAACATTTAGCATTTTAATCTTTTTTATAATGTTCGCTTTTAGCAATGTCTTTTTAAATAAAAAATATATTTTTACTGCGAGTGTTTTTTTAATTTTAACCCTATCCTCTCTGATTTTATATATTTATTCCATCTTAACCTTCCCAACCACTCACGAATCTACTCGACCCAATATTATTTTAATTGGTTTAGATTCTATTCGACCGGATTTTATCCATTACTTTGGAAAAAACTCAGTTCACACACCTAATATCGATTCTTTTATACAATCATCAATCGTATTTAATAATGCTTATACACCACTGGCACGCACTTTTCCCGCATGGATGAGTATTCTTACTTCTGAATATCCAATACATAATCATGCACGCAGTAATTTAGCCAATCCCAAATCTATCGTAATGCAAGATAATTTAGCTAAAGCTCTTCAACGATCAGGGTATAATACTATTTATGCAAGCGATGAAAAGCGTTTCAGCAATATAACTCATGAGTATGGGTTTGATTATTTAATTGGGCCCGAAATGGGTATTAATGATTTTTTAATTGGTGGTTTCAGTGATTTTCCATTGATTAATTTAATAATTAATACTCCTGTGGGAAGATTATTGTTTCCTTATCAATATGCAAATCGTGCAGCTGCTATTACTTATGAACCCGATTCTTTTTTGAAATTGGTTAATATTGGTCTAGCAAAACGCAGCCATAAGCCTTTGTTTTTATCGATTCATTTTTGCGTGACTCACTGGCCATTCACTTGGGCGCATGACAAACAAAATGATAGCTTTACACTCGATCAACGTTATGAAAGTGCTATTGAAGCTGTCGATGATCAATTAGGAAAATTATTTTCTATCTTAAAAAAAGAAAAATTATTGGATAATACATTAGTCGTTTTGCTGTCAGACCATGGAACCACACTAGGATTGCCGAATGATAGAATCATCAATGAAAAAAATTATGAAGGTGATAAAGAAAAAATAAAAATGCTTTCGTTTTACAAACTAAATAACCCCCCTATTCAATACGTTCTTCATACTTCTTACGGACAAGGAACCGATGTTTTAAGTTTAAAGCAATATCGTGTTTTACTAGCATTTAAAGGATTTGGTTTTAATATTAAACCTAAAGCTATTCAACAAACTGTTTCTTTATTAGATATAACACCC
>Ga0207039_1013_pt1 | contig 71873 bp, 63 predicted proteins | sample Alteio_BWMinCont_74_FD_153264 | JGI IMG/M metagenome (GOLD analysis project Ga0207039, IMG submission 153264) | Enriched cells from forest soil in Barre Woods Harvard Forest LTER site, Petersham, Massachusetts, United States -... | ecosystem: Environmental > Terrestrial > Soil > Temperate forest >... | reverse complement strand
TAATTAAATGATTGCATCTGAAAATAATAAACGAAAACAAAGGAAGCTTTAGAAATTCTTATCTTTAATAAGCAGATCCCAATGACAACGCTTCAAAGCGGCAGCCAAGGTAATGGCAACTGAATTAAAGATCTTTTCAAGCTCTTATAGTTTTGAAAAGCTTAACAACGAAGGCAACTGATAGGCTTGCAAATAACAAGCGTTCCTTTTACGATTACCTATTAAGCAAAGTTCGGCTTATATATTTTAGGACTGAGAACTTTGTTTGTTATATACATAGTGGGTATCTATTTTCCGATAGGCGTTAATCGTCTATTCAGTATTAATTGTTATTAGAATGGCATTCGTTTTTAAAGTAATGTTTTAGAGAGGTAATTTCAGTCGTGCTTGAGCCTGTAGAAAGGAATACTAAAGTGCAAAATTTGCTAAAAAGTTTTGACTGTAAAGCCAATATCGTAGTAGTAGGTGTTGGAGGAGCCGGCTCTAACGCTGTCAATCGAATGATTGCGGCTGGTTTAAACGGTGTCGAGTTTTGGACATGCAATACAGATGCCCAAGCCCTAGAAATGTCTGCAGCAACAAATCGTTTACAGATTGGCACTAAGCTAACTAAAGGACTTGGCGCTGGTGGTAATCCCACTATCGGTCAAAAAGCAGCTGAAGAAAGTAGAGAAGAGATAGCCGCTGCTTTAGAAGGGGCTGATATGGTCTTCATTGCCGCAGGAATGGGTGGGGGGACCGGAACTGGTGCCTCTCCTGTTGTCGCGGAAATTGCTAAGGATAGTGGCGCTTTAACCGTAGGTGTTATATCGAAGCCATTTATATTTGAAGGCAAGCGTCGCAGTACGCAAGGCGAGAACGGAATTGCTGAAATTCGCTCTCGTGTGGATACTTTGATTATTATACCTAATCAACGATTGTTAGAAGTTGTAGACCATCGTGCTTCTATGCAAGATGCTTTTATTGAGGCAGACAAAATATTAATGCAAGGCGTGCAAGGTATTTCGGACATTATTACCGTACCGGGGCTAATAAATGTGGATTTTGCTGATGTAAAAGCTATTATGGAAACAGCCGGCTCAGCTCTTATGGGTGTCGGTAGAGCAACAGGTGAAGGTCGAGCAGTGGAAGCTGCCCGCAACGCCATCAGCAGTCCACTTCTGGAAACAACTATTGATGGTGCTTCTGGCGTGATATTTAGCGTTACAGGTGGTCCTGATCTGACTTTACATGAGGTACAGGAAGCAGCAAATGTTATTTATTCTGCTGTTTCTGAAGAGGCTAATATCATATTTGGTGCTGTAATCGACGATCGCCTGCATGGTGAAGTGCTTATAACCGTTATAGCCACAGGTGTAGAAGCTGTTGCTCAGCCACCAAGTAAATATCGTACCGGTCAAGTTTCTTTAAATGGATTAGGTGGTCGCGTTGCTAATGAACCTCAAAAACCTTCTAATGAATTTAAGAAAATAGCTAGTGACATTTTAGACATCCCCGAATTTCTTAAAGCCAGACAGCCTCGCTAGTTAAAGGAACGGTTGATGAATGGATTATGGCAAAAAATGCAGTCTATTTTAATAATAGGCTTAATGTTCAACGTCTGCACATTTTCTTTTGCTAACTCAGTAAAATCAGCCAACGTAGATTCAGATGTTAAGCAGAATTACTCAAAAACAGCTAATTTACACAGGCTAGATTTTCGGATTGAAGGTAAGAGCTGTGCAGCTTGCCTTTTATCTATTCAAAGAAAGCTAAATAGTTTACCGGGTGTGAAAGAAGCAGTTGTAATGCTAAAGCGTCCCTTTGGAGCCAGCGTTATTTATCAAGAAACCGAGATCAAGCAAGACGAGATATTAGCTATTGTCAAAGAAAAAGAACCAAACATAAAAGTACTGGAAGTAAATGACTCAAATATTGCTAAGGTGCCATCACCAATAATACCACCATTTGTACCTATGCAACCAAGTAATTGAAGCCCTTTGTTTAGGAAGCTGACCCGTTTGGTCCATTAGGCGGCGTCGCCGCAACACCTATACTCGGTTCGGTAGCTTGTGATTGCATCGTTTGCTGCTTTATATTAAGAAAAGGTACCGCTATTGGCAAATTGATTGTTACTTGAGTAATTACTTGAACTTGAGTGGTGTTCCAATTGAAGCCAGTTATCTGAGCTAAAGTAACTAAGCCTGTGCCGCCTGCATAATTGCTACCAGCAATATAGTTATCTGCCAATTGTGATGCTGAACCGCTATCAGTTCCTTGTGCGGCATAGCGCGCAGCATTTTTAGCTATATCATCGTTAATCGTTTGACCCACAACCAAACCAATTAGATCCACCAAAATAAGGAAAATAGGCATAAGTACAAGAGCCCCAACAGCTGTTTCCGTAATTGCACTTCCCTTATGAGATTTACAGTTACTCTTACTAGTGAAAAGCGAACGGTTGTTTATCATATTCCTATGGACCCGGCTCCTCTTGCTCAATTTGCCCAGTATACGTAAAAGTAAAAGGCTTACCTAAGCCAGGTACATTGCCCAAGGGTAAAATTGTACCAACGTTCTGAAAAGCTATTAACGGTTTAATATTCACTGTGGTTTTAACTATTGATGTAGCTACAATATTAGGATTTCCAACTGGTGGAAATTGCGCTACCTGCGGCGAGTTACTGTCTTCCGTAACACCAAACATGCCGTTCCAGTTTACCGATTGAGGTAAAATGCCGTGGAGGTTATGGAATTGCTGATCCGGTGGATTGGCTGGCAGAGGAAGAATACTAGAAGGTAAACTGCATGCCACTTCGCGTAATTCGATACTGTTTAAATACCAACCGGCTGCAAAAGCGCTAAATATGTAAAACAAATTGATAAGGGGAAAAAGGAAGACAAAGAAAAGTAGTATAAGTGCTGGCGGTAACTCTGCAATCTGAGAGCCTTTTTGCCTGTGCGATTTGGTATAAAGCTTTGCTTGGATGGGCGATCTGTTGAATTTGGTCATACTTTCATTAAACCCGTAATTTGCTTTTACATAATGCTCAATAATGCTTTGCTGCTTAAAGCGCCCAGTAAAATTAAACTATTTGATTGTAGACTAGTAAAACTGTGGATAACCCTGAACTACATACTATATTCGATACCCAAATTGAGGCACAACGAATAAATATATGCAAGATTTTGCATCAAAATTGGCTAGAAATCAAGAGAAATAATACCAAATGCCAAAATTTTATGTGAAAATTGCCTGAATATTAACGCCAAGCGGTCGTTTAGGGGAAAAAGGTAACTAAGAAAACAAAAAAGGAGTTGTTAGTTGGTTAAAAGGATAGTTTTTTGCTTTGCCATCTCTTTAATCTGTTTTTGTCTTTCTTTGAGTTCTGGTAGTACTTTTGCCGCCCAGAACAATAATTTAAACGCTTCTTTAAGCAGAATAGAACAAGAGCTTTTGCATAAAAATCTAACTAAAGCATCGCTTGCCGAACTAATATCCATAGTTAATGAATATCCCAATAACAGTCATGCGCATATAGTACTAGGTAATTGCTGTGATTCAATGGGACTGCCTGAGCAAGCAATGGAACAGTATAAATTGGCTTTTAAATGTGGTCCTAATAATGTTGAATCCTTGCTTGAACTGGTGAGAGCCCAAGTTCGGGCCGGACAGCTTTCTGCAGCAAGTAGCTTATTAAAACAAGCTATGGAGCGTTTTCCAACCGATCCTCAAATTTTGTTTTGGACAGGTAACGCTTTATTTAAAGAGCGACGTTATGATGAAGCTAGAGAGCTTTATGTACAAGCTATCAATAAAAGTAAAAAGCCCATTGTGGGTATTAACTCTGCATTGGGCAATCTGAGCTTATTGGATGAAAGGTACAATAATGCCTTGGCACTTGCTATGACTGATTTAGTTTATGATCCAAATTTGCCGCTGGCTAATGAAGTAGCCGGATTAGCTATGTTGAAAATTGGCAAATTTGAGCAGGCGGTCCCCCATTTGGCTATTGCATACAAAAACGATCCCGGTAACTACAACGTTGCTATTCACTATACTCGCTCATTAATATGGTGCGGCAAGTACAATGATGCGATAATGCCGGCATTATCTGCCCTTGCTAGTGCTCCCAATTTCATGGACAGACACTCTATAGCTAAAATTACTGATGAGCTTATTCCACATTTATCAAAAGCCGTCATTGATGATAACGTCGAGCAAATAAGCCATTTGCGTAGCCTTGATAAAAATGCATTTGTGCACTTAGAATTAGCCAAAATATGTTTAAAAAGGGATTTGCCAGAGCTTGCTTTAAAGGAGAGCGCACTGGCAGTGAAATTAGATCCGCATTCTGCAAGTGCTAAATACAAATTAGCTTTGATTATAGAGAATTATAAGCACGATTATGCAACTGCGCTTAGATACTTAAGAGAAGCAAAAGTACTAGAGCCTTACAATTACGAAATAAACCAGCATCTATTGCGGCTTGAAGATCGCTTGACGATAAACAAATCCGACTGGGCTTGGCGCTTAAAAGACTGGCTAAGCAGCAGTTCTGGTATAGAAAGTGCTAATGCACTAAAAAATATACTAGCAACAAAGCCACGATATTTAGAATTTTGATCATAGGATTGATAGCTGGTCCGGCAGTATCTTTGTAGGGATCGCCTACTGTGTCTCCAGTGACTGCGGCCTTGTGCGCTTCCGAACCTTTGCCACCAAAATTCCCTTCTTCGATATATTTCTTTGCATTATCCCAAGCACCGCCACCGGAGGTCATTGAGATGGCTACGAAAATACCGGTTACTATGCTACCCACCAATACACCACCAAGTAACTTTGCGGCAGCGTATTGTCCTGGAAGAGCATGGTTAAGCCAAAAATAACCCAATGCCGCTATTATTACAGGTGTTAATACTGGCAATAAAGCCGGTATAATCATTTGCTTTAAAGCTGTTTTAGTTACAATATCTACGCAAGCAGCATAATCAGGTCTTCCAGTACCGTCCATGATACCGGGGATTTCCTTGAACTGACGTCTTACTTCCTCTACCACCAAACCGCCAGCATAGCCGACTGACTCCATTGCTAGAGCACCAAATAGATAAGGTATTAATCCACCAATAAATAAACCGGCTAATACAAATGGACTGGAAAGGTCAAATTCAATAGCTGCGTGGCCAGCTGCATCTTGCAGTTCTTGAGTGTACGAACTAAATAAAACAATAGCAGCTAAACCGGCCGAACCAATAGCATAACCTTTAGTCACTGCTTTAGTAGTATTGCCTACAGCGTCCAGAGGATCAGTAACTGCGCGTACTTCTGACGGCAATTCAGCCATTTCGGCAATACCACCGGCATTATCAGTTATTGGACCGTAAGCATCGATAGCAACAATCATACCTGCCATGCTGAGCATAGCTACAGCAGCAAGTGCAACACCAAATATATTAGCTAAGGCATAGGAAGCAAGGATACCTATTACTATCACTATTACAGGCCAACTAGTACTTTTCATTGACACTGCTAATCCAGCAATGATATTGGTAGCGTGTCCAGTCTGAGAAGCATTCGCAATACTGCGCACAGGACCATATTCAGTAGATGTAAAATACTCTGTAATCCATACGAGAAGACCCGTTATAACGAGACCTACAATAGTAGCTAGCCAGAAGCGAATAGGCTCAACTGCCTGTCCGTTGATGGATAAATTTTGCATCATTTCAGCAGTAATAAAATAAAATGCAGCTGCTGCTAATACTCCTGATACAAGTAGTCCTCTATAAAGGGCGCCCATTATATTTTTGTCTTTACCCAGCCAGACAAAAAACGTGCCAGCTATGGAGGCAAGTATAGAGAATGCGCATAAAACTAAAGGATAAACAAGAACATCAGTACGTCCACTGGCTATTTGATTTTTAAAAGTTTCATTGGCCAATAACATAGTTGCTATAGCTGTTACAGCATAAGTTTCAAAAAGGTCCGCGGCCATGCCAGCGCAGTCACCAACGTTATCACCGACGTTATCAGCAATAACAGCGGGATTACGAGGATCATCTTCTGGAATTCCTGCTTCTACTTTGCCCACAAGATCAGCCCCGACGTCGGCAGCTTTTGTATAGATTCCACCACCCAGTCTAGCAAATACAGAAATCAAGCTAGCTCCAAAGCCCAATCCAACTAAAGCGTTTATATTTTTAGTAATGGCGTAAAAAGATGCAACTCCCAGTAAAGCCAAGCCGACCACTAACAGTCCAGTTACAGATCCACCCTTAAAAGCAACAGATAATGCTTCAGGTAACCCTTTTGTCGCTGCTTGAGTTGTACGTACATTGCTCCTAACAGAAACATACATACCTATGAAACCCGCTAGTGAACTAAGGATTGCCCCAGTCAAAAATCCGATTGCTGTCACCCAACTGAGGAAAAAGCCAATAATCACAAAAAGAACAACACCGACGAAAGATATCGTCAAATATTGTCTATTCATATAAGCGCTTGCACCTTCTTGAATAGCTGCAGCTATTTTTTGCATACGTTCATTGCCCGGATCTAGCCTTAAGATACTAAAACCCGTTGCCAGCCCATATATAAGAGCTAAGACCGCAGAAATAAATACGAAGATCAAAGCATATTGGGCCATTTATACTTCCCCTAAATTCTATGAATAGTTTTCGAATGTGCTTTATTATATAAGTAAGCATTCATCTACAGCAAGCTTACCTTGTAAATATGCTTATCTTTGCCTATCTTTACAGCATATTAGGTAAACGGAATACGTAGCGCAACACAAGGGCGGAGGAGCGTATGAATTATGCTCCAAAGCCGCGTTGAAGCCTCAGGAGCACTCGGAAGTGAAGACGCAATGGCCACGGAGGCACAATGGGCTCGGAGGCGTATAATATACGCCGGAGTGGCACCATTGCTCATGGCCCGGAGCGGCGCCATTGATTACTAGCGGAATGAGCGAAATATGAAGCGAATGGAGCGATTACATATAGTTTGTACGCCTCAAATATGGTGGCAATAAGTTACTGGGTTATTACAGAGATATTATGATCGAATTTAGTCCGCAAGATTTTAAAGATTTTGACAAGTTCAAAGATTACGCTAAGTTCGGGCAATTGAAACGTTTGGGCATCTTTGACTCAGGTATTGGCGGGCTATCATTACTTAAGTATTTACGCGCTCAGTCTCTAGATGACAAGCAAAACAATAGAAACAAAAAAGAGATTATTTATCTAGCCGACAGCGGTCGCTTTCCTTATGGCATGAAAAGTCCAAAAGAAATATTTACATACACACAACAAATTATTCATTGGTTAGAGCAGAAAAATGTTGATCTAATAGTATTTGGTTGTAATACAGCTAATGCCATTGCCGGCGACGAGTTGAATCAAATAACTCAATTGCCTATTTTAGATCTTATAGATCCTGTTGCTAAATATGTTAGTACCTTAGGGCTGAACATAGGTGTATTGGCTACGCAAGCCACAGTCAATAGCCATGCTTTTTCGAAGGCTATAAGAGCTTATGCGCCTAAACTTTCAATCACAGAAATAGCAGCAACCCAACTTGTAAACATAGTTGAAAGAGGTGACATTACTAGCAAAGAGACACAAGATCTTCTTGCTGATTATGCTAATCAATTCGTTTCTCAGGGAGCCGAACTCATAATTCTTGGTTGCACACATTTTTCTTTTTTAAAAGATTATTTATTACCCTTAATTGATAAGCGAATCCAAATACTCGATCCAGCAGAACTGGTTGTCCAACTGCTTACTAAATTTTCTCAACATGATGATCAATTAACCGACAATTTGTCATGTACTAATTTTACTAGCGAGCCGACATTTTTTGTTACTGGTGATAAAGAAGCTTTTGCTAGCAGCGCATCTAGATGTTTGGGATATCCCCTAAAAAATGTTAATCAACTTGCCATAGCTCATCTTGAATGTTTGTAAGTTGGAAGATTAGCAATTTCACAGACAATTTAGTGCTACATTAGTGCTAAATAAATATAAAAAAGGATAAAACGAGACAAGCAGCGCAACGACGATTTATAAATTCACTTATGATTGACGAGCACCTCAAACAGCTTACGATAAGTACTTCTATAAAGGCCACTGTAAATGTGGAAAAGCGCAGCAAATCTCGGCCAGAGCAATTGCTGACAATGGATATTTCTCAATTCTCTGATCTAGCTGATACAGAAAGCCAAGCAAGTGTCTGCCAAAATTGCGGATTATGCCGAGCGCGCACCACTGTAGTGTTTGCTGATGGCAACCCTGAGGCAAAACTGATGATTATAGGTGAAGGACCCGGTCAAACAGAGGATGAAATAGGGCTACCTTTTGTAGGTAGAGCTGGAAAACTGTTGGACAAAATTTTAGCTGCTGTTCAAATCGATAGACAAAAAGATACGTATATTTGTAATATTGTCAAGTGTCGTCCGCCTCAAAATAGAGTGCCAACTAAGGAAGAGGCTGCAGCGTGTAAGCCATACCTTATGGCCCAAATAGCTTTCGTAAAGCCAGCAATCATTTTGTTAGCGGGCTCAACCGCTGTACAATATACTTTGCAATTGAATCAACCAATAAGTAAAATTCGCGGAAAATGGTTTGACTACTGTGGTGCTCAAGCGATGCCTATTTTTCATCCATCTTATTTATTGCGTAATGAGTCTAAAGAGCCAGGCAGTCCTAAGTGGCTGATGTGGCAGGATATAAAACAGGTTAAACAAAAGCTTGTTGCTCTATAAATGAGTCAAGTCGTTAAAGACAGGGGTAAGTAAACATATGGGTAAAAAAGCAGACTCGTTTTATGCAGATTCGCTACAACATCAATTGATGGAAGCAATAAATAACGATTTTGGCAGAGCCGTATCAAAACTACCAAATCAAGGTTATGGCGAAGTTAGAGACGAGGTCTTCGTCTATTTTTCAGCATTGGCAATGCAACAAGTAAATGCTATTTCGGAGAAACATGGTATATCAGATCCCGAGCTCTTACATGAGATTTATCAGCTTAAGCGTACCAATCTAATCCAAGGTTTTCGTTTAGGACAAAGCATGCGGGGAGCCTGGCTTTCAAGCTAATTGCTTTATTCTAATTTTAAGCGCTGCCTCGCTCTCGCTCTGCTCAGCTCAACGCGCGTATCGACGTTTCGCTGCCGCCAGCTCACCGCTGCCGTTCGCTCCACTATAACTCGATCTATCTGTATCATAAGCGCTGCCTCGCTCTCGCTCCGCTCAGCTCAACGCGCGTATCGACGTTTCGCTGCCGCCAGCTCACCGCTGCCGTTCGCTCCACTATTTCATTTTGTCCTTTAGTGGCTCGGATTTGTTGTAGCCATATTATTTGCAGTCCTGTTCTTGGAAAGGCTGTCACTTATATTGTGAGATGGTGAAGTCGGAACTAGATTACGTTGAATCATTATAATGCCACCAATGATTATAGCGGCAATGAGTGCATAATTTAGAAATTGATGTGCTCTAGCTAAGACAATTAGTTTGTTTTGTCTTAGCTTTTGCAATTTAGTTTTTGCTTTTTGTTGTTCGTCCAAAGTCGGCGCGTCTCCTGAACGATTGGCAAAAAAGTTTCCGTTAGGTGCCTCGGACAATTTGGTTGTGCGAATAGGTTGAGCAATTGTGCGTTGACAGTTTAGACAAAATTGGATTCCAGGTTTTAGAGGAGTCTTGCAATTAGAACATTCGCTCCCTTGTTGACCTGCGTTCGGAGCAACGGTTTTATCCTTCTTACTATCACAAATACTCCCTATCCTTTGTAAGAAGCTAACTATGATATTTTCTTTTTTAATGGTTTTTGAAACTTTTGAGTCTGTTGTTTGGGAATTAAGATAAGCTTCTTCAATTTCTGCTTGCCGCGAGAGAAACTGGGTTCCGTGGTCCAATTGTAATTTTGAGGCTTGGACTGGAACTTTATCTAGAGATTGGTCGGATTGCATTGCTTGGTTTACGTGCACTAAAACTTGCTCAGCAGCTAAATTACGGTGTTTAATTGCTTTAACTTTTACAGAATCGCGAGCCAATGCATCGTCTAGTGCAAGCCCGAACTCACTGATGTTCTTATAACGGTTGTCTGGTTCTTTAGCCATTGCCTGATTGAATACCTTTGTCAATTCTGTGCAAGCTTGTAAACCAGGCAATTCTGGATTGCTATTTCTAAAAGCAACCGGTATTTCGCGCACATGGCTATCCATCATAGCTATAGCTGATTTCTTTTCGAAAGGCAGCTTATCAGACAATGCTTGATAGAGAACAATAGCTAACGAATAAATGTCGCTTCTGGAATCAATAACAACATTTGATAAACATTGTTCTGGACTCATATAATACGGACTACCAATAAATTTCTTTTTCTTATTACCGTTACCGGACATAGCCATTTCTTTCTCTGTTAAAGAAAGCGTGGCCAGCCCAAAATCCACTACGGTTACTTTGTCTACTATCTGACCTACATAACTTAGAATAATATTTTGTGGTTTTAAATCTTGATGCACTATGCCTTCGGCGTGAGCATACGACAATCCGTCAACTATTTGTGCAAGAATGAATCGCATCTGTTCTAAAGACAGCGGACCGTTATCTTCAGTGTATTTGCTTAGACTTGGTCCATTAATGTAATCCATAACCAAAAATGGTTGATTAGTTGTACTAATACCAAAATCGTATACAGTTACTATATTGTGATGTTTTAGTTGGGCAACGGTTTTGGCTTCGTCGCAAAAGCTTCTAATGGCGTCTGGTTGTGCCATCATATGTGAATGCATCATTTTGACGGCCACTGGTTTATCCATCTTTAGATGTTGAGCTTTATAGACAACACCAGCGCCCCCGGTACCGATCATTGATATTATTTGATACCTGCCGGCTAAACAAGTGCCTATCAGCGGATTAACATGCTCAGAATCAAGGTCACTTTCGTCTGTAGGACACTTACTGACAGTGTCTTGAAACTCGCCATGACATTCTGAACATATTTTCAATGCCTACCGCCATTTAGGTAAATTTACCCTTTAATTCCATACCACTATTTGAACCAAATAAATCACTCTTATAGCGCTTGTCACTATTAAAATGCTACTTAATTACTGAAGAAATTCTCCAATTATTGTATTAGCCACCGGTTGGCCGAGAATGGTTAGTTTAAGCCGGTCCGCGGTATGTGCTAGCAAATTATGAGCTATTAACTTCTCGATTATCTCTTTGTGCGTATCTAGCAGATCTTCACCGTAAGATTGCTTAAATAGCTTAAGATTTAATCCGTCGTTCATCCTTAAACCAAGCATTACCGCTTCTGTCCTTGCTAAATCTTGGTCAATTAATTCGCAAGTTTCATTAGTTAAGCAATCGTCCAAATACCGCCCCAAGGATCGCCAATTAGAGCTGCGATAAGGCTTAATATAGCGATGTGCAGATACACCAAAGGCATGATATTCACCTTGCTTCCAGTAGTTTAAATTGTGTCGGCACTCATATCCGCTTTTAGCAAAATTTGAAATTTCATATTGCATAAAACCAGCTTGCTCAAGGGCTGTAACCAGATATTTGAGTTGTTCTTCAAATACCTCTTCGCTGGGATAAGCATTACTACCCAGAGGAATCATTTTAATTAAAGGAGCAGCGGGACTTAACTCCAGGCCATAAGCAGATACATGTTTAATCTGGGGATATTTATTGGCTAATTTAATAAAGCTATTTATGGAATTTTGCCAGCTGGTTAGATTTTGCCCTGGTAATCCGTACATTAAATCGCAATTTATATTGTCAAAACCCACGTCGCTAGCAATTTCTATGGCTTTAATAGCATCGGTTGAGCTATGTCCTCTACCAAGAGCTGTGAGTTCACTATCATTAAAAGACTGTATGCCTATGGACAGCCGGTTTATACCTATTTCTCGCCATATTTTTGCTTTTTCTCTGGTAACAGTTTCAGGATTTGTTTCCAATGAAATTTCATAATCGGTCAGCAAGACAATATTTTTCAATAAAGTCCCGTGGATTTGATTTAAGTACTCAATGTCCAATAAGCCTGGAGTACCGCCACCGTAAAAAACAGTACTAATATGCGGTTTATCTGCAGCTTCTGATAATCTATCTTTAATTTCTCGTTCTAATATTTGGCAATACCGTTTTCCAAATTCTTCGGTACGTGTAGAAGTAGCAAAGTCACAATAATGACACTTATAGGCACAAAAAGGAATGTGTAAATAGGCGCCTATCATAGGCGCTTTCACCTCAGCGCAGGCTTGTCTCAGGCTCAACGGGCGTATATTACATCGCTCAGCTTCGCTGCCCATGTCGCCTCGCTTCGCTTAGTATCCTTATTCTACTGTAACAGACTTAGCTAAATTGCGCGGCTGATCTACATCTTTACCCAAAGCCTCTGCTGTAAAATAAGCAAAGAGCTGCAATGGTATAACGGTAAGCAATGGGCTTAGAAATTCATCGACAGTAGGTATGCGCATGATGGTATCAAATATGCTATCAACGTTTTTATCGTCTTCTACAGCTACAGCTATCATTTTTGCTTGTCTAGCTTTAGACTCTAAAGCGTTCGATAAAGTTTTCTCATAAACAACACCAGGAACTAAAATTGTCACTACTGGAACATTTTCATCCAGTACAGCAATTGGTCCATGCTTTAGCTCGCCAGCTGCGTAGCCAGAAGCATGGATATAAGTCAATTCTTTAAGCTTTAAAGCCCCTTCTAAAGCTGTTGGATAATTAAAGCCACGCCCCATAAATACAACATCTTTTGCCGAACTGTATTTTAAAGCAGCTTGGCGGATATCTTCACTAGAGCTCAAAATCTTTTCCTGCCATGTAGGAATCAGATGCAACTGATGCTTGAGCTCAGCTGATTTTTGTGGAGATAACAACCCTTTTTCTTCGGCTAAATAAATACCGAGCAAATAGAAACTAGCCAATTGAGCAATATAGGTCTTAGTAGAAGCAACAGAGACTTCGATACCACATTCAGTAGTGATTAAGTCGGTAGTGATATGAGCTAAATGAGAATCTGGGCGATTTGTTATACCCAGGGTATGGGAGCCAGCTTCTTTAGCTTCTTTAATGGCAGCTAAAGTATCTGCTGTTTCTCCAGATTGACTCACGGCAATGGTCAATGTTCTTTCATTAACTAATAATTTGCGTCCTCTAATTTCTGAAGCAATTTCAACCTCAGTAGGAATTTGTGCTAACGCTTCAATAATATATTTGCCTACCATTCCCGAATACAATGCGGTCCCACAAGCGACAATCTGGATGCGATCAATATTTTTTATTTGTTCTTTTGTTAGGGTGATACCGGCTGTATGAAGACCATTTACTAATCCTTTGTTTTCTTTTTTTAGATTTACGGGCTTATGAGTATCAGGCAAATATTTAGCTAAAGTCTGTCTCAATACAGTTGGTTGCTCGTTGATTTCTTTAAGCAGAAAATGTTTATAGCCGCCTTTGTCGATTATATATAGGCTGCCTTCGGAGGTAATAGGTGAGCGTTTTACTTCTTTGCCTTCGAAGCTGTAAAGTTTATAGCCGGAACTTGAGAGTTCCACTATTTCACTTTGTTCAAGGCGCAATAGTTGATTAGTATAAGGACGAACAGCTAAGCCATCTGAAGCTAAAAAGCTCTCGTTTTCGCCCAAACCAACTGTTAGAGAATAGTGATGATTAACGGCAAAAATACGATCAGGATAGGCTGGGCTCAAAATGGCTAGTGCATAAATACCTTGCAAACGACTCACAGCCTGCCTAACTGCGTTTAGCATGTCCTTGTTCTGTTTATAGTAGTAAGATACTAAATGTGCTACTACTTCGGTATCAGTGTCTGAGCCGAATTTATAGTCTTTCTTTAGTAACTCGTCTTTCAGCTCCCTATAATTTTCAATAATGCCATTATGAACAACAGCTACGACTTTTGCTTCATCTGTGTGGGGATGAGCATTCCGATCAGTTGGTTCACCATGTGTTGCCCAGCGCGTATGACCTATACCGACAGTTGCGATAGGTGCTTGCTCTTTTAAAATGTGTTCCAAATTAGATAATTTGCCGGCAGCCTTAAGTATGCGCAAATTGCCATCCTCAATTACCGCTAATCCGGCTGAATCATAGCCACGGTATTCTAGACTACGAAGTTCTGATACCAAAACTGGTACTGCACTACCTGAACCTAAATATCCTACGATCCCGCACATATATTAATCGCTCCGTTCACTCATGCTTCGCTCTCTCCGCTTACCGCCGCTACACTGCCGATTGCTCCTCGCAATCGTTCGTTACGCTGCTTATGCCGTTTTATCGTTAGTCTAATCGCTCCGTTCACTCATGCTTCGCTCTCTCCGCTTACCGCCGCTACACTGCCGATTGCTCCTCGCAATCGTTCGTTACGCTGCTTATGCCGTTTTATCGTTAGTCTAATCGCTCCGTTCACTCATGCTTCGCTCTCTCCGCTTACCGCCGCTACACTGCCGATTGCTCCTCGCAATCGTTCGTTACGCTGCTTATGCCGTTTTATCGCTAGTCTAATCGCTCCGTTCACTCATGCTTCGCTCTCTCCGCTTACCAAAATATTCTATACAGCCATTACCTCTACTTCTTTATCATGCACATGCTTGTCAATTTCTTTAACATATTTATCTACGACTTTCTGCAAATGATCCTCTTCACGCTTAATTTCATCTTCCGAAATTTGTGTACCCTTTAGTTTCTTCAATTCGTCGGCCGCATCTCTACGAACATTTCTTATAGCAATACGTGTGTCTTCACCGAATTTTTTTACTGTTTTTACTATTTCTTTGCGTCTTTCTTCGGTTAATTGAGGCACGCTTATGCGGATTAACGAACCATCTGTAGTAGGTGTTAAACCCACATCTGATTTGTGAATGGCTGTTTCTATTTCTTTGATGGCCCCTTTGTCATAAGGTTGAATTAAGAGCGAGCGTCCATCAGGTGTTGAGATATTAGCTAAACTCTTAAGCGGGGTGCTTGTACCATAATATTCAACGTCAATTCTATCTAGTAATGCTGGATTGGCTCTGCCAGTTCTAATTGTTTGATATTCTTTTTGCAACTGGGCAATAGCCTTTTTTATCCGCTCTTCTGCTTGTGAAATGACTTGTGCTGTGCTCATTCTTATTTTGCCTCGATTTTATTCTTTGCTTCAACTTTTGTGGATGCGAATTCCAGATCCAAGTTAGCACCAACAAGGGTGCCCACTTTTTCTCCTAATACAATACGTTCAATACCGCCTGATTTAGCGAAATCAAACACAACAAAGGGGATATTATTTTGTTGACAAATAGATACACCGGCAGGATCCATTACTTTCAAGCCTTGGCGGATCAATTGTTCGAAGCTAATTTTGTTGATCTTCTTAGCGTTTGAGTTTTTTCTTGGATCGTCATCATAAACGCCATCTACATTATTTTTGGCCATAAGCAATACATCAGCTTTGATTTCAGCCGCTCTTAAAGCTGCTGCTGTATCAGTTGTAACATGGGGATTGCCTGTGCCGCCACCAAAAATAACCACCCTTCCCTTTTCTAGATGTCTAATTGCCTTTAATCGAATGAATGGCTCGGCAATAGCTGGCATTGCTATAGCTGTTTGTACTCTTGTTTCGCAGCCCTTGGTCTTTAATACTTCTTGCAAAATTAGGCAATTCATTATTGTAGCGAGCATGCCAACATAATCCGAACCAGCTTTATCCATCCCCCATTGCCTACCTTGCTCGCCGCGAAATATATTTCCGCCGCCTACTACAATGGCAATTTGTACGCCCAATTTATGAGCATTGAGAATTTCTTCAGCAATGCGATTAACTATATTAGGGTCGATGCCAAAGTGGGCCTCGCCAACAAGTGCTTCACCACTAAGTTTTAATAGTATGCGTTTAAATTTTGGTGCTGTCATTTTTCTGCTAATTGCTTCTTTGTCTAAGGTTTAATCACGAAAACTACTATGTTCTACCTGATCAACCTTACTTGCTCCTTACTTAAAGCGGACTATATTAAGTGCAAGACAATGTTGACAATCGATAAACCTGCGCCTAAATTTTTGGGCTACTCTTTAGCGTCCGAAGGAACGGCTAAAGCAATTTCTTTGTTAGGATTATGACTATTTGGTCCTTGTGGCATGGGAGCGCCGTCTTCATCTGATCTTCCCATTGGCGGATCAATTGGATCGGCTTTTTCACCTAAGATCATAAGAGAATAATCGGTGACTTTTATTTCCGTTTTTAATTGTTGGGCTTGTTCTTCTATATACTTGTTTACCGAAATAGCTGGTTCTTTAACGAACGGTTGTTCAAGCAAGCAACGTTCAGCAATTAATTTATCCAAACGTCCAGCAATAATTTTGTCGCGAATTTCGGTTTTTTTGTCAGCAAGATCTGCTTTGCCAGATTCGATTCTCTTTTCGTTCTCTCTTTCACTGGCTGGTACATTTTCTTTGCTTAAATATTGTGGCTTAGCGAAAACGACATGCATTGCCACCTCTCTGCTAAAGGTGTCGCTAGCTAACGGAGCACTCGTTTCAAATTTGACCAAGGCACCTATTTTGCCACCCAGACTGTGTATATAAAGCCCGAATAAACCAGGCTTATTTCCTAGGTCAAAAAACGAAATACGGCGAACAACTATATTCTCGCCTGTTTTAGCAACTGTTTGTGAAATTAAAGCTTCGACTGTAGAGCCATCTGCTTGAGCTCCAAGGAATTCTTCAACTGTTTTTGCCTTAGCTTTGAGAGCAGTCTCAGTAAGTTTTTTAGTTAAATTGACGAATTCTTCATTGCGAGCAACGAAATCGGTCTCAGAGTTAACTTCTAAGATAACAGCAGACTTACCATCTCCGGCAACTTTACCTACAATTAATCCTTCGCTAGCTGTACGTGAAGCCTTTTTGCTTGCTACATTAATCCCTTCTTGTCTTAGCACTTCGCAAGCCTTATCAAGGTCCCCACCTGCTTGGACCAAAGCTCTTTTGCAGTCCATCATCGCTGCGCCTGTTTTTTCTCTTAATTCCTTCACCAGGGCGGCGGAAATTTCTACCATGCTGCCATCCTCTCTTTATTTATTTTCTAAATGATTGTATTAGTCTTCTGAATCAAGATAAGCATCTTCATATTGGATAGCAACTGTATCAGCTGCTATGACCAATTCAGGCACTATTTCGTCTTTAAGTGAACCATTGCTAGGCACGATAACTTTGTCTTCAGAAACAACTTCTTCTTCGATTATTGCTTCTTCTTCCAGAACGGGTATTTCAGATTCATCGATCGCTGTTATCTTTTCCAGACCTGGTATAGAGTGAGTCTGTCCTTGCTTGCCTTCTAAAACGGCATCAGCAATTGAACTAACAATCAGCTTTATTGAGCGGATAGAATCATCATTTCCTGGAATAACGAAATCTATATTATCTGGATCGCAATTAGTATCAACGATTCCTACGACAGAAACATCCATTTTCTTAGCTTCTGAAACGGCTATTAATTCATGTTTTTGGTCAACGATGAAAAGTACATCTGGACGACCGCGCATACCTTTAATACCGCCTAAAGAGCGCTCAAGTTTGAACATTTCACGGTTTAGCACTGTCAATTCTTTTTTAGGACGGCGATAAAAATCGCCAGTGTTTTTCATTTCATCCAAGTCTTTCAAGCGATTAATGCGTAAGCGTATTGTTTCAAAATTGGTGAGCATACCGCCTAACCAGCGCTGATTTACAAAAAAGGCGCCGCATTTTTTTGCTTCTTGTTCAATAATTTCAGCAGCTTGTTTTTTAGTACCGACAAAAACAATATTCTTCTTTTCTGAGGCGGCTTTGCGCATATAATTACAAGCTTTTTCAAGAGCTCTGGTTGTTTGCTCCAAATCAATAATATATATACCGTTGCGCTCACCATAGATGTAAGGACGCATCTTTGGATTCCAACGTCTTGTTTGGTGTCCAAAATGCACACCTGCTTCTAATAATTGTCTCATCGATGTTGCTGGCAAGATTTTCTAATTCTCCTGTTTATAATTGAACCGGCACGCGCCAATTAGGGGACAAACGCCACTTCCCTGGTTGACAAAAGTGGTGAATTTGTTTTCTGGAAGAGTCCATAAAACTTACCCTGAAATTGTAGCATAAGCCTCGTCTGGACGGTTTTTGTGGACAATATTGGTGCAAGATCGTTATAATAATCTTAAAGGAAATATTAAGGTAGATTAGATAAAATCACTACAATAGCCAGTTTAAAGTAATGCTTTGGGGTCAATTTGAGTAAGGTACTAGTTCTTAATGCTTCTTATGAACCATTAAATATTTGCAATTGGCGGCGAGCTGTTGTTCTTATTTTGAAAGGAAAAGCCGAGCAAATTGAACATAATGGCAAGCTGGTTTACGCCAGTTTTCCTTTACCTACAGTTATCAGACTTAGGGCATATGTAAAGATTCCCTATAAAGAAATAAGCCTTTCGCGTCGTAACGTTTTGCACCGCGATAAATACACTTGTCAATATTGTGGTGAACATCGTCATGATTTAACTATTGATCATATAGTGCCCCGTTCTAAAGGGGGTACTGATACCTGGGACAATGTTGTAGCAGCATGCCTTAAGTGTAATGTGCGTAAAGGTGATAGAACTCCAAGAGAAGCAAACCTAGCTCTTAAAACGGTTCCTCACAAGCCATTTAGCCATGTGCATTTTGAGATTTCCAAACATTCTTATGCTAGCGAGTATCGCTGGCAGAAATACTTAATTGGTGCTTAAAATACAATAAATTTAGTAAGCGGGGTCCTTTTGCCATGCCAGCTTTCGGTGGCTTTGCCAATGTAATTGTCGATATAGCGGCCAGTTCAGTTAGGGACAGACTGTTCACTTATGCCATACCGCAGACTTTGGCACAGGACGTCCTCCTAGGGGTGCCTGTGCTGGTTCCATTTGGCAAATCAAGAACTATGGCTGGCTATGTAATTTCGTTAAGCAATGACCTGCCAGAAGCCTTTGAAGCACAAAATATAGAGTTGAAAGAAATAGTTACTGTCTTAGATGAACAAGCATTTTTTGATGCTCAATACATAGAATTTCTTAGATGGGTAGCTGACTATTATCTAAGCAGTTTGATGGATGTAATTACTGCTGCTTTACCAGCTTGTCTGGTGCCTCGTCTGAAGCAAACAGTCTGTTTGGTTGATCAGTTAGCAAATGAAAATGCCTGGACAGAAGAGCAACAAGCAATAATGCAGATATTAAAGCAGAGCAAAACAAATGAACTTTCCGTAGTGACATTGAAGCAACGTTGGTGTAAAACGACTAAACAAAAAGATAGTCATTTCTATAAAGTATTCAATAACTTGTTAGGGCAAAAGGTTATAGAACGCAGAAGTGCGATAACAGCCGGCACCAAAATTAAAACAAAAGAAGTCATTACTTGGACAAATAAAGAGACTGCCAATGAACAAGGGAAAAGAGTGATTGCTGTTTTGCAAGAAAATCCTGGACAATTAAACAAATCCCAATTAGTAAAACAAGCAAAGGTCACCAATAAAACAATAGCCAAATTATTAGAAGAAGGTATTTTGTCTTCGAGCAAAGAAGACCAAATACGTGACCCCTTACAACATTTGCAAACGATAAAAATTGATGCCCAGAAAACCAGGGCGTTACCCGAATTAACCACTGATCAATCAAACGTATTCTCGGTACTAAAAGAAGCTTTACTAACCCAACTAAGGATAAAATCTCCTTCTGCTGATCACACACCTTGGCTATTACATGGTGTCACTGGTTCAGGCAAAACCGAAATCTATTTGCGTTTAATAGATGAAGCATTAATCAATAATCGCACTGCTCTTCTTATGGTGCCAGAAATTGCTCTTACGCCACAATTAGCCGAACGCTTAGTAAAACGCTTTGGTGAACAAGTAGCAGTTTGGCACAGCGGTCTCAGTGACGGAGAACGTTTTGATACTTGGAGACGTTTGCAAAATGGCCAATTAAAGATACTTTTAGGTGCGCGCTCGGCAGTCTTGGTGAATATGCCAAAACTTGGCTTGATTATTATTGACGAAGAGCACGATGCTAGCTATAAACAAACAAGCCCATCTCCTCGTTATAATGCTAAAACACTTGCACTGGAAAAGGCAAAACTTAATGGTGCTTTAGTTCTTTGTGGTAGCGCTACACCAGATATTGTTACTTATTATTTGGCCCAAAAACAAAATAAAATTCTGGACATGCCTAAGCGCATTTTTGATCAAGGTTTTCCGAAAACAATAATAGCAGACATGCGTCAGGAATTTGCTTCTGGTAATCGCTCGATTTTTTCCAAAGCTTTGGCAGAGGCGTTATTTAGTTGTTTGGAAAAAAAAGAACAAGCCATATTGCTTTTGAATCGACGTGGTTATGCCAGTCATGTATTTTGTCGGGCTTGTGGCTATGTTTCTTCATGTAAAAATTGCAGCGTACCCATGGTATACCATAAACTGAGCATCACGAGTAGTGGCAGCAAAGAAATTGATCTTTTAATATGCCATCATTGTGGCTATCAGTCTCAACTCTCGCAAACATGCCCTTCTTGCCAACAACCATTTTTAAAAAATTATGGTCTAGGCACGCAAAGAGTAGAAATTGAGCTACAAAAACTATTACCTGAAGCAAATATTATACGGCTAGACAGTGACATAGCTCAAAAAAAAGGCGCCCACGAAGAAGTCTTTCAAAAATTTGCTTCTAGGCAAGCCGATGTTTTAATCGGCACCCAAATGATAGCTAAAGGTTTAGATAATGCTAACGTTACTCTTGTCGGTATATTGGCAGCAGATGCTGCTTTTAACTTGTCTGATTATCGTTGTACCGAACGTGGTTTTCAATTACTCACCCAAGTAGCGGGGCGCGCCGGACGTGGACATTTACCAGGAAAAGTAATTGTACAAACGTTTAATCCTGAATTGCCTGCTCTAAAGTCTTCTCTGTCTCACGATTATCAAAGCTTTTATGAATCTGAATTGCCTACCAGACAAGCCTATCTTTATCCACCTTTTAGTCAATTGATTCGCATAGTGATTGCTGGTGAAGATTTAGAGAAGACTGTTCATACAAGTGAAAAATTGACTGAATCTTTAAGCAACTATTTAGCGGATACTGTTGAGTCCTCTGAGATGATGGTTCTGGGCCCTGCTCCATGCTTACTAGAAAGATTGCACGGCAAGTATCGCCAACATCTAATAGTAAAAAATACTACCGGTGATCATGGACGTAATTTAATAGCTACGTTTTTTAAAAACAAACGAAGCATTGACGACGTACAAATAGCCGTTGATATGGACGCTATTGATTTGTTGTGATGCCGAATAAATCTATGATCATTAGAATCTCAATAGTTAAATTCTATTGATCTCCTCTTTCCTCATCTTTTCGTACTTTTGAAACCTCGTGAGACTCAACATTTTTGCCTTCTGCTAAAGAGAGAGATAGTTTAGAAATACGTTCAGCCTCGTCCAAATGTCCTATGTCTAAATAATATTGAAATATTTCGTTTAATTCTTCAATAGTTGCGCCACTCATGGCAATAACACGCTGATGCCGATCTTCAGGAATCATCGCTCGCGATAATTTAGACAATTTTGTTCCCAAAAGAGAATCGAGCAGCAGTAGAAATCCGATCACTACAAATAAAATACACAATATGATATTTGCGTTCATATGACCGCAAATTCTTTCTAACGCAAATATTAAAAGCACTGCAATAAATAATCCAAACAATGCCTCCACAATTATTGACCTTCTTGTAAGCTGTCGGAGAACCTTTTTAGTTTTTGCCGTAAGGCGATATTCTTTTCCGCAGCTGCAAGGCCATAGGACCCATAAGACTTGAAAACTAACGAGCACCAGTAGTACTGGTGCTAGAATAAAGGCAAATTGCATGTACCCTAGACAAGCAAAAATACCCATCAAGCCCATAAGAATACCTGAACTTCCCGCTAAGAATCCATAGAGTCGAGAATGAAGGTATAGTCGGTGCAATAAGGGAAAAGATACATAATGCTTTACAGCCGTATCAAGAGCATTCGTTTTAAGATTGCTTACGGGAAATTTTTTCATTTTTTCAAAGCGCGTGTATCTATACTATCTCTTTATACTTTCCCTCTTAGAAAATGTATTAAACGCAGCCAGGTTATCCGGAGCATCCCATAACACTTTGAATTCTGGAAATATAGTGACTGGGCGAATAAGTATGGACTGTGCGGTCATATTGAAGTTTCTCCAGAATGTTTGCATTGGAAGCGGACTGTATCAATAATTTAGTGTCCAACCTGCGTCCACAACCAGGACCTCTCCAGTTATGCTTTGCGAGCCAGCAAGATAAAGGAAAGCATCAGCTATTTCATCCGGCGTTATCCATTTTTTTAGCAATGAGCCGTCTATAAATGCGTTTATTTTGGCTTCGGGTAAATTATCAAAAGCAGTGGATTTCGTAAATCCGGGAGCTACAGCATTTACTAGGATATGTGGTGCTAATTCTTTTGCTAAAGTCTTAGTGAAGTTTATTATGGCCGCCTTAGCAGCCGAATAAGCCATGCTGGTCGTGCTGCCACTGTGCTCAATCCCTCTGATAGAAGCCATATTCAGAATCTGTCCGCTTTCATTTTGCTTCATGATTTTTACTGCTTCAATTGAGCACAATACAGTACTAAACAAATTATTATCAAATATGTTAGACCAATGCTCTTTCGTTGATTCTAAAAAAGGAACACGAATAGCCGATCCTGCATTATTTATTAATATGTCTATTGTGCCAAATTTTTCTACTGCTTTAGCAAATAGATTATTGACTTGTGTCGGGTCCGATACATCGGCTTGTATAAATATTGCTTCACCACCGGACGCAATAATTTCTTCTTTGACTTGTTCACCACCGGCAACATTATTTTTGGTATTGATGATTATTTTTGCCCCTTCGGCAGCAAACTTTAGAGCAATTGCTTTGCCAATATTAGCTGCTGAGCCAGTTATAAGAGCTACCTTTCCTTTAAGCTTCACTGGCTAGTCCTTCTAATATTTTTGGTCTATTGCCAACAATTGCGGTTATCCAAACATCTTTACCAAAGCGTGGCTCATCAAATATTTTGATGCTATGTGTATTTATTTCGTAAAATCTTGATTTAATCACTCCCCGCTCATAGTCTTCGAACGAGGGTACTCTACCCAGCAATTTTGGGAAACGTTTTGTATATAAGTCAAAGGCAAAGCGTTCAACTTGTCTCGCGGTTAAAATGCATTCACCAAATATTTGCAGCCCTTGTAAATGACTGGCGAATGGTTGTGAACTATCAAAAACAGTCAGAGAAATAGCCGGATTGTGAGCTAGATTGAGCGAATGCTGCAGTGTTGGCTGACTTAGGAAATAAATTTTCAAGTCACTCGTGTAAGCAAAATAAGCAGTATTGATATAGGGAACTGTGCCGTTGGATGTAGCCATTGAGCACAATTTGGTGGCTTCCAAAATTGAAGCCACACTTTCCTGCATCATCTTTTGATCATAGCCATCAGCACGAATCATACAGCTCAGCATCATAGACTCCCCATAGCCAATGCTCTGAAGGTGTTAATCGGTTTTTCCTTCAACAGCTAATGATTATACAGTCTATTAAGTACTAGGCAGCAGTTATCAAAAGAGCTATAGGCAAAGATGAGTGCGACTTAAAGCACACGTGAGGCAGTTTCTTTCATTTGCATTGCCCCTTCGTCTTTAGAGGGAATTTTTGTTGCCTTGATTTGTACTTGGTCGTCAAGCCAAGTATCAATTGTATTAGCTAAGTCGGTATCCATTGGATGCAATTCTAAAAGCAGATGACCTCTGCCTGGCATAAGCTTGCAAGTTACCTGCTGGGGTCCCATAATCCTAGCGAAATCTTTTAAAGCTTTGATTTTGAAAATGCGGTCTTTGTCGCCTGAAATAACTAAAAGCGGGACGTCTTCTGGAATTAGCTCAATCTGTTGTAGCGATTTTTTATTAGTGACCATCGCCTTAAATAGCTCAACGGAACACAGCTTATTGTGAATTTTAGGATCATTTAGATAGATTTGGGTTAGCCTTTTGTCACTGGACAAAGTGCCTTTTATATAAGGCCTTAAATTCAAAGGTCTATTAGGATCAGTTATTCCAAGCACAAAATCTGATAGCCATTTAGGATTGGGATGGAGCAAATTTTTCACCCCGAGACCACATAAAATGGCGCCATCAATTGGCAATGTTTCTTGGCACAAAGCCCACACTATTAGATTTGAGCCCAAACTTTCGCCGATACAATATATTTTGTAATCGGGATATTCAGCATGTAAAGCATTAATAAGCACTTTGCCGTCTTCAACACTTTGACTGAAGTGAACTTTGCCATCGTTTTTATATCTAGGATCGCTATCCCGCCAGTGTCCAAAGCCTCGAAAATCAAAAGAATAAACAAGGTAGCCTTGAGCAGCCATATGGGTTGCTGCATCATTTAAGGCTAAACCATAGAAAGTCATGCCATGAAAGCCGACAATTATTGCTTTGGTTTGTACAGAGTCGTCCTTCCATTCATAAACCGGAAAACCTAACTGTTCTCCTAATGGAATTAAGTCTTTCCTCTCTACAGAAGCATAAGCCGGGTTAAGGCAAAATGTCTGTAAGAGAAGCGCGAAGATAAAAGTGATTGCTATCGGTCTTTTCATTTTTAATATCGTGTTAACTAGCAAGCTGAGTCGTAAAGACCTGCTATAAAAGTTGCCGCTTGCCAATCCAGGATATTCCCAAATGGGGGCGGAAATATTCATAGCTGGGCAAAATTTAGTTACTCTTGCTGTAAAAAGTAAGCAAAATATCAGCCTAATTGACTTAGCTACGGTTATCTACGTTATTGTAAGTGTTGTTCGTATGCAAGTGTTTGGCTTGCTAGAATGCTTAAACAAACCAAACATTTGCTTGATTTGGATGAAAGCTAATAATATGCTTCTTGGCAAGGATATATTCAATTGCGGCTTGGCATTTGGGTTGTCAGTATTTATGACTTGGATTGGGAGAAATGAATAGGATAAAGGTTTTTGTTACTGGGGCAACCGGTACCGTCGGTTTGTACTTAATTAAATACCTAGCTGAGAAAGGCTATTCGGTAATCGGTTGTGTGCGCCCTTCTAGCGACAAAGATGAGCTGAACAATATCGTTCAAAATTATTCAGATAGATTATGCTACATAGAGTCCGATATCAGGGAGATCGGCAGACTTAGTGACTATATGGCTGATTGTGAGGTAGTTGTGCATACGGCTGCTGCAGTTGAACCTTATTCTAATTGGCAAGAATTAAAACGTGTCAACGTTGAAGGTACTGAAAATGTTTTGCAAGCAGCCATTGCAGCTGGTGTCAAACAATTTATCCACATAAGCAGTCTATCTGTTATAACAGGTGATCAGGATCAATTTAAAGTAAATGAAGAACAGATACCCATATATTCTAGAGAGCCTTATGCTAATTCGAAAATTGAGGCTGAGAAAATAGTCATATCCCAAGTCGATGTCAGATGTATTGATGTCACCATCCTAAGACCGGGTTTTATATATGGACCCAGTGAAAGGACTTGGATGCCGAAGTTAATTCAAGCGATGAAAAAGGGACGCGCCATGCTAGTAGGTGATACCAAGAAAGAAACCAACGTTATTTATGTAGAAAATCTTTGTCGTGCTATTGAGTCCTCTATTCTTAATGCCAAAGCGTATGGACAAATCTATAACTTAACAGACGGACAATCGGTCAGCAAAAGACTTTTGTTTGATACCATCTGTGATGAATTGAATTTGCCTCGTGTTAGTTTAATCATTCCTGCTTTTGCTGCCCGCTTACTTGTTGAATCGGCTTCAGTGGTTACTCCTTTAGTACCGAATTATTTTAAGAATAAATTGGCTCGCTATTCTCGTGCAGCTTATCGTTTAGTCGCAGTGAATCAGGGTTTTGACATATCCAAAGCAGAACGCGATCTGGGATATGTAGAACGTATCTCCTTTATTGAGGGGATGGCTAAGACACTCTCTACTTGGAAAATGTAACACTAATATCCTATAAAAAGCTTTGGAACAATTAACTCAATACTTATATTCATTATTTTTGGCAATGGCCCTGTTTTTGGCTAGCCCAATTTTGCTATTTGTTCCTAAAACAAGAGCTGGGCTTAAGCAAAAATTGGGATTCATAGATCAGTCTTTACGAAAGGCATTGTCTAATTGCAAAAAAGGAATATGGATCCATGCTGTTTCAGTGGGAGAGTTTAACGGTGTGTTTCCTCTTCTGCGAGCTATAAAAGAAAAATATCCAGATAGTCCTTTGGTAATTTCAACGACTACTAAGGCCGGACAATTGCTCGCCAAGCAACGTGCAGGTCATATGGCCCAAGTGATTTATTTCCCTTTTGACTTAACTTGGTCTGTCAATCGGTTTCTATCTTTAGTAGAGCCAAGTTTAGTAATTATTTTTGAAACAGAGTTGTGGCCAAATTTTATCAACTCTTGCTGGCAGAAAAATATACCTGTGGCAATACTCAATGCCCGAATGTCTCCGCGTTCTTTCAAACGTTATAAATTTACTAAGTGGTTCTTTGGTCCCGTTCTAAAGAAATTGGCTTTAATAGGGGCACAAACAAATAAAGAAGCTGAGCACTATAAAGCGGTCGCCGGTAATGATTTACCTATTCAAGTTTTTGGTAATTTAAAATACGATTGGCCAGCGTTGTTAAATAATGCAGCAATTAGTGACTTAAAGGCTCAATTAGGCATTAAATCGGATGAATTAGTTCTTATTGGTGGATCCACCCATCCTGACGAAGAAAAAATTATTCTCGATACTTACAAGAAATTTCTCGCAAGCCCACTAATCAGGAAAGATAAAAACCTAAAGGTGATCATTGCTCCCCGTCATCCGGAGCGCTTTGAAACAGTAGCAAAAATCATTGAAAATGCTGGCTACAGAGCGAGACGCTATAGTCACGGCGAGAAATTTGTTGAACAAAACGATATTTATTTGTTAGACACAATTGGACAATTGGCAAATTTTTATTCGCTAGCTTCTCTTGCTTTTGTCGGCGGTTCTATTGCTAAAGTGGGTGGACATAATTTATTAGAACCGTATTTATATGCAGTACCTGTGGTATGTGGTCCGCATCTTTTTAAGACCAAAGAAACTGCTACCATTCTAGATAGCGATAAAGCTTTATTTATTGCCGCTGACGCACAGACAGTAGAAGATAGATTGCTCGAACTTATTCAAGATAGGGATTTGCGGGAAAAAATGGGAAATATAGGACAATTGTGGCTCAACAATAATCGCGGAGCTGTTTCTAAATCCCTGGCCGAAATTGGTATCCTTCTGCAGAGAAATAAGCTTGACGGTGCTCTAACCAATAAACCTAATAAAGTTGAGATGACTTTATGAGCTGGGGCAATCCGCATACATTTGCTGATAAATTCTGCGTTAATTTATTGGCGCCAGCGACTTTCGTTTACGAATCGCTTTTAAATATTCATCATTTAGCCTATCAAGAAAAATGGTTGCATTCAGGAAAGTTATCATATCCTGTAATAAGCATTGGCAATCTAACTGTAGGCGGTACCGGCAAAACTCCAATAATAGTTGACTTAGCAAATCAGTTATTAGCCCAAAATATGAAAGTAGGTATTTTAAGTAGAGGCTACAAAAGATCAAACAATCAAGCGATTACAGTGGTAAGTGATGGCCAAGGAAATTTTGCTTCAATAGACGCAGCCGGTGATGAACCATTAATGATGGCCCAAATGTTGCCGCAAGCTATAGTAATTGTAGGACAAGATCGCTTTATGTGTGGCCAAAAAGCTATTAATGACTATGACTGCAAGATACTATTGTTAGATGATGGCTTTCAACATTGGCGACTACAGCGTGATTACGATATCGTTTTATTAGATTATAATGATGAGCCTTGGAATGATAATTTATTGCCAGCAGGTCGTTTGCGTGAACCATTATCTGCTCTTAAGCGAGCCAACCATGTGGTGATAACGAAAATTCCAAAGGTATATAATGCTGAAAAAATAGAACGGCTTAAAAAGTTAGTTACTCAGCATGCAGCTAACTGCTCAATCAGTCTTTGTCAATTTCAGCCTTCTTCTCTCCGTCAGTTAATAGCTGGTAGGTGGACAGATCTTTCTATCGATAAATTACGCGACCTGCCCGTAATAGCCTTTTGTGGTCTGGCTAAAGCTCAGGGCTTTTTCGAATCGGTTAAGCAGCTTGGTGCCAATGTTTTGCAGCAAATATCATTTTCTGATCATCATTCTTATTCAGAGAAAGACACCGAAATGCTCAAGCAAAAACTAACTGAATTAAATGCTGAGTATTTAATCACCACCCGTAAAGATTTAGTCAAACTGGATGAAACTACCGTAAGCTCAAGAATTTTGGCTATTAATTTGAATACTAAGTGGATAGAAGGCACACCAGATGTAGCAGATCTTGTTAAAATATCATCGGTCTTGATGCAGTAACTTTGCCATCAATTATGCAGAACAAAACCCACCCCAGCACTCAAATAAAAACTCAAAAACGTATATTAGTTATTCGGTATCGTTTTATTGGCGATACTATTTTAACGGTCCCCTTTCTGCGTAATTTAAAACGCTATTACCCTGAGGCAAAAATTGATGTATTAGTCGGTCCTCAAAGTGGAGAAGTGCTCAAAGAATGTCCCTATGTTGATGAATTGATTGAATTCGATACCACACGTTTTCACAAATATGATCAAGGTAAGGGCCAAACAAAATCATTTGCTCATTATGTGTCGTTAATAAGAAAAAATCATTACGACACTGTATTTATTCTTAAAAGGTCAACATCTTCTGTTCTTCTAGCTTATTTATCTGGAGCTAAAGAACGCATCGGATATGGTGGCGGACTTAAATCTATACTTTTAACAACAAATATACACTGGGATAAGGAAAAGCATGAAGTCGAATCCACATTAGACGTATTACGAGGCGCTAATATTCCGGTTGTTGATAATCATTTAGAAGCTTGGACTACCCGTGACGAAATAATAACGGCAAGAGCGTTGTTACCAAAGGAGCAAAAGAAATATGTTCTTATTCATGCTGCTGCCGCTCATCCAGACAAAATGTATCCTACCTCTAGCTGGTCCAAAATTATTGCTACTTTAAGTGATGATCATGGTTTCACTCCTGTTTTATCTGGTGCGCCGGGAGACAATCTTTTAAATCAGGAGATTATAGACTTAAGTGGGGTAGAGTGCCTTAACTTAGCTGGTCAACTATCAATACGTGAAAGCATGGCTTTATATAAGCTTATGCAGCTAGCAATTTGTGTGGATAGTGGGCCATCTCATTTATCTGCTGCCGTGGGCACACCCACTCTAGCTATATTTGGACCGACAGATCCTGAGCGCTGGCGTCCATTTGGACTCCAGCATAATGCCGTATTCGAAGCATCTTTATCTTGCCGCCCATGCCATTATAAAAAGACTTGTGATGACAAAAGAGAATGTCTAACAGAATTAAGTCCAGAAGTTGTAATTAAGGCAGCCCTAGAGGTTTTTTGCCACGGTGGAGGACCCTATTTCAATACATACAATGAGAAATATAAAAATTGCTAATCGCGGTGTTTTATAAATATTAAATCGCCTGCTTCTAGAAGAACTGGCAGACCTCTAATGACGCAGAATATACAGGCAAAATAAACAAAGAAGAAGGCAATTGAAGAGAGCCAGGTCAATTTAATATTTGTGTGAATAAGTATGAGCAAACAAAAAGCGAGTGCTTTAGCAACAGCATAACTAAAACGACTAAAATTAGAAGCGACCAAAAATTTTCCAATTTCGGATTCCATCATAGTTTTGTCACCAAATGCGGTGAGTCCTTTTTCTTGATAGTAAGCTCGAATAGCGTCTACTAGACCACCACGCACGAGAAATAAAATTGGAATCCAAATATTGATCCATCCGAGTACAGCAAAGGCTATCCAATAAGCTATTTCTACAATGCGATCACAAGCTATATCTAGGATGCCACCTAGTTTAGAAACTAGATTCAGTTTGCGTGCTAAATAACCATCTAATTGATCTGCCCAAATCACGAATATGGTCAACACGAAAGCTAAGCGTGTCGATCCGACATGATGATGAAGCAATAAGGCGATGGCTACAAGGGCGAGAAGTACTCGGGCCAAACAAACAAGATTAGCAAAGTTAATTGTTTTCAATTGTTGTTTTGCAGCCTTTAAACATCTAGATTAGCCACCAAGTGTGCATTCTTTTCGATAAATTCTCGGCGTGGTCCAACTGCCTCACCCATAAGCAAGTCAAAAATGTGATCTGCTTCCGAAGCATCTTCAACAGTCACTTGTTTTAAAGTACGCGTTTCGGGATTCATTGTTGTTTCCCATAATTGCTCAGGCATCATTTCACCAAGACCTTTAAATCTTTGGATGATTGCCTTGTCGCCTAGCTCGGCTAACACTGCTTCTAACTTGTGTTCGTTATAGCAATACTCTATACGTTTACCTTTTTCTACTTTATATAGAGGTGGTTGAGCAATATAGCAATAGCCTTGTTCTACTAGAGGTCTTGCATAGCGGAAAAAGAAAGTAAGAAGTAGTGTGCGGATGTGGCTACCGTCTACATCAGCGTCAGTCATGATAATTACTTTGTGATAACGTAATTTGGACAAGTCTAGGTTTTGTGCGTTCGGACGCAATAATCCGGTGCCTTTGCTACCCGCTTCTTTTTCTTCTTCGGATTCTTTAACGCTTAATCCTAAACCCTGAATCATGGCCTGTACTTCGGTATTTTCATAAATACGGCCTGGTTGTACTCTCTCTACATTGAGGATCTTTCCGCGTAAAGGAAGTATCGCCTGAAAATTACGATTGCGTCCTTGTTTAGCACTGCCTCCGGCTGAGTCACCTTCTACTAAGTAAATTTCGCAGTTAGCTGGATCGCGATCAGAGCAATCCGCTAATTTGCCGGGCAAAGATGAATTTTCTAAGGCAGACTGTCTGCGAATTAGATTCTTGGCTTTCTGTGCAGCTTCACGCGCTAGTCTTGCTTGAATAGCTTTGCCAACGATATCTTTAGCCGGTTTAGGGTTAATCTCAAGCCAATCAATGAGCCGGTCCGATGTGACAGCTTGGGTTATACCTTGCACTTCGCGATTGCCTAAGCGTTCTTTAGTTTGCCCTTCAAATTGTGGGTCTGGTACTTTAACGCTTACGATAGCGGTTAAGCCTTCTCTTACGTCTTCTCCGCTAAAATTAGCTTCACTTTCTTTTACCAAATTATTTTTGCGGGCATAGTCATTTATAACCCGGGTTAGAGCATTACGAAAGCCCGTTAAATGAGTGCCACCATCATGAGTATTGATATTATTTACGAAGGTATATACTGATTCAGAAAATAAATCTGTCCACTGCAAAGAGCATTCCACAACAATATCATCTTTCTTTTGTTCAAAATAAATTGGTGGCTTATGCAAAACCGTACGTGTGCTATTTAAATAATCAACATAGCTAGCAATACCACCTTCATAACAGAAGCGTTCTGTTTTCTGCTCACCTTCCGGGTCTCTATTATCGGTTAGAGTTATTGTTAAACCTTTATTGAGAAAGGACATTTCTCTCAAGCGAATAACTAATACGTCCCACTCTACCGCTATATGGTTTTTTTCTAGATCTTCATTTACTTCAAAAAATACTTCATCGTCAGGCCAAAATGTAACTTTAGTGCCTTTTATATCGGTTTGACCAATAACTTCTAAGCCGCCGTCGGGTTTGCCTCGCAAATACACTTGCTTATAAATTTTTCCATTGAGATAAACTTCAACTTCTAAACGACTCGATAAAGCATTTACCACTGAGGCGCCGACACCATGTAGACCACCTGATACTTTGTAACCACCACCACCAAATTTACCGCCCGCGTGTAATACAGTAAAGACTGTCTCAACGCCGCTTTTACCAGTTTTTGCCACTATATCGGTAGGGATACCACGCCCATCATCTATTACAGTTATGGAATTATCAGAATTAACCGTTAAAGAAATATTTTTGCAATAGCCAGCTAGTGCTTCATCGACTGAATTATCAACGATTTCCCAAACCAAGTGATGAAGTCCTCTTGGTCCTGTACTGCCAATATACATACCAGGACGCTTGCGTACTGCCTCAAGTCCTTCTAATACATCAATATTCTTTGCTGTATATTCGTTGCCACTATTGGTAGGGTCAGTCTTGCTCACGGTTACTCCATTATTTTCTGTTTTTTCATCGCTTGACAAAGAAACAATGTTACTAGAATCTTTTTTTGCCATATTTTTATGTTCTGCCTGCCCTTATACCAAATTTTTCAAAAAATTGACGAACTAGCTTACTGCACCAGTAGCTAAATTCGCTCCAATAATTGAAAGTAAAGATTGAAACTACTCATAGAACAAACAAAGTTTAGCACAAATAGGCATGCAAAGTGATGAATGCATCTACAATTAAAATATCCGGAAAAATATATGGAGTCTGAAATACTGCTTGGAAATTTTTTATGAATCTAGTCCAAATCTCCTAAGAAAGTCCGCTATTGCTTTGGGGTTTTTTGATGGTGTGCATCTAGGGCATCAGACTGTCATTGCTGCTGCTATCGAAGAAGCTAAAATAAAAGATGTAACAAGTGCTGTAGTCACCTTCAAAGATCATCCAAGAGCTTTAACCCGGGGTAATTCGCCATTACTGCTAACTAATATTGAGCAACGCCTGGACATTTTTGAAAACTTAGGGGTACAAGCAGCTTTGGTTTTAACCTTTACTGAAGAATTGTGTCGTCTAACACCGCAAGAATATGTAGAGACCGTTTTAGTGCAGAGTATGGGGGCGAGACTAATCTCTGTGGGCTTTAACCATCATTTTGGCAGACAAAGAGAAGGTAATCCACAACTACTTAATGAATTTGGTAAAACCATGGGTTTTGCAGTGCGAATAGCCACACCGGTATATGTTGATGGAATGGAAGTTTCTAGCTCCAAGATACGCGATAGCTTGGAAAACGCTAATCTGGATATAGCTAATAAGTTATTATCGAGACCATTTTCTCTGCCGGGAAAAGTTATAGCAGGAGAAGGCAGAGGGGCAAAATTAGGTTTTCCTACAGCAAATTTGCAAACATCACAATTTCAAATGCTACCCGCCACAGGCGTTTATGCTGCTAAGGTGCGCCTAAGTGCTCAAGCCAATAAGCGGATATACTATGATGCGGTAGTGAATATAGGCTGTCGACCCACTTTTGCAGGCGATGTTAATGCTTTGCCTATTACAGAGGTACACCTTTTAAATTTTAAAGGTAATCTTTACGATAAGAATATAGAAGTATATTTCTATAAATATTTGCGGCCAGAAATGAAATTTTCTGGTCCGGAAGCTCTGAAAACGCAGATTAATACCGATTGTAAAACTGCTTCTCAACTGTTTTCTAGTCTGCCTGCCGTTTAAATTTATTCAATTTATAAAACAAAATGTTGATCGAAAAACTTAGTCTGTCAAATTTTAGAAACTATTCGCATGCATTTTTAGACTTGCATCCTGGGTTAAATATTTTGGTGGGAGAAAATGCTCAAGGTAAGACAAATTTTTTAGAAGCAATTGAATTATTGTCTACCGGATACTCAAGCCGTACTTCTTCTGAATCGGACTTTATTCAGCATGGCAAAAGCAAAACACATATTGAGGCACATTTTCTAGCTAGAAACGTTAAAGAAAATTTGGCTCTCTCATTGTTTAACGAAGCAGAAATGCTCTTGGAGCTAGGACTAGAAGAGAGGCTCACTAATGAAAAGCCCAGAAAACGAAAAGTATTTGTAAATGGTGTAAGTTACTCGCTTTTAAAAAAACTTAGGGGCAGACTTATTACAGTTACTTTTAATACTCTCGATTTGAATTTGATACGAGGTGGCCCCAGTCACAGAAGAGATTGGATTGATTCGGTTATAGTTCGTTTAAAGCCTGCATTCTATGAACAGTTATCTAAATATCAAAAAGTTGTACAGCAGCGCAATAAATTGCTCAAAGGCTTGTTTGAGAGCAATCATTTATCTGCTAGAGATGAGGACCAATTAGATGCCTGGAATGAACAAGTAGCTAAATATGGTGCTCACATAATCTTATGGCGACGAAAAGCATTGCAAGAGCTTATAATCAAAGCAAAATATTACTTATCTCTTATTTCGGATCAAAATGAATCTTTATCAATCTTTTATCGCTGCCGTGCATTGGAGCTTAATTCTGATAAGCGTCATCATCGAGATGGTCAAAACTTTCACGATATAAAAATTCTAGAATTACTCTCTTCGATTCACAATAATAGCCATGATAACGAAGAAGAAAAAGTAATTGTCCAAACTTTGCTTCATTCATTAAATAAGCGAAAGTTAGAAGAACTTGTGCGCGGTCAGACTTTATCGGGTCCTCATCGCGACGATCTAATATTTTTATTGAATGACAAAGAAGCCACTTCATTTGCTAGCCAAGGACAACAGCGTTCATTAGTCCTAGCTCTCAAACTTAGTGAGCTAGAAATGATTAGAGAACATCTATCAGAACCACCCGTACTTCTATTAGACGATGTTTTAGCTGAGCTTGACCTCAAAAGACAATCATTACTTATGTCACAAATTAATAGCGATATGCAAACTATTATTTCCACAACTCACGTTTCTAACTTTAACTCACACTGGCTAGAAAGCGCCCATTTCTATGAGGTTAAATCAGGTACAATTGGTGCCACCGAAATAAAAGTAGCGCGTTAGGAAGTATATATGCAAACAAAAAAAATTGAAGCAGGTATTGATCAATATATAGATTCTATCCGTAAAGATTACGAAGCTAATTTAAAAGCCTTTGTGGATATACCTAGTGTTAGTGCCGATCCTGCCCATAAAAAAGATATAGAAAAAATGGCTGAGGCTGCTCTCAATTTACTGAAACAATTTGGCGCCAAAGCCGAGATTATAAAAACAAATGGCAATCCCGTCGTATATGGCTATTTTGAAAATTCAGCTAAATCGCCCACTCTTACAATTTATAATCATTTAGACGTACAGCCGGCTGACGCTAACGAATGGCAAAATCCACCTTTCTCACTAACCATAAAAGACGACCTATATAAAGGCCGCGGGTCAACCGACGATAAAGGACCTGCCTTAGCGGCTCTTTACGCTAGCAAATATGTCTATGATCAAGGACTGCCTTTGAATATAAAATTTATTTGGGAATTAGAAGAAGAAATTGGCAGTCCTAATTTTCTCTCCTTTCTCAAGAGAAACAAAGAAAAATTCAAAACAAATTCCATTCTTGTTTCAGACACAATATGGATCAGCAAAGATAAACCTTCTATAGCCTATGGCTTGCGCGGGATGTCTTGCGTGCTGGTTAAATTGCGCACAGGCAAAAAAGATGTTCACTCTGGCACAACCGGAGGCGTGGCCCGTAATCCTATTGGTGAATTGAGTCAATTAATAACTGATTGCTATGACGCTAAAACTGGTGAAGTGAAAATCCCGGGCTTTTATGATGACGTTTTGCCTGTTTCTGAGCAAGAATTAGATAATATGGGGAAGGCCGGTTTCTCGCTAGATCATTTTAAAAAAGCCCATGAATTAATGGCAGTGCGAGTAGAAGAACCTTTAGAAGCAATAAAGCGCATTTGGGTTAAACCAACTTTAGAGGTGCATGGTATTGTAGGTGGTTACACTGGTCCTGGTGTTAAGACGATTGTCCCCCATCAGGCAGAGGCAAAAATAAGTATGCGCCTAGTACCTAATCAAAAGCCAGATAAGATTTTTAAGCTATTTAGCGAATTTGTTAAAGCAAAGTGTCCTGATGCTGAAGTTATTGAAGACGGCAGCCTTGGCCCTTTTATAGGTAGCTGTAAAGATAAATATAATCAAGCTGCAGCTGCTGCAATCAAAAATACTTTTCATTGCGAACCAGTTTTCACCCGCGAAGGTGGCTCCATCGGTGCGGTGGTCTCTATGGATGAAGTTCTAAAAGTGCCAATAGTTTTTATTGGTCTATCCTTGCCAGAACATGGCTACCATGCCATAAACGAGCACTTCGACTGGCAACAAGCAAAAGGCGGCATAAAATTATTTGCGGATTATTTTACTAAGGTGCAAAAATTATGATTAAAAAATACATTATCCAATCCAAATATTGCTTACCGACCGTATTAACACTATCATTTCTCTTTTCTACAGCGTCATTTGCTCAAGAGCCTAACCCAGTTGAACCCGCACTAGTAAAGCAGTTTACTGCGAAGGTCGAACCAAAGCAGTTCTTGAAACAAGCTAAGGAAAGCCTTTGGCAGGTATATCCTGAAGACGATAAGTGCAAGCAAGCGTTAGTCGATTACGTGGCGAGGGCCAAAGATGGGACGGGCTTGGCATTTGCCGCTATTGCGCTTATTCCGTTCCATGATCCAGCAACGCTGAGCCCTATGCTTACGAGAGCTTCTGAAAATGCTATCTCACCAGGCACACGATTCTATATTCTCAATGCTGCTCCTTACGTGGTCAGTGTTGGAGATGCATTCTATATGGGAAAAGGACAATTGGATAATGATACCAAAGAGACTTTGACTTCTCTTGAGAAAATGGCTATCGAATCGACAAAACTGGGCGTGGGTCACTATCATGCCACTAATCTTGCTACCATCTATAAAGAAGCACTAAAACCGAAGAATAACGATAGCGAAGGACTTGAAATGGCTATCTGGCACGCATCAGCATATCTTTTAGGAACCCTGGATTTGAAAGATTTTGATCTACTCGAAAGCACCATGGACCCGAGGCATTGGTCAGTATGCAGCAATGTGATTAGTGCATTGAGCTTTGCAAGCAACCGGGATTTCTTTACGGAATTACGCCATTTGAAACAAGAAGAAGGTACTGGAGAGCACGCGCGAAAGATAGCAGAAAAGGCATCGGAAAATGCGAAGGTGTGGTGGCGTAACTTTTTGAAAGGACATTCCGATGGCAATTGGCAGGCAGCTGTTCTTGACGGTTTCTCACAAGCTGGGTTTAATTTGGATACAGATTTGCATTCGCCAAAGACTCAGAAAGAACTCTTGCGAGCAATTGATGCGCCTAATCCTATATTGTGCTATAACGCTTATAGACTTCTGAATCACATTTATGGTACCCACTTCGATCTGGAATCCGCATTCTTCGCAGGCAAATATGCCGGCAGCTTTCTTGACCCTTCCGAAGATCAAGCAAAGAATGAAGCGAGGCTGAAACACTACTGGAAGCAAAGACTGGAGGGTACAATTTCACCTTCTGACTCGCTTTCAAGGAGTAAATAGCCCAGCTAATCAAAGAAGTGGGTTTCTCCTGATGATCTGGTCACTCAAACCGGTAAATTGAACTAAAACTCAACTGATGTATAGAAGAGAAGGTGCGGCTGGTCGAAACAGTTTATTAACTGTTCTATTTGGCGGCATTATTTTTCTCCACTCCTATAAAATGGGATTATAAAGACCAGGATTTTCAATTTACCTAAATTGCTAAAAGGACAACTTAGATGAATAATCTAGTACATATAGCTCAACAACTAAGCGGTTGGCTATTTATAATTTTTCTTATTCTTATTCTCTTACTTCCGCCAATAATATTAGCTTCAATTGAATTTTGGTTGCTAAGAAAGTTTTTCGTGTCGAGCAATAACAAGATTTTAACGATCTGTTTGATGATAATACTAACAATCGCAAATTCGTTCTTTACTATACGACCGATCTATTCGTACATTACCGGATTAGCTCAGCTGTAGGGAGCATCTACAAACGCTCAAATCAAAACCGTGTATTTTATTATCATCAGATTTTGAATAGCTAGCACGCGAGTTCAAGAAAACGAGAACCAATATTACTAACAACACACAATATTTAAATTTCACGTTCATCATTTTTAGAGTTTTATTTCTTGGGTCAGCTGACGAATTTCGTTGAGTCGGGTCAAGTTGTGCTTAAACTCCCACCCATAGATCTCACACAATGCTTGTGCTGCCCGCAAAGAACTATATGGAACCTCCAGCATGGCAATTAAATATTTAATCGCTTCCTTATCGCCAAGTTTTCCCAATCCCCAGGCGGCGATTACTTTATGCTGTCTTTCTTCTGGATTCATAAAAGCTTCACTCAGAATTTGCCGGCAGCTTTCATCTGTGTATGCCTGCAGTGCCCATAAGGTGTGCCAACGCATGTCTCCTTGTTCCCCCGACTCCGCCTGGCTATTTGCTAAACGTAACAAGACAGGAAGACTAGTCTGCGCTTTGAGCGTACCAGCAGCATGTATTGCCCTGCTTCTCACAAATTCATCTGGATCGTTCTCAATGATATCACTAAGGTAGTCTGCAAGGCCAGTTAACTGTGCAAACTCTATTGTTTGAACAAGCATACTGCGTGTATTTGAATCGGGATCTGTGAGCATTTCTTTGATGCGTATGATAACTTCTGGCACATCAGTCAATTCTGAAAGTATGTAAACGGAGGCTAGCTTACGGCTTTTATTTTTTCCAACAGCTTCGTCTAATATCGCTAAAATTCTCGGTCTTGGTAGTTCTTTGATGGCTTTTATCGCTTCGTTATGAGCAGTCTCTTTCTCGTCGTTATCAGATAATCGCTCTACGCTTATTAGGCGATCTAATAGCCCACGAACAGTCTGAAGGGTAGTATTTTCTTTCATGACATGATTCTTCTAACGACTCTGTTTCTACATAACCTAACATTTTAACGTAATAATGATGATAGCATTGTACGTATAACTATTGAAAGAATTAAATTATAGACCTGTAGACTAAAATCCATTAAACGTTGCCCAGCGGGAAAAGCAGTTATAGATTATAATTTGCAAATTGCGCTTACCCGGAGATAATAGATATAAAAATGAATATCGTCCTGGAGCATTATGAAATTTAGGAATATTATTTGGCCTCTGCTGGGTACTCTTATAATTTCGTTTACGCAAACAAGTTCAGCTAAAGAAACTATTCCTATGATAGTGAGATTGAATAAGGTTGCAGGCAATTTACTGCTGCCAAACAATAAGAGAGCAGAGGCGATCATAGAAATTTTTGATGAGCCAAGCTTTGTAAATCGCCGATCTTGCGATATGCCCAAATTTCTAATCAATCCTACCTGGTTGAAAGAATGCTATATTCAATATTTCCCAGGGCTGCCTGGAAAATTGCCCAAAGGGATGGAATGGCATCCGGGCGAATCACTCTTTTGCCTATATCTTTTTCCAGCCAAACCAGGTTCTTCTACCGCACCATACGGTATCTATTTCACCTTAACTGGTACTCTTTATTCTGCAGATCCGGCCTATCAATTTTTCAACGGAAAACTTACAGATGCGACAACCTTGGTTCAGGTTAGCACCTGGCGTCCAAATGGAGTTGAACATACATCGTCCTCACCAGATGTAAAAAGAACACCAGGGGAACTACCAGCAGACGTGGGTGCTGCGTTTCCCGAAAAGAAATGATTGCTCATAAAAATGGAAAATAGAAGCAATAAATTCGTGTTTATACTTTGGGTAGCTGCCGCTATTTTACTGATAGCAGTCGCTGTCGTGCTACCTGGTTTAAGTGCTAGGGCTCAGGATAAATCGATTGATAAATATACTCAAGCCATTGCTAAAAATCCAAAAGATCCTATAGCTTATTATGAGCGTGGATGTGCCTACTATGAAAAGGTTACACTGGCAGATAATAAAGCCATGAATGACTGGAGTGAAGCAATTCGCCTGGACCCAAAGTATTTGGCTGCTTATATAGCCCGCGGTGATGCTTATGCAGAAGGGGTGGAATATGAAAAGGCTATTGTTGATTTTAGCCATGCCATCGATCTTGATCCGCAAAACGCTGCACTTTATTGTAAGCGTGCAAATGCCGCCACTGCTTTAGAAAGATACGGTAAGGCAGCTAAAGATTACAATAAGGCAATAGCTGACTATAGCACGGCAATAAAAATTGATTCTAAAAATGCCGAATATTATCGCCTGCGGGGCATTGCTTACGAGTATACGAAGTTACACCAGAAGGCAATTGACGATTTTCAATTAGCGGTGAGTCTTGACCCGCGAATGAATGAAAAATATAAGGCTCTTTTTGCTGAGCCCTATGGAAATCGTGCGGTCGAATATTTGGTGCTCAAGCAATATGATAGAGCGATAGAAAATTTAAATAAAGCCATAAGTCTTGATCCAGGAGAAGTCGATTTTTATTATAATCGCGGCATTGCCTATGAAGAATTAGGACAGCAGCAAAAAGCAAAAGATGATTTCGTTACAGCATGGAAGAACGAAACCATACAGGATGGAGATAAAATTGAAGATTATACTAACTTCAGATGGACATTATTGAATGATTATACACGCATATATAATCAAAGACAGTGGGACTTTAACGACTACCAATATAGACCAATAGCTGACGGCTTACAAATTTTGCAAGGAAATAAACAAGAGAATAAACCAGTATTTAGCGCTAAAGTAAATCAAAACAACTCATACTGGTTAGTGATACCATTTGCAGGTGTAAAGAAAATAGCAACAGCCGGAAAGCTTGCATACTGGGATTATTCACAGTTAAAACCTGCAAAAACTCCAGCAATAAGAATGGATAAATCTTTGCCACCAATGTTGATAATTGGACATCATCCAGAAGGGGCTCATCCGCCTGCTGACTATAAATTGTTTGCATTAGGTAATGAATTTAAAAAAATTGCCGAGTTAAATTCTTCGAATAATGCGGGTTCTGGCAATTATTATTTTGTTGACTTTTACGGAAATGGCTATTGTGCAGCTGTAGGAAATGATAATGTATTTGCTTACTGGCATGCTGCTTATTGCGACTCCCCACAAGCTACAATAATCCTGCGACTTGAAAAAGACAAATTTGTACTGGCAGAAGATCTGATGAAAAGCCCGCCTCCGGATGAGCAATACATTGCGAGCTTAGTAAAACAAACAAAAATAGAAAGCTTATCTTCCGAAGGGCAGATAAATTTATCTCCCTTAAAATCTACTATTTGGTCAAATATGATTCAACTTATCTATTCTGGTAATGGCAATCTTGCCTGGAAATATCTGGATAAGGTATGGCCAAATGGCAAAACCGGTTCGTATCAGGATGACTCGAACCATAAGCTGATCACAAAAGCACAATTTGTCAAAGACTTCAAAAAACAGCTGTCCACAAGCCAATATTGGTCTGACCTCAAACATTTAAATGGTTGGTAGTACTAACTAACAATTACCAAATTTGCCTTTAGGTACCAATGTTCAATTCCCATTTGAATGCAACATATGCGTTGCTATTCTCTTATAGCAATTTATTTGTACACATGGTAATTAAAAGTGAATTCAATATCTACCGGAGACTCTGAGCCTACTGGTAGGATGGGAAATGGACTCGATTTTTCCACTGCATCTAGCCCTGCTCGATCAAGGAGTGCATTGCCACTAGAATGCTTAAGTTTCAAATTACCTATTTGTCCATCTCTATAAAGTTGATAATCAACTATTGTACGTTTACTAACTGGTCCTTGAGGGGGCATCCAGAGGGATTTGATGCGGGTTTGCATATTAGCCATATACTTTGAATAATCAGGATTGGTCCAACCAAATTGCAAATAATTTTCCAGGGCATTTGTTAGCATTGGAAGTGAGTCTTGATATTTATCATGATCATCAAAAAATAAGCTGGCTATAAACAAGCATGATGCTATAGATCGATCACAATCTTCCTCCCTTAATTCATCATACTTGGTCAACATTTTTTTGTAACTATCTTCTGCCTCCACAGTTTTTCCATTGGCAGCAAGTTCAGCTGCTTGCAAGCAATATCTCTTAATGTGATGTCTGCGAGAAGCTCTGAGTTGTTTTAATTCTTCTTTTGTTAAAATATTATCTGGAACAAATTGAGAACAATGTTTTAATAACGTAAAAGTAATATTCCGCTCGTTTGCTGCTTGCTGGTGCAAATTTTCTAGAGATTGTTTTACAAGAGAACCTGCCTGATCATTATCACCTTTACTTGCATAATACCGAGCAAGACTCAACAGGCTTGGCACATAATATGCTTGCTTGGCCGACATGCATGATGGATCAATTCTAATTGCTTCACTATATTCAGAAATGGCTCTTTCAGGTTCATTTTCTTTCAATGCCTGTTCAGCCAATACTATACGATCTTTAGCTGATTGCGGATTTTTACTAATCATTTTGAAGCATCCGTCTAAATTATCTGAAACTGTACTACTTCCTCTGTCATAAAACAGCGACTTCTCAAATTGTTTTAAGGCAAGATCGCACTTAGGAGCCAAGCTTAGACCATAATTGTTATAAGCAATGGCCAGATTTTCTCTTGCTAGCTCGTAGCAAGGGTCTATGGCTAATGCTTTTTTAAGGTCTGCAATTGCCGGCAATAAATTTCCTTTATTTATCGCCAGAGCAGCCTCATTGTTTAGCTCAATGACACGCACTGATGTGCAATAATCTTGTTTAATCGTGTTGAGTAAATGATTCTTTGCCCCAACCAATAATACTTTCCTCGCTAAACTCATTGCTTTCTGATAAAGCAAAAGTCCTTCAGCATTTTGTCCTTCAGCATAGCGAATGAGTGACATGCTTGCATCACAATGAGCCAGGCTTAAATCATTTGGACCAAATAACTTTTGCAAAGCCTGCCGGTTCTCTTCATAGAGCCTGAATGCTTCTTTATAGTCCTTTTTCTCAAAACAAACTCTAGCTATCGCAAAATTAAGGTCTATTTTAGAACGACTATTTTTTATTTTCAGCCCAGTACTAGATTTAGAGTCAACTGCGGCATTAGATAGCTCTACTTTTCCTATTTTACGCAGAAAATCGCTATAGGCTTGTTGGACTTCTGGAAGTCCAGTTGTGTCTCCAAATGACTGTGGCACGTCTATGCCTGCCTTGAACTCGCGCTCCGCGTCGTCATTAGCCTCTAGCTGCACAAATCGCTTAGCTGCCTCAAGATGCAATTTGCGTATCGCTGGTGCCGGATTCCCCGAGCAGACACCTGATGTTAAGTCCACTGCTATCTGCGCAATCAATACACTGGCACGCCGTAAACTAGCGAGGGCTTGCAATTTATTTCCAGCTTTGACTTGAGATGTTTCTTGATCAAATAGTAACGGGATCTCTTGTTCAAGTGTCTCATATTCTTTTACCAGATCTTCCATATTAGTATATGGCGCTGCAAAAGACGGCTGTAGTGTCATTATGCCAGACACGGCTAGAGCCTGCCAGATTCGAATTTTTCTCATGCTTTGAATCTTCCCAAAATCCATCTGCCGCAAGTGTAATCTGCACAAAAACCCCTGTCAAGTTGAGTTTGTCAGATGTTCTGAGTTTAAAGATCTTATGCCATATCGGAGAACCCAGGCATTATTTTGAAAGTTTAGCTTTTCTTTGAACGTCCAATTCGTGATATTTTTGCCAGTCCTTTTGCGCTAGAGCCTTCTGTCCCTGTCGATCATAACTAGAGGCTCGATATGCACACAGATCCATATCGCTTGGATCAAGAAGAATTGCCATTTAAATACTCGCTCAGTTACGAACAAATCTTCCATCCCAAGGTGTAGCGGTTTTCGACGCCAACATAATCGCCTCACCAACAAGAGGAGCAAGGAGATAGTGGCGTTGTCCATTCCAGTCGATCGAACAGCCGACTATCTCTGCTGTGACCAACATCTGTGAAAGGAAGGCGCTGTCGCCGGCCGCTCTAGTGCAGCCAACACCAAAACCAGTACCCGCAGGGCTAAAACCAAATATTACCGGTCCTGAATCAATATCACCTTTCCATGAACCATCAGGGTTTTCTTTTAGAGCACCAGCGCCGGGAAACCTTCCAACCGCTGGTAAGAACCATGCGCCAAATGCGCGCTTGAGTTTACTATATTGTTGTCCGCAAAACTCTGGATCGGCATGAAAGAGATAAAGCAAACTAAAAGCCACTCCAGAACTGCGGCTTTGGGATCTCAATTTTGCTCCTGGCGATATTGCAAACACAAGTGTTCCTGTATCGTTGCGAATCAATTTTTCTTCTGCAGACAGTCTCCACTTGCTTATGAGCTGGTGGTATTGTGTGCCAAATGCAATGTCATGATTCTTTAGTGATGCAAGCACGACTGAATTATCAGGAATATATCTCTCGCCCGGATAAGTTTGAGCAATCATGGCAGCATCTAGATTTATGCGGCGAGCTAGAGCTTCGCTAATGCGGTGGGTTAAAGTATCATATCTAGTATCACCCCCCGCCAGTCGATAACAGGTGAGCATTAAGTTTAGGTGTCCCAGATACCAGACGTGGCCATTCTCTGATAATAGCGAATCAAGCGGATCTTCGTGCCAGGCATCTATATCAAATTGCCGATAGGATTTCTGGAGAACTCTTCCAATAAGCGCTTGGATTTCCTGCGCTAGCTCCCCACGCAAATCTGGATACAGAAATGCGAGATTACATAGAGCCATTGAGTACATGGAGCAACTGAGCAGTGCCCACTCTCCTTGAAATCGTGATGGCAGCAGGCTCTGGCTACTTGGTCGCTCCTCGTGGCGAATGGTAATCGCCCCTCTTAAAAAGGCTCGCCTGTGTAAAAGATCTTCTTTGGCGTCCCCATCGAGCAGCTGATCACCGCCAACATAGAGTACGGATACCCACAATACTTTGAGCAAAAGGAACAGCGCCAGAGCAATAAGTGAGACTGTGATCGTTTTCCTATACATTGACTTCAGTCCAAAATGTGAGTTAGTATCAAGGTTGTATATCGTATTGATTGTAGCGTTGTGCTTTTAATTACATCTTATGCTAGGGCAGCCTAGTCATTATGGCATCCAATGTTGAACTTAATCTGGAAATTCATTATAGGGTCCACCTACGAATGAGACGTTTTTTTGACCGATGTCTACAGGTATCTCTACCGTAACTCACTTTTAACACATTTGGTGATATAAACTGGCAGATGTTTTGTTCCAGCATGGGACCATCAAATCCCCATTGCCATTGGTCGCAAGGATTGAAGCTATCTGTTGCCTCTTCAAGGTACCATTTTGAAAGTGGTGGCGGATTTGGTGCCTTGCCAAGACAGCGAATTGTATCTGACTTTGTGTCCAAAACGTATAAGCGCCATATCAATGACTCTTGATAGACTGTATCACAAACATAGTCCTTATTCAGTTCCTCTCGACCCACGAAAACAATAAATCTCAAATCTGGGCTGGGTACTACTGCCTCCATTGCTGCAACAAATGAGGGAGTAAAACTCTTTGAGTAAACTATAGCTGGCTTATCTTCAGGTAGATATTCAAATGCTTCGACTTTTAACGATATTCCCGTTTCGCCTACTGTCTGTAAAACGTAAGCATGCTGGGCGCGACTATAGCCAAGACACTTAAAATTATCATCTAATTTGCGTTGGAATAAAACAGCGCCGTTTTTAGACAACAAAGAAATGCTTGTATGTCCGTTGTCTGGACCATCATGGCGCATTTTGCTCATGTCGGTATCAATCACTAATGTAGTGGTTTCACCACTATAATGCATAGGTCTAGGTGAGAAGAAGCTGTCCCTTGATTCTGAGAACACAGGACCGCACTGAGCAGTTAGCGCCAAAAATATCACCAGTAACAAACGAATTTTTCTCATTGGCGCCTTTCTGGATAATTGTTGAACTTAGTTCTCAAATTCATCATTCACCAATATAACATGCACCACGCGCTACATAAGAAGCCAATTAACAATTCCAAGTATAGCAATCCCCATTATAATCAGTCCGCATCCAAATCTTAGCTGTAAATTACTCAATCGACAGCTTTAAGACGTGATGTTCGCATCACGTAAGAACACAATAAGCCAATTAGTAGTTGCAGGAATATTCAATCCCATTGCAATTAGTGCACATCCAGAAATAAACTGACTGCGTCTGCCGAGCTTCCGTTTAAATATAGGAATTACGAAAAGTGAATCTGCTAAGACTATTGAACGCATAATCAAAATCGCACCACCAATAAGAACTGCAATTTCCAAAACACCTGCAATTATGTTTAAAACTGTTTCAAGTTTAGCCAGTTTGTTATCTCGGACTTCATCGGTACCCAGGTAGATAGATCCAGGGTTTTGCGGACAAATAGAGGTATTTTGTAGATCTTGCGCTTTGGCTGGAATGAGCATAATCACAGAAAAGGCTACAACACATAGAAATATTAGGATGTCTGCAAATATCTGATGCGGACTGCTCCTCAACAAATAAATCATAATATTGATCTCCATGGTAAGGTGCCACCGATAGCAGTGGCTAATCCGCAGACATCCCTAGAGGCTTGCCCCATTATCAGCATCATTACCTTGTCTAGTAATTAGTAATTGAAAGTCTTGGTAAATGACTTCAAGCTAGTCAAAAAGCTTACCAGCCTTACTGATGAATGTCAAGAGTCTATTTATTTGCAATTGCCTTTGCCACTTCTGTTTACTGCTTTTCCGCATATGCAGCTGCTAATTTCCCAACTCTAGGTGTCTAATGGTTTCTGGATTACATTTGTGCGGAGTGTAAACACCCAGTGCCGCGTTACAGTCTTTAAATGCGCCTGTTTTCACTTCATGAAAATATTGATCTGTGCTGGTGCTGTTTGGCACACGATCTAATTTCCAGTCCAGCGGGAGACTAATAGATTCCACAGCGCCGAGCCCTATACTGACCCGGCTCAATTGTATATCTTGGGGAGATGCCTTTTCATGTGTCGGATCAGCAAAGCCCATCGTCGTACAGATTACCAAAAGTAAACTGGCAAATATTGTATTGTTCCCCGTGTTATCCATAGTGTTATCGTAACTTATCCTTTAATGTCAGTCTTTAGATTCTTCGCAAGACCAAATCTGCGATCCTATTGGTACTTCCTTCTGATCGATATCGCCCAAGTTTATGGTAGCGGAACCAAATACATTTGGAGAAATACCTTCTAACGATCCGTACAATCTTAAACTAGTACCATCTGGACGATGAATTTCCACTCGAACTTTATTCGTTTTCGCGCTACCAATTTCACCTAACGCGGGGTACCGGTCAATTCCCCACGGACTGACAACTACTATTAAGCCACGTCCAATCAATGTAAATGTATTTATCACTCGGACACAGAAACCGTTTTCTACACGAATCAGCTGCTCTTTTCGTATATCTTCGACAGAATCATTTTCTTCAGGAGTTATGGTATCGGTAATAATGATGAACCGAGCACCGATTTTTCGCAGATACGGAGGAATGCTTGCAGTCGGGATGTCCCATTCAGCACCCCCATAAGCAAGACCTTTTCCCTCCGTTCTTTCCAGAGATATTTTAGTATACCCATGATCCAGATGGAAGAGGATTCTTGCTGGTTCTCGCAGATGATACTTTTTCATGTTTCTCTATATGGCTATGTTGCAAAAACATGTGTTTCGACAATATATTAGCCTTTGTCCGAACAATTCCAAATAGATTGAGGACTGCTTACGCCTGGTGGCAATGCTCTCTTTGGCTCAAAGATTCCTTTTCTTACATCCTTTATGCGGAAAAGAAAATCGCCTTGGGACATGACCTCCTTATAAAAGTGTCCCATGATGCGCTGCGGAATATACGTTTGTTTCTCTGCGCTTCGGTTTGTAATGAATTGAAAATCGCGCCAGGGCGAAATTACCATGTGAATTAGATCTTGAAAAGACTCTACTTTATCACTTGCCACCACCAGGCAGTGATCTACCTCAACTTGGGCATCGAGATCTGGTGGTTTGCCAGTATGCGCGTCCAGTGCCGGGAAAAACATAAGGTCAGGATATTTAGGCTCGTACCACCAGAGCATGGGAGTAGCCCTTAACGCATCTTGATTATCAAAGCAACAAAGAGCAAATGTCCAGCCCTTATACCACTTGCTATAAGCATTAAAAAATTCGCGGTTCAAAGCCGGACGTTTGTTCTCTGGAACTTTATTAAGAGCAACATGTATTTGCGACACATCCGAGGCAAGTACAATTGTGTAAATGCCGCTATTGAAGACAACAGCCTCTCCAGGATCACCAAATAAAGGAGCATCGTAAGCCGAAGCAATCAACCAGTTTATGATTATTGGAAAAACGAATGCCACAAGAATGAGCTGTATGCCAGCTAAAATTTGTATACCAGGAATGTCTGTTCCCATAAAGCTAGCTTTGAAATTTTTTTTGGTAAAGCCACGCACTATTAAAACGATACCTGTGAGTATGCCACCTATTAAAGTGGTGCTAGTAATAGCATTTAGGATTGCAGCAAGATTGGCCAAATTATTTACCCGGATCGTTCCGGCTGTATTTACACCCGTGACATAAGTGGCTTCTTGTCCCTGTGGGGCAACAGTAGTATTGGAAGCACTTTGCCGCAAAGGAAGATTAGGCTTGGTATCAGCATTGGTATTGGTAGTTACTTGAGTTGGAGTAGAAGCCATTTGCCCATGAATTAACTCCCCAAAAAGTCCAACTCCAATGCCAACTAATATACATAGTCCCACTACAAGGGTAGTGATGAATGTGGTGCTTATCATCTTCTTCAAGAAATTTGATCCGGGGATTGGAAAGAAGAACCATAGAGCTAGAAGAGCAAGAAATACAATGCCACTGCACACAGAAGGAGAAATCAGTGGCTTTGTCACTGTTCTCTGCATCTCATCCATAAAATACGAGATATCAGACGTATCGACAATATTTTTTTCGGACATCGTACCGGGAATAGCAGGAATGGGCAAAAATAAAGCATTGCCACCATAGATTTTATTTTGGGCTGTGTTTTGGTAACCGAGAAGATGTATACGCTTACCATCCTTCTCTAATTCCGATACAAAGCCAATAGTATTAGTAAATCTTGCTGGTGCAAGAGAGCCGCAGGCAAATACAGCAATAGCATCAGCAGTGACCCAAAGCAGAACAATGACCAAACAAAGTTTTAGTAATCGGCTCCATTGAATCATTATTTGTCCCCCCTCCCCAAATATCTATTGAAAAGTAACATATAATATCAATTTTTGCCACTGTTACTTTATTGCTTCGCCCTCTCCAGGTCTTCAAATTAGTCAGACATATTCAGCTACTTTATTTAGATAACTTTTCAACGATAGTTTATATGCTTTAGCTAAAACATTTAAACTTTTGAGGGTAGTCGTAGTTCACCGCGCTACTAAAACTTAACTCATCTAAGAACCCATCATACAATCTACGTTTCTTCTTTACGAGCGCCGTCATCAATATTTTTGCGAGTCTGCATGAGTTTTGATATCTTTTTCCTGAACCAAGTCTTATCAGTGATCCGCTAAGTGCAGACGAAGTAAAAGCTGTCCTGAAGGTTGTGAGCACAGCAGGAGCTAAAGGACCGGATGATCATGGCTGTTTTGATTTGAATTTTAATGATGGTGGCTCAGCCGATCTTTTTGCCCACAATCTGGAAACTAGTTGCATGGTCGCCGTTTATCGACATTCGCCTAAACTAACTAATTTCCTGTTTGAGCTACTCTGTGCAGGAAACTGGGTAATGCTGCCGGTAACTGAAAAACAATAGCAATTGCACCATCAGACAAATGCTTAACGGATCGGCCAAATGACTATCCTGAAGTTTGTATTTGCAAAACGGCCGATGAACTGAGAATATTGTTAGAGTAAATTTTATCACGGTATCACTCCAACATTGATCGCATGAACGGAGTTTGAAAAGGAGGAATCTTGAGCTTCATTACTATTGCAGATGATTGAATCAATAGAGCGAGGTGAACCACCTGAAACATTTAATCCTCACATGCAAGGTATAATTCCTCCTAGGGGAAAGAAAGCAGGGCTGGGTTAGGATATCGAATAGCCAAGTCACGGGCCAGCACCGCTATGTGATTCTAGGAGAATCATGCGTGATTCCACTTTCTCAGCTTCACTGTCGCGCTTCCTTGTCCGCAGAAAATCACTGAAATAATTTAGATATGGATCGATCCCAGCGTTGTCTTTCCCCCAAGTTTTTTCGGCTATCACAATGGCCTGTTTATAAAACTTCTCCGCCTCATTGTATTTGCCTTGTTTATCACAAAGATCGGCTAATTTATGTAAGTAATCAAGTTTATTTTGTATGTAATCAAATTTATGTAAGTAATCAAATTTATTTTCAATACCTTTAAATTTATGCATATTTTCATGGATAGAAAAAGCTCGTCTACACAATTGTTCGGCTTCAGCATATTTAACCCATTTATCATATAAATCTGTCATCTCGTCAAGAGTATTGGCAACAAGCAGGCTGTTTGCACCGCATCTTTTTTCTCTAATAGTAAGAGCGCGTTTGTACAAAATTTCAGCTTGATTATAATCTGATTGTTTTTTCTTACTAAAGTCGTCTTCATAAAATGCGGCGAGATCACATAAGTTATCAGCAATATCAGGATGATTTGGTCCCACCGCCTGTTGTCGAATAGCCAGGGCATGTTTTAATGAAGCTTCAGCATCACTAAATTTGCCTTCTAGTTCGTACACCTCAGAAAGATCGATAAGATTTTTCCACAGATCAGGATGCCCAGGTTTCAATATTTGTTCTCTGATCGAAAGCGCCTGCTTAAATGTATTCTCGGCATCAGCCAATTTTTCATCGTTATTATAAGCCGCAGCCAGGCTGCTCAAACTTTTTGCCGCCCTTAGATCATTTTTCCCGGACTTTTTAGCTTCTGTAATGGCAGACAAAAATGCATTTTCTGCCTTACCAAGTTCTCCTTGGTGAAAAGCTTCTTGTCCTTCTTTCATGTCCTGCTCCCATTTTGACTGAGCTGCAAACGCGGCGGGAAAAGCAACAACCAAAGCACTGAAAATAGGCAGAAAATATTTTTTCATGATTTTAAATATTCACACGGTTAGAAGGAGATTTGGCCATAATAACATTACGAAAATCATAGAATATTACAATAGAGACTCTTATATTCTATAACTTGAACGAGAATGCGAATCGAAAACTTTTTATGGCATTGCGAACGAGTGATCATTACACTCTCTCCATAAGAGCAACAACTTGCACTGCAATAGCTGCACCACTGCCGATATCACCAAGTTTTTCACAAGTTTTAGCTTTAATACTTATAGTGTCTTTTGGTATTTCTAGTATTTGAGCTAGATTATCTCTCATCTGGCTATACCATGGTGAAAGTCTTGGCTGTTCGCACACCACCACTGAATCAATATTGATTATTGACCAGTTTTCTTTTTTAACTTGTTCTATTACTTGAGCAAGCAATTTTGTACTGTCAGCATTTTCGTATTTAGGATCATCAACTGGAAATGATTTGCCAATGTCACCCAAGCAAGTGGCTCCTAGCAGGGCATCGATGAGTGCATGAATTAAAGCATCGCCATCAGATGTGCCATGTAATCCTAAATCGTGAGGTATGTGCACCCCACCTAAAATCAGGCGTTTGCCTTTTACTAAACGATGGATATCGAAACCAGTTCCGATTCTCAAGCTATTGTTGGGCACAAATAACTCCTCTTATTGCGAACATATAATACTTTGTTTGGATAGAAAAATTTTATTTGTCTATATTTCTAGATAGTCTGGCGACTCTAGCAATATCTCAATCATCATTAATAAATCGATTCAAGTAGCTGCCAATAAGTGCGCTAAACTTCTCATTCATGACTAAATCTTTTGTTTCATCAGTTTTTATTGCTGGCGCAGGCTTTATGGGTAGCGCCATTGCTTATTTGATTACAACTAAAAGTGAGGCTAAGGTTTGCTTATACGATAAATATCCAGATGCCTTAAAGAAGGCGCAAGCAACCTTCACAAAATTTGGTAACACCGCTTTGGAAAAAAGTCTGATAAAAAAAGATGATTTGCAAAGGGCAAGAAATAGCTTGACTACTATCGATAATCTTGACAAATTGCCAGACTGTGACTTGGTTATTGAAGCTATAGCTGAAAATCTAACAATAAAAAAGGAACTATTTAGCATTTTGGATAAAAAATTTGCCCAGACGACTATTTTTGCATCCAATACCTCTTCCCTTTCTATTACTGCATTGGCTGCAGCAACCAAACGTTCTAAAAAATTTATTGGTATGCATTTCTTTTCGCCCGCTCATATTATGAAATTGCTCGAAATAATTCCAGCCGTAGATACTAGCGAACAGACCATTAAATATGTGGCAGACTTTGGTAAGGTTCTTGGCAAGACCGTAATAAGATCTAAAGATTTTCCTGGCTTTGTTACTTCGCGCTTAGGTATGGTTTTGCTTAATGAGGCCGCATTTGCTTTAATGGAGGGGTTGTCCACACCCGAAGAAATTGACCAAGGTATGACGCTAGGTTATAACCACCCGATGGGACCATTGGCTTTGGCGGATTTTATCGGTCTTGACATTTGCTTGAGTATCATGGAAACTTTGCACAGCGGATTTGGTGATCCAAAATATCGTCCCTGTCCCCTCATGCGGCAATTAGTGAATGCAGGGCATTTAGGATGCAAAACTGGTAAAGGTTTTTATAGTTACGGTGCGGCACAGTGATTTTATTTAGTTGGGTATTAAGCAATACTTTGCTCATTGCAGGTTTCTTTGCCCTCACCTATGCATTCTATGCACTTTTGCGTCCAGTGGCGAGCGCAAACTCGTCTGGGAGCGAACTTCCTTTCATTTCTATTCTTGTGCCGGCGCGTAACGAAGAAAGCAAGATCGGTCGTTGTATAGCCTCTTTATTGGCCCAAGATTATCCAAATTTCGAAATTATTGTTATTGATGATCGCTCGACTGATAATACGGCCCGGATAATTCAGTCTTATGTTGATGCCGATGAAAAAAATCGTATTAAATTTGTTCACGGAAAGGATTTACCCAGCGGCTGGATTGGAAAGTGCAATGCTTTGGCCCATGCTGTGAATTACGCCACTGGTGAATGGTTTGTTTTTACCGATGCTGATACCTATCACAAACCTAATGCTCTTGCTGATTCAGTCCATTATGCGGTTAAGCAGCAAGCCGATATGGTCTCTTTTTTGCCGACACAGGAATTAGGCAGTTTTCCTGAAAAGCTAATTATGCCAATCTTATTGAGCTCTTTCTTACTAGGGGATCCATTTCACCAAGTCAACGATCCAGAATGTCATCGGGCATATGCATATGGACAATACATTATTTGTCGACGTGCTCCCTATTTTGCAGTAGGTGGCCATCAAAGTGTGCGTAATGAAATCGTTGAAGATCATGCGTTAGCTCAAGTATTTAAAGACAAGGCTTATAAAATTGAGGTCGCGGATGGTAGGTCCCTGTACAGTGTTCGGATGTATACAGATCTAAACACTCTTTGGCAGGGTTGGACTAAAAATCTTTATTCGTTAATAGACAGTCGTATTCCTAATCTGCTAATCATTTTATTCATGATCAATTCGGTAGCCTTATTTCCGTTTGTTCAATTGCTGCTGGTTTGCCAAAAGATCTTTACCGGTCACACTGACAGCCTGACACTAAGTTTATTAGCGCTGGTAGCAGTGCAATTTCTTCTTATAGCTTTTTGGTTTGAAAAAACGTCTCAACACCATGCGGGTGTTGATTGGCGCAACTTTTTCTTATTTCCCTTTGGCAGTCTTGCAGTGAGTGCTCTTTATTTTCATGCCGCTTATCTCGTAGTTAGCGGCAGTCAAGTGAATTGGAAAGGACGCAGTTACGTAGTCAACACGGCAAAAACCATTCAATCCTCCTATAATCCTGACTTTAATCAGGCTGTAGACACCAATGTTAACCGAGATGTAAGGGAAGTCAGTACCATTCGTTAACTGCTTTGTAAAACTGTTCTGCTTGCTGAATGCATAAAACCGCACTGAGCCGTGTTAAACTTAGCTTGATAAGAGCCACTTAGCTTATGCTTTAAGGCTTGCGACTGATTAGCAACATTTAGGGGCAAAGAAAATCTTGTTTAACTGGGCAAAAGGATATTTTCGCAAATGTATAGGTATCGATTTAGGTACTGCAAATACACTTATTTATATTGACGGAGAAGGGATTGTTCTTCGCGAACCTTCCGTTGTGGCTATCGACAATAATACGAATACTTTATTAGCAGCCGGCGAAGAAGCAAGAGCAATGATTGGACGTACTCCCCAAGGAGTAAAAGCATTGCGTCCATTACGCGATGGTGTTATTGCCGAATTTAAATATGCCGAAATAATGCTCAAAACTTTTATAGAAAGAGTCGCAGGTAACCATGGCTTTGGACTTAGCCCAGAAATCGCTATTGGTGTGCCTTCCGGTATTACAGATGTGGAAAAGCAAGCTGTAAGACAAGCTGCTCGCAATGCCGGCGCTAGTCAAGTTTATACTCCTGAAGAACCTATGGCTGCTGCGATTGGAGCAAACATGCCAGTCACTGAACCTACCGGCTCTATGGTAGTTGATATCGGTGGTGGAACAACAGAAGTAGCTGTAATAAGTTTGTCTGGCATCGTAGTCAACTCTTCTATTCGAGTGGCAGGCGATGAGCTGAACGAGGCTATTATTCGTTATTTAAAAAAGGTACATAGTTTGGCCATAGGTGAAAGAACCGCAGAAGAAATTAAGTTTCGTCTTGGCTCCGCTTATCAAACAACAGAAAACGATCGCTATGATGTGCGTGGTTTGAATTTGCTAAACGGACTACCGCGGACAGTAACTATTAGTCGTGGCGAAATTAGAGAAGCGTTAAGTGAGCCGCTAGCCTTTATAGTTGATGCTGTGCAAAATACTCTGGAACGCACACCGCCGGATTTAGCGGCAGATATTTTTAATAGGGGCATCTTCTTAACAGGCGGTGGAGCTCTTTTACAAGGATTAGATGAACTCATTTCTAATGAAACTGAGGTGCCGGTATTCGTTGCTGAAGATCCTCTCTCATGTGTAGCAATCGGAACAGGTAGACTCCTTTCTGATCCTGCTTATCGCCGAGTATTAGAACGTTCAGCTCTGACGAACTAAATTTTGGATAAGAATGGCTGAGCAAAAGCAAAATTCTTTTGCCTTCGATCGGGCAACAATTGCCGAGATAATATTTTTCGCAATTGTATTAATGTATTTAATTGGTCCAGCTAGTGGTTTGATTTTAAATGTCAATGCTGCTGTCTCTGGTTGCTTTACTAAAAGCACAACCCAAATACTTTCCACACGGAATACTGTACAAAAGCTCTTAGCCTCAGCTGACCGTATTAAAGATTTAGAAACCAAATTAGCAGAGCGAGAGCTTGAGCTCATAAAATTGCGCCAGCAAGCAAAAGACACGAATAAATTACGACAGATGCTCGATTTAAAAACCCACTCTGATAGACGAGTTGTAGCAGCCGAAGTTGTGAGCCGTAACCCAGATAACTGGTTTGAGCAGATAATTATTGACCGGGGCACATTCGATCATATTTCTAAGGGTGCTGCTGTAATTACAGGTGTTGGTGTTGTCGGACGAGTAACTAGTGTATCTGATCATGCTAGTGTCATACGTTTGGTCACTGATCCAGATCAAAAACTAGGTGTGCTCATTCCACGTCTAGGTATTACAGGTATTCTTTCTGGACATCATCAGAATGCTGCCATTATAGACTTTGTGCCAATCAACGCAAATGTAGAAATTGGTGACAAAGTTGTCTGTCTTGGTAAAGGAGGTACTTTTCCCGAAAATCATCCAGTAGGTACTGTGATAGGCGTCAGACGTGACAACAATGCGACCAGTACTCAAATAGAGGTCAAATTCGCGGAAAATTGTTACGATTTGAGTGAGGTACTAGTGTTGCCACCACTTGAGGAATAATGACGCTTAATTTCTAAGTTTGCAGAGGTTCTTTATGTTCTGGTTATCCATTAAAACTCGCCGTTACCTTTGGGAATTAAGTTTAGCTTTTTCTGTTATTTATTTCATTTGGGTTTTGCAAAGCGATGTCTTAACTAAATTGTCTTTGCATAATTTATTTTGTAATTTGCCTTTGACTTTCATAATTATTTGGTCTTCTATTTATACTTCTTCAATTAAACCATTAAGTTCGGACGATATCAAAGTAAGATCCGTAACAAATATTGCTTTACACCAAGCAATGTCTGGTAGCGTCCGTGGTGCGGCAGTGGGAGGCGTATTTGCAGCCCTTTATGCTTCTATCCTGCCTGTTTTTTTGCTTTCTTATCCACTTATTGGCTGGATAGCAGGCTATTTCCCTCTTAGGAAAATCCAGCATGCATCCTTTTACTGCATAGTCTTGGTTCTTTTGGGTACAGTATTGGCAGAATTTATAACGGCCTGTCAACTCGCTATATTGGGACGAGCCGAGGTATTTAGTTGTTTTGTGCAAATAGCGATACCGGAGGCTGTTTTAAATGCTCTCATTGCTCCTTTTATTTTTGTACCACTCAAGGCCTGGTATGACTTTGGTTTAGAACACGAAGCGATAGTTAAATCATGAAGACCAGAGCACAAAAAAAAACTATAAATCTGGCTATCCAGAAAGCAAAATATTTTCGTTTTCTTATACTTTTATCTACAGCTATTTTGGTGACGCGTCTCGTATGGCTGCAAATTATTCAAAATCACTACTACTTGAATAAGGCGGTATCTAACAGCACTCGGGTGACATTTTTGCGCGCACCACGAGGAATTATCTATGATCGCCATGGCAATCTACTTGCTACTAATAAGCAAACTCTATCTTTAATAGCAATTCCAAATGAATTGGAGCAATGTGACGTCTTAGCAGAAAAACTAGCTCGTGTAATTGACGTTCCAGCACCAAAACTTTTCAACATCCTATTGAAGGCCAAAGCCTCGAATTCCGTTTTGCCAGTCGTTGTTGAACGAGACATAGATGTTGGTACAGTAAGCCGTTTTTACGAGCAAAAAATATTTTTACCCGGTATAGATATTTTGCCAGATATAAGTAGAAATTATGTGCAAGGTGATCTTACTGCTCATGCTATTGGCTATTGTGGCGAAATTACCCAAGGGCAGCTAGAAACAAGACCCGAACGTCACATGGGGGACGTAATTGGTCAAGATGGTATTGAGCGCATCTATGATGTACAGTTACGTGGCATTGATGGCGAACAAAGGGTCAAAGTTAATGCTAGTGGTCAATCTATTTCTGCCGAAACTTCTAAACCCGAAATTACTCGAGATCCAGTTGCTGGTAAGTCACTCATCACCTCACTCGATTTAGACCTGCAGAAAGCCGCATATGAAGCTTTGGGAGACCGCTCCGGTGCTGTTGTGGCAATCGATCCGCGCACTGGCGAAATACTAGCAATGGTTTCACGTCCAAGCTTTGATCCAAATATTTTTACTAAGCGCATTAACAAAGATGCTTGGAAGCGCATTAATGCTCCAGATCACCCCTTATTTAATCGTGCTCTTTCTGGTTTTCCACCGGGATCTATCTGGAAAGCTATTACATTATTAGCTGCTTTAGAGAGTAAAGTGGTGAAACCGGACACTAAAATACATGTTTCGGGTGGTGTTAGTCTTGGTGGCTTTTTCTTTGGTGATTGGACTAAAGCTACTGGTCTATACGATTTAGTTAAGTGTCTTGCCTGGTCTCGCGATTCTGCTTTTTATCAAATGGGGTTAAAACTAACGCCTGAGCAGATTAAAGAGTGGGGAGTTAAATTCGGAGCAGGACGACCCACTGGCGTTGAGTTGCGTCATGAAGGTGTAGGTTTAGTGCCAGACTCTGCATGGAAATTGCGCGTCTGCCATGAAAAATGGTACCCAGGCAATACTTTGCATATGGCTATTGGACAAACATATGTGCAAGTTACTCCGGCCCAAGCAGCACGCATATTCGGTGGCTTAGGTATGCGTGGACAGATACCGAACTTGCATTTTGTTATTAAAATTGGTGATAGACAAATACCGTCACCCAAACCAGAAAAAGTTAAGACTCACAAAGAATATCTTGATGTTGTATTAGCTGGTTTGAAAGCCGTAGTCGCTAGTGGTACAGGTGGCGCCACCAAACTTGGCAATGGTATCGAAGTGGCGGGCAAAACCGGCTCAGCTGAAGCACCGCCAGTTGGTAGCAAAACTCATGCCTGGTTTGCCTGTTATGCTCCTGCCGATAAACCTCGTATAGCTATCAGTGCCTTTGTTGAACACGGAGGACATGGGGGGTCGACTTGCGCTCCGATAGCTAAGGCAGTATTACTTAAATTTTTTGGTATTGAAGGTCCCAAACCAGCAGCTGGTCCTGTTCCAGCCAAAGCTGATAAAAAGCACCAAAGCGTGCCGAAAAAGCCAGTTAGCCACTAAGCTGCTGACCTTATTCGATTAGTCATGCTTGCTTTGCTATTGATTATTTACCCAGTTATTGCATTAGGGCTGCGTTTAAAATAGCAGTGGATTTTCTAATTTCACTACTATTTGTGAATCAAGAATTATAGAACAATCTAGATGCCCCAATGCCGAATTTATCGCTATAACTTTTGGATCGTCAGAGTCTCTTCGCAGACGCCTTTTTATAGTTTTAAATCATCGAACTTTACTTTTATCCTTGGTTCATATTCGACTTCTTTAGAGAACTTAAAATCTCGAGGTAACTTCAAGCGTCCGGTCTCATTAGCTTCGTTAATTTTAGCTACCAAAGCTCTGCAACGATAGTCCGCTTCTGCGGGCGTTTTGGCTTCCTTTATTTGGCCCTGAAACGCTCTGTATAGGCTACCTATTGGTCTAGCCATGCTAGCTTGGTCTCGCCACGAACTCGCTTCGAATTGCTTTGCTAGTTCTGCTGCTAATTCAGCTTGTGACGAGAATGGACGGATTGTCATATCAGAACCCCCATCTTGTCCGACTTTTGAAAATCTAAGATTAACTCTTTCATGCTCAGATTCACCGACCATCAGCTCTGCACGATAATCTGGGCTAATTTTATCTAGCAATTGCTTTTGCAGGCCAAAATAGTCTGGTGATGCTCCGTTTAGATAATTCTTTTCTACGAAGTCCTCAATCTGTTTTCTGATTGCAGGATCATTCAAACCTTTTTCTGGACCAGTACTTTTAGCGGCAACAGTAATTCTTTTTGCCCAGTCTTCTGCTAATGCGGCTCGTGGATTAGCAATTTTTAAATCGTTGGCAATTCGCGGGCCAGGAGCCATATCTCCATTTGCATTAACTTCAAGGGCTACCTTTTCTTTCTGTACGAAAAATTGCATATTGACTGAGCCGTCCATAGGATTTGAATTGGAGCCCACTATATACTTTGGACCAGTTGCATTAGCAAATTCCATTGCGGCGGCAAGTCCTCCTCCTCTTGTTATGAGTTCTGATCTTTTTATATGTTCTTCAAGGGCAGCGCGGAATTTTGTATCGTTCAAACCTTCACCTGGAATGTTCAAACCTTGCCCTGGTTTTGGTTTAACTTCAGCTACTAAACGGTCAGCAATTTTTGCTAATGCTTTTGCAGGATTATCAGATTTCAATGCATTATCAAGTTCTTCGGCTGTTGGTTTATAGCTTTTTTCATCAGCACCTTCTTTAGCAGAGGCTTTAGGTTCGTCAACTAAATCGTCAGCATCTGCTTTAGAAGAGGCTTTAGGATCGTCATTTAAATCACCAGAAGTAATCAGTCCAGTTGTGAGTAATGCAGACAGCAGTTCTTTTTCTTTTAATCCTGGTTTTTCCTCAGATCCAGCTGGCCTTTGTTCACTGATTTTTGATGAATCGACCTTAGCACTGGCTAAAGGTCCACATATCTCTTCTAATTGCGTAATAATATTAGTACCGGTATTTGGTTCGGATGTTCTAGATGCTTCCTTAATCTCGTCGTTTTTAGGCGCTTGTTGGTCAGCCATAGTGAATTTCTCTCCATTATGCATTGCTTTCGAGAGTATAATGTCTTTTTGTGAGATTTTTGTATGCGGTTAAGTCAATTGTGATGCAATGAACTAAATTAATACGCTTTTTAATCTATTAAAATTTTTTATCGTCTCCGTAAAATACAGTTTTTGGTCATTAATATTTTCAGTTTAGGAATGCCCTATTTTTCAGCTTTTAAGCTAAAGAATTGCTAAATTTACTAACAAAAAGACGCTTAAATGGTTTCGCCTGCTGAGCTTGACGGAACTAAAATATTATCAAATATCCGGTATTGAACTAATACCTAAATCTCGTCCACTAACTTTTCTTTTAATCTACATCACGGTAGCCCGAAAAATGTGCAAACTTAAAAAATTTAGGGCAATTGACAGACTTACTGAACGGGGGCAATATGTTAGTAATAAGGTACGAAGATTGGTATGTATATGATTCGCTTTTTTACCAGCATATTAATAGCGCTTCTTGTCACAAGCTCAGCGGTTGTATCCTCTGCTAATGCTTTAGAAGTTAAAGGCAATTGCTGCTGTGCAGAGATTGACAATAGTATAGAAGCAACCATTCAAAATGACTGTGCTTGCTGCATACCAGTGCCAATTCATAAATTGCCCAATAAGGTCGTTCAGGTGCAGATTAAAACAACAAATATTGATCTGCAATCATCGACATCGCGCATTTTTGCTGATAATAAGCAAGCCAGAATTCATATGTTCATAGACGGACGCAGACCGCTGCATCTGGCCTCCAACGAGCTCTATTTAAGAAAACGTGCACTTTTGATCTGACCCGCCAGCAAATTATAGCTTTTGATCTGTTAGCGTGTTTGCAAACGGATGGTCGTAATTTGTTTTCTTAAGGAGAAAAATCATGAATAAATTACTTGTTTCATTAACTGTTCTCTCTGTTCTGGGATTGTTCAATACTTATTCCAGCTTTGCCCAAACTGGTGATAAGTCTACCCAAGTAGAAAAACAATCTGCGAAGCATTGCAGCACTGTCACAAAAGAAAGTTGTTGCAAGACTGAAAAAACTCAGCCCGGTCATTGCTGTGCTTGTTGCTCAGGAACTCATTGCACTGCTAAATCTGGTGCAGGTTGCTGTGGTTAATGCAGACTAAGATTTGCGATAATCTTAGTTAAAACGAAGGAGGACAATACTCTTGTCCTCCTTTCGTCTTTTTTAGTCGGAAAATGATCAATTAGATCCCTGCCAGTAACTTAAGTCCAAAAATTATTCCAACCACAGTAAAAAGTTTTTTTACTGTTTGTACTCCCATACGTTTTCCGAGCGTAGAACCAATTTGTCCGCCTGCAATTGAACCCAATACAGCCGGAACAGTCAACCACCAGCTGAAAAATCCCTTCAAAGAATACGAAGTGGCGGCACACATACACCAAATAAAAGCAAGAAAATAATAATGGCCTAGTGCAGTGATTAAATCAAATCCGCGTGTTTTACATAAAGTAAGAGAGGTAAAAATACTATTACCAGAACCAAAAAAGCCTTCATAGAATCCTAAGGGCAATCCAAGCGCACTACATACTGATTTGCTTAGCAATGGGTTACTGGATGAGACTCCAAATCCCTTTTTAAGCCAACTAAGTAAAATTGCTGCAAGAATAAGCAATCCAACAATTGGTTTCGTTACGTAGCTGTTGAGGGAGCTAGTCACATGCGCGCCTAATATTGCGCCAATAATGCCGAATACGGAAAGTCCTGCCAATAAAGCAAAATCTATCTGTTTGCCACTTAAATAATTGCGTGAAGCTAATGCCGTCCAAAATGTAGCACTAACTTTGTCGCAAGCAACGGCTGTCGGTAGCGGAAATCCTAAACCTAGCCAACAAGGGATGGCGATAATTGACGAACTACTGCCACTTGCAGATCCAAAGAGTGTGGCTGCAAATGCGATTATGAAAATAAGAACCGACATTTATTTACTCTAGTTTGCTACTCTTTGCAATTATAAAGGGGTTTTTTCGCACATCAAGGGTTTTTGACATTACATCAAGGATTTTGCTATCTTTTAACTTGATTGATCGGCTAGGCATCTAGCTAGAATAATTTTAGTTGAGGATCAACCCTCGGCAATAGCCCGACTTCAAACCACTGATATTTACGAAATTGTTGATTATGTGGGCGATATCGATAATCTATTGGATACAGCCTAACCCACTCGCTTTTGTCCGTAATGCCAGCGGTACACACGATTTCCTTGTACCGTTTACTTGGGTGAGGATAGGTCATAACAGTTATAAGTACTCTTGTTGCTTCAAATTGTTCTGTCATATAGATTATTGAGCTCAAGTACAGATAAACCATTTAATCGTGACAGACGGTCTGCCAATCTACTTCGATGGCAGTGCGTATGGTCACGTTCCTGACACATTAGGGCAGACGGCTCTTTAGCGATCTGTTTCGCTAATTCTGTAAGAAGACACGTGTGCTTGTCCAGTATTTCTGAATCGTATCGCTTGAACAAAGTCTTGAAAGATTCTTCAGATGTTAAATCTTGTCTCCAACTAGAAGGGATGCCAAGTTCAGGAATGTGAACATAGGTAATACCCACTTTTTGGCATAGTTTTACAAGTGTTCCTCTATGGAAACCGTATCGCCGTGAAACCGGATTACGTCTCGTATCTATAAGCTGCCGGGATGCCTTGCTTCAATAAAAAATTTAGTAAACCGTCAACCTGATAGGCTTGATACCCAATGGTGTAATTTGTACAGCGACAATTTATCTGTGTGGCGTTTTTGGCTAATGCTTTCGAACTCTTGACCGTGAACCACGGATATTGCTTATAAACCGTTTGTATTAACGATTGCTGGCCCAATTTTCCATACTCGTTTCTTATTAGTTTGCGATCGTCAGAAAGCCCGGGTTCGTTCAAGCTATTTGCCGCTTCACCACCCTTCGCGCTTAGTGTAATTTTGCCATCGTCGTTAAAGTTCACCATACCAGAGCATGCTAGATTATCGAGTTCGTGATTGAGCGTGAATGAGTAAGGTCCGTAAAGGTAGGGAAGAAACTCATAGAAATTTTCTAAGCAATTAGCTTTTCCCAGTCGGGATAATAAGAAAGCTAGTTTAAATAACCTAGTTCGATTCAGTGTTCCACCAGAATCGGCTAATAGTTGCAGTAAAATTCTTTGACGTTTAAGCATTTCATTTTGCTATGGATGTGACCGTTCCTATATTTTAGCCTAAGAGGAATTAAATAAAAACTAATGAACCATTATATTTGCTGTTCAATTTAAGTTAGTTGTTTGTTGAAACCAACAGCTTTTACGAAAATTACGCAGAAGTATCTTTCAGTCCCCCATCCTAGTGCTCGATATCGTTAGACAATAATTACCTTGATGTGTTATGTTAATGCAATCGTAGAAGAATCCCTAATGGGTGAAATTTGGTTTGTCACAGAATTCGACCAGAACCTTTACGTCTTTTCTTTTGATGGTTGGTGCCATGATACCTCTAATGGTATCGCTTTATGTTCGACTGCACCAAAATAATAAACCTAAAATTGCTGTCATTACTAATTGCGCAGTTGATTTTTGGACTATTGCTGGTAAAGGGGCCAAGGCAGCGGCAAAGGACTTTAACGCCGATGTCGATTTTCGTATGCCCGCTTTGATGACGGCAGCAGAACAACATCGAATCATTGAAGATCTAGTTGCCAGAGGCATTCAAGGTATTGCCATAAGCGTGGTTGATAGTGCAAATCAAACATCTGTTCTTAATCGCATTATTCCTGAACGGGTTCATTTCATAACCCAAGACGGTGATCTCGGAGAGGGGAGCCGGCGTAAATGTTACATCGGCACCGATAACGTGAGTGCTGGTTGGCGGGTGGGAAAACTGATTCGCGAAGCTATACCTGACGGTGGCAAAATAGTTATCTTTGTGGGAAAGTTGGATGTGTCAAATGCTAGAGAGCGGCGTCAAGGTGTAATTGCTGCTATAGCTGGATTGCCATTAACGCAAAGCAAAGGTGACCAAGCGCATAAATTAGCTAGCGATCCTTATCCAGTTGCTTTAGGAAAATATACTCTAATAGATACAAAAACAGATAATGCTGATAAGGAAAAATGTTACGCTAACGTACTCGATACGCTAATCAAACATCCAGAAGTGAATTGTCTAGTTGGCTTGTGGGGTTATAATGTTCCAGCTATGATTGCGGGCGTACGGAGAGAAAAGAGAGAGAATCAAATTAAGCTGGTTGGTTTTGACGAAGAAGAAATGACATTGCAAGGCATTAAAGATGGGGTTGTGCATGCCTCGGTCGTACAGAATCCTTACGTGTTTGGTTATGAATCTGTGCATATTCTTGATCATTGTATAAAAACAAACGGCAATTTGCCTGATGATATGCCAAAAAATATTGAACTAGAAAAGCTTTCAGACGGTTCTCATTATTTTGTTGCTCCGCGTGTGATTAAAAAGACCGATGACGGTGGATTGTTTGATATGGATGTTGATACCTTTGCTACTGACTTAAAACACAAGAAGGGCTAGTATGTCTCATTTCTTAGAAGCTAAAAAAATTTGTAAATCTTTTCCAGGTCTACAAGCATTGAACAATGTTGATCTGAACGTCAATAAGGGAGAAATACTGGCGGTTGTTGGTGAAAACGGTGCTGGTAAATCAACTTTGATGAAAATATTGGGCGGTGTAATAAACCCTGATAGTGGTGAGATATTGCTTGATGGACAAACGGTTAACATTGCCAGTATTCCTCAAGCACAAAAACTGGGTATTGCTTTAATTCACCAGGAGCTGCACTTAGCGGAAAACCTTAATGTAGCAGCAAATATTTTTCTAGGGCAAGAGCCAAGACGTGGTGGCATTTTAAGATTAATTGATAATAAAATCTATGATCTGGCAAATCAAATTATGCAAGAGCTTGGTCTGAATTGTTCGCCACATGCTTTAGTTAGTGAACTATCAGTAGGGCAAAAACAATTAGTTGAAATTGCTCGTGCTCTTTCCTTTCAATTCCGTATTTTGATTATGGACGAACCTACTGCTAGTTTATCTTTGGACGAGAGTAAGCGATTGTTTGGCATTATAAAAGCCTTGAAAGAAAAAGATGTGACTGTTTTATACATTTCTCATCGTCTAAAAGAGATTGAAGAAATCGCAGATCGCGTTCTGGTCCTGCGCGATGGCTTAAATTCTGGCGAACTGCAAAAGAGTGAAATTAAACATGAGGCGATGGTGCGCTTAATGGTAGGTAGAGAATTAAAGCAATTCTTTCAACACGCTCATCGTGTTCAAAAAACAGCCGAGCCGTTATTACGCGTTGAAGCATTGCGCTATTTAGAAAATCAAAAGCCGATTACCTTTGATATTCGCCCAGGAGAAATTGTCGGTATGTCTGGACTAGCTGGTTCTGGACGCACTGAACTTGCCGAAACAATTACAGGCTTAAGACCAATGTTAACAGGAGAAGTTTTTCTTAAAGGTGAAAATATTTCCATTAGTTCTCCAGCTGATGCCATAAGAGCAGGTATTTTTCTTGTTCCGGAGGATAGACGTTTGCATGGCTTAGTTCTACCAGCCAGCGTCAAAGATAATATTCTGCTAGCATCTCTGAATAATATTGGCCATTTAGGGATAATACCACTGCGTGGTGGTGATTCATTGGTCCAAGATATGTGTGAAAAACTGACTATAAAAACACCAAGCCTTAATCAACAAGTGGGTTTTCTCAGTGGTGGCAATCAACAAAAGGTTGTTTTAGCTAAATGGCTATGTCGCAAACCCCGCGTAATTATTTTTGATGAACCGACGCAAGGAATTGACGTGGGAGCTAAAGCAGAAATTTATGCACTAATGGACGAACTAGCAAAAGACGGTATTGGCATTCTTATGATTTCAAGTGACTTAGAAGAAATTTTACATGTAAGCGATAGGGTATTGGTCATGCATCATGCTTCATTAGCTGGTGAACTGGAAGGCAAGGATATTTCGGAGGAATCTATAATGAAATTGGCTACTGGGGGACTTGTTGCTGCATGAAAAAATTAACTGGTTTAATTGTTTTTCTAGTTGTTCTTTATATAGCGCTTGCAATTGCTGTGCCATCCCAAGGTTTTGCTTTAAATAATTACAATTTAGCTGAGCGTATTGGACAATATGGCGTCATAAGTCTTGGCGCTGCTTTAGTTATTATCACTGGCGGCATAGACCTATCCATTGGTTCTGTAGTTGTACTTAGCGCCACAGCTTGCGCTATTTTACTCACTGATAAAAGTTTTGGACTTGACCCTATGCTTGCATTACCGCTGGTGCTCGGTGGCGGGGCAGTAATTGGTTTAATCCATGGCTTATTGATAACAAAAATGAATTTACCACCTTTTATGGTCACTCTTTGTGGTTTGTTTATTTATCGCGGAGTGGCCAGAACCATTTCGGGCAATATGTCTAAAGGCATAGGTAACCAATGTATTGAACTGCGACATTTTCTCTATGAGGGTGATATTTTTGGTCTGCCCCGTTTTTTAGTGATCTATATTATTTTGGCGATAATAGCTGCTATATTTTTACATTTTAGTGTTTACGGACGCTATTTATATGCGATTGGTGGTAATGAAAAGGCCGCTAAATATTCCGGTATTGCCACTGACAAATATAAAATACTTTCATATGTTTTATGTTCAACTCTCGCGGCATTTTTCGGTATTTTATTTTTGATGAAAAATAACGCAGTCACTCCTTCATCCGATGGTTTTTTCTTAGAACTTTATGCTATTGCCGGTGCAGTTTTGGGCGGCTGTAGTTTACGCGGCGGAGAAGGCACTGTAATTGGAATTACTATAGGCACTGCTATTATGTGGATATTGCCCAATTTAACCAATATGTGGGGTGTACCATCAGAATTAGAATTTATAGTAATAGGTTCAGCATTACTGCTTGGTGCAATCATGGATGAAAAATTACGACCAGCAGCAAAAAATGCTTGAATGCTGGCAAAAAAAACTTTTGACAATACTTGTTAAGCAATGATAATTACTAGAATATTGGCTGTAATACTTCCATCGCTTTTTCGTATCTACCATTAGCTAAAAGTGCTTTTATATACTTGCCTCTGGTATCACCGATGCGAAACTTTTCGTCGTTATCTTTACGCGCTAAATACTTGAGCTCTGACTCTAAGAGTGGTTCGGCGTCTTTATAATTTTTAGATTCCATTAGATGCTCTATTAATGTCCGGCGAATACTGGCAAGGGCGGCTCCATTGTATCTCTTTCCTTCATCAGACTTCTCGTAGGCATTATATTTTTGTATCGTTTCCTGTTGAAATTTTTGCATTTCAGATGTTTGGCTTAAATCTGAAAGAGATGAAGCCAATGATATTCTATCTTGAATACGTTTATATGCATCAGTTTCAGGACTGCTATGGCGCTTTTCCATCGATTGAATAAGATCTTTTGCTATACTAAGCGCTTTGCTGGTGCCACCCACTTTCAGGTATTGTTTGGCTAACTCGAGGCGTTCATAATCAAGCTTCGATTGTTCTCTGCCGTTTTGACTTGTGATACCTGTATTCAGACTTACGAGTTTGTCGTCCAAGACTTCAATCAGTTTATCTTTATCGCCCAGTTTGTCCAAAATATTGATAATTTTGTCACGTTCTTCTGCCACTGACTCTCTTAAAGCCGGCCTAATTCTGTCCTCTTTCCTAAGATCTTTTATTTGATCATTGATTAATGTCTTAACTTTATCCAATTGATTATTAGAAACATAATGATCCAATAAAGAATTGCGTTGATTTTTCAGCCCGATATTCTCACCGTTATCGGATGTTACTGACCTACCCACCGTCGCAAGCTTATAGGCGCGGTCGCGAATTTTTTCTGCCTCATCCTTTTGTCCAGTAGCTTCGAGTTGGGTTATTAGTGTATTTCGCAATGTCACTCCCCAGTACGAAAGCGCGTCTGATGACTGGTCAAAAGCAGGCATAGCTTCGCGCTGTTTACGCTCAAATTGTTGCGCGTCTGCCATTCTGCCATGAGAAGCGTAATTACGCATTAACAGTGCTCGCGCTTCCATAGTCTTTATGTTAGACATGCCGCCTTCTTTTTCTAGTATTGCCAATGATTGCTCTTGTAGTGTCAATCCCTTGTTTGGGTTGCCTAATTCTTGTATATATAATTGTCCTATACTTCCTAAGTTTTCTGCATAAAATGCATTATCGAATACGCCCTCTGAATTTCCAATCTTAAGCACGGATTGGTAGCTTTTCATGAAATCCTCTGCTATAGGAATTTTTTTATCATGACACGCTTGCATAGCTTGTTGTCTAAGACTAATCGTCGCAGTTAATAACTGGTCCTTCCTCTCCTCACGCGCCCCTTCTTCCCAGTTAATTTTCGCTGGTGCTGGCTGTCCGCTATCTGTAATCATGGTATCTAAATGAGGTTGTTCCTTATTCAGAATGAAAGTTTTATCTCCTTTACGGGCTACAAGAACGTCAGGACGAGTTGTACTGCTGACAGTGATCTTTTGTGCTCCCGGATTTTCTAAGTTTGCCGAAACTGTTGTCCAGTCCCATCGCTTCTCAGCACCTAACTTACCTTCGACATCCACTGCTGCAAGAGCCTTCCTGGTAGAACTTAGTTCTACTGCATAGGGCTTTTGTCTAGCTAGCAGAGCATCCTTATCCTTAGTCTGTTGGAAAATATTGCCCTTTTCGTTAATTCCTAATTTAGCAAATACAGCCGGTAATTCTGCTCCGTTGGCTTTGACTTTACCGAAATCGGTAAATAGATCTTCTATATCAAAGGGTTCAGTATTTTTATTACTTGGAATTTGCTGATCTTTCCGTTCTGCATCCTGAAATTCGGCCGACATAAGACATATACCTCGACACAATCCACGATAATATTTTGCTTAACTGTTCAATAGCTTTTAAGGTTATTTCTTAGGATAAAAAGAGACGTTGAGTAAATTAAAGCATTTAATTATGATATTTCTGTGAGATTAGGATGCTCAATATTAATCCCCTTCTCTTCTAGACGACGTTTTTCTTCAGCGGCTTCCCTTTCCAAAAGTTCTTTATTATTTTCACAATACAAAATAATCTCGTCTATTACTTCAATCGGGATATCCCAGTTATCTGCTGCTTGTTCACGAGTAAGTTTATTTACTAACATTCCGATCCAGACAGTAGAAGCTGGCAGTTTGCGCCCTTTTACATATAGTTGGCGTTTCCATGGATGCGTAATATCAACCAAATACTTCCAAGTCGATATCATAGTTCACGCCCAGTTTTTTCAATAGATTTCTGGATCATTTTAACTATTTCTCTACTGCCTTCTTCCAAATCACCTAGAAGAATGATAGATCCTTGTAAAGAATTTTTAGGTTGTGATTTAATTTGTGTTTTAGACTTAATTCGCATTCTTGCTACCATCCAATCATAATCCTGTTTACTTAAAAGCACAGCCACAGGTTTACCATGATCAGATATACTTATTGGCGCGGCTCCTTCTGCTACTGCGTCGATAAGCGGTAAAAACTGTTCTCTTGCCTCGGATTTTCCCAGGATTTTCTTGTGCAGATTCACTTTCTTATTTAGCCTTTGAATAACCATAAACATTATCCTCATTTTGTACACTTATTATGACTCGATTGTCAAGATCCGATTCTCAGCAATCACGCACAAAATTGCCTATATTAGTGATGTAAAATTTGCTAGTATCAGCGACTCTGATAGATAGAAATAAAAGAGTGGTATTAGTTAGTATGACGCAATCGAAATCGTTATTAATAATCATAGTAATCTTTTTAGGAAATACGAGCTGTCCACTCTTTGCTCAAGGAAATGGCCCAGATCCTGGTTCTGTTCAAAATAGATTTAGTGTACAGCCAAAGGGTAATTCGGGTGATGACATGAGCTGTCAGGCTCAGCTACTTAGTACATCAGGTCGATACGGAGAGGCTGAGCAGCTGTTTAAGGCGGCTTTAGCGTATTGGGATAAGAATCCTCAGGCTAATCAAAAGGGTCGACCACATTGTCTGAACAATTTTGGACTTTTATACGCTAATCAACGTAAATATGATCAAGCAATACCACTCTATAAAGAGGCGCTGTCTTTTGAGGAAAAATTGTTACCGGACAATGATCCGCTCGTCGCTCTTACACTGGACAATATGGCCCAAGCTTATCGTCTTCAAGGGGAGTTACAAGAAGCAGAGCCACTTTATGTGAAAGCATTGGCCATTGAAGAAAAAAGCATGTCGCCTGATGATCAGGATCACGCTATTACTATGTTCAATTTATCACTTCTATATTTTCAGTTAGAAAAATATGACAAGTGTGAGCCTCTTATGGTGCAAAGTCTGGTTGTACTTAAAAAGACTCTGGGCGAAACCAATCCCGATTATTTAAGCGTCTACAAATACTATCCCGCTCTGTTGCGCAAAACAAATCGTTCGCAACAAGCTGACGTGTTGGAATCAGAAGCGCAAACTAAACAAAACCAATAAGACCATCCGTAAGCACTGGTGATTTGGACATTATTTCCATTTGAGAATCAATTTTTCAAAACGTTCCACGACAATTGTAAAAGTCAGGGCAATGATGATAAGCATAATTATGCCCACAATGACTGTGGCCATATCATACAAACCGGATGCTTTGACAATCATATAACCGAGACCCTGCTCAGATGATATGAATTCACCGATAAAAGCTCCCAGCAGGGCAAGACCAATGTTTAACTTTGCCGCATTTATCACCCAAATTACAGAGGACGGTACAACTATGATGCTAAATATTTGATTTCGCGTGGCACCTACAACCTGCATGAAACGCAGAAATCTAGGCTCGACAGACATCGCTCCTTGATAGCTTTGTACTATAGCTACCGAAACAGTGGAAATAAAAGCAAGCATTATTTTAGACCACAAGCCTATGCCAAACCAAACTATAATGATTGGAGCTAAAGCAAAAATAGGGATAGTAGCTAAAGCAGTAATGTATGGCTTAGCAATTTTTGCTACGAGCTGAGAATACCATAAAGAGAGTCCGATTAAAGCACCACATATAGTGCCCAAGCAAAAACCACTTAAAGCCTCAAATATGGTGATCCCGCTATTGCGAAATAATTCACCACTGTTCAATAATTTGATAAATGCAGTAAACACCTGACTGGGCGAAGAGAAAATAAATTGTGCTTGCGGATTTCTCTCAGTAAATAAAGACCAAACTAAAATTAAAGCGAGCAATGGCAAGAGATAGAGAATGCTTTCGCTTAATTTTGTCTTTCCAATCGGCAAAGTGTTTTCCATGTTTAACTTTCTATTGCTGTGCGTAATTGAGACCATATTGAATGATAGTATTGCGCGAACTCACTGGTTCCCCGCACTTCCTCAGGCGAACGATTACTTTGCCCAAAATCAATTTTAAATTCGTTGCTAAGTTTTCCACCAGCCGACATAATAATCACCCTGTCGGAGATAGCTATGGCCTCATCGATATCATGAGTAATTAAAATTGCTGCTTTATTTTGTTCTTTTATTAGTTGGTAGACTTCGTTTTCTAAGCGTAACTTAGTAAAAAAGTCTAAGGCCGAAAAAGGTTCATCAAGTAGTAGTATGCGTGGGTCAAACATTAGTGCCTGCATTATGCTTATACGTTGTCTCATGCCACCAGAAAGTTGCACAGGATATTGCTTTAGAATTTCTTTCTCTAAATGGAAAGTATGCAAGTAACGATTAATAAGCTCTTTCACTGTATCTTTCGTTATTCCTTCAACTATTTCTGTAACTAGCATTAGATTAGATTCAACAGTTCGCCATGGAAGAAGAGCATCATCTTGGAAAATATAACCAATTTGCTGTTGTAATTTACTTTTGTCCGAGACTGTTTTGTTGCTAATAAATTCTATTCTTCCCGATTGAGGTTTCA
>Ga0207039_1012_pt1 | contig 75144 bp, 80 predicted proteins | sample Alteio_BWMinCont_74_FD_153264 | JGI IMG/M metagenome (GOLD analysis project Ga0207039, IMG submission 153264) | Enriched cells from forest soil in Barre Woods Harvard Forest LTER site, Petersham, Massachusetts, United States -... | ecosystem: Environmental > Terrestrial > Soil > Temperate forest >... | reverse complement strand
TCCAAAAAGCCGATACAGACACAAAAAAGAACCCCTCACAAAGTGATGATACAAAGGCTAAGTCGCCCCAAAATTCATCTCAACAGCAACCTAATTCTACTGGTGGGCAAAAATCCCCTTTTGGTACTGCTAGAGAGGCTATGCCAGATTCTAAAGCCTTAGCTGGTGCCGATACAAATGGTACTACTATTAGTGTCATAGCCAAAAACAATTTGCTAAATTTACTAGAGATTACATACTTATTAGTTTTCATTTTTTGTTATTCCCGTTTCGTGATTTTCACTGATTGCAGCTTTATAGCCGGGTTATGAAATTAAGCGGTGACTAAAAGCTTATTCATAGCATCTATATTTTCTTTGATGGAAGCGGCGGACTTTCTAAGTTGAGCCAATTCATCTTTAGTCAGTTTTAGCTCTATTATTTTTTCAACACCTTGCTTACCTAAAATGATTGGTAGCCCAATATAAAGATCACTCAAACCATATTCTCCTTGAGTGTAGACTGAGCAAGGCAAAAGACGACGCTTGTCACGCAAAATAGATTCGACCATTAAAGCTGCTGAAACACCAGGCGCATAGAAAGCACTGCCAGACTTGAGTAGAGCAACTATTTCTGCTCCACCATCACGTGTGCGCTGCGCTAGAGCTTCAATTCTCTCAGCGGATAAAAGCTCATTTAAAGGAATGCCATTAACGGAAGTAAATCTGGGCAATGGCACCATTAAATCACCATGACCGCCAAGCACCATAGACTTAACATCTTCGCTTGAAATATTCAATTCTTCAGCAATAAATGATTGGAAACGGGCGCTATCAAGCACACCAGCCATGCCTATCACGCGATTAGCTGGCAAGCCGGTTGTTTGTTTGGCCAAATAAGCCATTACATCTAAAGGATTGGTAACAACAATGAAAATTGCGTCCGGCGAATGTTTATGCGTTTCTTTACAAACGGCGCGCACTATATTAGCGTTAGTTTTCAACAAATCATCTCTTGACATGCCTGGCTTGCGAGCAATACCGGCTGTGATCACCACAATTTGAGAATTTTTTGTGTCTGCGTATTCTTGAGTGCCCGAAATTTTGCGGTCATTGCCCAGCAATGGCGACGCTTCAAACAAGTCTAATGCCTTGCCTTGCGGCAGACCCTCAATTACATCGAGAACCACTACGTCTGCGATATCTTGCCCGCAGATATATTGCGCTACTGTTGCTCCCACGAAACCGGCGCCCACCACCGTTACCTTAGCCACTAAAAACTCTCCTTTGACTGCCTGCCATTATTGCCAAATGTTTTGCTTTAAAGATATCCCATTGGCATCACTGATTTCTTACGCAAGATAGTTGGAACTTGGAACACCTGTCCCTCTCTCGCGTGAACGCCGCCAATTGTAAAGGAAGATTTAATTTAGAAGGATAATAGAAACAGAGAGACTTAAACAGAGCGAAGCACAAGTCGATATAAGCAAAGGCTTGAATTGCTCTTCTATATAAGGAGGGCTTTAGATAAGAGGACAACTGTAAATCTGCTGATCACAATAGATAGAAGTCATTGATCTGGTTAAGACAGCAATGACAGATTTAAGATGTGTTTTTTCCCTTTTTCCCCTATTCGACCCGGAACCCTCAACAGCCCAAAATTCAGCGCATTGCAAAACGACGGACAGGTCCGCTTGGGACAGTCGGCTTTTATCGACTTGGCTTCAAAACCACTGGCTGTATTTGCTCTACCACGATGGTCGAGCGTGTGCCGACACACCAAACGGCTAAGCAGCTAAACCTTTGGGAATATCCCAGTCCTGCCAAGGTAAGCCATTACTTTGGAGTCTGCCAGGAAATACCTCAAATCGAGGAGTCCGCAACATGGCATACCGTAGGAAACGCCACGCCTGGAGGTACAAATCCGCGGTTGAGAACGGCGATCATCGCACCGGGGAGAACGGACGCGCTAAGAACAGGCCCGTCAGGCAAGAAGTCAGCATCGCCCCCGAGGAAGTGCTGGCACATCGTAAATTGCGCCGGCTGCTCAGAAGGGATCTCTCTCTGCCCGGCAACATACGCATGGACGACGTGGTCAATAAACCTGACTGGCGGTCGATAAAGATGCACTGGCCCGGTCTTACGATCGTGCTTCGCGTGAGGGTCTACCAGAAGAAGGTCCATTACGAAGGACCGAACGCGCCGGCGCATACCCGGACAGAGCCGCGGATCGCCATCACTGTCATCTCGGGTACGCTGCGACCGCCCAGTAACTGGTACGCCGAGGCCCAGCAGGACTACGCCGAGCGCTGGCTCAAAAGGGTGTGGGAACGGGCAGGATTGCGGACAGGGAGCAAAGTCGAGGGCTTCGAGGCTGACTGGACTCCGCCGCCGCCTTCAAAGAACCGTCCGGGCGTGCTGACGTTCAAGATCTTCGGCGAGCCGCTCGCTCGTTTGAAGGGAAATTAGTCACGCAAGAGCTGAACCGACAGAGAGATCGAGTCCCGGCGGGGTCTCCAGCAGTCTCAACCCTAAGACCGAGAGACCAGGACGGTAATCAGGCATGACGGCACCTAGCGGCGTCAAACTGAATACTATCCTGGTTCTCTTTTTGTCTTTTTGCACCATATTTGGTATCATCTGTCGATTAGGACAACTATTTATCACAAAAACATCGTTTTGTTTTAGGGATAATACCTTGATGGATTTCAGGATTTATATCCTTTCTTTCTGGAGCCCTTGACAGTATTTTAATTATTGGCGTGGAATAATACTTCTATGGCAGATGTTTTTGCATTAATTTGGCGAAAAATGGCAAAATTATAGAGTCTATGAAAAGGTCAATCACCCTAGTCTTAATAATGCTTTTTCTGGGGTGCGCCGACCCCATTTCACCGGTTGCAGCGTTCAATTTTCAAGATGAACTTAACCGAGCCCAAGAACTGCAACAAGTTCAACAGCAAGTTGAACAGACCGATACAGTCCCAGAATTAAAATCAGATTTGCCCAAACTAGATAAATCCAGGCGCAGTCCTTTAAAAGGTTCTGTACAACATCAAGAAATCCTCAAAGGCAAAGCATCCGGCACAGAGGGAAGTGGTACTGGCCAATTAGACGGCAGTGCACGACAAGGACAGATAGATGGCCGGGCTCAAAAGGGTGGGTTTAGAGGCAGACTAAGCAGGAGCAATGTTCCTGATGAAATGGGCTTGGGCATTATCGGGGTAAAATTTGTCATGGCTTTTGGTCGCACACCGATAATTTATGAAGTCTTCCCCGGCACTCCAGCTGCTGAGGTGGGCATGCGTCCGAGAGACATCATTTTAGCGGTAGATGGTATACCAACTGCAGGACTCAACAAGAACGAAGTTTACAATATGATTGTTGGGCAACCAAATACCATGGTAACGATATCATTTAAGCGCAGAGGCGATTTTCAAATTCGTCAAATAATGCGCATGGATTTAAACAAAATAGGCGACCCACTATTACGCCGCGACTATTTAAAAATGTAATAATATGAGTGGCATGATTAGGCAAGAAAGGCAAAGTAAATAATGCAGTTATGTTTTGATGCCACCAGATTTGGTACCGGATTGGACGGGGCTATTCATTTAGCAACCAGTAAAGGTATTAGTGCAATCGAATATTCATTTGCGCCATTTTCTGTTCGTTCTAACAAAAACGCCGATTCTTCAAATGGCTCGAAGTCAACGGGCTTTAGTGTTAAAGAATTAGACTTTCTCAAACAAATAAGACAATTGAGCTTGGAAAACAATGTATCTTTTGCCTGTCTCAATATTGATCACTGCGTTAGCTTTGCTGATAAAAGCTCAAGCAAAGATAAGCAAGCTGACAAAAATTTTTCAAAAATGCTTACTAAAATGGTTACAGTTGCCAAAATAATTGGTTGCTCTAAACTTAGCGTCTCTCTGCAACCAGGTAGTAACAGCAACTGGATGCCTGAAGCTGAAAAGCAAATTAATGCCTGGCAGGACGAGCTAAAAAGCGAAGACATTAGCTTGCTTTTGCGTTTAGCCACAGCCAAGGAAAATAGAAATAAATCTCTCAAACACTGGTTAGCCATGGAGCCGCAAGATTGGCGCGATCTCATTGCTGCTTGTCCTGGTCTTAGTCTTAGCTTTTCTCCAGCTGATTGTGTTTGGCTGGGTATAGATTATTTGAAATTATTATCTGGTATCGTTTCTGGTATTGATCACATAGAAGCACATGATATCGAAATAAGCCGCACGATGCTGTCTGATAGCGGCATGTATGGTCCATTGTGGTGGCGTTATCGCATACCTGGCAAAGGTTCGGTTGATTGGACACAGCTGATAGAGGCGCTGAAGCTTTATGGATATGAGGGTAGTTTATCCATACATTTAGATGATGAATTTGTTGCTGATGATTTTGAAAGTTTGCAAGATGCTCTCGATAGTTCGATTAAAGTATTAAATCCTTTAGTAAAAAACTATGACCTGCCTTCTCCAGCCTAAAAAGCCAATGGAAGTATTTCATGCTTATGTTTTATTTGATCTAACCAGAGTTGGTATTGCCGCGGTTTTTTGTCGTTATTTTTTTTGCCTTAAGGATCAAAAAATTGACTTGACCTAGTGGGGCTAAACTTATCTTTAATCTCACACTTCGCCAAATACAAAATCAAGGAGTGAAGCAATAGTCTTATAACTAATTTAGCTGTCTTAGCCCTCCCTGATAAATCTCCTAGCGTTTTCCTACAAAAATTAAGATCAATTAAGCATAGCGTAGCTCGCGTGAACGATGCTTCTTACCTATGCTTTAAAATCATAAAATCTCTAAGTTAAGCAAGATCTCGTCTTAGCCTAAGCAGATGCAGTATAAAAAACGGAAATAGAATAAAGTGAATAAAAATACTTATTATCAGGATAGAACTTTAATCACAGCGATCGTATCTTTTTTATTGCTAGCAAATACTGCTTATCCCCTTTATGCCAGCAGCTCAAATGATAATTCACCGCTGACAAAGCCGCAGCAATCAGCAGCCAGAAAAGGCAATAGTTACGCTAAATCTAACAAGGCAGATAAAGCACAAGGTGCTTATCAAACAGCTATTGACCAAGCAGTAAGTGTAGACCAGTGTATTGCGCTGGTAAAAAGTACTGAGAATTCTGGCAGTATTCTCATACCTGCGCGCCGCAATTGTTTAAATAAAGCATTGCACATTGCTAAAACACAAGATGAATACTTTCAAATTATTAGTTGTGCGCGTCAATGTCAGCTTTATGAAATAACTAAAGAAGCTGTCGATTCTCTGATTACCAAAGCAGAAAGCAAAGAAGATTTACTGCAATTGGCTCACAAAGCGCAATCTATGACTATGAACGATATAGCTCATATTGCTATGGATAAGCTTTATACACAAGAAAATAGTACAGAAGACAAAATAGATTTTGCTAAGCAAGCAAAGCTTATGGCTATGGAAGATCTGACGCGCAAAGCAATTAAAGATGCTATGGATCAAGAAAACAATGCACATGTATTATGCCGTTTAATCGCTGCCATTGAGCCACTTGAACAGCCCGACTTAGACCGCAAAATTTTACGTAGAGCGGTTTATCAAATAAGAAATGTCAATGAATGCAAGGAAGTTTATGACATGGCTAAACGGTTGGGGCAGGCAGATATAGTTGAGTTGGCAGGATATAAGGGCCGTAAGATGTTGCTTATCGAACAAGCTAAAGCTGAGCAAGGAGCGCTTAATGAACAGCAAGAAGAGGAAGAAGCGCGTAAAGCTGCAGCAGAACAACAAGCAAATCAAAACACTAAAAGCGCCACACCTCCGCCACCTTCCGGTCCTGGGTTCTAGTTAAAGAGCAAAAATAAGTTAATAGTAAGCTTCTAGCAGAGTCTTAAACGGCTTGGTGACGCATTTATTTGCAATAAAGCACAATAATTTCAAAGAAGGCGAAGAACCAGGCTAGAGGACCAGCAATGGCAAAGCCTATTTCACTAGCCCAATCGAATTCAATTCCTTCTCGCCAGTTGCAGTACATGAGCATACAGTTGATAAGAGGAATGGTAAAGAACCAACCCATTATGCCGCTAAATCCGGCGACTATCAGTATAATTGTCCAAAAGTCCAATTGGGATAGCCTCCTAACCTTCTCTTCAGCATTACAATATACCTGAGGTTGGGTTTTGGCAATCGTAAAAATACTAATCTGCCAATTTCTACCAATTAAAGGTTAGGAATTGGAGCGACAATCTATTGCCTTGCTCCGTGTTTAATCACTTTTTTGAACCAATAAATTATCACTACGCTAAAGATAATATCAAGCACAATAAGTAGCGGTGAATAAAACAATAATACCTTTATATAATATGAGCTCAGGCTCAGGTAGCCCGATTCAGTAAGGAATCCGGAATAGAGAGATTTTGACCACGCAGGGCTCACAGATAAAGTAAAAGCTAGAATAGCAAGTAGCCCTTTATTACGCAACATAGTCGTGCAAGCCTCCACAATTTTATTTCCACACCAAACTGTCTATCTCAATCATAAGCTCAAGGAAAGAATAGTCCGTCCCTTACCTGAGTGATCTCTTGGCTCAGGTATGAGTGATCTGTGATCAGTAAAGAGTGATCTGTGATCGGTAAAGAGTGATCTGCGATCAGTAAAAATCACCATTTGGTGTTCCGCTTCTCGGAAGCCTTAATACAAGGTCAAAAACGAGTATCACGGCTAACAGAGGCGTCATCTGCTCTCAAAATAATCAATGCGCATGGCTTGGCGCACTTCTTTAAGAGTTTGAGCTGCGGCGGCCCGAGCAACTTTTGTGCCCTCTTCAATAATGCGCATTACTTGGGCAGGATCTTTGGCAAACTCTTCGCGACGAGCGCGAATAGGATCTAGTTCAGCCAAAAGCACTTCGGTCAGGCGTTTTTTAACCACAGTATCACCAAGTCCGCCGCGACGGTAATGTTCCTTTAGCGTCTGCAATTCTTTTTTATCTTTATCGAAAGCATCTAAATAAGCAAAGACAGGATTACCTTCGACAGTGCCGGGATCTTCCACCCGCAAATGATTAGGATCTGTGTACATACCCTTTATTTTTTTCTGGACAACATCAGTACTATCACCAAGCGAAATAGCGTTACCCAGCGATTTACTCATTTTGCCACCGCCGTCGGTGCCTGGTAATCTAGTGATGTCGGACAGCCCTGCTTTTGGTTCAACAAGTACGTCGCAATTATATGTGCGATTAAAAGTGCGCACAATTTCAACAGCCAGTTCAATCATAGGCACTTGGTCGCTGCCCACTGGCACTAGGTTGGCTTTGAAAGCAGTGATGTCTGCGGCTTGACTAATGGGATAGCAAACAAATCCAGTTGGCACACTTTCCCCTGAATAGCCGCGTTGTTTGATTTCGTCTTTGACAGTAGGATTGCGTTGAACACGCGCAATAGTAACTAGATTGAGATAATACATTGTCAGCTCAGCTAGTTCCGTGACGAGTGACTGAATGAAGATGGTTGTGTGTTTGGGATCGATACCAACAGCCAGATAATCGAGGGCAACTTCCAAAATGTTCTGACGGATTTTGTCAGGGTTATTGGCATTGTCAGTCAGCGCCTGCGCATCGGCCATCATGACAAAAGTCTTATACTCTTTTTGTAAAGCCACTCGCTGGCGCAATGAACCAACATAATGTCCCAGATGTAATGGTCCTGTAGGACGGTCGCCAGTTAATATGATCTGCTGAGTTTTGGTAGGGGAATCTTTCGATCCGCCTTGTTGCTTAGCTGTTGTGGCTTTGCTTGTCATTTGTTGGCTGTTTTTCCTGTACTTCTATTGCTGTTGCTATTGTTGCTAAATTGCTGCGGGTTTATCTTATCGCAAAATGGTTATCCGAATTGAACCTTTTCCCTGAGAAATACGTCTTATCCAGATATAGTACGTTTTATTTCTTTAATTTGTAACTCTATGAAAAAATTATATCTTGAGTTTGACAGCCCTTGGAAAAATATCTTGGATCTTTACTTTGAAGATTTCATTAGCTTCTTCTTTCCTCAGGCTTACAAAGAAATCAATTGGAAGCGCGGGTTTGAATCGCTGGACAAAGAATTCCAAAAGTCCGTGCGTGGGGCCAAGCTAGGTTCACGCTTAGCTGACAAACTGTTTAAAGTCTGGACTAATCAAAACGAAGTAGCTTGGGTGCTCATTCATGTTGAGATTCAAAACCAACAAGAGGCTACTTTTGCCGAGCGCATGTTTGTTTATTATTATCGCATTTACGATCGCTACAGAAAGAAAATAGTTTCTTTGGCTATATTAGGCGATGAAAGCCCTGATTGGCGACCAATGCAATTCAATAACGAACTATGGAATTGCCGATTATCGTTCGAATTCCTTATGGTAAAATTAATAGATTATAGACAAAAATTGTCAACTTTAGAAAGTATTCAAAATCCCTTTGCCATAGTAGTGACAGCTCATTTGGCCGCTCAGGAAACTCGAAATAATCCCACTCATCGATTTGCAACCAAGCTGACCATTACCAGGCATTTATATGAAAGAGGATATCAGAAAGAAACCATCATTAACCTATTCTGCTTCATCGATTGGGTAATGACTTTGCCGCAAGAATTAGACCTGCAATTTAAGCAAGAGCTGCATGATTACGAGGAGAAATTAAATATGCAATATGTCACCAGCATCGAGAGGATAGGCATCGAAAGGGGGTTCAAGAAAGGGATTGAACAAGGGATTGAACAAATGAGGAAGCCCTTGTTGCACAGCCTTAAGCTTAATTTGGAGTTCAAATTTGGCAAGGAAGGACGGAAATTTTTGCCAGTTATTTCTCAGCTTAAGTCACCAAAAGAACTCTCCACGTTTCAAGACAGACTAAAAGCAGCTCGGACAGCAGAAGAGTTAGAGCGATTTTACAAATTAGTTTAAAAAGAAGTAGGGCACAAGGGAAAATTTTTTATTGCTCTTACGGGAAAAGTGAGCAATTGGTTTTATTATGCCACCACAGAAGCAGAATGCTATTACGGTTTATTTCATCCCATGGGTAAATGTGATTTTGCATGCTAGTAGCCAATTGCCATTGGGATTTAAAAGGATTGGTGTTGGATCTGCGAAAGGATCTTCCTCGCGACAATCATAACCAGCTACTTTCATGGTCTTGATTATATCGTCTGCTATTTTTTCTCTTCCTAATATTGCGAAAAGCACCGGCTAGTCGTCCTGCTACAATCGGCTGTCCACTCTCAAGAAGGCGGCCTAATATATCCGACCCGCTTTGGATAGTGGACAGTGCGGCACGCGCTTCAGTAGGATTTTGACGAAAGAAAGTTGGGGCACAGCTAATCAGAGCCAGTGGCAATTTGAAGATATTCAGTCCATCATGGTGATCTATATCCACCGGCAGCGGTGGCGGCGTTCGAACATCCAAAATAGAAGTATTCTGTGGTAATGGTGTTATGTTATTCTTCCCAACAGAAGACCGAACGATGAGCTGCCGCGGTACGGTTCTACTTCCAACTTTGAGGCTTATTGACTGCTCAGGTGAAAGACACCAATCATTGTCAAATCGCTGCTGAAGATAATTTGAGCAAAAAGACCAGAATGAAGCAAACCAGGCAGTACTCTCACCTGTGAGTTGATCTGGTCTGGCAGGAATGTACCAGCCCTTCATTACTTCTTGTAAAAAGCCATTCTTCAAAAGGCGCTGCCGGTTTGCCCTTGAGAGGTCGGTGCTACGAATGGCTATTTTCCCTTAATTTTGCAGCTGTTGCAAGACTACCAATGAAGCGGTTAGTTTTTCTTGTGGAGACGGCATAAATTCGCTTGGTGAATAATTAGTTTATTGCGCTGGCGCATTACTAGTTTATCATGTTGTACCATTATTAGTTTATTCTACTCATTATGTTTCAAAACAGACTAAAAGTGTCCCGAATGGCAGAAAAGTTGAAGAACCCTTACAAGTTGGTATTTGTTCTTGAATGATGAAAAAAGAACCTTCCGTTTCTGTTGTTCACTGTAAATATGTGCCAAAAAGAACGGAAAGACCAATGGATCCCCTGGTGGGAACAAGGGTCATTGGTCAATTCCGTCCGGGATGGGAGCTCGGCGGTTCCAGCGATCTCCTATCTCTCTGGTTCGATTTCACCGAGGCGGTGGGGTCCGCCGAGGCCCTCAGGACGAGCGGGTAGGAAGTCGAGGCAAGTCGGTTGTGCGGACGCTTTCACGAGAATGGCGTCGCATGAGAGCAACCTCCGATTCGCCGCTTTTGGTCGCGATCTGTGCCATGGCGACAACGCGATCGAGGATGGCCAGCGACTGGGATCTTGCATCATGCCAGAATCCTTCTGGGGGCTGCCTTGCCCTGGATTGTCGGGCAGCTCGAGCTTCACCGGTCAGACGTCGAAGTCCAGCGATGTCGATGTCCATTTTCTTGGTCCCCTTCTGTTTGAGGTTAATGCCGAGGCGTTGCATTACTCCTGCGTTGCTCCACCGAACTGTTCCGTCCAGTTGACGATTTCAGCATCCTCGACCTTCCGGAAGAGAATCGGTGGCTGCATGATGCGCTGACCAGCGGGCAATTGTAAGAGAATGTCCCTGGCTTCGCCCGTAGGCCAACGTGGCAGCTCATCCGAGTAACCGAGAGCGGCAAAAACGGTCATCGCCGCATCTGGAATGATGGGAAATGCCGTTTGCGCGAGGACCGAGACATCACATACTGCCCAAATGCGATATATAGAAGGCTGGCTTTGCGCCCATTCAATGACCGCTTGAGCCGCCTCTGACATGTAACCGTTTTTCCAATAAGGTTTTGCTAGGACGTAAGCTAATTCGGCCCGATATTCGCAGATTAATAGCTCGATCATTCCTATGAGCTGTTTGTCTTCCTTCTTGGTGATAACCCATGGAAAGGCTGTTGCATTCGCCCACACGTCTGCGCATCGTTTTAAATATCCAACTGTGTCTCGGATACTTGAATGGCGAACCCAGCTTAAATATCGAGTCACCTGCTCATCTTGAGCATAGCTGGCGAATATAGCACCAGCATCAGCCAGCGTTGGGCAACGCAGAATCAATCGATAGGTCTCAATAGTTTTTGGAGCAAGGAGCATTTTGCAAAGTCGGCTAAATATTGACAATCATATCGTCGTAATACTTATTTTACAACGCCAATTTTTGAATTAATTAGATGATTGAATTACTTAGGATGACTAGAAGTATCGTTTCTCCGGTTCTTAAAAGATAGCTTTACTGCCAAATGTAATTTATTCAACAAAAAATAAAACAATTGAATCAAGCCCTACATCAGCTTTTTCAGTTTCTCTATGAAACTAGGTATAAAAATAAAAAACAAAAAAAATTCTCTGATCTTCCGTTCATTACCCTGATTATAGTTACGTTTTGCCCATAACGATATCTGCCTATTGGGTTCGGAACCACTGGTATTGGTGCATTGAAGACGAGATTTTTACAGTTAGTTAAGCTGCGCGACCAGCAAAGCTCTCTACTTAGAATTCAGCAAAGGAGTCTAAAGCACTCATGCTTGCTTACCAAGTCCTGTAAGTAAATGTCCATTTTCAGGCTCAGGCTAAATAGGTCTTCGACCAAATTGGAATAAATCCAAAGTCAGTTTGAACTGGACCTAGCGAAGCAATTTTCTCGTAGCCAATCTTTTTTAGCATCGGCCAAGGAACACCACCGAAATTGTAATTAGAAGTATGGATTAACCGCGATTTGCCATCGCGTTTAACGAAATCTATAATATGCTTGTTTATGCAAGCAACTAAATAATGTCCTATCCCACGGTTTCTTAAATCCCAACGAACATTTATTCCAAGGATTGTTCCATCACGATCGAGTTGATTGCTTTCACTCACGCCGCGATCGTCTCTGCCTAGAGTTAAAGTTGCTACTAATTCTTTAGTTAAACGATCGCGCCAAATAAAAGTACGATGGAAACCATTGGGAGTAAATTGCCTATTATGACCTTTTAGCGAACTTATAAAACCTGGAACGAGTCGACCTTCTCTTTCGGTATCAATTCCCCATTCGGCATCTGGATACGGCTGCATGGTGGCAAGCCACTGCTCAAATTGACTGCGCGTCTGGTCATCACAAGTTTGGTAAGTTAACTCTTCAAACAGATGCTTAGCTTGCACGACTCGACCAAAGATGGACGAGGGTCGTTGATCATCTAACTGATCCCATCTTAGGCGATCTGCTGTGGAGCTAGATGGGTACTGCAATTGCTCAAAAAGATAGATATTGTCCGGCTCAAAAATAGATTTGGCTGCTGGCTGTGAATCATGTTTTTGCGAACTGGATGAATGTTTGGAACGTAGTAAAACCCATGCACGAGGAATATCCTTTTGTGCTTCAGATGCTTCGTCTCCTAATAATTCATATAGCAAACGTTCAAGCGCCTCCACGCTCCTAAGTTCAGTACGGTCTATGTAAACCTTCACTGAACTTGCTGACAATGCCTCTTCATTTAGTGAGACTGCGACTTTGTTGGTGCCAAGGCTGCTGCGAAAAAGAATTTTCCGCAGGTTGGCATTTCCATCTTCATCGCTTCCAAACATTTCAAATAACCAGGCGGGCTGTTTTGCTAAGGCATAGTGTAAAGAAAATGCTAGGCTACCTTTCTCGCCTTCTAGCAGCGGTAAAAATGTAGAAATCTGTTTTAGATGGCGAACCAACGCTTCAACAAACACCACAGTAAGAGCTCGTACTCCAGGGGTCCACTGAAAAACCCCTGCACCCTTATAAGCACCACTATTCTTGCCTCTAATGGCTACAGTTTCTGCGCCGTAATGATCGACATAAACCGTGCGCTCAAGTTCTATATGTTCTGGAGACCTAGAAAACCAGAGAATGAGTTCCGACACGCCTCTTCCTCAATTTGCGATTTTGATAATATATTAGATGGGAAAGAGAAAAGTGCAACTTTGACACCATAATATTTTGCTAATAAGTGGGGTTTTTACATTATTAAGAGGCCGCTCAAACTGCTGCTTACTTACAAGTTATTTTACTCCGTGCGTAAATGTAATTTTGCATATCGATAACCATTTGTCATCAGGGTTTAAAGAGATGTATTTTTTTAGATCTTGCAAGCCTTTAGAAAAGGCGGGATCACTAATGAGCCACAGTGCTGATATGTAGCGCTTCTCTATTGCGGCCACTCGCTCACCAGTGCAAGCAAATGTTCGTTGCTCAAGGCTCTGCGAGCTAATTGCCTCAAAACCAGTTTGCTTAAACCAGTCCTTCATCTGCTTTTTTGTAGGGGTACGCTTGCGATCTATATCTCTTATTTCTGGGAAGAACTTGTGTTCGGGATCTTCAAGAACGTCTTCTATAGCTCCATAACGATTAAGAAGCAATCCACCTGACACCAACACACGATGACATTCTTTTATAACCAGCTCAGGTTGATCAAAATGGTGGAGCAGATGGCTCATAAATACAACATCAAACTGATTGTCCTCATAAGAAAGAGCAGTTGCATTTTGCAAATCCCAGGTTACCTTTTCGGCGCCATCTTTAGATCTTGCCTTGTCAAGCATAGCAGCCGATTTGTCCGCTCCGGTGATGCAGTAATTAAATTTTTTAGCGATTGGTATGGCAAATCGTCCCGTACCGCAGCCTAAATCAAGAAACTTCAATTTTGGATTGCGCCCTACCTTAGCCTCCAGAAAGCTCAGTACTCTTTCTATTGCCATCTGAGAAGCAGGATGGGCTGCATCATACGTGTGGGCGATTTTTGAATAGTCGGCTTTCATATTTCTCTAAAAACCAATTTTTGAATCCTTCCATGAATCCTGCCTTGAACATCGAAGAGCTGACAAAATAAATATCCCAAATTATAGTCAACTTTAAATTCAAAGTAGATCGCTTTGAATGAAATCGTAAGGTTATATCTGAATATCAATCCCAAAGATCACACTAAGCTTATGACCGAATTAATTCTTTGGTTCCAAAAATCGTGGGCAGGCTCTTGCGAACTGGAACGAACTATGTTCACAGGACATCCCAGCACTATTAAGATTATGTCCGTCCGCGGAAAAAACTCTGGCGCTTATAAGAATGCGGGCTCATTTCAATGGACACCTGGCGTTAAAGCCTTGGCAATAATTTTTCTAAAAGCCCTGCCCCAGAACCTACAAGAGAATACCATCTGCATGCCATTATTAGAGGGTGAAAGAGGAAGTCTAGCTGCGTCGCTGGATTATGCACTAGATAAACAACCAGCATGGATGTATTCTATGTTTGGTACCGATAGCAATGGCAATGCGTACTTGCGCAAGCTTATATTACGCAGTAATTCTGGCATAAGAAGAGGTGGTTCAGTCGCTTTGTCTTTAAACGATCGACTTCTATCTCCCCAATCAATCGAGGTTTATTTCAAGAACATACTGCTCAAAAATGCTCAAGAAGTAGGTCGACTGTTACAAAGTATAACCGGTCTAACCGCTTAAAACTATTGGGGTTACTTGCTGCGATCAGCCGCGCAGCCTTGATTTTGATATCTTTGGGACACAGAAGCTTGAGACTGTTCCAGTAGCAATTATGGATGAAGTGCTGGCCAAGCTTACCCCTACATTTGATAGATGGGTTGAATGGAAATAAATCGCAAAAAGAAAAAAAGAAGAGGCAAAGGTTTCAAACACAGAGGATCGATGTACCCTGCTTGAACTTCAGGGACACCGATCCTCTGCAGGAGGCAGAGCGTTGCCTCCTGTTTCCGTTGTTCACTGTGAATGTGTGCAAAAAAAAGGACGGAAAGACCAATGGATCCCCTGGCGGAGCGACACAGGGGGTATTGGTCTTTCCGGGGAGATAGGTGTCGGCGGCACCTATCTCCTATCTCACTTGTTCGTGGTAACTTTCACGTTGTTGGGCTTCGAGGCCGACTGGGCGAGCATCTCGCGACGCTCGGCTTCAGCTTTTACCCACGCCACCGATCCGGGCGGGGGCGTATTCGTAGCCTCCAGATACGCGAGCACCTCTTTCCGAACTTGCTCTGGGGTCGGTGGTTGGATATCGCCGGTCGTTTCGTTCCTGACCCCTTCGATGATCCGGAACTTCTGCGCGGGGTCCAGCGGCCAAATGTCGGCCTTTCCGTCTTCACCGCGGAAGCGGCGAGCGACGATGATTGCCTTGTCGCGGAGCTTGTCATCAGCATCGCGTCTGCCGACGAGGCGCTGAAGGTCCGTGTAGCCGTTGGGTGTCCAGAGTTCCGAGATGGTAACTCCAATGGTGGACACGTCAATGGCCGCCTGAGCGAGGGGCACCGTGGTGGGGCTAATATCTTCCGTGCAACTTGCGTACTTCGAGTAAAGAATGGTCAGGGAGGAATCCTGGTTGACGGTGGTTGTCGGCTTGTCGGTTTTGGCTTTGGTGGCGGTCTGTTGCGCAATCGCATCGGCAGCAGGGAGCAGCGCCAGGAGGACGAGAGCGGCGAGCGAGACAAGGCTCTGGTAGCATGAACGCATGGACTGAGACTCCGATTCGGGGGTTTGGTCATCGTGACTCGGTTTGGGAAAGAGACTCTGAGGTGCAACTCACGAACGCTATATCGAAATTGCGCAAGCTGGTTTCATCATAACGTTGGGAACGTTATGCTTTTTAGAAATTAGGCGAGCGCAAGCTTTCGGGGGAGGAGGAACCTATCATAAAAATCTAGATGCGATGACAGTTTATTTAAGACGAAGTCAGTAGGCTAAATCAAGTCATTTGTGACGTTTTATTAGGGTTGTATAAAACAAGCGCTTGGGTTCTGACACTGGAATGCATCATTGTCCCACTGCACGTTTGAACGATTTCATACTAAAAAGCATCAGATACTTACTAAATTAAACCTACAACAAATACACATTAATTTTACTGTTAACGGTTAGCGAGGTTAGCATAAGTACCCCCAGACACTTAAGCTTGACAACTTAGCTAAAATAGGCGAATATTAGCTCCCGATAATTTTTACTAGAAGTAAATTGATTTCTGATTTAGTTAGGTTTTCTAGCCGAAAATTTCTGGAGCAAGTGTTTCGAAAATGTCAAATTAATATATGAATAGTTAGATTTATTTATAAAAACGGGCAAAAAGATATTAAGTTAGCCTAATTCTGAATACATAGAAACCATAGTTTAAAGCCGGGTCATTCACATAAGCCGCTCAGCTCGAACTGCTTTTGAAGCTGTTCGGTAATTTGCTGTGCGCATATTATCTAGGATTCGTAATATATGCCGGGAGAAGATCCCTCATTAGTGCCCTCAGCGGGCAGTGACGTAAGCACTCCAACACCTCAACCAAATAGCGACGCAGCTTTGTTTGCTGAGCGCGCCTTGTTTCAATGTATGGGATTTAGCCCTCAGCAGGCTAATCAAATGGCAGAATCATGCAATGGCTTGTACAACGAGTACAAACAATACCTACCTGGTATAAGTCTCTCTGGATTAGCTAATTCAGATGAAAGCGATCCTTTTATGGCTGACGCAACTGGAGAAACAAACTCGTTGCCCTCGGACGAGTACAACGAAGCTGGCGTAAATCTTTCATCAGTTGATGGCGGGACTTCGGAGAACGGTTCAGAATCTACCGACATCTTTGCAGAGAAAGACGATATCTCGAATTCCGCAGACGAAACGGAAACTTCGTCTTCACAAGATCGCAAATTATCTGAGGACAAAGTCTCTACCGCCGACCGAGATCCTCAATTGCCTGAGGGCAAAATCTCTACCTCCGTTCGAGATCCTCGATTGCCTGAGGACAAGATCTCTACTGCTACCCAAGATCCTCAATTGCCCGAAGATAAAATCCCTACCACTGCTCGAGATCTTCAACTGCCTGAGGACAAAATCTCTACCTCCACCCAAGATCCTCAATTGCCCAAGGACAAAATCTCTACCTCCACCCAAGATCCTCAATTGCCCAAGGACAAAATCGCTACCGTTGCCTCTGATTCACAACCCGTCGCTCCTTCCACCACCAATACACCAGACACGCCAGTCAAGAAGGATGGGACTCTCTCTTCCCCAGCTCAAGATACTAAATTACCTGAAACCAAACTAGCTTCTGCTCCTCCTGATGAACAACGTCGCGCCCCGTCCGCCACCGCTACACCCGGCGCGCAGGTTAACAAAGATTCCTCTATACAAGCCACCCAAGATACTAAACTACCTGAAACCAAACTTGCTTCTGCTCCTCCTGATGAACAACGTCGCGCCCACTCTGCCACCGCTACACCCGGCGCGCAGGTTAATAAGGATTCCTCTACACCAGCCATCCAAGATACTAATTTACCTGAAACCAAACTTGCTTCTGCTCCTCCTGATGAACAACGTCGCGCCCCGTCCGCCACCGCTACACCCGGCGCGCAGGTTAACAAAGATTCCTCTATACAAGCCACCCAAGATACTAAACTACCTGAAACCAAACTTGCTTCTGCTCCTCCTGATGAACAACGTCGCGCCCACTCTGCCACCGCTACACCCGGCGCGCAGGTTAATAAGGATTCCTCTACACCAGCCATCCAAGATACTAATTTACCTGAAACCAAACTTGCTTCTGCTCCTCCTAATGAACAACGTCGCGCCCACTCCGCCGCCGCTATACCCGACGCGCAGGTTAATAAGGATTCCTCTACACCAGCCATCCAAGATACTAATTTACCTGAAACCAAACTTGCTTCTGCTCCTCCTAATGAACAACGTCGCGCCCACTCCGCCGCCGCTATACCCGACGCGCAGGTTAATAAGGATTCCTCTACACCAGCCATCCAAGATACTAATTTACCTGAAACCAAACTTGCTTCTGCTCCTCCTAATGAACAACGTCGCGCCCACTCTGCCACCGCTACACCCGGCGCGCAGGTTAATAAGGATTCCTCTACACCAGCCATCCAAGATACTAAATTACCTGAAACCAAACTTGCTTCAATCCCTCCTGATCAAAAGCCTCTCGCGGATTTCCGAAGCAATAATCCTGTTGCGCAGGTTAACAGAGATACGGCTCCGGCGTCAGCTACCCGAGATATTCAATCGCCTGAAACTAAGGTGGCAGCAGAGCAAACACAAATATCTCAACATCCAGCCCCGGAACAATACGCCCAAACAAATAAGCCCGGTGTTTCTGGATCACAAAGCGGCGACGTTCACTTAGTCGAAACAGACAAAAGACAGTCCACTCCTGCTCCTGAAAAGATAGCTTCGACAGGCAATCCAGCCGTAGCACCAAGTGAGGTGGCACAATTAAATAGACAAGCATCGGTCCCAGCAACTGATGCGGCACCATTAAGTAGGCATGCTGTGGGTGCAGTGACTGAGGGAACACCTTCAGGCGCGCAATTGCTTGCAGAAGAAACAGCTACAACAAAAACTGCTCGCGGTGTCGCATTTGGAACGCCTGGCGCAGATGTAACAACACCACTCACCGTTGCACAATTGGCGGATGCATCAAACCCCAATATTGCTGCTAATAATCTTCTGTCGGCAAATCAAATGATAGATGCAATGCAGAAGAATACCAGTTTATCTAGAGATTTATCTAGAGAAAATAATTTGGGACTAGTAGCAGGTTCATCGCCATTATCACCTAACGCGATTGGTTATCCTCCTGGTATGCAAATTGTGGATGCAACAGGCAAATCAATTGCCGACAATATTGGACTACTCTCTGTGAAAGAATCTGGTGCCATTTACAATCCTTCTACAACTAATCTTGCTGCGGCTAACTCTGCCACAGCCAATCTTGGTATTAATGGGCAAAGTATAAAAGAAGGACAAATGGTGTCCAATGCAACAACTTCGCAAGGTATTGCACAAGCCCTACAAGGACTGCTACAACAAGGGCAAGCTGCCTCTATTAGTAAACTAGATGAAACAGGCAAAGCAATTGTAAAAGGTTCCGGCGCATCGGCACTAACAGAAGGATTGGTGCCTGGACAGAGTGGCAAGAGGGGCTCAACCGGTCCTACTGAAGGCACCGGTAGCGCTGGCATAGGCATGCCACTAGTAGTAACAACAAAAGGTGGAAGCATAATTGACGGCAGCACTGAAATAACATTGCCTGTTCCACAAACCGGCAATGTTACTAATACAGGAATAATAATCACAGCAACGGCCGGGGCTACAACTACTGGTCAAACGGGAACCGCTGGCACAACAACGCCCGGTACAACAACAGGTACAACAACCACAGGCACCACTGGCACTGGCACCACAGGTACCACCACCAATCCAGTGCCCGGTACACACGATCCTAACGCTACAGACATTAAGTCATTGGTGACGGCTTTGCCCACTGTGCACATAATCGACACTAAGAAAGGGGACCAAGCGGATGATGATGCAACCGGGCGTCCAGAAATAGATTATGATTCTGTAGAAAATAATGATTTAGACGACGATGATGATTATATCGACAGACCAGTAATTGAAACCAGGCGGTCACAAAACAGTGCCGTTGTTAATGCACCTAAAAAATCGGCCAATATTGGACTGAGCATTATAGAAAATATAACGGTGCTGATCAATGATCTTAAAAACCAAAAAGTTGATGATCTGACGGCAAGGAGAATGTGGGCTGATTTGTTTACAGATCTATTTGGTAAGCAAAAACGACAGCCTTGCGCAATTAGAGCAGATGATACTCTAGAAAATATTGCTCGCTTCGTACTCAAAGACCCAAGACTTGCTCCTTTGCTTTATACAATAAATGTTCACACAAAGAATATTAAACCTCTCAAGGGCAATGAAAGCCTAGAAGAGATTGGCGCAATTAAGCCAGAGACAAATCAAATATTGTTACCCCATCGCTCCGAAATTTTGAGATACAAAATACACGTTTTAAAAGAAATGAGTGCCCTAGTTTTATATGCTCAAGGCAATAAGATTGCTAATAGAGATTTCTCTGCCTACACCTGCAGAGCAGGAGACACACTTAAATCAATTGCAGCTAGTCACATTGATGTGCGTGACGAAAATATGTGGGCTGATATTGCTTTGCTCAATGGCTTAAGTGTGCGTGTTGATAAGACAGGTAATCCGATAGCACAACTTAAAGAAGGGCAATTGCTGCAAATACCAAAGAGCGCTACCTATGAAGAATACGAAGAAGAAGATGATGATGAATTGGCCGAATCATCAGTAAAGAATATGAGTTTGGTTAGCCCAATTGCTAACTTAGATATAAACATTAAAGACGAAGAAACAGTCAATAAGGCTCTTGCCACAATGGAAAAACGAATAATCAGCCAAAGCGATTTAGGCTCAGGCAAAGACAGCGTGCGTATCAAACTAGAATTAAGAGAAGGTAACAAGAGGATAAAGGTTGCAGAATGGGATGTTAATGCCACTTCTAGTAATCTAAAGCTGTACGATAGATTTGGTGGCTGCAAAATAATTTCTATTGCATTGCCTACACGGGCAGCGCGTGAATTAGCAGAGAATGATTTAAAAGCAAACGCTGAACGCTATTGCAAAATGTTCCTCACCGGGGAATTAGCAGCCTAAGCGTTCCTCGTTTGATCATTTTTGGTTTGATCATTTTTTGCCATAGGTGGCATCATGATCCGAAGCAATGGTTAGGAATCTGATAAATGAGCCTTCTCGATAAGCAGTAGCCCGGCGGGCTTGTGTAATGCGCAATGAGTAAATAGCGTCTATACCCAATGCTGGTTTAACACTACTAATCTTCTCCCATTTCAATCCGCTGTCCTTATATAGTTGCTCCCAAGTGAGCTGCCGAATTTTGGAAAGGGTATTGGTAACACGCTCTCTTTCAGATTTTTCCAGACTCAACCAGTTTTCCTGGAACACAGGATTATTTAGATCGAGCTGAACTAGGCTTTCGTTTGTTCTTCTGGACATTTTCCAGTTTTTTAATTAAATCAATGGGATCGGAAAAGGAAGGTGGATTTTTCTTTGCCCAATTCATAGCATTTATAAGATCTCGGCCGGCTATTGGCTTATGCAACCAAAGTTCGTTGCGCGGAATTACTTCGGCAGTGCGAATTAACCAGACACCTTCTTCTTGTTGTTCAACCAGAACTTGTTGCCCGGCAAATTGTTTCCCGAGAGAGATTTGTCCGTTTGAACCAATAACTTTAACCGAAATATTTTGTTCTAACATAATCCACAATATTCCTATAGCACTGATACACTATAGCACGATTTTAGGAATTTGATTAATAGAGAGCTCAGTGATGAAATTCTAAAAGCCAAAAGGGGCAAGATTGGGTCAAGGTCAGTGGCAGACAAAAAAGCGCAAAAAAGTGAAGAAGTGACGGAGGGACAAGACGGAACTTGCCTCTCCGTGAACCTTCTGTTAACAATGGCCAAGCCGCGGGAATTGCGGACAGGAATCTACTAACCTTACGCCGACCAGTTATCGGCGAAGTCCCCAGCGGGATTCGAACCCGCAGTTTCTCAACCGAAGGACTGTACTCGGTCGTGGGAACCATCGCTCATTCAAAATATGGGCGGTGTCATTTGCTTGAGGGAGGTGGACTTTTGTGCTGAGCCCCTTCCTCTTCTGCCTGGCGTTTTGCCCAAGCGCATTCTCTCCGTGCTCGAGAGGCTCGAAGCGCCTTCTCTCTCTTGAGGTCATCCGACGTGGTCTGCGCGGGATCGAGACCCAGCGCTTCACACTCGTCGTTAAACTGATCCTGTTCAGCCCTCCCATCCATCGGTTTTTCCTTTCAGGGTAAAAATTATGGTCTTAGTGCTGCTCATGCTCCCTATCACTGGCTGCATTGACTGTGGGTGAGGGATCGCCTTTGCGGCGGCAAAGGCACCGAAACACGATGGCGAGTCCCAAACCTGAGGCTACGGTGCTGATTAACCCGACCGGGTCACCCAGCAAAGCCCCGATCACACTAAGCAATGCTTGCAGCCATCCTACTATCTCTTCTATCATGGGGCCCACCTCCTTCTAAGGCTGCGCTGCCCATAGGTGAACAGCGCAACGCGCGCTGCTCTAGATAGACGCCTTCTCAAACCCCCTGAGGCGGTGAAAATCCACCACCTCGGGGGCATGCTATTACTGTTACCGTGGCTTTGCGATTTCCACCAGCCGAATCATGCAGAGATGGAAGAATTCGCTGCGCGCGCGTTGGCGAGCCTGCTTGACCTGCTCAACAATAGCTGATTGCCCTTGGCGTGTCACCACTCCAGCCCGGCGCGTTTGCAGTTCGGCGCGGCGAGCTTCACCCGCTGGCTGGCTGACGAAATTGGCCGCAGCAAGCACCGCCAGACGGGCGCTCTGAGGGTCACGACGAGCGCAGATCCTGTGCGCAATCCAGCCCGGGCCCTCACCTTTGGAGTCCAAGATGGAAGAAATCTGTCCTCTCTCAGCCGAGCCATCGGTGTTATAGGTTAGGACCCCGGTGACTATGTCGAAGGCTTGCTTGTCAGGGCCATCCGGCAACTTAAGCGTCTCGAGCACATAGTGGACAACCCAGAGGAAGAAGGCGTCCAGTTGGGCTGCGCCCAGTTCGGGCAAGCCGTGATAGGCGGTTAGAAACTCGCCTATCCAGCGATCCCTTCTAGTGGGCTCTTTCGGTCTCACCTTGGGAGTCGGCATTTGCAGGGCGAGAAAATTTGCCACATGCAGCAAGGAGTCATTGATCGTCTGGCAACGCTCCTTGTCCTTGAGAAATCCTGTCACGAACCCCCTATACGTCATATACGTCTCCTGCGAAAAGAAACATCTCAATTTTCGTCCTACCGCAACGCGCGGCAGGGGCTTGCGTGCATCTATCTCTATCCGCACATGGCGGTGAGATCCGATTCAAACCCAGTTAAGTCAAGCCTGCCCATCCTATTGGCAGTAATATGCATTGCATTATGAATGGCTTGTTTGTTCTGGGTTATTTCCTTCCGTGGAAATTAAATTTCATGGATATCTTAGCCTGCCAAATTTGCTATGGTTAAAGCAAGTTCCCATTGAAAGGGGCGCGTGCTTGTATAATGCCTGATTTCTCTAGGCTTCTATGGCTAGCGGGCTATTTGATATTGGGAATTTATAGTTAAATTTCGTAATAAGCGTGCCCGGCAATAAATTAAAAGAGTGCTTTACAACTACTAACACTAGCGCTAGCTCTGGCTTTATATTAGATATGGGTAATACATCACTGTTTGAAAAGTCGGAATAATCCATTGTTAGCCGAGCTTCGCTAGCTGTCACGATATTTATTAACTACTTTTAGTCTGTTGAATAAAGAGCAATTTCATATAAAACTAGTGGACTAAGTCCCTGCCATTTTCGGATTCTTTGCCTTTTTCAGTGCTTTTTCTAATCAACAACTTCGGCAGTATATTCAGGACGGAAGGCAAAGGCATCAGGATTGCAGAGCATAAGTTGCTGCTTTTTATTATCGTAATAGTCCAAAGCCTCTTGCACAAATTTTATAGTTCTGGGATCAGATTCTAAATCGCGCGCATCTGCCAGAATGGCTTTATAAGACTTCTCTATTTGAGGGGTAAAGTTTCTCTGACTAGAGCCAGCAACCTGAAGATTAGGACTGGCAGAACCGTTTGCTTTATTTTCATTCCATGGCATAAGCTCTTCATACGCCAAAGTGCCTACTATTTCTGGCACCACAGGTAGTGCTTCATCCCAGGTAAGACCGTAGCTAAAGATGCTGCGGTTTTTTTCTTTAGTGACAAAAGACTTATGCGGGCCAATAATGTCGGAAGCCCAGGTCATGACTAAAAGAGCTTGGACAGGCTGTTCTGGCCCCTTATAACCTGTAATAGGAATTTCTAAAAACTCTGCCAATGATTGCGCTAAGGGATGGCTTTGCGGTCCATAAAATTCAACCGCTTCGGGAGTAGCTGACAGCCCATCCAAAACCCCCTTCATTACAGCTAGCATTTGCCCTATGCTGTGCGGGTCTTCTTTTGTTTTATCTTCTGATGTTGACGGTCTAAGCAAAACGCTGCCATATAAGGCAAAGAGCCAATCGCGAGTATTTAGCTTAGCTTTGCTGCGCAAACTTTCCAAACGCTTTAATACAGAAAGACGGTGCGAAACTTCCTTTTTTTGTTCGGCATCAAGTGAAAGGCTATTCATTTTAGCAAGCATGCCATGAGCTTTATCTAGCTGTCTAGTTAATGTATAGCAGACCAATAGATTCAACAAAGTGTCGAAATCTGCCCCTTGATCGAGCGCTTGCTCTAAGTGCGGAATTGCTTGCTCAAAGCGTTTCATAGACATAAGAGCAAAGCCTAATTCATAATTTACGGTTGGCTCTTGAGGAGCAATGCGAGCAGCTCTATTCAATAGCATAGCGGCTAATTCGTGCTGACGGGCATCAATTAAACTAAAGCCAGCTTCAAAAAATTCTTTACCTCCGGGGGGATGGTGGGCTATCTCGCTTGGTGCTTTTTCTTCATCATCTAAATCATCAGCTTCTTCCTCGTCATCCTCTTCCTCGTCATCTTCTGACTCAGTAACCGACAGCGTTCCAGACCCTGTCGGATGGGATACTAATGGTAATTGTTCGGCTAAAGTATGTAGACGTTTGGACAATTCGGAGCGTCCACTTTCTTTCATTAACTCTGAAAATAAGTCAGCAGCTTCACTGTCATCAGGGTTTTCCAACCAATAGCTTTTTACAAGCTTCAGACTGTCTTCGATTTTTCCCTCGGCTAATAGTTTCTTTGCTTCGGTAAGAATGTCATTTGTTACAGTGTCACTATCGTTTTTATTTTGATCGGCATCGTTTATTTTATCGTCTGCCATAACTAATTCCACTAATTGAACCTGCCTTTTTTCACCTTCCAGACACACATATTTCGCGGTCTCACTGTCTATTTTAGCCCTATTCTATAAAATTTACTGCGTTAATACTGGATCAGCAAATTCTGCTGCATGATACGAGCTACGTACAAGCGGGCCGGAATGCACTCGAGCAAAACCTAGATGTTTAGCGACTTGCGCCCAATGTTCGAATTCGTCTAAAGGTATATATCGATCTACTGGTAATTGATCTAAGCTTGGTCTTAAATATTGTCCAAGAGTGAGGATGTCACAATTATGAGCGCGCAAATCATGCAAGACTTCTTCTATTTCTTCTTGTTGCTCACTGAGCCCTAACATGATGCCAGATTTAGTGGGTATTCCGGGCGCCAAGCGTTTAGCATTAGCTAAAACTGCTAAAGAACGCTTGTATTTAGAGCCTGGTCTTACTTGTTTGTAAAGGCGCGGCACAGTTTCAAGATTATGATTAAAAATAGCTGGCTGAGCGGCTAGAACAATTTCCAAGCAATCTATACGTCCTTGAAAATCAGGGGTGAGCACCTCTACAGTAATGTTAGGAATAGCCTGCTGCAAAGCTAAAATAGTTGTAGCAAAATGTGTTGCACCTTGGTCTGGCAAGTCATCACGATTTACCGATGTTAAGACTACATGCCTTAGGTTCATTTCTGCACAAGCTCTTACTACGCGGTGTGGTTCTTCTGGGTCTAAAGGTCCTGGTAAACCTTTATTGACAGCACAAAATCTACATGTGCGAGTACACAGTTCACCCATGAGCATGAAAGTGGCTGTACCTGCTGCCCAGCATTCACCTTTATTGGGACAGCGACCACTTTCACAAATAGTGTTTAAGCGCTGTTCTTTTAAAATGCTACGTACTTGGCGATTATCTTCTGTATTCAAGACTGAACGGCGCACCCATTCAGGTAGTCTTTCTTTAGGCTTAATAACCCGATTAGCGGTCAATGGGGTATTCATGACTCGATACGCTCCTGGTTTCTCTCAATTGGGTCTTTGAGATTATAAATCAGAGAAGACGATGTTAGCCTAGCTAACTTTTAAAGCGGTATTTAAATTCGCAAAGCGATACCCAAAGTAATAATTTTAAATCACAAAAGTGCTATGATTTAAGATAAGAATTTTGCCGTCATATGGACGAAAAGTCGTATTGTCAAGCATTCGAATTGTGTTCCGATTTGCTTGCAAAATTTTGCTTTAGTTTTATCAACAAATTGATTTTTAAAATGCGATTTTGAATTTCGCAAGCGTACCCAAAATAACGAGTTATAATCTCAAAAGCGTCCGAATTAATCTAAGAATTTTTCGGTACTATAAATTAAGACAAGTCGTATTGTCAAGCATTCGACTCGCCTTATACACCTGCTTTAAAATCTTGTTCATTGTATCAAAAATTGGATTTTAGAGCACATAATTTAATTTCGCAAAACTGGCTAAAATGGCGACTTTGATTTAAGAATCTTTGCCTAATAACTCGCGCGCACTTTGCTGGCTAATTGTTCATTTTTGGGAATATTTAGAATCAGTGATACTCTTTCAACGGCTATATCAATTTTGGCGGGCTAATTCTAGAACAATGAAATTTATCCAAATATCGGCAGCAATGTCATTAGATGGACATATAGACGGTGTCCAATCAGCTAGTCGCCTGCGCTTATCCAGCGACGAAGACTTGCAAGATATGTATGCGTCCCGCGCTTTATGCGATGCGATATTAGTCGGGGCCAACACAATACGCCGCGATAATCCATCTTTATCATGTCACCTGCCCGACCTAATTACGCTAAGAGAATTACGTGGGCAGCCCCCTGAGCCAATTAAAGTTACAATTACCCGCAGCGGCAATCTAGATGCGAATTCGGAATTTTTTGCCAGGGGAAATGGAGAAAAAATTATACTTTGCCCTATGCATAGCACCATTAGTATCAACAAACAGCTCGCCTATGCGGCAAAAACGATAATGGTGAAAGATATGAACGCAACCAATATCGTTGCCACTTTAGAGAAATATGGTATTAAATCGCTTTTTGTAGAAGGTGGTACATCCGTTTTAACCATGTTTTTATCAGAGGGTGTATTTCATCGTTTACGTTTGGCCATTGCTCCATTTTTTGTTGGCAACAGCGAGGCACCCTCATTTCTGGATGACGCGATGTTCAAAAATAATGAGAAAAATAGATTACGTATCGCAGCGGTGCGCAATCTCGGCAATACGGCAGTACTAGACATTGTCAACGATAGCTACGCTGGAAAATAATAGGACAAGAAATGGCTGATGCTATAGATCTCGACTTTATGCGGCACGCCATTGAAGTATCGAAAAGTGCCCCGGCTAGACCAAATTGTTTTCGCGTAGGAGCAGTGCTTGTAGACAATAAACGCCGCTTGCTTTCAACTGGCTTTACTCTTGAGTTTGGCGATGGGTGGCACGCTGAAGCTGCCGCAATTAAAAAAGCCAGAGAGGCGAAGCTAAAGATATACGGAGCAACTATTTATTCTTCGCTTGAACCTTGCAGCATACGTAAGTCGGGGGGAAAAGACTGCGCTGCATTACTAATAGAAAATGGTATTGCCCAAGTATTTTATGCCGCGGCTGAGCCACCAATATTTGTTAATTGCCAGGGCGAACGTAAGTTGAAAGAAGCCGGTATAAAAGTAGAAAAATTAGAAGAATTAGAAGCGTCTTTTAGAGAGATCAATAAGCATTTATTTTGATTGAAGATTGCAGTTTAGCATTCTGAGTTAAGGTCAAATATGCTAATTTAGACGGTCAGGTTCTATAGAATATATGCTCAATAGAAATTAGCTGTATTTAGACGTGTTTGTTATCAAGGAGTGACATCGTGAAGACTGCTCATCGCCAGGTCATAATTGCCGGCAATTGGAAAATGAATAAAACCAGTAAAGAAGCCGCCGCTCTTACTGAACAGATTTTGGCTGGTGTTAAAAGCTTATCTGCAAATGCTAAAAATTTGCCAGAAATTATTTTGTGTCCTGCTTATACAAGTCTGGCGACTGTTGGTCCTCTCCTAAAAGGTACGGGAGTAAAATTAGGCGCTCAAAATATGGATTGGCGCAATGAAGGCGCCTTCACAGGTGAAATTTCGCCTTTAATGCTTTTAGACTTGAAAACAAATTACGTACTTATTGGACATTCTGAACGACGTCATCTCTTTGGTGAAACTAATGCCACTACTAATTTAAGACTGAAGGCTGCACTAGCTCATGGTTTAAAGCCAATTTTATGCGTCGGTGAAATGATTGACGAGCGTGAAAATGAATTGACCGACGCTGTTGTCGGACGTCAAGTTGGTGCTGGTTTAACAGATATTGACCCAGCTCAATTTTCGCAAGTCACCATTGCTTATGAGCCTGTCTGGGCAATTGGGACCGGCAAAACCTGTGAAGCAAAAGAAGCTAATAGAGTTTGCAGTGTGATACGTAAAACTGTAGCCTCTTTATACGCGCGCTATTCAGGCAATGGCCATAAATTTGATGCTGCCGATATGCCAATCCTTTACGGCGGCAGTGTAAAAGCAAGCAATATAGCTGAACAGTTGAAACAAGAGCATATTGACGGCTCGCTGGTGGGCGGAGCTAGTTTAAATGCCGAGGAATTCCTAGCTATTATTAAAGCTGGAGCAGACCGTGTAAAGCACAATTTAGCTGCTGCTGCTCATTAGCCTCACTTTTTTTTGCTATAAGCAAACGAAAAAGATAGTTATGCATAGCTATGCAGCGCTGCGCTAGCTATGCATAACTATGAAGTATCCATTTAATATGAATAAGTAGTCAAGATGTTGCTAATAAATGCCACTTTCAGGCGCTTGAGCTGCTTGGCTACTCTTGATTTTATCTTTCCGGAAGCATCAAGATAGATTCACCCCCCAAGCACATGTATAAGAAGCAACAGCGAAGCAAAAACCAGTATTTAAACTAGAGCACTCTGCAAATCTTCCTCCGGGAATCGTAGAAACTCTAGCCTGGAATCGATGCTTCGTGTGCCGTAGATCCTCACCATATCAAAACTGGAAGGAGGCGCGAACAAGTTACCCAGCTGCCTTGTCTGACCGGCGCGAAGAAGCTTTGCGCACGGTCTACCCCGATCATTAATTCAACGTTCAATCGGTCCGACTGCATGAGTCCCTAACCTGGGACAGCTATCGGACAGTCTTTCAATGAGGTACAAATGAAAACGAAGGGTCCGAAGAGCTTCGCATGGATGCTCGAGCATTACAAGGGATCTAGGATGAAGGACGTGGGGTCCGCCGGGCGGAAGGTCTTCGCCTGGGATCCCCCAACGTCGTTGGAGAGCGGGGAAGGCTTGATCTTCGTGGACGCCACGACCACAGGCGCCAATGGTGCTCAGGTCGACGGCGTCTTCGAGGCCGCGCGGCTCTATGCCTTCCATCTGGCTGTCCTCGTGCCTGAGGGATGTATCCTGACCGGGTTCAATACCCGTCCCAGGGACAATGAGTATTTCAGCGACGTGGTCAGATGGATGCGGTCCCGCGGCATCACCAAGCTCTACGTCGTCACCTTCGGCGGCGAGGCGGCCAACTACGTCCTGCAATGGGACGCATACAATCCTGGCAACCTCGACCAGCCTCCCTTGCTGTCCGGCATCGGCGTGGTGTGCGGCACCATCGACAGGGACTTCGCCACGCTCCCGAGGAGAGGGTCGCAGATTGCCGTTTTCCACGGCGTGCCGCACCCGAGCCAGAAGGAGGAGGAGGGGGGTGATCCCATCCTGCCCTATACGGGCGGCGTGGGGCCAGGTCTGAGCGTCGCTCTGCGCTGCCTGGTGCTAGACGGCCGCAGACCGTGGCGTTCGGCGCCATACCAGATGGTGGAGCGCTATGCCGCTGCCAACGGCAGGTCTGCTCCCGAGCATCAGACGGTGACGTTTTGGCCGACACCTGATTCGCCCATTCTTAAGCGCACGCAGTTCGGCGATCCTGGCAAGGGCGACGCGGTGGTGGTCGAGCATCTGATCTACGGCGCCAAGATCGAAGGCCGCATCGTCGGCAACAGATACACCTTCAACGGCAGGGACACGGGCGGGGCGGCCGAATCGGAGTTCTCTGGCATGAACGGCGAACCCCTGCCCAAGTCCAGGCTCAACATCTGGGAACACCTGGCGGCCGCCTTCGGCTGGCGGGTGGCTCTCATCGACTGACGTTGGCGCGGGTCAGGAAAACGGCTATGCCGTTTTCCTGACCCGCTTTCATTTTTATCTTCTTTTTGTTCTTAGCTATATTTTTGTTTTTTTCTTTTTGCTGGTGTTTCTATTTTGGCCACAATAGTGGCTATAATTCTCTTTCTGTTCTCTTAGCAAGACTGGTAATGGAGTCTGTGGGAGTTGGAGCTCACAATCAAAGCTTATAGTCGAGACTTCGTTCCTTGGAGCATGACATTATAAGACCTTAGCAGTTTGGGACTCGATAAATTGGAGCTGAGGTAGTTGGAGCTGTGGTAGTTGGAGCTGGGGTAGTTGGAGAGGTGTCGGAGTGGTCTAACGTGCAGTCCTGGAAAGACTGTCTGCGCCAAAAGCGCAGCGAGGGTTCGAATCCCTCCCTCTCCGCCAATCACTCCGAGAAGCTTAGCCTGTGAGGCTTTTGATGCTCGCTTGATCCAAAGATCCCCCCTTTTTTGAGCAGCTCCTTTTAGCGAGAGACACCATTAAATATTTTCAAAGTTTGTCGGCATGATGAAACTAATTGACCCAGCCTTTTATCTAGTAAGTTATTATTAGACAATGCGGTCCGAAGCGGGACATACGAGATGTTGGTAGCGAAGACAATCGTTTGCCAGAAAGCGTGGAAATAAATACTGGATGAACTCGGAATTTTAGTTTAACCGGGAGTAGATATGACACAGGATCTGGCCATTTTTGAACAACATAAAATACGTCGGCACTATGATGAAAAAACTGAAACTTGGTTTTTCTCGGTAGTGGATATTATACAGGCGCTGACTCAACAGTCTGATTTTCAAACTGCTAGAAAATATTGGAACAAGCTGAAAGAGAGACTGGGCAAGGAAGGCAGTGAAACGGTGACAAATTGTCACCAGTTGAAAATGCCCGCAGAAGATGGCAAACTCCGTCTGACCGATGTTGCTAATTACGATGTTTTCCGTCACTGTTGCCCCCGTGCAAACGGAAGCTGAGAAATTGGCAGCGTTGAAAAAAGATTTGCAAGAAGGGCTAGACGATGTCACAGCAGGTAGGGTAAGTGAGTTGGACGAAGTGTTTACTCGGCTTAAATCACGGTTTCCTGGCGTATAAAACCTGTGCCTCGCCTCCTAATCACTGAACATGCTGAAAACGACCTTGCTGAAATTGGTACTTTCATAGCCAAAGATAGCCCTGCTAATGCAGGTCGTTTTATTGCCTCTATAGAAGAACACTGTCGGATACTCGCAGCGCATCCTCTCAGCGAAAGCCAGTTAAAATAGAAGATATAGATGCTTCATTCTAAGAGCATAAATCGAACACTTAATAGCGCAAAGAATCCCTGAGCGGCGGAGCCTCATTTACTTCGGAACAATTCGTACGCACTGGCAGGCAAGCAACAAGTATCAGTCGAGCTGGCAGCTAATTGACCTTGAAAAACTTTTGGGCTGCAAAGTTGATGTTAAGCTAGGCGCGCATACTTTGCTGCCAGGTGGTGATCTAATAGCCAGTCCATAAGCGCTCGGTATTCTTTGTCGCTTAATTTTATGCGGCCGCTTTGATAATCAAGCACAACCTTCTCAATCTCTTTTTGTGGAGACTTTTCATTAATAGCTTGGCCACCGGGCAGATCTACCGAGGGCACCGGCAGTAATTTGGCTTCCTTTGCTAATTGGTGCTCTACCCATTCACGCAGCATCACACCCAAGGGCTGCCGCTTATGACTAGCCACTTTCAAAAGTAGATTCATCATTGGCGCATCAACACGAAACTGGACAAATTCTCTTTTTAATATGCGCTCATGCGCTTCGGCTTTCAGATTATCAAGCCGTTTCTGATTTTCTGATGATAAGTGAGATTTCTTTTTATTCATTGTTTTATGCTCCGCTCAAATTCGGCTTTATATTGCTTGCTGGCATCGTCAGCGTGAAAGACATGATCACGTTCAGGAAAAAATTCAATACCGGCTTCTAGCAGGCGTCCTTGCAAGGTGAAAGCTATTAACATTATTCGTTGATTTCCTCGGCGACTTGGCAATAATTCAACATCCACTCTTAAGTCAGCGTCCATAACTTCATCTACTTCGTCGTGGCTTACTTTATGTTTAGCCAGATTGTCATCGTCATATGTGACTGTCATGTATAACATTGTTACACATATTTACTCGACAGGCAATTAAGAATTGGTTCTTTTTTTACAAAGGAATAAGAGCAAAAATATCTCACAAAAAGCACAGAAGCCCGGGAATGCAGTGGGTTATCCTGACACTCCCGAGTCCGGGCAGGGGACCGCTCCTAGCTTCCGATTTTAACGGTTAAATGCTGGGATTTTTTGTTGGAGTGATAGCGATACCAAAGCTTGGCAAATTACTATGGGTGAAATCAAGCGCCGGACTGGGTATTTAGCGCTTGTTAATATAAAAACGGTTAATCAATTATAATAAGTTGTAGAAAATTAGCTAACGCAACTTTAACGCTGGCGGAGTTGGCGCAATGTACTAACAGAATTTAGCTGAGGCAAACGTTCCTCTAAGTGCTTTACTCAGCATTTACACAGAATTTTATGCTTTGATATCACGTGTTGCATCCGTGCCTTTGATCAGAGATTTCACGGATCGATGGAAATTATAAAAACTGCTATGGTAGAATCCCTCACTCTCTAGCAATTAGTTTCATTGCCAGAGTTGAATTTCTTTAGACTTTATTTTTATTTCTGTTATGTCACCCATATATCACTTTAAAGAAAAACTGCAAGAAATCGAACGCCGTTACAATGAGCTAACGGAGAAGCTTTCGCAGCCAGAAGTTTTGGCTGACCAAGCCGTTTTTAGACAAACAGCTAAGACTCGTCATAGCTTAGAACAAACCGTTAATACTTATCATGACTGGCAATCTGTGCAAGAGCAAATCGCAGGCACACAAAAAATGCTGCGTGAAGAAACTGATAAAGAAATGCGCGAATTGGTGGAAGAAGAACTGACTGGCTTGCAAAAGCGCGATATTCAATTAAGTGAACAACTTAAAATTTTGCTTTTGCCCAAAGATCCAAATGACGATAAAGACGTTATGGTTGAAATCAGAGGTGCTGCCGGGGGCGACGAGGCTTCGCTTTTTGCTGGCGATCTGCTACGCATGTATTTAAGATACGCTGATAGCCACGGCTGGACTGCCCAAATTGTAAGCAATAGTCCTGGCGAAGTGGGCGGCTATAAAGAAGTAATTGTTTCTCTAAAAGGCGATGGCGCTTATGCCAGATTTAAATATGAATCGGGTGGGCATCGCGTACAACGAGTGCCAGCCACAGAAGCTTCTGGACGGGTGCATACTTCACTAGCAACAGTAGCTGTTATGCCTGAAGTAGACGAAATAGATATTCAATTGAACGAAAAAGATTTAGAAATAACCACAATGCGCTCAGGTGGCGCCGGTGGACAAAACGTCAATAAAGTAGAAACAGCAGTGCGCATAGTGCACAAGCCATCAGGATTATTCGTAGCTTGCTCAGAAGAACGCAGTCAATTGCAAAATAAAGAAAGAGCTAAACAAATTTTACGGGCAAAATTATACGATCGTGAAATGCAAGCACAGCAAAAAGCTATTTATGATGAGCGCAAATCTCAAGTGGGTACAGGTGATCGCTCTGAAAAAATACGCACTTACAATTTCAAAGACAATCGGGTTACCGATCACAGACTAAATATGAATTTTTCTTTGCAGCAAATTTTAGAGGGCGACCTGGATAAATTAATTGAAGCCAGCATCATGGATGACAATGAGCGCAAACTAAAAGAAAGCATGGATGGTAATTAATTCCAGGGGTTATTGGTTGCGACGCCCGCTTTAGAGATTATAGACAATCAATGCCTCTTCTCCAAAATCGTAATACGATTTTCGTGATTACTGAGCATTTTTTCTATATTAGAAGAATAAGACGAGAAAGAAGCGACGATATCGTCTGTGAGTTTATCAAATCTTCGATCAATTTCATCGAAGCGCTGATCAATCTTGCGAAAGCGAAAATCTGTTTCTTTAATATGAACATCGAGTCTGAGCAAGATATGATCAGTCCTTTCGTTAAGATTATCAATACGAAGCGACATTTCAGCAAACGAACTGCGCATCTCTGTCTGTAAAGATTTAAGAGTCAAACTCATATAAATAACCTCCTTATCTACTCATTTTTATATATACGCAAAAGTAGAAATAAAGTTCAGCCAGCAGTATAACAAATTGCCGGCGTGTTCATCATGCAACCATTTGAAGGGCACTGCTCACGGCGCGCTTGGTGCCCTCTTTGTGGATATGGGAAGTGAATAATGTTTTATTAATGGCAGAACGTGCTGGCAGACTCGACAGTGCTGAGCGTCATCAGCAAATGGTACTGCTGCAAAAGCTTCCCATTAATATTGACCAAGAAGCGCATCAGCAAGCCTGGAATGAAACATCAACTTTAGCGCACGCTCATAAGCTTTCGGTTTATGATGCGGCTTATTTAGAATTAGGTTTACGGCAAGGACTCCCTTTGGGTTCTCTTGATAAAAGTCTGCGTACAGCGGCAAAAAAGTTAGGCATAAAATGTTTACCGGAGAAGTTTTAAAAGTGAATCAAACATGCGGCAATATGCCAAAACAAAGCTTACCGTTAATAATTGGCGTTCTGTTAGTTACCACTTGTTATCTACTTGCGATGCATGAAGCTGTTTGAAAAGTAGCTAATTCGTGACATCGTTATTATTAATGAGAAGGTATTTTATCTTTCAAATCAAGACAGAGACTGCACAAAGGCAACTAGTCAAGAAGCAAAATTATCAGACTGCCAAAAATAAAAGCTAAAAAATAATGAACTCGACAAAGTGGTATCAGATGCAATACTATTTTAGCGAATCCTAAATTGAACAGATCACAAGCAGCCTCCTTAATAAAGAAGAGGGCAATGGTAGAGTATTACGAACAAGACAATTGAGTATCTGAGAGCTAAAAAATATTCAACTCGACAGGTGATACTAAATGCAATACTATAAATATGTTGGCACTTCAACCGGTCACTAGCAGACCCCAATACACTGAAACGACCCGCAGTCACAGGGTCCATAAAATATACGCATTTGCTCTGCTGAGGCATAAAGCCGAGTTTATAGTCGATTAACTTTGCAGCAGGATTTAAGAAAAGGAAAACCGAATGACGGCCGAACATGCTTTTGAGCTCCCAGGCAAGGAGCTTGAAGAGATTGCAGCAACTCTTGAAACAAAAGCAGTTGCTTACAAAGTGCCATCGTGTATAGAAATAGGATTACAAGCCAGTAAAAAGGGGGATTTTCAAAAAGCACGGCAGATGTTTCGCGCCGCTATTAAACAACTAGAAGAATGTGCAAACAGACCAGCTCAGCTAGTGACCTTGATAGTAAATATTGCGGATACCTATATAAATGAAGGGCGTTATGATTTAGCAAAACAATGGTATACCAAAGCGCTTCAAAACAGCGAGCTTTTGCCAAAGCACAACGTCCTGCAATATGCCTGCTTAATGATTAGACTGGCCCAGCTTAACGTTCTGCAAGAAGATATGGCCGAGTTTAAAAAATGCTTCGAAATCGTTGAGCGAGTTTATTTGCTTTCACAAGAAGCAGACACGTCTATTTTGCTTGACTCGCTCATTGACCTATCGTGGGTATTATGCGTGCAAAAGCACTTGAACGAAGCACAAATTGTTAATAGCTTGATTCATCAGATCAAAAAATTAGAGAACGAAGAAAAATTAATGGCATTATTTGCATCAAAAGATGCCAACGATCAATAGACGAGGTGCTATATGAGATTTCCAGTAACCGTTTATCCGTCCAGCGCTGCTTATAATATTTATCTGCAGTCTTATAAAGAGTGGTTGGCACGGCAGTCTGTTTCAGAGAATACGCAGCGAGCGTATTATTCGCGCATAAAACATTTTCTTCTTTTTCGCGAATATGCAAATTTAAGCGAAAATCCGCTCAATAATTTAAGCGCCACTGATGAGACAATGGCACTATATTTAAATTTTCTCAAACACTCCAAAGGACAAGCGCGATCAATTAACGCTAATGTCAACGCTTTAAATAACTTTTGCCAATTTTTAGGTCTGAAAGCAGCACAGCTCAAAAGGGAGCGCTGTTATTACAGAGCATTAAAAGTACTGAGTGCAAAAGAGCAAAGTGATTTTATGCTTTCGGTCAGACGGCAAGAATTAGCCAGAGACAGAGCGCTTGCCCTGGTGCTTTTCTATACCGGTTTAAGGATTGGTGATTGTGCCCGACTAAATATGACAGACTTCTTGATTGTTGATCACTCAGCCAATGATGACAATAACACAAGCGAAGAAAACAGCATTGCTTACCTTTGTTTAGACGACAGAATGCCTGGTTTCGTAACCAAAATTCCTTTGCATAGTCAGGCTACAATTGCTCTTAAACAATGGTTGAAAGAACGCGAGAAATTTATAGCGAAAACAACAGAAAAAGCCCTTTGGTTAACAAAGGATGGCGAGCGCCTGTCTATTTCGGGCATAACATTTGTTCTTAAAAGAATAGGTTGGCAGGCGCATATTGACGTATCAGCCGAAGTATTAAGACGCACCTGGTTGTCTAATGCAAGCAACAGTGGTGGCAGGGGTGAATTAGCCACCAGATTTGGTGAATACCTAAGCGCAGCGACGGTGAAAAGATACGGCATAATGTTGCCGGTTTAATAGATATTCCTGGCTAAAAATAAAAAGACAACGGAAAACTAATCTACGCTTTCCAACAGAAAGAAAACATCAGAGTCGGGTGAAAAGTAAAAAGAGAAACTCGCTATAAAGACGAAAAGCGGCCAAAATGCCGGGGCGCTGCCCGCCAGATTGGCCGTGGTTCGTCACGAGGGATTTCACTCGCTGGTGTTGAGCCAGACGATGCACTTATGAGAGCCTCGCCCGTTGACATAGTCGGTTCCGATTCCGACTACCCGTGTTGAGTTGCCGAATTTGACCCAGCGGCCCGCGCAACGCGGTGCCGCCAGGGTTCCAGAGCCCGGTGGGGGATTAGATGATCAGCATCAAGATGGCATCGTAGGTCGTTACGATGCCATCTTCTCCGCTTGGACTAGGGCTCTCGAGCTTATCGGCGTCGCGCTGGTACGTTACCAGTGTCAGCGACGCGGACCTGGGCGAGCCACTCACGTCGAGATCAGAGACCGTCGAAATCGTCATCGTCGAAATCATTGTCCCCATTTCGTTTGAGGAAGCCGGTGGCGAGATTGAGATACCCGTTGTCGTAGCCGCTGACCGAGGCGACGTAGATCTGGTCATCGCGGTGCTGACGAGTGTCCACATCTTCCTTGAATCGGATATAGCGCGCCTTGCAAGGATCGAACAACCGACACGAACACTGCGGGAATTCCCCGTCCGCGATTCTGATCGTCTGCGTGCTGATGGCCCATTGTATGAGGCACACCTTCCCGTCGACCGTTTTCAGCTTCTTGATCTTGGGACGGGCCGGGCGAGGTCCATCCTTGGTCACGTCGAAGGCGAAGAGCACCTTCTCTCGGCCCTCCCGCCAGATCTCCGTATCCAGCGGCAGCCCACGGAAGCGATGCCGGGCCAAGAGCACCGCGAAGAATGTCCAGACAAGTGACGACCTGATCAACGGGTGCACCGTGATCTCGCCCTCCACTCGCGCCAGTCGCCGCTTCCAGAACTTGCCGATTTTGGTTTCGATGATGGTGAGGCGCACCTCTGAGTCGCGATAGCGACCGCCCACCACGACCCGTCTGGAGCCCCTGTCGATCTGCTCGACCACTCGAGGCGGGTGGATAGTCATCGGGATGCCCTTCTTCAGATACTTGTTGGCCTTGGCGAACGCGAAGCGAGTAGCCGCCGGAACATTGAGCGAGCGCGCCATTTTTGTCTCCTTTCGAGACTTTTCCTGACGGACCCAAGGTGTTAGGCACCACCTCGGCAGGACGGGACTGTCTCCCTGTGCGTTTAGTCCGCAATAGCGATGAAACGGCCAGCGCCGATAACAATCGGCGCATTCCCTGGTTGGGATTCGAACAGAAACCACTTTCGAAACTCCTAACCGGCCGTCATCTAACCTGCCGATTTTCCTGGTCATCCATTGCCAGAGCGTCCTGGGAGTTCGCGGGACTAAATGTTGTAGCACCAGTTTACGACTGGGCGTCGATGGTCAGTCGGCCGACCATTTATGCCTTATTTTCATGGTTCTCCTTTCAAGGGATGACTTGGGTTAAACTCGCTCCCGATGGCACGGTGCTGCGCATCGTCGGGCATTTTCCAATGCACAGATCAAGCGGGCGAGCCCCGGTGCAGCAGCCAGGCAAGATCCTCTTGGGGTAAGATGGTGCCAATATAGATGGCATAGACCACCTCTCCCCGCTGTCCCCAGTAGCCGGTGACGTCTGATGCTTGCAGTCCGCCGAATTCCCCATCGGCGAATGCTTCGGCGTCGGTGATAGTGCCAATCCCGATATGGACCTCGCAGGTCTCCGAGATGCGCAGTGCCATCTTTTCCGCATCCCCGTCGGCCAGGTCCAGTTGGGTTTCACTGGCCTGGACCCACCAGCCTGACTGACTGAACGGGAAATGTTGCGGAGCCCCGGCAGAGAAAGTGCCATTCCCGTTGCTGATCTTCATGTGCCGCTGCCGTATAGCGGTCGTCATATCGTCCTCCTTTTCTCCGTTTTTCCGGCAAAGCTTTCTTCCCAAACCCCCATGGTCTCCAATGACCAAAGCGAGTCCGATGTTCGTTTCGCGGCTGGGTGCCACAGGATATTGCATCGGACTATAGTGATGGGGCTGTTCGGGTATGGTGCTTAGTGAATAAACGGGGTTGAACGATACCTATACTTTAGTCAAAAATTTTTCAGCAAATCAATCATGACATCCAAACAAGACATGCGGGTCAAATACGGTCTCTGCTTAATAATCCGCATTTATTGGTCCTGATAATTAGTATTTATTATTCCGCATGACAATATTAAAATAATACTTTACAACTATGCCCTGCTTGCGCTAGCAAGTGTTGGCAAGTGTTCATGCTGTGGTATATCGCTGTAAGCATTGCTTAGGTAGCGAGGCTATATATAGTTGTTAAGTGCTTATTTAATATTGCTTACTTATGGTGGATTCACGCAGCTCAGATCAATACATTAGGGCATTGTCAAGCTCTGCTTGCGTTTTGAAGGATGTCGTGTTTTCGTGTCATGCTTGCATGTAGTCTGAAAATTTGACAGTGTAGGTTATCTCTGTCTAGTCACATGGATTTAACCAACTAAGCAAAGGAATGCACGCCTGGATAAAACCTCATTGAACCATTTTTGGTGGTGAGGAAAAACTCGGGCCAAAACAGCAAAAGCAAACTTAAGCGGAGAAATAAAACTACGGCAGCTGCCGTAGTTTTTTCCGCTGGATAGATGATGGTCGGCGATGTTTCCCCGTGGGCGCATCGCTCTGTTTCGTTCGAGTGGCATTGATTTCCCAAAACCAAATCGGCTGGCGCGGCGTAAACGCTTGCCGATACGGCACCTTTCTTAACGGAAAATCCGATGAAAAAGTCGGCGATCGAGATCAACGGTTCCAGACTGGACGTGATTGAGGGTTTCGAGATCCGCTGTGAGCTTAACCAAGACGCGCTGAGGCGAGAGGGCGCCACGGTGCGACAATTCATGATCACCGACCCTGCCGAACTGAAGTTTTACGACCACTGTTGGCAGTACTTACCCGAACGGAACCAGGGAAAGAATCGGGCACAGGCCGGCTGGGACTGGAGAGGCGCCAAGCCCGTCCGTGTGGTTGCCGCCGCCAAGAATCCAAACCTGATCAGTGAGCGTCGAGCCCGCCGCGCGGCCAATCGTGCCCGTCAGATGGGCAAACACCGTCAGTACGGCAAGAAACCCAAAAAGAAGGTGCTGCTGACCATCCTCACCTACGCCGCCAAAGGACGGCGTGTCGTGGTGGATCAGAACAACGCCATGGCTGGGCTGGCCGTACTTCTCAGGCAAGATCCCAAGTGGCCGTTCGCCATTTTGGAGGAGCGGATCCACGGGCGGGTCGCAGGGACCATGCTCCCTGATCTGTACCATTACACCAAAAATGGGGTACCCAAACGGAAGCTTAAGGAGCCCGACCCCGCCTGAACGACCATAGGCTCCAAGGTAAAATACGCTACAACATTCCCGGTGGGCTGCCCGGATAAAACAAAGCCCAAGGAAATCGCTCTTAAACAATGACTCAGGTAGCGCTGAGTCGCTGTTTTTGAGCGATTTCCTTTTTTGTAGGCTTTTTTATTTGTAAATCAGGACAAGCGGACGGCATCAGGGGCAACCCATCATATTTTGGCGGCAAAATGCAGCAAAAGATAGTAAAAAAAGAAAAACTGGAGAGGATGTCCCTCTCCTTCGAGGACTGTAAGTTTGCCCGCGGCGGTCGTCCGATGACGCACCGGTAACCACCGCGGCTTGATCAAGCGAAGCACGTTTTAACTCCGGAAGTTTTTCTTTCTCCTCATGGCCCTATTAAGGGCCAACGAGAACCCTGATGTCACAATCGCCAATTTGAGAAATTGGTCTCGGGAATCCATGGCGCCCTCCCAGTCGGATAACCGATTGGCGAGAGAATTGAGATCACCGAAGCGACGCAGCAGCGCATCGAATACTGACTGGTCGTCCATCCAATCGGACGGCGGGTCTCCGGCAAGTTCGCGGAGCATGAGATCAAAACTCCTAAGATCCTCCATTGCCCGTTCATCAAGGTCATGGATGATTATACGCGAACGATGCTTGGTTACGTAAGTAATCGTACGCGAACGAACGCGCTTTAAAACAGCGGGTTTGAGATCGGTAAACTTTTTCATGAACCACTCAAATGCTATGGAAGTGCGGTGACCTAGCGAAATGCCGTGTCCACCGCTAGTAGGTAGCAGACCCAGTAAAAAGGCACCGAGAGCGGGTGTTAGCCCGCTGCCCGGATGCCGTGATAACCCGTTCTCTAGCAACGTTTAGTCGGCGATAGTGATTTGCACGTCGCCGCTGATGCGCACGATCTTTTTCGTCTTGACGTCCTCGAAGTAGTAACCGTCGGAGTGGGTCTCATTCTCGATCTTACCAGTTGAGTCCCACTCGCCAATGAGAACGCCACCACTGTACTGTTTCACGTGGTGCTTGGCACCCCAGGCCTTGACGCCGCTGATGTCTGCATTGCTGCAGCCAGAGGCGGTGAGTGCAACCGACAGAAGGAACACGGATAGAATTCGCTTGTACATTTTTTCCTCTCGAAGAAGTAATCTGAAACTCAATTGACCGCGCCAGGACAAAGAGCCGGCAACAGTCGGAATTACTGGTAAGCCTAGTCAGCGCCAAGAACCGGAGCGGAGCCGGTTTTGGCGCTGGCACAGGGGGAACGCTCAGCGCTTACTTAGCGCCGGCGTCCTTGGAAACAGCGGCGCTGCTAGCCGGAGACGGAACCGCCGTCGAGCTGGTTGGAACACTAGTGGGCACCGGCACCTGCAACATCATGTCAGGCGAATTTGCTCCCGAGCCCATAAGGGCGTTATGCACACCCGAGCTCTACAGCCGCCGCAATTCCACTCCGCTTGAATTGGCAAGTTCTTTCAGTTGAATTCGATCAGCCACAATAATGTGTTGTTTTGCGCGCTGTTCTAATCTACTGAATATAGCCTTTCGGCGGGATGCATCTCAATGGCTGGGGTTGTACAAAAACGTACCTAATAGTGGCAAATTTTTCGAGGGCAAAGCAAATTTAAATACAAAAAGAATAGAAAGTTGATAGTTGGCTACGGATGGGCATTTTCGGCTGCTATATTGATGTTTTTGGCGCCAATTTGTAGCCCATTTTGGCAAAGATTTTGAATATCAATAGTCACTATCCATAGTATCAAAACAAGTAGCATAATCTTGGCTACCAAAATTTAAAAAGCTTATGATCGGGCCGTCAGAAAGCCAGATGTACCACTGTTGATACTTGCTGCTGATATCCGGTGCCACCTGCCGAGGGCCAAGCAAAGCCAAAGCCGGAAGTCGGTTCAAATGAGTAATGATTTTCTGCTTAAGTTGTCTTTGTATGGGCTTCCCTTTGCAACATTTAAGCCTTGCAAATCTTACATAGAATGTTAGAATTACAAGGTTATGATAATTCGGGAAATACAGCAAAAAGTTAGCGCTGGCCTTGATCGGCAACCTGCTGTTGCACTGCTTGGTCCACGTCAGGTAGGAAAAACTACATTAGCAAAAGCAATTGCTGCCGAACGCCCTTCTTTATATCTGGATCTTGAGTCTCCAATCGATAAAGCAAAGCTATCCGACCCGATTGCCCTCTTCAACAACTATCCCGATAAATTAATCGTTCTTGATGAGATTCAGCGTGTGCCAGATTTGTTTAGAACATTGCGAGGAGTAATTGATGAAAATCGCAGACAAGGTAGGCAGACAGGACGTTTTTTAATTCTAGGTTCTGCATCTTTGGATTTGCTTAAACAAAGCTCTGAAAGTCTTGCCGGAAGAATCGCTTATATAGAGCTGGGACCATTGGCTACAACTGAAATCTCACAAACATCAGCAGCTCAGAATAAGCTTTTGCTTCGCGGTGGTTTTCCTAATAGTTATTTGGCTAAAAATGAAATTGACAGCATTTCCTGGCGTCAGGACTTCATCCGCACATATCTAGAGCGAGACGTGCCTTTGTTTGGCCCGCGTGTGCCAGCAGAAACACTGCGACGCTTTTGGACCATGCTTGCCCATAACCAAGGTCAACCACTCAATGCAGCGCGTTTGGCTGGTGCGCTGGGAATATCCGGCGTGACTGTGGGTCGTTATTTAGATTTATTGGTAGATTTGCTTTTAGTGCGCCGCTTGAGCCCTTGGATGACTAATGCTGGTAAACGGCTCATCCGTTCGCCAAAAATTTACGTTCGAGATAGCGGGCTTTTACATGCTTTGCTTAATATCGTTACTTTCGATGCTTTACTAGGGCACCCTGTTGCTGGCGCTAGTTTTGAAGGTTTTGTTATCGAAAATTTGCTAACCCATCTACCTTTTGGAGCTGATAGTGGATTTTATCGGACTGCTTCTGGAGTGGAAATTGATCTGGTGCTATCTGTACCTCCAGATAATCTATGGGCAATTGAGATTAAGCGCAACCTCGCTCCTAAGCCAGAACGAGGCTTTCACTATGCTTGCCAGGATTTGCAACCCACAGAGAGTTTTATTGTTTACCCGGGCTCAGAGTGCTTTCCACTCAGCAAAGAACTTACAGCTATTAGTTTGCCCGCTCTAATAGACAGGCTTCGACATTTGAGTGTAATTGGTAATCGCTCAAAATAAGGCAATTTGGTTTATTAAAGGTGCATGTGTCTAGAGCGACAGGTTGCTTATTTGTTTTAAGATCGTCAATTAATCCCAATTTTGACGCTCTATCTGTCAAACTCCCGGACAGCCGAATTAATGGCCTGTTCACTGATACAGGGAATATTTTTTGACTGAATAATAAAAACTTGATATGATTGTATCATTGTAGAAAATATTCAACATGTGGTGAAAATGGCTTTAAACATTAGAAATGATCAAACTGAAAAACTGGCAGCAACCCTTGCTGAGCTTACAGGAGAAAGTAAGACTGAAGCTGTAACAAGAGCATTGCAGGATCGTCTTGAGCGCATGAAACGACAACGGGGCAAGCGCTATTTAGCAGAAAGACTTAACGAGATTGCAAAGCATTGTGCCGGCTTGCCTATTTTGAATAAACAAAGCCCGGAAGAAATGCTCTATGACGAGAGCGGGCTGCCCCGGTGATTATTGATACCTCGGCCATCATCGCAATCTTGAGCGATGAGCCAGAACGCCAGGCATTTAACAAAGCCATTGAGGAGAGCGCAGGCGCCTGTCTTATGTCTACAGCAACGTTTGTTGAGGCATCTCTAGTAATTGAAAGTAGCCGCGGCTATGATGGACTACGTGATTTCGATCTCTTATTGGCTACAGCGGCAATTGGACTGGTAGCTGTGGATATTGAGCAGGCACATATCGCCAGGCAAGCGTTTCGCCAATATGGCAAACGGCGTCATAAAGCCGGTTTAAATTTTGGTGATTGTTTTGCTTATGCTCTGTCAAAGACAACAGGATTACCACTACTATTTAAGGGCAATGATTTCTCCAAGACCGATATTGAATCGGCCTTAAAGTCTTAATATATAGAGACATCTAAGTTCAATGACAGAGATTAATCCAGCCATCAATAAACATATTTTCGCATCTAAGCGCCGCGAAATTTATTGGCAGCTTAAGGAGATTGGTTTAGAAGAGCAAGAGTGCCAGACAGAAGCGCGGGTTATTATTGAGCATATAAGCGGCATTAAACAAGCTGAGCAAGTAATAAAAGATATTGATCAATTTCCGGAAAAGTGGCAACAAGAAATTACGCGCATTATCAACTTGCGCCGTGAAAGAAGACCGCTAGCCTATTGTTTAGGTGAAATTGAATTTGCCGGGCTTATGTATAGAGTAGTACCCGGGGTGCTCATACCGCGCACAGATACTGAAACTCTGATAGAGGCTGTTGTTGAATGGGTGGAAAAGGCGAGGGACGAAGCCGAGGCAGCGCCTAATAAAAGCGAAAGAACTGAGCGAAGCAAGTGCGCCGGTGAGGCGTACGCTGCGGAGCGATTAAGGATACGCGCGTATGCATTGGCGCATAAGTTGCGCCAATGTAGCCTCGAAGCCGAGGCAGCGCTTAAATTGAACATTGCTGAAATCGGCGTGGGCAGCGGCATTATTGCCATAAGCCTGCTTAAGCGTTTGTCTAATTGCAGAGTTTGGGCTTGTGACACATCGCAAGTGGCGATTACTACTGCACTAGGAAATGCGCGTCGGCATGATGTGCATGAAAGATTGACTCTGGTGCATGGCGATTGGCGCAACGTTTTGCCCAATGATTTTGATGTGATAGTTTCTAATCCGCCCTATGTTTCATCTGGCTTGAACTGCTCGTCTGCATTAGAAAGTAATAAAGGACAAAAAGAAAATGTGGCACAACGCAGAAAACAATTAGAACCGGAAATATTTTATGAGCCCAAAGAAGCTTTATTTGCCGGAGAAGACGGCTTAGATTTTTATCGCGATTTTGCGCGCGTTTTGCCCAGGCATTATAAAAAAGCAAAAGAAGGCGAAGCCGAAATAAGCTTATTTGGCGCATTTGAAATTGGCGACGAGCAAGAACAAGCGGTCTTAGCAATATTCAAAAATAATGGCTGGCAAAATTTGCAAAGCAGAAAAGATGTAAACGGCTTGCCGCGAGTGATGCTTGGCAATCCGATTTAATGTCAACCAACGGGAAGGACAAGAAGCAGCACGCACGGGAAAATTTAGCAATTTTTTTATTTTCTCCTTAAAAATGAAAAAACAGCAGAATGAAATACCGTGAGCGATAGCAATGAGTTCTATCGCTCATAAATATGCTATTATATGAGTGATTGAAAGGGAGGCTATCACTCATGCTTTGGAATTGGCAGCATCACGATTGGCCAAACTTTGTCTGGAATAGCAATCGACTCGTAGCTGCGGAACGTCGTTTCCTTCTTTCTGGCGGTTTATTTATTGGGGCAATTAAGCATCTGGGAAGCAATGAATGCAATCAGCTTACTGTTGAGACAATAAGTAACGAGGCATTGAAGACCTCAGAGATTGAAGGCGAAATCTTAGATCGTGCCAGCGTGCAGTCTTCTGTCCTAAGGCAATTCGGCCTGACAACAAATAAACAAAGGGCGCGCCCCGAAGAGCAAGGAATTGCCGAAATGATGGTCAATCTTTACCATACATTCGCCCAACCTCTGACCGAAAAGACTTTGTTTGCCTGGCATAAGATGGTGATGAGCGGACAACGCGATCTCAAAGATATCGCATGTTATCGTACCGGCAAGGAACCGATGCAAGTGATTTCGGGAAAGATTGATACACCCAAAGTGCATTTTGAAGCACCGCCGTCTTCACGATTATCATACGAGATGAAGCGTTTTATAGCTTGGTTCAACCAAACAGGATCTGCTGGTGAGGAATTTTTACCTGCGCTTACAAGAGCAGGTATAGCGCATCTGTATTTTGAGAGTATTCACCCATTTGAAGATGGTAACGGAAGAATTGGCCGCGCGCTTGCTGAAAAGTCTTTAGCCCAAAGCCTTGGACAGCCTACACTTATAGCTCTAGCATCCACCATACTAGCCAGGCGCAAGGATTATTATAAGGCGCTTGAAGCGGCTAGTAAGAGTATGGACATTACTAATTGGTTGTCCTGGTTCGCTGGCATTAGTCTTGAGGCACAACAACACACCCTTGCCCTTACCGAATTCCTTATAGAAAAGACAAAATTATTAGATCGATTAAACGGTCAGCTAAATGATAGGCAGCAAAAAGCCCTCTTGCGTGTCTTTCGGGAAGGACCACAGGGTTTCAAGGGCGGACTGAGCGCCGGTAACTATATCAAAATTACCGGAGCATCTCCCGCAACAGCAACACGCGATTTAGTAGATATGATTAAAAAAGGGGCTTTGGTAAGAATTGGGGAGCACAGACATGCTCGCTATCATCCAAACATTTCTCTAAGCACTATAAAGCCTGTAACTATTAATGACCAAGGTGAGGTAATTGTTGAATAAAGCAGTATCCCCACTTTTCTGCCGATGCTGTCCAATACAATTAGTCCATTTTCTTGTTACGCCAATGTGTGCTTAAACTCCATGACTAATCTCTTCTTCCGAATACTTTGCGCCGATGTTTTGTTGCAGAGTACTTGCCCTGTGTCACGGCTGTGCCACAAAAGTTACATAGACTATCTGTCAGCCTTTCCTCGTCAGTAGGACAAATTGCTGTTCAAAACCGCTGGCTTAGATGTCCATTTAGTGATAAAATTTAGGGAGAATACCTGATTGCCTATAGTTTCTACCTTTTCTATTAGTGGACTGGACATATATTTCAATTCATCCGATCATATTCCCCCTCATATTCATGTGGAATCCGCCGGTTGGCATATTCGGGTTTTCATAGATAGCTCTTCAAAAGAAAGGGGGCTGCATTACGAATATAAACAGCCTAAATACCCGCCTAAAAATTTCCAAGGTATAAGCAGAAAACAGAGAAAATTATTATTGGACAAAGTGGTTGAACATAGAGCAGAGCTCTTAATAGAATGGCAAGAAAAGGTAAATATTGGAGACATCACATGACGGCTGCATTCAAAAGAATGGTTTTATTTGCTCCAGAACCTGAGACAAGATCTAAATTGTCGATACCAGCAGCAGGGCATTTCAAAATACATACACAATTTAGCGCTGGGGAGGTCGCACACAGCCAAAACTTATTTATAGCCGTCTCTGCTACAGGTTTATCGCATATTGCAAACATCATTAAAAGAGCCAATGATATAAAGCTTTTGCGTGCTCTTTTTGTCCGTGAAAATATTCCACCTGAATGGCTGCCACAAATGTTATCCAGAGCCGACTTGCGCATGGCACGCAACATTTTAATTCATGCCAATGAAGATTGGCAAACACCGCGCAGAATTATCAATGCCTGGCGCTCAGGAGCCCAGCATGATCTAATTGCCAGAGCAAGCACTACTGATGATTCTTTATTAGTTGTTAATTGCGCTCTTGAGTGTTTTGAAGTTTCTTTCAGCGAAATACCGGCGCTTGTTCGCATGCAAAAAAAAGAACGACTGAAGCTTAAACTTAGTGAAAGTGGCAGCTATATTCATTGGCCGCAGGCTGATGTACATCTAGATCTAGACGCCATCCGCTATGCAACGGACGATAAGTGGCGCCAACAATGTGATTTACAAAAGATTATCCATAACAAAAGGTTTGGACAGGCAATTGGTATTGTGCGCCAAAAGTGTGGCTTGGAGAAAAAAGATATTGCCGTTATTTCTGATCGACAATTACGACGGATAGAAAACGAAGGCGCTCGCCCCAGTGTAGGCACGCTTACTGCTTTAGCTCAGGCCCACAACATGGAATTAAACGCTTATTTAAATGAAATTGCTCAACATTTTTAGCTATAGCAGCTTGCAGCCTCATTCATTACCAGCGAGGGTGGCTGGAAACAAAGCAAAGGCACAAAATTTATTAAAGCACTATTATTATTACTTTTTAAATATCAGCCGCCTTTTTTTCCCTTTTTATCATTATTTAGGCGGAATAAATTCCCTTGTACGCGCCTCATTAGGGCATTTTTTTATTGATATCGCCATCTGCTCATTTTGACGGCTGACTAATTCTCCACAGGGCCGAAACGGGCAAGGCAAAAATGTTCTTTGCCAAAGGAATTACTTTTTGTCCTTGATAAAGCAGAATACCCCTGTGAAATTGGTCACCAACTAATTGGGCAAAGCGGGATAACCCGCTAATATCAGCGGCACTTATGGTGCTTGCTGCTTTTACTTCTAATGCCACTATTTTTCCGTTGCTGGCTTCCAATACTGCGTCTACTTCATCGCCTTCATGAGTTCGCCAGTGGTATATATGGCAGCGGGTATTATTCCAACTTATTTGTTTGCGCAGCTCATTGATCACAAAAGTTTCCAGCAAATGACCATAATAAGGGGAATGGGAAACATTATTTTCTATCTGTAGCAAATGGCAGACAAGCCCGGTGTCTAACAAGCAAGATTTAGACGATTTAACCAAACGCTTGCCGAAATTGGCATGCCAGGGCGGTATTGGTTGATAAATGAAAACAGCTTGCAGAAGCGCCAGGTAACGTTTTAATGAATTAAGCGGTATGCTTGTTGTTCTGCTAATTTCGGACAGGTTTGTCAAAGTACCAATTCTAGCTGCTAACAATGAAAGCAAGCTAGGAAACTCAAGCAGACGGTCAACATTTGCCAAGTCTTTAATATCACGACTTAAAATTGTTTGTATATAAGATTCAAACCAGTCCGCGGAGTTGCTGTGTTTGGCTCCGCTCACTACGGCAGGAAATCCGCCTGTGCTCATGCGCGAGGCTATTTCAGATTTGCTCACTAATGCAGACAAACGGTCTTCCGGCAAGCCCTTGTTACTAAAACACCAGTCTATAAAAACTTCTGTCTTTCCTTCCAATTCTCCTTGAGAAAAAGGAAACAGCGAATGTATTGCCATACGTCCAACCATAGCATCGGCAAGTTTGGGTAAGAATAAAGCACTGGTAGAGCCGGTAAGGATGAAGCGACCCGCACGTCTGTTTTCGTCAACGGATAGCTTGAGCGGTAAGTAAAGCTCCGGCACTCGTTGCACTTCGTCTAATACAAGGGTACGAATATTTGCCAATCCTTCCAAAAAGCCTGAGGGATCTTTTTTAGCTGCTAATAAAACAGAAGGCTCATCAAATGTTATATAGCGGGCACCAGATTCTTTGGCAACAATTTCTTTGACCAGAGTGGATTTGCCAACCTGACGAGCACCTGTTAGCAATACAACCGGAGAGGCTTTGAGAGCGGAAAGCAATTGTTTTTTGATGTGTCTGTTGATAAGCATAAGATTTTTAGCCTGCATTGTACGCTGAAGTTTTGTATAAATTATATATGAAAATTTGCCATCGCGTGGCAGAAAATTTGCCATTGCATGGCAAAATAAAATAAAAATGCAACACAAAAAGGGAAGTCGCCCAGATAGTTTCAGCGCAGCCAATTCTCCCGAGGAAGATCATCGATTTGTCAAGCAAATAGCGCATCAAATCTCGACGGCACTCAGCTCCAATTCGTTAATGGGCGGAAAATCATCATCGAGCGCAGGCAAGGTTGCTAGAATCTCAAGCAAAGATTTGGGCGCAGCGGGCTCAATGATTAAGCGTTTGCCTTCTTTGCGCATTATGGCATCTTCACCAGGAAGCTCAAACTGACGCGGGATCCTAACCGCCTGGTTCTTACCATTTTTAAAGATTTTTACATGTCGCGCAAGTGCCATAGTCACCGCCGTCAGAAATTAAGTTGCGCGCACATTCATCTAGAATAGCGTCAGTCTAATATATGGCAAAAGACCGCGTTCTGGCAGCCACCATTAGAATGTCTCGTACTTCAAATGGGTACAGAACGCATGCATCATATATGGCTGAAAAGGGCATGAAAATTGAACCTTACGTGGATACAGTAGGCTTATCGTAACCGCCAAATTCCTCTGTGTGAGCAATTAAATTGGCCATAGCTTTATCGCGCTCCTGATCCTGAACATTAATAAAACTCATCAAGTCTGCCAGCTTAATGCGCCGATGTGTTCCTATTTTTGTGGCCTTCAGCTTATTTGCTTCGATCAGCTCTACTACATGTTGGCGAGAACAACCAATCATATCGGCAGCTTCTTTGGTGGTTAACCATTCGCTGCGCACAACCACCGTAACACCTTGCTTGCGCACAAGTGCTTGGGCAGTAAGTGATAATATTTGCATAAGTGATTCTGGTAACTCAAGTTTAGTACCATCAGTCCAAACTAAAAATGGACGTTTTAATTCGGATTCAATAACTAGTTTATTAGCTATTCCGGAGACAGCCTGGGATTGTTCATATTCTGGAACAATTGTTGTGGCGGCGAGCATCGAATAGACCTCCTATTTTGTGCTGACGAGATCATATCATATAAACGCTACAAGCGCAAGTAACGCTATAAACACATAATTTGCAATCATGCAATTGCTGCTCCAGAGGCTTTCAAGGAAAGTGCATACGGGGATATCAATATCAACCGCACTTATTGTGCTTGTGGCTTTTACTTTGAATGTGAAAATTTGCCACAGCGTGGCGGAAAATTTGCCATTGCATGGCAAAAGAAAATAAAAGTGCAACACAAAAAGGGAAGTCGCCCAGAAACGATGAACGAATCATCGCCTGGGCGACTCCCGCCGCGAATGTGGTCGGCATTCGTGGCAAGAAGTATCACTAATGCAGCACATTGCCCTTCGCGTAGGCGGCGGTACGTGCATAGGACACCACAAAATACCCCGACGTCGGGTCGAACACAGCGATGCAGGGGTACGCGTGGTTGTGCCACTTCTTGGACAGTTCTCGCCAGAGTTCCAGGAGGAAGCTCTGGCTTAGACATTTAAGTTTGACGGGACCCCGCCTGTTGGCTATCCCGCCAATCACCTTTTTCAGTCGCCACGGAGCGGCCTCTGGGTCTGCCCAGAGGTCCTCCGTCCAATGGACCTCAACGACGACCGTGTCGTCGTTGTTGGCGCCTGTGTTCCAATCAATGCCCGTGCTCACGAATCGCTCCTTTCAGTTAATTGTCGTTCTCTGAAGTCCGATACCGTGAAGGCACGCAAGACGCGTGCCTCCTTTCCGTGGGATTGTCAATATTTCTTGAAGACATTCACCTTGCCAGTCTGCCCCGTGGCAGCCATTAGAAACCGGTTGGACTCCGCGGCGGTATATGGCAGTCCTCGCCTTAAAGCGCCAACTTCACCCAGACGGGCAAATAGCTTGGGGCGGTCGGCGGGGGTGACAGACGTCACCCAGGTCCGGCAGCTTATCTCCGCAGTATCGATCACGGCATGGGCGCCTTGCGTCACCCAAGCCCCGGCGAACTCTTTCTTATCGGTGGCATTAAAACCCCCGATCAAGATCTCCAACTCCTTAGATCCGAGATCAAGGCTTGTCTTGCTCGCAAGAATCTGCTCGATGTCCTTGACGGCCACCAACAAGGCGGTCAGCACACCATCCAGCCCAGCGTCGGTGCGGGGCACCTCTACGCTAGCCGTGTTCAGTGCAAAATTGAAGTCGCTCATTGGAAATCTCCTAGGATGGAGTGGTCTTTGTCTTGAAAAAAGAAAATCACTGACTCCGCAACCGCACAAGTTGTGGAGGAGCTTTTTGCTGCACAGGGTTGCATCATGCTAACCTGCGCAACCGGCCCCGGAGAGCTCAACCGGTAATCGTTGTAGTTATTGTTGCACGGGATTCGAACCCGCATCCCAAGCAGCGCGCGACACTCGCGCTGCCGGGTTTTAGCTATTTCGCCCGCTAGTGGCCAGAATGGCGCGCCGGGCGGAACTCATCGTCGCCCCTCCGCGGCGCCGTTTGAGCCAGCTTGCAAATGTAATACTCCAAGCCCTCTCTCGCTGCACGCTCGTCTTCCTCCGCCTCTGCCTTCGTCTGGGCGGCGGACGTAATGACGAGCACCACGTCGTTACGTCCGAGGACGAAATTGGGACGCCGAAAGCCATTCTGCGGCACCTTGACTCTATGATCGCCCTCGAACAAGGCGACGAGTCTGTCTCGGTGCCGGTTGACGAAGAAGTGCACCCTGGCACTGGCGTTATAAAAGAAGTTGTAGGCAGCCGCGTGATCGATCTGCTGGCGACTGATAACCGTGCCGTCCGGAACGCTGGACAACAGGTCGTAACCGATCAAGACGATGTTCACCGTTCGATCCTCTTAAAAAAATTTTCCTTGTCCAACGTACACATCGATCATCAGCCATCGCCAGTCATCGTTGAACAACAAATGCCTGGTTTCGGCCACGTTCACGTAATCCGGGAAGTATCCTAGTCTGACCATAGTGCGCCTCGCTTTTAGCTTTCAAAGCCCGCTTTAACGTTATTGTCGTGATGGGGCTTGTTGGCAGCTATGGAATTGACCAGGTCCTTCTCAGACCATTTCGTTCACCCAGCACCTAAGCTACCGGTCGCGCGACAGGTGTTTGTATAAGCTTTTGTGGTGCTCAGTCCTTTGACAGTAGGGAAATAGGCTGATCTCAAATGAGATGGGATGAAACGATACCTAACCTTGCCAAATTTCTATGAGCAAAATCAAATCCGGCAACCCGCATAGCACTTAAATACCTCAATGGCTCAAAAGCCCTGGCATTGCTTGATAACGCCTCTTTTTTGCTTTCTGCCACGCTATAAATTAAATCTCAACTTCGTAATAACCGCATACTCTTGACATATTAAATGCAAGTATCACCAGTAGCGCAGTTCACGCAAGTGGCTTTTTGAAATTGGTACGTCATAATTATCTGAGGACAGCATCCATGATACTCATCAGCGATACTAAAACCTTCTCATCAACGATGTGGCAACGTTATACCGCCCTGCAGCAAATACTTACTTGTCTGCGTTTTTGTGGGATTTAAATTATTTGTCCTCTACCAAAACTAATAATTAGCAGGTACACTTAAATTATGCATAAGAGGTTATTTACCATGGCTCTGCCTAAACGTAAACCAGACAAAACATCCTTCAATCAAGTTTTAAAACTAGCTAGTCAGCTTGCGCCTAAAGAACAAGAAAAGTTAGTGCAAGCAATGCAGTTAGAGGAATTAAGACGCGAAATTATGGTCGGCGTCAAACAAATTGAACGAGGAGAGGGTATTCCTGGCGAACAAGTTTTCCAGCGTTTGCGGGCACGCCACAACGAATTGGTTAGAAAAAGTACTAAGTGAACCACTGGATTTTTGCCCCCACAGCGCTTGCTGACTTGGAAGAAATTCATGCTTACATTGCTAAAGATAATCTACCATTGAACGCTTGTATCATCGTTGCAGCTCGTTAAGCAACCATCCAAGGGCTGGACGCAAACGCGACGATCTCTTACCAACCTTGAGAACTGTGAGAGAAGGAGATTATCTGATCTTTTTTCGTCCAATTCCCAAAGGAATTGAAATTTACCGGGTTTTGCACGGAAAAAGAAAGATCGTAAAGAAATTTTTTAAAAATCCAGAGGCTTGAGCCACAAGCCGGGCAATTCACCCACATTCATAGCCCGCCCCATGGATTTATAGTGGGCACCCCAAGAGCGATAAAAGGTGCAGTATCGCGGGTGGCAATAGTGAAGCCGTGCACGCTAGCAATAGCGCCAATTTGTCCGTCGGTGACAGATACAGCACGACCCACAGCCCGAGCGGCTGCCACCAGCCCACCATAGGCTAGAGCTGCTTCCCTGTCAAAAGGCAATATCCGCGAGGCAAAAAAGTTTGCTATCAGCGCGTTAACATCAACTCTGAGTGCTTCCTTCCGCTTGCCTGCCGGCAAACTTTCAATGCCTAGCCTAAGTTCGGATAAGCTTGTTGCAGTGAAATAAAGTGTTTCGATTATTTGCGCATCAATCCAGTTCACTACTACTGAGCTCCTACCAGGTTTTACGGTTTCAGAAATAATGTTGGTATCAACGATAATCATTTAAAAGTCTCTATACGACTAGGTTGTGGGTCTCTAATAATGTCCAGGTTCAAAGCGTATTTATCGCCGAGGGCGGCAAGAGCAGAGCCAAGTTTCAGCCGCTTATTCGGTCTGACTGTCGCTTCTAGGATTTCCCGGATTTCTGCTTCTGTGCTGCGTCCGTTCTGAGCAGCCCGCACCCGCAAAGCCCTGTGTGTTTCGTCCGGTAAGTTTCTTACGGTAATAGATGCCATGATTGCACTTCCTTATGATGCACTCAATGATAGCATTTTATACAAATGATTGCAAGTCGCTACGCCAATTATCTGAAATCAATCCGCTTGCCAAAGCGCTGATATGGGCACCGCCCAGAGACGCTCGCCGAAAGATACTGTTTGATCGCCGGTACAAAGCACAATTCCGCGCTTGAAGCGCTCACCAAGCTCACTAGCCACAGCACTTAGGCTTGTCGGTAGTAATCGATGCCAGAATTTCTGTTTCATTATCCAGGTAAGAACCTTTGCGCAGCAATTGCCAGACTTCATCCATTACTCTGGCTGAGTCATTGGCTTTGACAGCTTCAACTACGCAAGTTTCTAGATGCTGTTTAAGCATTAGCTGTGCCGTTTTATCAAGAGCTGCTTGCACAGCCTTTAATTGATTGAGCACATCTATGCAATATTTTTCGTCATCAACCATTTTATGGACAGCATTTAAATGCCCCAAGGCGCGCGCCAAACGATTTTTTAAAATCTCTTTTGTATTTCCATGCAAAGCCAAAATAAATTCCTCGGCGCAACAAAAGGCATAAATATTTGCTGCTATTTTTTTCTGCTGATAACAATTTTAGAGCCATGTCGCATACATAGATCTAATGACTTCTAATGTGTCACATTTAGATAATCAAGAGCTATTCTCACGTCTGTTTGGATATTGGCATGATGATAAGAGATCTTTTTCTTAGCAGCAGAAAAAATTATTTGTAAGTCTGGCAAATTATCAACTTGGCCAGTTATAAAGAACGTGCCCACAACGAGACTAAATGCAGCTGCTAAAGCACTGGATGCTACAAAAGCAGGAACGAGATTCTGTGTATATATAAAGCCGCAAGAGCCCATCACAGCTAGCAACAGATTAGAAATTAGCAGACCAGCTGTAAAAGCAAATAGCATAGAAATTCCGGCAGCATGCGCGGCAGCGCCTACGGCTGTAATAAGCAGTATTTGTGTACCTGTTTCTGCACCAATACCGTGCAATATACCTATGAAAAAAGCAGCTAAGGGCCCATATTTATCTATAGTTAAAGAGGGCGTTTTGTTCTGCTTGAAACATTTGTTAGCCAGCCAATTAGCAAAATATTTTAGAGCGGCAAAAATGAGCATCCAGCGACTGACCAGATAGAATTTTTCTCTATTCTGCAAATACCGCCACAATGAATAAAAAACCCACAAGCCTAAGATTACAAGACTAAGGCCAACGATGCGCTCCATGATTGGATCGAGCCATGCAGGCAAAATCATGGCGAAATTTAAAGCGGCGACACCCAGAAAGATTACAATTGCAGCATGCCCTAAAGCGTAAATAGCTGCTAGAGCAATGGTTGCACTTTGTGCTTGGCGTAATGACAAATGTGATTGAATACTCTGGCTGCTTTTTGTTCCGACAATATCCATAATGGCCGCTAAGTGATCCCAATCAAAGCCATGTCTTAGCCCGAGAAAAAACGAGCTGGCTATGGCAAACATAAAAGCTTCATTCATATTTTTTGTAAAGATATTTAGGAAATAGCTAGGCTATCCATCATAGACTATCTGTACCAAAAATTAATCTTCCCAAGCCGGATCTTTCGTGCATTTCATTTAACAGCTATAATGTTGTCACTGAGCCTGGTTTGATCGTGCAGAGTGGTTAAGTGGAGTGCTTATGGAAGACGGCATATTAAAAGCAATATCCACCGACGGCTCAATCAGAGCAATCATAGCTTCGACAACGCACTTAGTTGCTGACGCCAGGCACAAACACAATTTATCTTTTACAGCTACCGCTGCCTTAGGTAGAGCTTTGACCGGTGGAATATTGCTGGCGCCACTATTAGCCAGACAAGGTCAAGTAGCACTCAAGTTTCATGGCAATGGTCCTTTAGGTAAATTATTTGTTGATGCTTCGCCTAAAGGGACTGTAAGAGGTTATCTGGAAAATCCGCAAGTAGAATTACCGCTTAACAGTTTAGGTAACTTTGATGTAGGCGAAGCAGTTGGGCACACCGGATATCTACATGTGACTATTGATCAGGGTTTTGGACTTTCGCATACTTCTACAGTGGAGCTTGCCACCGGAGAAATTGGCGAAGATATTAATCAATATTTGGTTAATTCTAATAAAACAGGTTCTTTGGTTATTATCGGCACACATTTAAATTCTCGGGGTGTAGAGGCAGCCGGTGGGCTGATTGTGCAATTGCTGCCAGATCATACAGAAGAAACTATTTGCCAAATTGAAAACAATGTAAGTACCTTTGGTACTTTTACTTTTTTGATGCGGCGCGGTATGAGCCTAGAGCAGATATTAGGGCGTATTTTAGAAGGGTTTACGCTACAGACAGTGATGCCAGAGCATCCAGTATCTTTCCAATGCAAATGCTCAGATGAACGTTTCTTTGAAGCCTTGAAAGTATTAGAAAGAAACGATTTAGTATCTATGGCAGAAAAAGAAGGGCAAGCAGAAGGGCGCTGCCATTTTTGCAATCAGTTTTATTATGTTGGCAAAGAAAGGCTTTTAGATTTAGCAGGCAAATATTAAAACTAAAAAGATTGTTATGGCACTACTGATGGTGCCAACAAAGAAACAAAAAGATTGCAAAAAACGAAAGACCCCGAAGCCGCTGGCAAGCGCTTCAGTTGTCTTTCGTTCTTGTGTGGTTTGAGGATCAGTGGACTCAGGCAGTCAGTAGAGCGTTTCCGCTGGAGGCGTCACCCCCACCTGGCTTAGGCAGAAGTGAAGAGAGTCCATATTGGAGAGCATAGACAGACTGGCCTTGGTCATCGGTTGCAATTGCGCCACCAGCCGAGCAAGCTCCGTCTTATCCGGACGATGGCTGCGTCCGCTATTGATGGCAATCAATCTGTCGCGGGCTGGACTGTGCGGTTCGAGAACTTTGGCCAGTTGGTCGTAAAGTCCCACTGGTGCAGCAGTCAAGCCGAACATATGAGCATAGGAGGCAAGCTTTCGGTATGCGTCGAACAATTGAGGAAGCTTGTCCTGACTAGGCTGGAAGGCTTTGGCCGCCAGGTGGAGGAGCCGGCTGTCATTTCTCAGCTCATCAACCGTCTCGATCATTGCTTCAATGGCTGAATGAGCGCAAGAGCCACTGAGCAGACGGATATACTGAAGGTGGACGCCGAATTGTTTGTCTGCTTCTTCGGCTATTTCGTCCAGAGAGAACATCCAATAGTTCAGTCTGAAAGCATTGGCCATTTCATTTGAAAATGGCGTCTCCGCAGGAGCAAACTTGGTGGAGACGCCCAGGGCAACACTCCCAGCCAAAACCAGAACGTCCTTCATCGACGGAATGAGATCTTCTGCCAGGCTGTGCGAAGCTGAGCTCATAATTATCTCTCCTTACGAGGATCGGGTATAGCCCTGCAGTTTTTGCAACTGAGTATTAAACCCAATAGTGAAGCCAGTGAGGGCATTAACCTCCTCAAGAATAACTGGCTCGGGATTTTGTTCGCCTGAGACGTCGGCAACTGGCCTGGTGTGAAGGCGCAAAAGGATATCGCGAACTTCAGCCTTGAGCTCAAGAGCCTTGATTGCCGTGCTTACGGCCTCAAGGCCCTTCTCTGCAAGACCAGTGCGGGCACGATCGGCTAGCAGCCTGTAAACAATTGCCATGCTTTCGCACTGCTCATTTGTGAGCTCGAATTCGTTAACACTGCAGACGAGTTCGTTAATCTCGCGCCACAGGTGAGTCAGTCTAAGCAAGTCCTGAGCTTGAGACTGATTCTCAGTCCTGAGCCCATTAGACAGTAGCATGATGTAGCCGTTAGTTTCCACCATGACGCCCACAATACCCTTAGCAGCGGAAACCTCAAGGGTAATGTTAGCATCGAAGATGCCACTGATTGCTTCGAAAGTATCACCGATGCGCCGGAGAGCTGTTCCCATACAATTCGCGAAGTGATCTTGACCCCCTGCGGAATCCCCAGACCTTCCGTTGGCACCGAATCTGCCATTGTCCCCAAAATAACCCGCCGATCCACGTCTGTAGTTTCCGGACATATCTTGCTCCTGATGTTGAGTTCTGTTAGGACCGCTATTGCCGTTCTAGCGGTCCTAACCGTCTTGGATGTTTTGTAACGTTACTGCCGCTCAGCCAGCCGCCATGCCTATTGTTGGTCATCCAGATAAATGACCCCCAATTGGCGCAGGTAATTGTGCAGGGCGTCCGTCCTGGCGAGGATTGTCAGCGTAGCGTGCGTGAGCGGCTTGATCATAGGCACGATCTTTCTGAGCGCTTCATCGCTCAGCCTCTTACCATTCGGTCTATTGGCGGCAAGGAGCTCGTCTCGAGCCCGTCCCGCCGGTTCCAGGGTGGTTAGAAAGAGCTCGTAAATCCCTTTGGGCATGGGCCGTCCGAATTGGCCCTTGCACCAAAACGCTACGTCGATGTACGCCGACCATAATGTGTCAACTTGCTCAGTGGTCGCCTCAAACCGGCCAGCGTCATGTACCAAGGCGATGCCCGCCCGGCGCAATTGATCGACGCTATCGAACATTGCCTCGATAGCTGGCGTTGCCTTGGGATTAAGAAGCGACAAGAGCCTGTTTTGATGGGCAGCGAATTGAGAAGCTGCTTGCCTCATCAAGTTGTCCATTCCGGACTGCCAAATTGGGAATGCCTCCGGGGATTGGGCACGCGCAGTGAATCTGGCAGATACCCCGAGCACAATGCCACCGGTATCCTCCAGAATTGCCTCGAGCGTTTCTCTCACTTGCTCTTTGAAGTTCGACTGGCTTGCATCTGAAGCACTCATCGACTTTCTCCTTGTGAAGTACGAGAAGAGGAATTTCAACCAACACGAAGCACAGGCAGCACCCCTATTTCTGCTTCTGCACGAAATATAGTCTGATGGCGGCTGGGGGCGGCGTGGGGGCGGTTTTTGGTCCTTAGATTGAGAAAAGGCGAACGATCAAGCTAGCTTGACATTTTTAGACTTACAGAAGCAAGATTTATGCGCAGTTCTGTAAAATCTCAAACTAAACAGCGAGACAAGCATAGTATTTACAACCCGGGAGCACGCTGTAGTCGAGACCAGAAAAACCCGGTATAAATTCTGCTTATTTGGACTTTATGACATTATTAAATGCGCGCTTAACAACTATGCACGGCTAGCGCTAGGTGCTATTTGTTATCAGGAGTATGGTTTTTGAATGGAAGACAAATGCACTGCTTTGAAAAACTAAATGGCGGCAAGCCATTAAACGGCGCGATGGATTTTGCCTGCTTTAATACAAGAGGTGCATGCCTTAATGCGCTTAACGGTTCTGTTTATGAGCGCTTTTACTGATTGCAAATTTGGCATAAAGCGTCTTTTATTTTGCGGATTGTAGTGCGAACGCAAAAAAGAATAATTACGCCCAGTCATGGGACCCTTACCACATACATCACAACGCTTAGCCATAAATTCCTACTTTTATTTTTGCTGATATCCGATAACTATTTTGATTCGATCAAAATGCTGACAAAAAAGTTCGACCGGTTAAGCCGCTCACGTCTATATACGTTACAGACTCAAATGATTGAGAGTGAAATATACCGGGAATTAAATAATAGCATGAAAAGAGCTGATATGGCTAAGCTCTATCGCAAAGGACACAATTGGCAATTGAAATTGAAACGTTTGCTCTAAATTAGGTCGCCATTAGGTCTTCATCGTGGTAGTCTGTTTCGAGAACTTTACTCGATGTTACTATTCCGAAAAAATAAAAACTGTGTTAAAAAGAGAATAGTATTTGCTTGCGAAAGAGCGTAGTTTTTGTTGGTATATTGAAATGGCAGAGAGCTGGCTGGCTAAAAATTATTTGGAGTCAAAAGGGCTGGAATGGCACTAGTTAACTACGCAGCAAGGGAAATCAATTGCAAAATTGTTTACTACGGCACTGGCCTTGGTGGCAAAACAACCAATCTAAAATACATTCACAGCCAATTAGCACCAACTACGCGCGGCGAGTTAATTAGCTTAGCCACTGAAACAGAAAGAACTTTATTCTTTGACTTTTTGCCCTTAGATTTAGGCGAAGTGCAAGGATTTAAAACCAGATTTTCGCTTTATACGGTTCCCGGTCAGGTTGAGTATAACGCCAGCCGTAAGCTAATTTTGAATGGTGTTGACGGCATTATTTTTGTGGCTGACTCAGATGTTACCCGCTCAAAAGACAATGTAGACTCTTTGCAAAATATGATTGAAAACTTGTCCGAATATAATTTGACCCTTGATAACATTCCATGGGTTTTACAATATAACAAGCGCGACTTAGCTACAGCCATGCCTGTCGAACGCTTAGAAAAGGAATTAAATATACGCGCTGTGCCTAGTTTTGAAGCCATAGCTTCAGAAGGGTTGGGCGTTTTTGCCACGCTAAAAGCAATCAGTAAATTGATTTTGAACCGGCTGCAATAAGCTTTTTAATTAATTAATTCATCCAAACTGGCTTGTGTTGCAGTATATTTGAATTATTCGTACGAGGGTCACATTGGCGCTATGGCTATGCAAAAATCAAATGAAAAAATTACCTTCGATCAAGTTTTTATCCTGATCGACAAGTTTACTCCGGTTCAACAGAAAAAATTGCAAGAGAAGCTAACTGCTAAAGTATGGGGAGCCGAATGGGATCAGCTGGTTGCTGACGTAGCAGAGGATAATAAAGACTTACCCTCTCTTTCTGAAAAAGAAATATATGCAGAATTTAAGAAACATCGGTCAGAGCAAAGGATAAAGCGTGCTCAAAGTAATCGTTGATGCCAATGTCTGGATCGCAGCACTCCTGAATCCTGGCAAGCCACGCGAGATACAGCAAAAACTAAAAGAAAATCGTTACCAACTCTTCTTCGCAGAACCACTCCTCGCAGAATTAAAAGAAGTTACCGCAAGACCAAAGTTTCTTAAAAAAATTCAGCCACACAAACGAGAACGTCTCATTAGGTTGATTAAAGATAAGGCTACAGCTATTCAGCTCCCATCAGTATACTCAACAATTTCTAGAGATCCCAATGACGACATGTATCTTATCTGTGCCAATATTGCCAAGGTAGACTTTATCGTCAGCGGGGATCCTGATTTATTAAGTCTTGGAGAATATGAAGGCATAAAAATCATCACACCGGCAAAATTTTTAAAGGTTTTACTGAAAGCCCAGTAATCTTCTCTGCAATATACCGGCGTTTGCGCAGGGGATATTATTAATAGAAAAGAGCACAGGGAGCCACGGAGTAAAAGCATGGAGAATGTGATTGAGATAGATGAACATAAAGTCGTTGTTTCTCTAGATCCAGAGCTTGGGATGCTCCGAGGAGAATTTCTGGGTTTAGCTGGCGGCGCTGACTTTTATGCTAAAAATATTGATGAGCTAGTTAGGGAAGGACGCAAGTCACTAAAAGTCTTTCTCGATTTATGCAAAGAAAAGCAGGTTAATCCATTTCGTGAATTTTCAGGACGCTAACGGAAGACTCATTAATTTGTAGAAATGTGAGCTGTTAAAACATTTGATTAACAGTTACACTCTCAGTAAAGCTAAGGCTAGGAATTTTACTGTTGAGTAATTAATTTGGCTTCTTACACATCAACAAAAGCTAAACCAGATGAAGGACACCTTTCTTCTTTGATGAAGAAAGCTATTTTTATTGAAAGGAAGGCTCGCTATGCTGACTTTCAGGGCAAACATCATACTTTTTCTGGCTTTATGCGCAAGACCGCAGCTCAGTTATCTCAAGCACATCCACATGAACCAATATGGGTAACAATACGTGGGCTTTTTCGTTCTTATGCCACAACGGACGTAGCCAGCCGCATTTCAATTCTATTGAGGGTAGAACATCTTTTAGAAAAGAAAAGTGCTGCCTTCAGTCCTGCATTAGCGCAATATACTGATTCGGCAGATAAGCCGGAGATGGGCTCGCAAAGCGGCTCAGCGGTTGAGAAATCCAACATCAGCCAAATTAATTCGGCACAAAAACCGGCAAACAACAAAGGGAGTTTTAAAAATATAGTCTCTATAAAAGAGAATGCCAGCGGCAATCATACGCTGGCGGGGGCAGGCAAAAAGCAAGCATTGCCGGCCCATTTAGATGGCTCAGGGCTTAGTCAGATTGATGTACAATATGTAAAAGGGGTTGGACCGCGCTATAAAACGATGCTGTCTGCCATTGGCATAAACACGGTAGAAGATTTATTGCGCCACTACCCGCGGCGGCACATTGATTTTAGTGATAAGGTCAAAATTAGCTCGCTTAGACCAGAGCAAGAAGTTACTATTATTGGCGTTATTAAGTCAGTAAGCGCTTTTCAGTCGCCAAAAAGTAAAATTTCAATACTGACAGTTGTTATTACCGATGGTACAGGCAGCATTGCTATAACCCGTTTTATTGGCGGTAAGTCAAATAAGTTTTTGCTCGATCGCTATAAAGACCAATATCCTAAAGGCTGTCAGGTAATGGCTTCTGGCATAGTAGAACGCGACAAGCATTATAATCGTTATACTTTAAAAAATTGCGAATTAGAACTATTGGGCTTCATTGATGATGAAGAAAATCGTTATTTGTCGCAAGAAGAAAAAGAAAGCCTGAGAACTTTAAACACCGGGCGTTTAGTGCCTGTATATCCACTTACCGAAGGTGTGAGTTTAAGACACTTGCGCCTTATTATTCATAATGCTTTAGAAAAATACGGGCAGCGTATAGAAGATATATTGCCGTTAGCGGTAAAAGAAAAATATAGCTTAATTGAAGAAAAAATGGCTTTGAAGAAAATCCATTTTCCAGAAGCTATGGAAGAGTTTATAGAAGCCAGACACAGATTGGTCTTCGATGAACTCTTTGCCTTGCAATTGACTTTAGCTAAAAGACGCCATGCATTTGAACAAGAAGAAAAAGCACTGAGTTTGGACACAAGTAAGAATGATTTAGTTGAAAGACTAAGACAGAGTTTACCTTTTCAATTAACGGCAGCTCAAGAGCGGGTATTTAAAGAAATCGCCCGCGATCTGGCTTCTAATAAACCAATGCATCGGCTTGTGCAAGGAGACGTTGGCTCAGGTAAAACAGTAGTGGCTTTGCTGTCTGCATTAATAGCTATAGACAATGGCTTTCAGGTGGCGATGATGGCGCCAACAGAAATTCTGGCCGAGCAACATTATAATCAATGCCAAAGATTTATTGAGCCTTTAGGACTAAAATCTACAATGCTTTTGGGTAAACATGGGGCAAAAGAGCGCAGAGAAGCCCGTCAATTAGTATCTTCAGGAGACGCGCATTTGATCGTCGGCACACATGCTCTGCTGGAAGATGATGTTGAATTTAAAAAATTGGGTTTGATAATAATCGATGAACAACATCGCTTTGGGGTGAAGCAGCGAGCGCGTCTCAAAGCTAAAAGCTTATCGCCTGAGCTTTTGACTATGACTGCTACCCCAATTCCTAGAACATTGGCGCTTACCATTCATGGGGATTTAGATTTATCTGAAATTGATGAATTGCCGCCGGGCAGAAAACCTATTTTGACAAAATTAATGGCAGCTGGCGAGAAAAAACAATTATTCAGCTTTATCAAAGAGCAAGTGCAAGCGGACAGGCAAATTTATATCGTTTTCCCTTTAATCGAAGAGTCTGAAACATTGTCAGCACGGGCCGCCACTGTAGAATACGAAAAATTAAAAGAAAAAGTATTTCCTGATTTACGCATTGGCTTAATGCATGGCAAATTAAGGCCGCAAAAAAAAGAAGAAGTAATGAATGACTTTAGGGCGCATAAATACGATATTTTAGTATCCACTACAGTAATTGAAGTGGGCGTGGATGTGCCCAATGCCTGTGTAATGGTAATTGAAAATGCCGATAGATTCGGCTTGGCACAATTGCATCAATTGCGCGGGCGGGTAGGGCGCGGGGCTGATCAATCTTATTGCTTTTTGGTCACCGATAGCCGCACGCAATCGACGCGGGATAGACTAGTAGTATTGACGCAAACGAATGACGGCTTTGTGGTGGCAGAAAAAGATTTAGCGATTAGAGGACCGGGAGAATTTTTAGGTTTTAGACAAAGTGGTTTGCCGGATTTAGTGTTAACCGACCTAACGCAAGACACGGCTATTCTCACTGATGCCAGACATGCAGCTATTGAAATAATTAAAGAAGATCCGAAATTAACTAAGTATCCGGCATTGCAAAAATTGCTAGAAAAGAATGCCTCCACCATAAAAACCGAAATTCTGCATTCCGGTTAATAGCTCAATATCGGTTCATCGTTCCTGGATCTTTTGTGGAGCTGTTCTTTATGGCGGGAAAAATTATGTGCCTTTTGGCGCGAAATTTTAGACAGTACCGGTAACCTCATTATGGACGTAATGCAGATATCTTGGCTTCTGGCTAAGAGCTCTTTTGGATGGCTGGGCTAATTGTAAAGAAGTGGTTTAATATTGCTGAGTAAGTCAAATTTTTCTCATATTCACAGCCTTTTCGGAGTAAAAAGCCGCTTGCCAAGGTGTCTGTGCATTTCGCAATGTTGTTGCATTTAAGTGTCAGGACTGATTTTGCTCCCAGGACTTGTGTTAGGGTAAGGTGCTCAAACCTTCGACCTCATGATGAGGAAACCCCAAAACAAAGTATTGCCTCTCCAAAAACCCTCTGTGGAACCATCGCTCGGTGGTACGGGGTGGTTTTAGGCATCAAGACATTAAGGGGGAAATGACTGCTTCTGCTTCGTAGCTCGGTTGGCTTGACCAGTGAGTTGGTGTTCAAACGTTTCTACTAGCTGCTCGCAATAGGGTGATTGTCCATCCTGTGACACAGTAAACGAGCAGCTCAACCCCAGCGATTAGGAAAAAAAATGAAAGCTTCAGCTGCCTTGCTCAAAGAAGACGGCTCGATCAACTTCGCCGGAACCGGGATAACGGATGTTGAACTGGCCCAACTGGCATCGGATTTGCCAAATGACCTCCGGGCCATCTATCTCCTCGACACGAAGGTGACGGATGTCGGATTGCCGGCACTGCGGCGGTTTAGAGGACTCCAGGTCCTCGACCTCCACGGCACTGCCGTCACCGATGTGGGGATGGCCGAACTGGCACTCTTAACTGAGCTCCAGCACCTCCTCCTCGACCAGACCAGGATCACGGATGCGGGACTGCTGACACTGAGGGCGCTTACTGCCCTCCAGGGCATCTGCTTGGCGTGTACTGCAATTACGGACGCGGGGCTGGCGACACTGAGTCCTCTCACTGCCCTCCAGGGCATCCGCCTAGCGCGTACTGCAATCACGGACGCGGGGCTGGCGACACTGGCGCACTTCAGAAAGCTCCAGCGCCTCAACCTCAGCAATACCAGGATCACCAATGCGGGGCTGCTGGCACTAAGGGCGCTTACTGCCCTCGAACACCTCGATCTCAGTGGGACCGGGACCACTGATGAGGGGCTGGAGGCACTGAGCCCTCTTACCGCACTCAAAAGCCTTTACCTCATCCGTACCGGTGTCACGGATGCGGGGATGCCGGCACTGACTTGGCTTACTGCCCTCCGGGAGCTCCATCTCTGGGATACCGCAGCAATCACGGACGCGGGGCTGCTGGCACTGACGCTGACGGCGCCTGCCCTCGAGCTCATTCAGCTCGGTGCCAGCCCGGGGATCACGGAGGCTGGGCTGCAAGCTTTGAGGCAGCGTTACCCAGGCGCTAAGATCATTGTCTATCCTCTGGCTGCGTAACGATAACAGGGCGGCAGTCCGCTTCTACCGCCCTGATTTGATTCGTCGAAACCCATAGCGGCGGCCGACAACTTCAGGTATCGGCCGCCCGCACCTTTCAACCGTGAAGAAGTTTGGTATACACAGACGGCAAATCTATCGGCTACGCCCGGCATTTGCCGTTTTCCTTTTTTATAGTATTTTTGTTATCTTTAGCACTAGCTCAAGGCAAAATTTTCAAGCAAGGGTATTTACACTCAGTGACAGGGCGGCCGTGCGTGAGGTTTGCCATAAAGCTAATACGGGCAAGACTTGGAGGTTTTCTGCAAAGTTTACTGTTTCTGCCCTTGTATAGAGGATGATACCGCGATGAAATCGGCGGCCGGCAAGCTCTTTTAATAACTGTAATCCTTTAAAATCATTGGCACCTACTGATTTGGAGTGATTGCTGTCGAGATATCATCGAAACTCCCGTCTTGAGAACTCGATGATATTTTAGCGAATCGCAGACAGAGCCGAGATTAGCGAGATTTGAGAAAGATGGATGGCATGCTAAGCAAGAGACATTGCCGGCTCAGAGGCAGTTTCCCATAAGGCGGAAATGGGTACAGCAAATAAACGTTCGCCAAAACCAATAGTGTTTGTGCCAGTATAAAGAACAATGCCACATTGAAAGCTGTCTCCTACTTGATCACGCAAAAGCGCTAAGCTTTTGAAACTTTGCTTATTCAAAGAAGATGTTGCCTTAACTTCAATACCAACCAAACGCTTATCTCGTGCTTCTAAAATAATATCTATTTCCTGACCGCCTTCTGAGCGATAATGAAACAACTGGGGTTTAACATTGCTCCAGGTACATTGTTTCATTAATTCCATAAGCACAAAATTTTCTAGAACATGGCCTAGAACGGTTCTGTCCTTAAAAGCAGCCGGCGAACTTATTTGAAGCAAATGACAAAGCAACCCTGTGTCGCTTATATATACCTTGGGGGATTTGATGAGCCGCTTGCCGAGATTTTGATACCATCCAGGCAGGCACACTATAAGAAAAATTGTCTGCAATAAAGCAAGATATCTCTTTAAAGTGCTCGCCGGCAAGCCAAGCGTCCTGCTCAAGTCGGCAAAATTTAAAAGACCACCGGAGCGGGTGGCTAACAAAGCAAGTAGATTAGGCATAGCAATTAAGCCTTCAATATTGCTCAGATCTTGCACATCACGCTGAAGAACTGTGGTCAAATAACCCTCAAACCAGGTTGTGCGCCTTTGTGCGTTCGCCTTTGTCACGGCACCGGGATAGCCACCGCGCAGTAATATATTGATTAGGTCCGTATCAGATAGTTTTGATTTAAATTTAAATTTGATCTGATTGCCACCAAATATGGTATCGATAAAGCCTTCTTTGACCCCGTTTATTTCTCCTTGAGAAAGAGGCCAGATAGTATGTATTTCCATTCGCCCAGCCAAAGAGTCGGATAATCTTGGTAAGGTTAAAACATTGGCTGAGCCTGTAAGAATAAAGCGGCCGGGTTTACGATTTAAATCTACAGAACGTTTAATAGAAATAAAAAGCTCCGGCACATGCTGGATTTCATCCAATATAACTTTATCCGGTAAATTATCAATAAAATCTTGTGGGGACAATTTCGCAGCAGACAGGTTAGCCACTTCGTCAAAGCTTATATAATTTGTTTCCGGAACATTATAAAGCCTTTCTACCAACGTACTTTTGCCCGTTTGTCTGGCCCCGTTAACCAGAACCACTGGGGTATCTTCAATTGCTTCGAGCAATAATGATTTGAGATTTCGAGGATATAGCATGGTTGTATTATAACCACTGACTAGTTGGAAATCAACCATTAAGTGGTTGGATTCCAACCAGAGGATGGTTGATTTCCAACCTTAAACAGAGCCTTCAAAATCATGGGCACCCACTGATGAAGATGCTTTACACTCAATGCCAACAATTTTGCCCCGCGCTTCTAATATTATGTTAACCTCATGCCCTGAGCTGGTGCGGAAATAAAATGCCTTTGCCCGATTGGTGCTCCAGGTGATTTGCATATCGTGGTGGATAATCCACCACGATATGTTGATTAGACTGTCAAAGCTCAAGTGGCTATTTACGGCCATAAAATTTAGCGCATTGCATTTGTTACTGGCCACTTATTTAGGGCCAAGGAAAAAGAAAAAAAAGACGCCCGCGTCGATGATTTGGCAAAATGTCTTTACCACCGGCGCGGGCTTGACGAAAAAACTCATCGCTGCAGTTGTGTTGTTAGAGCATAGCGGCGACCCGCCCGCTCTTGTAGCGTCTGTCCGCCCTCCTAATCAAAGTTTTTTGTCCCGTCGCGGAACGACCGGGCAAAGATGATTGCGAAACTCACGAGGAGTGTCAGGGCTACGACAACAATCCCCACCAGTACGGCGCGGTAGCTGAAGAGGCCTTTAACAATCGGGCTGTTGGGGCCGCCCAGAGCAATGCAAGACCCCACAAACGTTAACCCAATGAGCGCCGCTATTAGGGCGACATACTCGACCAAACCCCCTTTGAAAAACCCGAACCCTTTCACTTTTTGGTCGAGGAGCGCCTGAATTATGACGCTCAAAATGAGCACTACAGGCACTGACAGCACCATCCCGACTACGGCGCGGAGGAGCGCATATCTAGCGCTCTCGTTGAAGATGGCGGCATGTACGACGCCCGCCATAAACATGCTGGTGGCTATCGCCACTATCAAGCCAGTGTTCTCGAACGACCCGACCTTGAAGTTTCTTCTTGGATCCGTTTGCATTTTGCCCTCCCGAGCAAAATAAGTAACACCTGCGTCGATGATTTGGCGACATGCCTTTATCATCGACGCGGTCTTGACGAAAAACCTTCATTCAACGTATCATCCCGCGGCCCCGAACACTGGCTTGCGCTACGCGCGCTCAAAGAAAACTTCCGTGTCTTTTGTTTTTGGGGGTTTCTGTTGCTCCTGCTATGTTCGGGGCTTTGGGACAATATCTAACCTTGGCAAATTTCTTGCTGTCCAATCAAGTCCCCTGCCGGACATAACAACACTACTTAAAACGCCATACAGTTGCTTGACAACAACTCTTTATTAGGTAAATAGGGGACTTAGTGAGAACTTCTTTATACCCTTATAGAACATTAAATTGCCCGCTTTACAATTAGCACAAGACATTGCTAGTGATACTTATAAGAGGGTTTCGCTTCTTCGTACCGAACCCATTAATTTGTTTTTCGATCGGGATGACTAAAATTAATCGCTTGGGTTATAAACTCGCCTTGTCGGACTTAATAGCTAACGCTAATAAATTGCTCGACGAAGAAAAAACATAACAATTTGAGTACCGTTAACCGCCAGGAGTTCTTGATTTCTTGTTGCTGGGATTTTAAACCGTGAGATAAACACCTCTTCCCCCACCTCACAAGATCACGCTTTAGTTTAAGCAGCTAAAGGAAACTCTATTGCCAGCTCATCCCAAGGTACGAATATTTGGCTGGATTCATCTTTCTTCAGCAGCCCGAATCGTAATAGCAACTGAACATCTCCATGAACATTACTGTAGTCGCGCTTAAGCTTCTGTGCCAATTTTTTGATGTTCATAGCCCCATGTTTATACAAAAACATAAGCAACTCCATGCGCTTTTCAGACAAAGTGCTAAGCATGGTGGCACCATCAGTAAAACTCAACTCAGCCTCAGCATAATCAACAGGCAAACCCTTCTCTGCTCGGCCCCAGTTTTTCAAAACCTCATCAAAAACCATAGCAGTAGACTTTATTGTGATATGAATACGTCGCTTTTTCTTAGTCATAGCTTGCCCCCATGTTTAATTACATCTGCCTGAAAGTCTTTCAAAAGTTGCTCTTTGGTCGTAAATCTATAAGGAAATTCCTGTTCTCTTATGTGTTTATGGTCACCTTTGCCTCGTTTATTGTCATACCGGATTAGGGTTGTTCCATCTGGTAAACAGTATTGAAGCCGATACTTAATACCATGAGGTCGTTCTGCTGTTGCTGCCGGCAGTTGCCAAACATGTATCTCTAGAACAGAACCATCAGGCAAACCCACTTTTCTATCATCGATACTTCTTGCCCGGTTTCTCATATGGTATATGGTACTATACACCAGTCGCGAGCACAAGTTAAAAATAATCCTTTGCATCGAAAGCCGCCCATGCCGGTGTTTGTACTGACCGTGACCTAACCCCCAATAAAAAAAGCCAGCATAGACAATGGCTTTGCCCTTGCCCTGCTCTTTGATCTTTGCACCTGTAAGAAAATTTAGGCTTTAACTACTGTCAGATGACCTTGTTGGCTGTATTTTTGAATTTTTTCGTCGCGGGTGACCAGGCTGTATTTTTTTATTCTTGCTGTGGCAATGATAAGGCGATCGGCAGGATCGGCATGCAGAACACCAGGTAGCATGGTGCTTTCAATCTGCATTATTATGCGCTTTAAATTCGACTATGGTTATCTGATTATGGTCGTATTTATATTATAGCTTATGGTCTGGAGTTTTAAGGCCTGCGCTAACTATCGTCCGAATCACGCTTGCTTCCGGTGATTGCTCGATTTTGCTCAACGCATTGAGTAAAATTACTCAATACATTGAGTAATTTGTTTAGTAGCAATTCGATAAGCCGCCGTGCTTCTAGCCCGAAATTACAAGTGTTAAATACTGCTCTCAGTAGCGCTCAAAATCAGCACTCATTAGAGGAAGCTCAGCACATTAAAATGAGCAAATGTTTATCAGTAGTATTATAAAACTACGTAATTCTCCCACTTGATGAGTGTTAGTTGTCAAGCTTATTATTAAGCAAAAGTTACGGGCGACAATCAACACGCAAATGTATTCGCACCTATAAATAAATTTTTGAGCCCAATATTCAATATCAATTATTCACCACCAATATTATTAGAGGAATAACCCTATGCTTACTGCTGAAGCCAAATTAGAGAATGAGCAAAAATCAGTGCCTTCCTGTATTGATATAGGATTGGAAGCGAGCAGAAAAGGTAATTTCCAAATGGCGCGACAGATGTTTCGTGCAGCTATGGACCAATTAGAGGGACAGTCTGGCAAAGAATCACAATTAATTGAGTTGTTGATTCATACTGCTGATACTTATTTAAATGAAGGGCTTTATGACTCAGCCAAACAATGGTATGAAAAGGCGATGCAACGCCATGAGCTTTGGCAAGGCAAAAATACATTTCAAGCTGCCTGCCTAATGGCCAAGCTAGCTGAAGTTAATGTACTGCAAGCGCAATTGGGTGAATTTCAAAAATGTTTTGAGGACACCGAGCGCTTTTATTTACTTGCGCAAGACACAGACCCCAATATATTGCTGGGGGCATTGATTGATCTTTCTTGGTCACTGTGCGTTAAAGGACATATGGACGAAGTGCGATCTGTGAATAATTTGATTGCTCAAATTAAACAATTGGAAGAAGAAAACGAACTAGCTGCACAGGTAGCTTAGTTTTAGCTGGTGAGAGATAAGATTTAGCGAGAGACAAGACCGAGTGAGAAACAAGACTTAGCCAGAGATAAGACTTAGCAAGAGACAAGATTCGGCAAGAGACAAGACTTAGCCAGAGACAAAACTCAGTAAGAAACGAGATTTAGCAAGAAACAAAATTCAGCAAGAGACAAGACTATTTATGAGATTCCCAGTCACAATTCGCACAACCATCACCCCCAGCAATATTCATCTTGCCTCATATAAAGAATGGCTAGGAAAACAGGCTATCACAGCCAATACTCAAAGGGTTTACCATTCTCGCGTTAAACAATTTCTTTTATTCATAGAATATGCAAACTTGGATGATCAGCCTTTGAATAATCTAGACTGCATGAATGAAGCCATGTCTATGTATTTGATTTTTCTCAAAGAGGCAAAGGGTGGAATAAAATCAATCAATGCCAATGTTAATGCTCTCAATAGCTTTTCGCACTTTTTGGGCTTAAAAGAAACACAGCTCAAACGAGAGCATTGTTATAACAAGTCTACTAAAATATTGACAGCAGAAGAACAAAGAAAATTTCTTTGTTCTGCACAAGAACAAGATTGGGTACGAGACAAAGCTCTGGCTTTAGTGCTTTTTTATACCGGCTTGCGCATCGGCGATTGTGCACGTTTAGATGTAGCGGATGTTTTGATAAATGCTGCTTCGGATACGTCGGCACCATCTTTTTTTGCTGTTGATGATTTTGGTGCTAATGATACTTTTGCTCATATCAAACTAAGCAATGGTGCCAAGGTTCCCTTAAATAAAGTGACTGTATTGGCTTTGCAACAATGGCTGATTGAGAGAGCCAAATTAGCCGGGGCTCAGACAAATTCTGCTCTTTGGCTAACAAAAGACAGTGATCGCTTATCAATTTCTGGTATGGCTTGCGTAATCAGGCGCATCGGCTGGCAAGCACAATTGGTTGTATCGGCTGAATTATTGAGACGCTGCTGGCTTACAAGATCCACTAATCATTTTAATAAAAAAGAGCTGGCAGCAAGATGCGGCAATTATATCAGCGCAAGCACCATCAACCGCTACGGCATTTCATTGCCGGCGCTAGATTTGAATATGTCTGCTTAAGCGCTAATGCTTATATTCACCCTCGGGTTTAGACGGGTCTTTTTATTTTGGGCTGAATTTTACCAATTTCTTTGCCTGGTACATGCGAAAGCAATCTTCGCTATGTAGCAATATTTTACGCCATTCACCTGTTGCATCGTTTGATTTTAGCCCAAATCCATCAATTAACAATATCAATAAAGATTCTATAGATGGTCGATATAGTGGGAATCTTATGTCTTCTAATTTCTTTTGGGTAATCTGCTCGTTCAATAAGCCGTTAATTTGCAGATGGGCTATAGGATGTTCTTCATCCTGCGGATTAACATCGTAGTCACAGCGGAACACGAACCGATCTGTGAAAGACCGGCCATCATCTATTTGGTACTGAAATGAAGATCGTATTATCGTTAAAGGATCATTCCTGCCATATCGAAAATACATAAAAAACTTCAAGTAGAAATCATTGTTAAGTCGCAACGCAGTCTGCCCAAGCCTACTACCAAAAATACCTAGACCTTTTTTTGGATTTAGATCGTGATCAATTATTTCCCCGGGTTTTAGCACCGTAAGAGAAAGTAGTTTCTGAAGCAAATTAACAAAGTCTAGCGGATTGCCACCATTGTCCGCAAAGACCTTATTAGCTATGCTCCTTACGTCGCTGAAGCTAGACACTGTTTGTTGATTTCGCTAAACGCCGGATCAGTATCAGGCAAAACTTCTATCCATGCCAGTAATTCTCTCACTGCATAATCATTAGAACAAAGTGTTCCAGTATCAACGGCACGAATAAATTCCGGCACAGACATGCTGAATCTTTTGTTAGCGACTTGGCGAACATCCAAGCTGACCTGTTCTGATGTTAATGGATTTGAGTCTGGGAGGTTCATAGTTCTTACCCATATGATTACAATATTAAGCTTACCGTATAATTATATGCCCAAATAAATTAAATTCAAGCCATCAACCACAGCCGAAAGGTAAAAATTCATTCTCCAGAATGGCCATATTGTGCCCCCAGGGAATTTGTGCCACAGCTTGTGGCACAAATTGGAATTCTTCATGGTAAGTCAGGACTGATTGATTCATAATTCAATCGTTGATACTTGGTGCTGATACTTAAGTATTGGTGCTAAGTATCAGTGCCGGGCGAAGGCGTGATTGAGCATTGATTAGCAGCGGATGAGCATCGTGCGACGATAAACGAGCATGGGACGGACGGCGGATGAAATGTTTAAATAACGGCGTTATATTGACGGTGTCATATGTGCAGATAACTGCGATAATGCGGCTTCTGGTGCTAATGGGCAATAAGGGGCATTATTTTTTGCAGTCATAACAATGGCTTGCAGTGCTGCATTGGGTTCAGCGTTAACAATGAGCCCGATTGATTCGTTTCTAATTAGCATTTTGCCTGATTGATCGCCGGCGCTGGGAAACCAGCGAAATATAAGCGACTTATGACCAATTAAATTATTCAAGTAAGCTGCTACAAGCGGTGCCTTACTAGGTTGGCTGTGCAAATGACTAACGGCTGTTTTAATGCTGGTAAGCTTATTGTGCGTGAGTCCTCTTTTGATGCCCACGATGATATTGCGGTTCTCGCCGCCATATTTTTCTAAAAACTTTTGTTTTTTATCTGTCCAGGATTTATTGTCCATTTAGTTTATGCGACCTATACGTTATCTGGGTGTCGTCTTTATTTTGTCTTTGTGCTTCCTGGGCATTTGCTCATTTCTGTTTTATTTCTTGCCATCGATAGGGATTAAAATTTTCGATATGAACGAAATGCGAAAGAAAATTGACTGACTGAATTTGATCCGCCTTTAACACTAATACCAAGCTGTGACATTGTGGTGTCACGCGGGTAGCTAATCATTAACTTGGACAAGCTGTCAAGGAAGTTTTTTAATATTTGCTTTGGTAATGGTAAGTGAAATTGGCATTAATACTTGGGTTTTAAGGCATGTGTAAATTATTTATAATCGATTCTTGCCCGAAAGGCTGATGGAGTGCCATCGATGATACTTATTGTTGATACTTAAATGTTTTGATAAAATTCAAACAAAATAAATTGGCGGATTTATTCAGTATGGTCGGTAAGCGGCAATGTATGGGCATTTGCAGCATTTTATAATTGCCAAAGGCAGATAAAAAAGCTTGACTTTGCTTCCTCAAATTTGGCAAAGTTGGGTATCGTTATAAAACCTCCACGTGAGAGCAGTGAAAGAAAGCCAGTAGGCAATATCCCAAGACCAGAACAACTACCAAAAATCCATAAGTCATATGGGTGGTTAAGTCCGGTCTGATGATAATGCTTAAATATGCCAGGATTGGCAGCCGATTTTCGGTGTCGATTATGGTGACATGTTTAGCTGGTGGACTTGTGCTGCTCTCATGTGGTTGAACGATATAGTGGTCGGTCTGTCGGAGTCAGCGATGCATTGTGATATCACGGCATCCTGAACGTTACCGATGGACCGACCACACTATGGACACGGACATGCTGTAGT